>Ga0179593_1260474_pt1 | contig 14026 bp, 14 predicted proteins | sample CZODoug2_1_08_16_FD_185931 | JGI IMG/M metagenome (GOLD analysis project Ga0179593, IMG submission 185931) | Vadose zone soil fungal communities from Angelo Coast Range Reserve, California, USA - CZODoug2_1_08_16fungal (PacBio error correction) | ecosystem: Environmental > Terrestrial > Soil >...
GACCGTTCACCGCACGCCAATGACGTGGTCAATCAAGGCGATCCCGAACCCGAACAGTGTAAGACGCTGAGTGCCTCCAGCACCAGCAAGCGGACCCGACCCCACCCCGGCGCCCCAAAGAGGCGCGGATTCCCTGCTGCGGGATCTCTAGACGCAAAGCAACCACATGCCAAACTAGGAGTAGCCGCCGATCGAGTCTCTGCCTCTTATGCGCCTATGCGGCCGGCCCCGAGCATAGCACAGGCGCAGACAAGAAAGAAAAAATCGACGCCGCAGCGCAGCTAACCAGAAAACACCGAAGACAACCAAATGGAGAATTGGCGTGACCGAAGAGGACCAAAAAAGACAAGAAAAAACAACACAGCGTCGAGGCCAATCAAAGAGAGTAAAAAGGACAGTGGGCGGTCGTGAACAGCCACTACGGATCGCGCGGCCGACACGCATCGTGCGTGTTCCGCGTAGTGCAGGGGGCGACCAGGGCCGTACGGGACGTCGGGACCCCCGCTATACGCTCAGCTGCCACAAAAGCCAAGGACCACTGTTAATCGAATGTCACAGGGTAAAGACACTTTCGGAAGTGGGAAGCGTTTGGTATGCTCCCGCCGGTGAAGAAAAGCGCTGCCAAAAGGACGGGGATTTCGTGATACACCCACGTACGACGGATACTCACCAACGCTAGAGCACGCTCAGTAAAAGCGGAGCGGGGGTGGTCCCTCTGAAAGAGGGTAGCCTGCAAGGCTGCGGGTGCCGAACAACCCTGATGCAGCAGCAGTTACACACCTGGAAGGCTCGCAGCTAACACGACGAGCCATATAGACCGGAAAGGCTGTCTACCTGAGAGGAGATCGGGGGTGGGCTGTTCGTGGGTGCGTAACTGTGCGGGGCGCGGACCCAGAGTGCGGCCGGCAGCAAGGGGTCACGAAAAGAACCACCCAAAAAAGCCAGGCACTCCGACATGAGGAAAGACCGAAACAAAATCCGGGGTGGGTCCCTGGGGGGACCAAATCAGATGAAAAACGCAGCGAAGGAAGGAGAGCAGGACGGACGGTGACAGCGTCACTGCGTGGAGATACAGAAATCGCAAGCAAAGAGAAGAACCGAATGCTGTTCTCCGGATACAGTCTCTAACCGTTAACGGGGTGAGGCTGGTACGAAACCGGCGTGAAAACCATTTGCTCTCTCAACACACGGGTAGCATAGCGCTACGGTAACCGCCGGAACTCCGCTAATCGTGAGTTGCGCTGCGTCGAGCGCGTCTGTGTCAACAAGGAGGGGTAGGCGAGCGTGCAGGGAACGATCCATCCACGGACGAATCCCAGCGAGGGCAAGATGCGCGAGACGCAGAAGTTATAAGGGTAGAAGTCAAGACCGGATATTGAGAGCGGGGAGTCCCACGACGTTGCTGGGTGGGCTGAAGTCGTGCGGGGCGTGTCGATAGGGCAAAAGGAGGGGAAAATGGTCAGACCGGGAAGGGGTCAGTGGGGGCGCCAGTTGTGCTCTAAGAGCTCGGCGGTGGGAAAGCGGGGACGATCTTTGACACAAGGGTGGGCGCACAGAATCCTCGGGAAAAAACCAAGCAGAAGCTGAGTGTGTTCGGACAGGAGTGCTGGTAGCGGAAGGCTGACCAGCTCGTAACGGAAGAGAGAGAAGACGCCGCAGTGGGATTGGAGAATTCGTACCTGGAGCCACGAAGGAGGGGCACCCGGTAGAGAAGGTACATCAGATACGGGACGTGGCCGGTCTTTGGTATCAATGTGAACGGACTCTACACAGAAACGAAAAAAAAAAATATCCTTCCAAAGCGTCGAATCTGTATTAAAGCCTGTGGCCAGCGCGCCTCCCAAGCGTCGGGGGTACCAATCGAGGTCCGTTCCTTTTTATCTCATTCTCTCCTTTCGGGCCGCGCCCGTTACCTTTCACCCTTCTAGTCCTACGTAAGGCGTCCAGGCAGAAATGGGGGGGGAATGAACAGAAGAAAAAGGGGGGTGCGTGCGGATTGAGCACCGCTCGCAACCGCCGTCCACCAGTCCAGGTCCTCTAGCAGGGACTACTGTGGGTCGGACCTGCCCGCCGTCGTCCGCCCCCGCGCCACCACCGGTCCCCCACCCCACGGAAGGGCGGGTCTACCTCTTAATAGCCCCTATGCGGCCCCTCTCATCCCCCGCGTCTCCTCCCGCCAGGGAAACCAGTCAACACACCGGTATGTGCCTTCGCACCACTGCAACCCACATCGCCTTCCCCCCCCCACCCCAACCAAAAACCAGGGGAGAGGTGGGGGGCGCCTAAACGACAAGGCGCCTAGATGGGTCAGTGATCGCTGGTCTAGGAAGGTTCGACCTCACAAGCATACTCCGCGCTCCCGTGGTCCGTGCCACCCCCCCCCCGGGTCCTTCATACCACCATTCCCCCTGACTGAAAGCGCACCTAATGACCCCAGCGGTCAGAACCCCGCCCCTCCCCCCCCCATCTCCCAGACCGACCTATGGAACGCCCCAGATCGGGCGCCGGCCGTGTGGTTTACGGAGCAATGATCTGTGTCAATGGCCGTTGGTGGGGTCCAAGGCCGGCGGGAGCGAGAGTCATCTTCCCCCTGAACGCGCAGGGCACCGGGCCCCCGCCGCGGACCGTATTCATCACGCGGAGGGGGCAGAGGAACCAGTGCCAGAATTCGCCGGGCACAGTTAAGCGGACATTGCATCTGGCGTCAATGAAGACGGTGCACTTCCGCGTTTGGCGCGGCTATACTGATGCTTAACAAGATATGCCAGGGGGGGGGCTACAAGTAGACCTGTCCACGAGCAGTACTCAGGGAGACCGGGCGAAAGTCGGGCTTCCTGTGGATGTCGGTGGCCAGGAGAGAGCGGGCTGTCGTTGCATAATAGAGGAGGGTCGTTGGGGGGGGAGAAGGGGGGGGCCTGGAGGCGCGGGACTCGGTGTTCGGGATGGGAGAGGGGGGAAGGTGGAGAAAAGAGAGGTAAGGTAGGGGTGAGGCCTCCTGCTGCGCGTCAAGCAAAATCTGCGCCTGACGGGAATCGGAGGAGCCGGCTTGGGATAGGGGCTTTGGTAGAGCCGGGAGTCCACCATAGCCATAGATAGGTGTCGGCTACCGCTGACCACCGATCCAAAAAAGGGGAAACCCGGGCTTCTATTGACGGTCGGGGAAGCTAGCACCGAGCCGGGAAAGTACTGGGGGTGCTTACTTGGCCGTCGTCTCTACTCGCTCGATCTCAAGGTACGTCGGGGTTTACCCCTAAGCGCGTCAACCGTTAGGTCAATCTTGAACAGCCTGGACGCCGGGTTGGGTGTCGGCGCTCTGAGCGGCGGTTTTGGGCGGCGTCGGTGGATATGAGTGATCGTATCGCAGCGTCAATGCTAGCAGGGGGGGCGGGCGTCAGATCGGCCGGATGCATCACTAGGGGGGGGCGGCAGGGGAGTCCGGAGAAATCCGGTTGGGCAGCGGGGTGGGCGTTGCAGCTAAGGCAATTTGGGGTGTACCGGATCACAGCGGGTTTGTGCTCTAGTACTGTTGGAACGCGTTCCACGGGTCGGCACCGGGGGGGCGGTGATCGTGGCGTTGGTTTTGCAGTCATCGGGGGTAAATTATTACATATGGACGTCTGTGGGCAGACCGCAGAACGCATTGGTGCGGCTCGAGTCTGGTGTTGTCCCGGGGTTGTTCTGAGGAATTGTTAGGTAGGGGGGGGCGGGGGGGGGGGTGGCACGGTGGTTAGGATTGCACCAAAGGGGGGGGGGAAGGTGGGTCGGTAGGAGGTGAGAGGGGGAGGGGACGGGGGGGAAAAAAGTCTTTCGGCTGGCTTTGAGAGTCTCGACGAGGGGTTGGAGCCGGCGGGGGGGGTAAGGCGGGGGAAACGTGGGCGGTAGCGGTGGGCTGAAGAGGGGGGAGAGTCGGGAGCCTTGCTTGCGGGTCTCGGGGAGGGGTAAGTTTCCAGTTGCGGGGTAACTAAAGCGGGCCTGTCCAACTGACGTGTCCAGGAGTGTAACGTGATGGGTGTAAGTTCATGCGTCGTTCGGTATTCGAAGCAAAAGCGTTCGTGGGGGGGGCGAGCGGACTGCAGTGTGGTGCTCGCGTTCGCGCCTTCTGTGGCGAACAAGGGGGGAGGGGGAGAAAGGGAGAAGGGGGGGGGGGGGAGGTGGGAGGTAAAAGGGGGGGTGGGGAGGGAAGGGAAGGGAAGAAGGGGAGTAGGGAGGGGGTAGGGGGGGGAAAGGGAAGAAGGGGAGGGGGGGAGAGAAAGAGGAGGATAGGAAGTAAGGGGAAGAGGGGGGGGGTAGAAGGGGGAGAAGGGGAAAAGGGGGGAGGGGGAGATGGAGGAAGCGGAAGAAGGGAGAGGGGTTAGGGGAAGGAAATGGGGGGGGAAGAGGAAAGGGGAGAGAAAAGGGAAGAGGGGGAGAGGGGGGAGAAGAAAGAGAAGAGAAGAGGGAGAAAAGAGGAAAGGGGGGAGCGTATGAGGAGGGGGAAGAGAAAAGGGGGGAGAGAGGGGGGAGGAGGAAGGAAGGGAAAAGGGGAAGAGGGGAGATAAAGGGGGGGGTGGGGAGGAAAAAAGGAAAATAGGGGGGGGGGGGGGGGAGAGAGGAAAAGGAAGGAGGGGAGGGAAGGGGGGGGGGAAGGAGGGGGAGAGGGGAAAGAGGAAGGTGGGGAAAAAAGGGAGAGGGGAGGGCTGTGAGAGGGAGGGGGGGGGGGAAAATAGGGGAAAGAAGGGGAGGGGAAAAGAGGAGGGGGGGGGAGAGGTGATGGGGAGGGGGAGAGAGGAAGGGGAGAAGAAAAGGAAGGGTGAGAGGAAGTGAGGGAAAAGGGGGGGGGGAGGGGAGCGATAAGGAGGGGTGGGAAAAAAAAAGGGGAGGGGGGAGGGGGGGGGTGGAAGAGTGCAGGGGGAAGTAAGGGGAGGGAGGGGAAGAGTAAGAGGAGGGGGGGGGGGAAGGGGGAGGAGAGGGGAGGGGGAGAGAGAAGGAAGGGGGGGGGAAGAGGGGGGGTGGGGGGATGGAGGAGGGAGGGGGGGGGTAGGGGGAGGGAGGGGGGGGGGGGGTGGGGGAGGGGGGGGTGGAGAGGAGGAGGGAGAGGGAAAAAAAAGGTGGGGAAGCGCAGGGGCGGGCTACAACCTGGCCTTTTCTCCACCTAGGCACTAATGCCACCAGACCGTGCGCGTGATGTCCAAGCGTTAGCTGTGGCTCGGCGCGAGCCTGTCTGATGGGTCGGCTGGTTCTGGGGGGCGAAGGTGAGCGGATAAAGAAAGGAGGTCCGTGAGGCGTCTTAGTTTTTGTGGAGCTTTCGCGGTGGACCTCTAAAAAAACAGAGCTGAGGAGAAGAGGGGAAATGGGACGGGGCGAAAGGGGTGAAGGCGAATATGGTGACGTCGGACGGGAGGGGCGGGGGGCGGGCGTACTTGCAGGCAGAGTAAATGGGTCCTAGCCCCAGGGCGGAGAAGACATCTCAACTCGGGAAGGTGGGCTGAGATGTTTCTACAGGTCTTAGTTGCTGTAGTGGCGCGCCGAGGGGCGCTAGCCTAAACGGAGGCATACTTGGGGAATCTGGATTGGGGCCCTGAACCGTGGCCGCCCCGCTATTGTGCTACGATTGGGTGGCGCGAGAAGGGTAGGTTAATCGGCAGCAAGGGGGGGGGGCTCCGTGGTGCGATCGCCGATGCTCGGATTCATCCACTGCACGATCTCAGATTTGGGTGTGGGCTGCTCGGAGCGGGTGGGGCGCGGGATGCGAGCGCCAGCGTTATGAAACACACAATGTGACCAACGGAGGGGGCAAGTCACCATCGCTAGTGCCTGTTTCTACATAGGAGCGCGGGGGGGAAATACCATCCAAGGTCTGTCGGTCGGGGCGTGCGATGGGCTGGCGAAACTGCACGCTACGGAGCTGTCTCTCCGTTGTTGGTGTCGACAACACCGGGCCGGGGCGTCTCAGTCGATTACGTTTCATACATCTAATGGCTCACCCCAGTATCTGTAGCGATCGGGCATCGGATGGAAAATCTGCAGGTTCTTTGGCCGTTGTTTCGTTGTCTATCACCAGCACCGTATGGTGGGAAAGGTGGGGTTAGTGGTCGTCTGAGCTGGGTAGACGTCTGGGTGGAACGTGATCGAGGTGCACGTGGATCCTCGCTCGCGGGACATGTTGGCGAAAGGGGGATGAACGCTGGTTGCCCACTACAGGGGTCCAGAGATCACCGAAGTGCGGGTGGGGGGCGGGGCGAATGAAATGCGTGCTAAGATTGAGGAGGGGCCGGTGCGGGGTGGGGTGGAGCGGGTGAGGGGGGGGTGGAAGCCAAGGGGGCCGTGGGGACGCGTCAAGGGGTTGTCGGGTCCCCGCTCGCGTGGGGGGGGGAGCCGGGGGCCGGGGGAGAGGGGGGTAGAGTGTGCGAAAGGGTGTGGGGGATCACGCCTGATCCTGGCCGTTGCGGCTTCTATCTCGTCCGGGTGTTCGGTGCGGCGACAAACGAACAGGACTGGAGACAGGAGGAGAGAGGGAGATGGGATCGGGAAGTACGCCCTTCGGACGCGGGTAATGCCGGATCGAGGACCACGGGTGAGGGGGCCGGGGCGGTGCGTCTCAAAGGGAAGGGGTAAGTTGGGGTGGGGAAAAATTGGTCCGAGGTGCGTAAGCGGCATGGGAGGGAAATAAGCCAATTCGAACGGTGGATGAGGAGGGGGTAACGGAGAGCGGAGAAGGAACGAGGGGTACAGGGGCTCGCTAAATGCGGCGAGGGGAGAGGAGATGGGTGATATAGGAGGGGGATTTGATGTCAGGGAGTGGAGGACGAGGCGTGCGGGGCGGGTGGGGGGTGACACAAGATCGGGAGTAGATCTACATGGTGTACGCCACCGGGGAGGGCGGCAGGAAGAACGTCTGGGGCCTCGGTCAGCGTGCCTCTCATATGGGGGGGGTCACACTGCAAAACTGTGCTGTGAAATTATGAGAGCGCGATCAACCGACGTGTCCTCACGCTGGCGAATCTGACGGGGTCGTGTGCTCTCGGTGCAGCGACACGGGGAAAGATGGATTGGTGGAGGGGGGGGGGTACGGTGCGTGATCTGACAGTACCTCTAGCGCGATCTGGGTGTATAAAACGAATCATGCCTCGTGGGCGTGGTCGGGGTTTGCGGGGGGCGCCAGTGAGGCCGCCGACTATGGGCGGTTATCGAAACAACTGCCGGTCCTGTAAGACTGGTGCGGGGGGTGGACCGCTGTCGCGCAGGCTCTATCGCGCAACACTAGCGCGTCAGGGATCCGCGCCTCGGCGGTCGCAGTCGGCGTTGGGCGGGTCACCGGGTGGCAGGTTCGCGAAATCCGAACGTCGACCAGTGCGTGGGGTGGGTCAACGTGATGCGGGCAGGAGGGGTGCGTGTGTAGGGCGTGCGCTCCAGCAAAAGCGAATCCAGCCTAGGGGTTGTAGAACATCTCGACTTGGTGCGTTGCTCGGTGTTGTGGGGCGAGCGCGTGCCGTGCTGGCGCTCAATTCGGGGGCGGATGTAGCGGTCGGAAACGACATTCAACCACACGGAGGCCGGATGCGGGATCAACTCTGGAGGGCATACGTGTCATGCCGTCTGCTTCTCTCCGGATCTCGCAAAATAGGGGGCAGTACGCAATGCGGGATTAGTGCGGGGGGGAGGGGAGGAGAGAGGGGGGGGGGGGGAGGAGAGGAGGAAGGGGGGGGAGGAGGAAAAAGAAGAGGAGGAGGGGGGAAAAGGGGGGAGGGGGGAGAAAGATAGTTTAAGGCGAAGAGGGAGGGTTTTTTTTCGAAGCCGAGAGTGGATCGCTGTTTGGGTAGGGGTATATGCGGCCGGTCCGGGTATCAGTCCGCACTGGCTAAGCAGGGCGCCGCCGAACTTGCGGTGGGCTACTAGCACTATGGAGAAGGTGCAGATGCCAACACCAAAGTAGCATAGACTTGTGATCGAGGCTTCGAGGGAGGGTGATTAAAGGAGGTAGACCTTAATGAAGGCTGGGGGGAGGCTCGGTTCGTGGGGCGGACCTTTCGGGTCGAGGGTAAGCCTCTGATAGCCTCGATCAATCGTGCGACACGTCGAAGGCTATAAAAGGGCTCACCAACCACGCCTGCCCCCGCCTGATCCGATCTCTCCCCTCGTCAACCCCAGCCCCCTCCCCCTGAAACGTCGGAACCACCGCCGGGAGGGCGCTGCCCCGCAAGCCCACCGCAATCCGAGCATGATCGGCCGGGGTGGGCGAGGTGGGGAGGGAAAAGGGAAGGAGGGAGGGTTGGAGGGAAAAAAAAAAAAAAAAGAAGGGAGTAAAAGAAAGAAGGAAGAGAGGGAAGAGGGAGTAAGAGAAGGGGAAAGAGGAAAGAAAGAAGGGGGGGGCGCAATGGGGGTTTCGGTATGCAGCCGTACGTCCATGAGGGAATAGCAGGTCAGTTAGGGGACGGCGCGAATTTCAACTCCGTGTGCCGGGACGGACGGGTTGGGGCTCCCGACTCGAATCAAACGTGTGGGTACGAGTGGTCAGGCACCCTCTCTTGGCAGCGGTACGGTGGCGATTGTATCTGACGGGGTGAGTGGGGGCATTATCTCGGCGTCGGCGCGCCTGGGCGGGATAACAAGGATGAGGGGCCTTGCGAGGAGCAGCAGCATCATCGACGTGCCTGCCGAAAACCGGGGGGGGCGCTACTCAGGTGGGAGAGGGCGGCGAGCAGTAGACAGACCAGCCTGGCTTAGGCGCGAGGTCTGTCCGACGGGGGGGCAGCGTGAAAACGCAGACTAATTTTCTAAGGTGGGTGTTGCCACGCTTCGCCGTTGAGAGCTCGGTGGGGGGGTGCTTCTCTTAGTCTAGATGGTACGTAGTCAGCAGCGCTGGCTCTTGTTTTTTTGTGGAGTGTTGGACTATAGCTTTGGCGGTCTGTCGACTGGCCCCGTGAGTTATAAGGGTTGGGGGTGTGGTTCGGGTGTTGGATTGCCGTGAACTCATTTTGGTGTCTGGGGAATGTTTTTTCGCACGGGCGGCGAGGGCGGTGGGGGGGCTGCGTGCGCTGCGGTTCCATTCCATGGGCATGCAGGCTAATTGGGGCGCACGTCGGGCGATGGAGCTGCAGCGGAGGGAGACAGTCCGGCTCCTATGTCTCACGGTGAGTGGGTGGGAGTGGTGTAGAAGGGATGGTTGTATCATTGGTCAGGGTCTTACTAGCAGGCCGAGGCGCGAGTGCGGAAGCGTTTTCTTCAGTGGAAAGGCGGGGGTTGTCGTGGTCTGGCTGTTTCGTGGCACTGGTTCTTCTGTCGTTCTGGCGATTGCCAGTGTTTCTGGGTTTCTAGTCGGAGGTGTGCACAAGGCACGCTTGTGTTGTGGGTCTCATGATCCGATGGTTAAGTGGGGGTCTTGGGGAGCTATTTTGTGGGTTTGCTGCATGGCATCTGGCGGGCTGATAGCGTTTGGTCCCGCGGACGTGCGGTCCGTCGGGGCGTTCAGGGGGGGTGACGATGACCGGTTCGCGGTGTTTGTACTGTCGATTTCATCAAGGGGTTTATTATTTGGCTTCTACTGCAACGGGTGGGGGGTGCGATTTCTGGATCTAGTTCTAAGGGGGGAAAGGGGAAATCCGCTCTCAGGCTTCTGCGTGCCTATCTGATAGGCCGTTACGACAGCTATTTATGGCCGGCCGCGTCACTAACCGCCGGGTTTTCGTAGGTTTATGGGGGGGTGCCGGTGGTCAGATCGATAAGCCAAGGAGGGGGCCGTGTCGGCCGGCGAGTCGGCGTTGCAAAATGTTCTCCTGGAGGCGTTGGTGGGGGGTCTGGGCGCGCCCATGGTTTCCGGGGCCCGCATGTTCTCTGTTCCCTGCCTATGGTTTTCGGCCGGCCTGCGGTAAATGTACGGTGTATCGGCGCGTCACGCTCGAGTCGCCCGAGCGGATGCGCTCCACCGGGCTGCAGTATCCTGAGCGGAGGCTTGCGGCACAGCATTCGACAAGACGTGAGCTGTTTCGGATTCACACGGATGTGGCAAGCTGTCTAGCCGGGCTGGCGTGTCAGGTCCGAACATCTCGCGCTGCCGATTGGCTCGACGCTCTGACATCAGTCGTGTTCGCGCAGGTAACCCTTGTTGCTACAAGCACGTCGTGTATATAGAGGGGTCGCCTTGGCACGTGCACACCGATGTGTCGGTCTCGTGGAGGCGCCTGCAGCGTGAGGTCGAACTCTTCCTTCTCGACAGCGTCCGCGGCCACAGCACCAGAACGTCGGTGGGTCTCCAGTGAAACTAAGAGCCGCTCGTCGCAGCTCGCGGGATCGTCGCTCGTATACTGTGATCTTCTGGCGACGGCGTTGAAAGGGCGTCTAGCTCCAGCGGGGGTTCAGCAGGCTAACTCAGGTCGGGGCGATGCGTTCGAGCGGCGTCACCTGGTGAGGGCGGCACGGTTCGGGTTCGAGCTGTCGCTGCGTCTGGAGTACGTGGGCTGTTCCAAAAGGGAAAGGAGAAGAGAAAAAAAAAAAGGGAAAGTAAGAGAAGAAAAAGGAGGAGAAGAACAGGAGAAAAGGGAAGCGAGGGGGGCGAGGTTCAGGGGGGGTAGGGTAGGGAAAGTGGGGGGGGGGGGGGGGGGGGGGGGGAAGGGTAGAAAGGGCAAGAAAGGGGGGAAGAAAGGTGCATTAAAAGAGGTCGGGTGGTGGAAACGTAAGAGCGGCGAGGGTAAATGGGTGGGAAAAGGGCAAGTGGGGGAGAAAAGTCGCGCACAAGCCGGAGAGGGCGACAGAGCGGGGTGCCCAAATGAATCCAGGCCCCCTACAACCCCCTAATTGTAAACTTGTCCATGTGAAAGAGCGTCATTACTGTGGGGATGTGTACCAGCTCGCATAATCGGCCTGGGCGGGCCGCGACCAGAGGCGCCTCCCACCCACCCCAACGCACAAAACCAACCCCATACCCAAAGGTCCCCTCCACCGTCTCGCCCCTCCACTGCGCCCCGTCGCCCCCCGTCGCGCACCGGGGCTCCCCTGCCGGGCCAAAACCACTCCGGACCCCGCCGTAAAGCGAAACCCCAGTCGGCCGCCGTCCTGTGCGGCCGCGACCCCCGCTACCGCCCCCGCCACCTCCCCCACCTGCCTCACACACCACAGCGCCCGGTACTGCGGGGCACATCAGCCCCCGATTCCCCAACAAAAACCCCGCAGGGACGTGTTCGTGGCTGGTGTGGATCTCTTGAAAACGGGCGGGTAGTGAGTAGAACTGGGACAGGTTTTTAAAGGACTTCGGGGGAGTCCTTTGTAGTGGCGGTGATAGGTAGGAAGACCCTAGGGCAAGGGGCGTCGGGGACAAAGCGGCTTGTGACTCTATTTCCAGCGCGCGTAATTCCCGTCGTGGCTGCTATGGGCGATGAGTGTGTAGTGCTCCATCTACGTTTTATTGGGCAACGTCTGGTTCAAAAGAAATGCCCACCGTTTATCAGACCTCACCGTGGTAGCAATTACCTCGAATAGCAGTGCTTCGTTCTGGCATCTGAGTACTATACAGCTCGAGTGGAAGCCGTGGATAAAAGACGGCCGTGGGGCGTTCGGTGGGCGGCGAGTAGTCAAACTCGGGGTGAGAGAAGGAACGGATGGAGCGCAGTTGCCGGGGTGTGTCAGGGGTAGGCCGGTGAGCCGGATCTGGGAAATGTGCGAAGATAATTCCGGGTAGAACCGGGGGGCGCGGACCGTCTCATCCCGGGTGGGGGGGCGAGGCGCTGTGCTGAATGGCGGCTGGTCGCTGCTCTGGGCGGTAGTAGGGGTATGCTGTGGGGCTGTCATCTCATTGGGACCGTTCCGGGCGACATGGTGCGCCTAGGGTCCTGCGCCTGCGAAATCGGCAGGGCACTGCAGGGTGCGGGTGCCTGGGGCGATCATAGAGTCCTGCCTTCGGCCCCCGGTGTGAGCACTCAGACTCTATAACTTGGTGGTCTGGTCCTCGCGGACCTTGAGGGCCGCTTTCACTTGCTCTGTTGAGGAACACGACGCTTACCATCCAGTACTACCATCGGGGAAAAGACCCCCGAACACACACACAGCCAGTCCCACACAAACCCCAACGCCGCGCACGAACCTCGTGCCGTCAATGACGCGCAACCCTCCATAAAGAGCAAGTCCGAGCAGATGACGCACGTCGTCTAACAACCTCAGCATGCACGCGCGCGATCTGTGGCGCAGACACATTCTCGCCGCCCAGACCCGACCGCGCACAACTACCAACGCGAGCTCACAGAGCTCCTTCTCGACGACACCCCGAAAATCTCGCGACCCCCCGAGCCTAAGGCACCCCCCAGGCATCACCCCCCGGGCCTCGCGGATCACCTCCATCTCTACGCAGCCACAAACCCCGGCCCCAGCCAGTGGGCCGTACAACACGCTCGCACCCCCCACCCCGCCTTCCCCCCCAACCCCCCCGCGCTCTCACGAGCCGCTCCACCATTACCCCCGATAAGCGTGCGAACCGCCCTCCCCTCCGGACTCCCCAGACGCGCCCCACCCCCACCACCCACCCCCCTCCCGCCCCCCCACCCCCCCATCCGCTCCCCCCATGCCCGTGCGGCCCCACCATCCCTCCGGCGCCCACATCCCCGCCCACACCCCGGAAATCTAGCGCAACCCATACCCCCCCCCCCCGCGCGCGCGCATGACTACGCCCACCCTACCTCCGTGCGCCTCCGTGCCCCGCAACCCACACCCCCCGGCCCCGACAAAACACCCCCAACCCCCCCACCCAACAACGGGACGCCCTCCCCCCGCCAACACCAACGACCACCCCACCCGGCGGCCCCCCGGCCCACCCCCCCCGCCCCTGCCACCCCCACCCCACCCACGCAGACTCCGCGCCCCAACCCCCCCCCCCACCCACCTCCCACCATCCCAGACCGCCCCCCCTCCGGCCCCAAACCCCGCGGGGCCACCCACCCAACCCCACACCCCCCACACAACACACCACCACACCACCACACCCCCGCAGGACTCGAAAGCACCCATTCGGGCAAGACCTGTGGCGGCCCGCACCTGTACCGCCTGCCCGGCTCCCACATGACCCCCGCAAGACGGACACGCCCCAGCGAAACGGCCCACCGGTACATCCCGGGCCCGCCCACCCAAAGTGGCACTCCGCTCCTAACCAGAGCCAAAGCACTCCCCTATGCCACTCGTGCTTTTGCAGAAGGCGAGCGCGAAGAGGCCGCGGCGCGACCGCCGTCAATGACGAGAACGTCGGGGCTGCCTGGGCAGGGCCGACTGGGGGGTCAGATACGAGGTCATTGGTGACTCGTTGCGTGGATCTCCGTGGCTGGGCAGATTCAGCGGGATATCCGGCTCCGGAGGGGGGAGCTTCACGAGAGCTCGGTCGAGTTTGTGGGGCTTCGTAAGTCTGTGTGCCCTGGCGGTCCGCTGGGCGTGTGCGTCAGCTCTTCGCCTAAGCCTGGGCCATGGCAGTCGGTTTCGAGGGGGCGCAGGCCGTGCGCTTCGGGAGCTACAAACGCTCCGGGTGGGACGCTTCGTCCTTTTCGGGATCTTCATTGGTGCGGAACTGCTTGCATCTCGTGACACAGCGCTCGGTAGATGCTATCCGCATCGCTTGTCCGACTGCCCTCGGTCCGGTGTCAATCTGCGATCAGACTTGAACGGCGTCGAGCAGGTCTTATTACAGGTGATGCCCAGCGCGTGTTCCCTTACTGGGCTGCGCGCGTCATCATCTTACCCGAAGTGTAAACTATGCGAGGGAGCTGGGGTCGTGTAGACTCGGGAGAAACGGCTGGGGTTCATCGGTCGTCCAACGCAGGTGGGGGTTGCTGGGGCCGCTCTCGTAAAAGGCTGCCATAGACGAATAAAACGAACTCGTGTGGCGTGTCTTGCGGGGCTAGGGCGCATGCTGTGTCCCGCAGCGGGTGTCGTTTCGCCGGAGGCGATGCACAGGGGGGGTGGGGGGGATGGTCCGAGCAGGGGGGGGTACACGGGGGGATCACCGCGAGGAACTGGGCGGCTAGTGGCGGGGCGTTAATTTCACGCTGATACCCGGACGACTTGGGCTGGGAATGCG
>Ga0179593_1331056_pt1 | contig 14026 bp, 20 predicted proteins | sample CZODoug2_1_08_16_FD_185931 | JGI IMG/M metagenome (GOLD analysis project Ga0179593, IMG submission 185931) | Vadose zone soil fungal communities from Angelo Coast Range Reserve, California, USA - CZODoug2_1_08_16fungal (PacBio error correction) | ecosystem: Environmental > Terrestrial > Soil >...
AGGACATGGCCCACGGTAGGGGGGACGAACGAGCAGACCACGGGAGACTTTGATAAGGGAAACGAAGACAGAGTTATGGGGGGGTCATTGGTAATGAGATGCGGGGAGGGAACAAGAGCAAAAGGAGTCTAAAATAAACGAGGGGGAGAAAAAAGTGACCTTGAAAAATCATTCACAAACCCAGATTCAGGGGAAGTTAATAGGATTGACTATCAAAGCACCAGGGGGGAAGGGGATCCTGGGGAGAAGCGAGCATGAAATAAGCTCAAAAAACAAGGAGGAGGAAAGGAGGAGGAAGAGGCGCACGCATCGGCAAGCGAAACTTCTGGGAGGGTCATAAAGCTATCTAATAAAGTCACCTGAGACCTGGGTGGTAGGGGACAACAAGGTTGGGGATGGGGGTCTATGTTTAACCAACGTATTGGGTTCGCGAACCCTTTGGGAATAGCGTGACGGCCCCCATCATCAGCGGGGGGTATCAAAAGGAACCTTGATATTGTTGCCGTCCTGAACCGGGTTATTGTGCCAGGGGAAGAATGCGTCCCAATTACTTCAAACCATTTACGAAAGAAGGACCAACCGGGGGAGGCACGCGAACCTAGCTGACCAACTTGAACATAAAAGGAGCTTACAGAGGCCTTGGTACTCAGCAGGAAACACGAGATTGGAGGGAGCAAGGTTTAGTGGCTTTGGCGCGTACGACGCAATGTGGAGGGGGTACCTGGTAGCACTAAGACTATGTATTCCGTGAATTCACTGGATCTGGCAGCACCGGGGATATCGGACCGAAGTTACAGAGGACTTCGTCTTTAACATCCACGGCAGGGTGCGCTTCAAACAGGGGGGCGCACTCACTCTCGTGCAGCTCAGGCCAGAGGCTGGCAACACAAAGGGCGGCCGCCATCGCAGAAGGGGGGGGGGGGGAGGGAGGGGGAGAAGAAGGGGAAAAGGTCTCCCTTGGAAGTCGTCAAATTGATATTAAAGAACGAAGTCAGAAACTGGGCGCGGCGCCGAAGGTCGCGAGGGGAGCCTTGACAGTTAGACATTCGAAGGAGAAGACTCAGGCACTGAAAACGATTCATCTAAAGGGGATGAATCGAATTGCCGTTCAGAAGAAGGAAGAAGGACGAGTAGAAAAAACGACAAAGGATGGCTAATGCCTCTCCGGACAGCGTTAAACTCCGACACAAAAATCAAGAAAGGATCAAACGAGACCAGTAAAAGGAAGGAGGTCTTTGAGGGGAAAGAACCTCAAGCACAGTCCAACGCGTCGGCTCGACTAAAAACAATGAAAAAACGGGTAGAGTCGAGGAGAAAATGGGGATTTCTCCTAGGGAAGGACGCACGATCTAAGAACGCAAATGGGAAGCACAGTGTGGGGGCTCTATGGGGGGGGGGAAATTTCTCTTCCAAAAGGACCGACACAGGAAAAATCGACGGCTGGCGACTCACTTAGTGGGAGGCTATTAGTGCAAAAAACGTACGAAAGGGAAGCAGCCCGTTGGTGAGCTCCAAACGCTGGGAACCGTGGTAAGGCCCCAGTTAAACGTGAGGGGTGAAACCAGGGGAAATTATGAAGGGGGACTGAAGAGACCGTGCGGACGGGAGGTACGTGCACAGAATCCACGAAGCGCAGACTTCTCAAGCATGGTGGAAGAGAATAAAATCTACACAAGAATCCCTGAAGGTTGAACGGGTACCAACAGGGTTACCTAAGACGCAGAAAGTAATCGGAGAGATCCGAGAAAAGTGGGGCAGGGGGGCTTACGTGGGGGTGCCCGCTCAGGCGGGAGTCGGTACTAATTTACGACCGACTTGTTACGAATAAATCAACGAAACAAAGGAAGGGCAAAACCAGAAATGGTAAGTTGTATGATCAAGGGCGTCGCGAAAAAAAGCACAACGACATTACGCAGCCTTTAGAAAAAAGCAAGCGAAAGTAAGACAAACCGCACAGAACTGGCGTCAGGAGGGAATCAGGCAATCAAAAAGAGAAAAGGAACTGAAATGGGAAACGGGACCGCCTGGAAGTCCGGATCGCGGTTGGGACGCACCGATTGTTCGCGCGTGTACCCATTACGCTCTGCAAAAAAGACAAAAGGCAAGCAAGTAGGAAGGTCGGTCTAAAAGGGGAGGAGGACGCCAAGCTACCGCCTCAAATTACGATGTCCAGAGTGGGGGGGCATCACTCACTAAAAAAGAGGAGGATGCTTTAAAACGCCAGCAGCGCGCCAGGATGGGCGAAATGCGCTGAAACGAAAAGGGAACGCGTTGGAAGAAACCAGGCGGGATGGCATGCAATTGGCTCCTGGGCGAGAGAAAAAGGAAGAAAGAAATTCCGGGCGCATATTGGGGCGTGAAAAAAATGAAACCGCAATTGCACAAACGTTACATTTTTTCATGTGGACAATGGCGAGGCCCATCAGGGAAGCAGAGAGGAGGCAGGAGATGTTTTGAATCTTAGGCGGGGGGACTGGCGGGACGGGAACGCTAGAAAAAAAAGTCCGAGTTCAAACAAGCTAAATCTGGAGGCTCGCCGTCAGGCGAAATAAGAAACAGCCAGGGCATGGTTTTCCGTTCAAAACGGGGGGGGGGGCAAGAAGCCACCCCACAGTCGAAGTGTAGGTTGGAATCAGGATTTGGGAGGAAGTTCAACAAACCCGATAAAAAAGGCGGTAGGACGAAGGCTCAAGGGGAAGAAAAATACGTGCCCTCACAAAGAAGAAATGAAACTGGTCTGTCAGGAAAAAAACGGGAGGAAAAAGGTAGCCTATGGAGGAGGGGGGGGGGGTAAAAAGAGGGCTAAACACGCCAGATCAAAGCAAGGCCAAAAATGGGGAAAAAGGTGCGATTTACGCAGTGGGGAGCGGTGGGGTCCCGGGAGCCGACCAGGGTTAAGTTGACGAAGGGGAGGGGACAATGTAGCGGCAAAACGGTGGGGGCATGGTGGAGTCCAAAAAAATGGAGGTACGGGGGAAGAAATGAAAAATCAAGCAAACAAAGGAAGAAAGTCGCATCGCATAGAAAATGGGCTGTCCTACAAAATCTTCACGTTTCATAGCAGATCAAAAAAGAGGGAAGTGAAAGATTAAGGCGAAACATGTGGTCGGCCCAAATTCTCTATAGAGGTGTCCGGGATTGTTGCTGGAGGGAAGGAGAATTATAATGTACATAACGTTATATCAGCCAGGAAGAGTTTCAGGTGTGGCGCAAAATTGACCCAAAGTCGGCTGCGGGGCTAGCGTGCTTCAACGGGGTCATGACGCGAGAAAGGAAGACTCAGACCGAGATGCGTGAAAATCGCACAAGGGGGTATTGCCAAAGGCTCTGGAGCTGCTGACGATGTCTCTGGCAAAACAGCTGACCGACGGGGGAGTGTCCCGCGATCAAGGAACAGGGCAGTAGGGGGGGGGCCGGGCGAGCCTAGCGCGTCAACGGGGGAGCCTGCGCCGCCCGGTATGTATGACTGGGTAAATCAAGGGCCGGGATGAAAGGACTTCTGACTTGGGGGGGGATAAAACGTTTTGCTTAGCCATGGAGGGCCCTGGAACACCAGGAAGTTGGCTTTGGACGGTGTCGCCGCCGTGGAATCGCGAGTTTCACACGTAAAAACGGGAAGATTGCACAACAAGGCAAAGGGGAAGCGCTCAAAAGAGGGCCAATACAGCTCCTTGATGAGAGATCTGTCGTCCGCAGGGAGGCACGGAAGAGAGGGGACATGCCAAAAAGGAAGAGGTGGATTGAAAAACAGCGATTGCGAAACGATGGGAAAAAAAAAGAAATCGCATCATTGTCGAGCCTGGGGAGGAACAGCACCATACGTCAAGAAAAAGCCGAGTATCATTCAAACGCTGGGGGAAGGGGGAAAAGCGAGGCGCGAATTGGACGGCGAGGTGAGGGGCGACAACCAGAAGATCAGAAATCTTTCGGGGAGAGTCAAGAAATGTGGCGTGGGGGACGAGGAGCGCGCAGGTTCTATTGGATAAATCCATTGACAGAATTATTAGAAAGAGAAATGAAGGGAGATTCAAAACGTATGCACGGAAGCGCGAGAGCACTCGGAGTCAATAGCCGCTACCATGCCGGAAGCGAGTCATCACGCTTCTGATGTATATCGACCGATCTGAATGAAGTGCTCCGGATTGAATGGTCACCCGGGAGTAGTTGAGATGTGGCTGTTGGACCAAGGCAGAATTTCCTCCAGGCTGGAGGGAAGCGCCGTGGCTGCTATGAAAAAAACAAGTCACCAGTGACAGGGGAAAGAGGGAAAGATCACATATTTATTCCCTCAAAGGGCCTAGGTCAGGAAAAGGGGAAGCAAAAAAGGGCGCAACAACAGGTATCACATGATGCCCGGACTACTAGGAGAAGGGATCGAGTAAGCGCATAATAGAGGATAAACGTTTTGCGCAAGGGCAAAAAGGATGAATGTTTAGAGAAGAAGAAAACAGGGGGTCAATACGGAGAAGAGCCTCTCGATAGTGGGATAGAGGGGATATCGCTCAAGAATTTCTCTACGGAACTCGAAGGATCCAGTAGTGTCACCTTGGCGGAAACTGACTTCTTTAAGGGAAGGACGGTACACATCGGAAGATCACATTAGGAAAGCGCTTTTCAAAAAGGTGGAAATTAAAATGGGAACACTCCAATCTGAAAAAGCTCTCTAAGATGGGTCTTGATGGTGGCCGAAGAGTCAAAATAGAGCAACTGATGATACAGGGTTGCGAAATCATAGGGAAAGGATGCACCTATGCAGGGATCAAAAAACTGCCTCCAATAAATCAGGAGCTACAACAAAATTGGGAATCTCTCTGAGCGGGGGAGTGGGCTTAGGAATCAATAAAAAAAACAGTTTTCCTGTCAGAGGAGTGAGGCAAAGCTGTCGGGGTTTCGGAAGGGAGGGGGCGAATGCGGGAAGAGACCGGAAAGGCAGCAAAAGAGTGTTGGGCAAAATGGAGGCGAATCGTCCGTGAATGATAAGCGCCAGGTTAGAGGCATAAAGTCAGCGTCAGGGAGGAATAGGACCTGATTTTGGGCCGACGGGCAAGCTAGGAAGGGACACTCAAGCAGTAAAAAATATTACCGACATATCTATAATTACCCGAACATAGACAGGAAAGAATCCAAAATACGGATAGCGAGTTGTGGGGAGGCGACCAATTGTGGTGGGCCAGGGGAGCAGAGCAAAAAAACACGATATCAGGAAAGACGCCAAATGGTGTGCCAGATCCCCGTACAGCCCCTCAGTGGAGTATTGCGAAAATTGACCGAAGGGGTGGAAGGGGGAGGGGGGTAGGGAGTAAGCTTTTCGCAATGCGAGCCCGGAAGAGCAAAATAGGTGCTTGACAAAAAGAAGGGGGCGAAGGGGGGGGTATCCAGAGAAAAGGAAAAGTAGATTACTAGGGGAGACAAAGAAGAAAAGAAAAATCGTGAGACACAAGAGCGCACTCTCTGGAGAGGTTAGCTGGACACGATGCTGCGACAGCGGACCACCGTTGGGACGCTCCCCCTTTCGATGAATGTGGACATCACAGTGGGGAGGAAAAGGGGTACTTTGAAGATTTTGTAACTAGCGGGAAGCACACTGCAAAAAAAAGATAATGTCAAGTGTCAAAACAATAAACCGGTGATCTTGGATCCGGGGGAAGGAGGAACTCGAACCGAAAGGAGGGGGGGGAGGAAAAAAAAGAAAAAAGGGTAAAAGTCCCCCAACAGTGGGAAAACAACATTAAAAAAAACCCATATTAGGGGAAGGAAGCTATATTTTATGACTTATACCGAAAATGGGAAAGAGGGAACCGGGGGGCGCAGAGAGCTGGACAATCAAATAAAACTCGAAAAAAGAAAAAACCAAACCACACTGGGGGAGGGGGGGGAAAGATAGATTGAAATAACGGAATAGGAGGATGGTGCTGTTTAACGGATCAAAGGGACCAAGAAAGCTGGTGTGAAATGAGTTACATTTGGGTATCTAATGGGGGGAAGAAACTTCGTGGGGTTGACTCGAAACCTCCTGTAGGACGCGGGCCACCAAACGCAGGGTTTCCAAGGCCAAGGGGTGTTTGTTGCGCGGAAAGGGGGATGTCGTGGGTTAAAGAGGCTTCCTGCATTCAACCATTTTCCAGGGATGGGCCATGTTCAAAAAGGAACATGCGTAAAAAAAATTCTACCAACTTTATACAAGCGTCACCTGCTGCAGAGGCAAGTGGGGGCAAAAAAGTAAAACTAAAGAAAGCAAGCGCGCGATTAGTGGGGGGGAGAAGTTGGCTCGTCCGGACATAAGTCAGGGGAGAAAGCACTTCAGAGAGCTATGGTCAAAAAACAAGTGGGAAGCAGAAAATCTTGCGCAAAGGGAGGGGACACTATCGGAGCTTGCTAGTAGACTAAGCTCCACGAGGGTATTTGGACGAGGTAACAACCTGGGGACACGCGGATAAATTCAGGAAAGAATCGGGGAAAGAACACCCTTGGCGAAGGCTTCCGATGGCTTAGGGAGGACTAAGGATGGTAGGAACTGGGTTAGGGAGGGTATTGAATTCATCGATATAAAGAGGGTCGAAGGTACATATTCTTTGTCGCACTCAAGAGAGACGTTCGGGACGTGTAGCCATGTGAGGACAATTCGGCTCTATCGACAGAAGGGAGAAGAGGGGCCAGCTAAGGGGTACCAAAATGCTTCTACGACTTTCAATCAGAAGTGAGATCGCGCCGAGGAAAACACAAAAACAAGATCTTGGCGATTCCGCTGGGGAAGAAAGGAAAGGAAGAAAACAAATAATCATCACTCGATTCCCAGAAAAAGGAGGGTTAAGCATGTAACAAGAAGAGAAAGGAGGACTGAAGAAAAAGGGCAGGTGAATAAGTGGTCATTCAAAAGAGAAAGGGGTGGTTCTCAATAAAAGATCACAAAGATCGAGCGCCCCTGGCTACCCAAGGAGAAAGTGTAGAAACTTTGAGAAAGACCGGGGAGAAAACTAAGGGGAATCACTGGTTTACAGGCTATAACCGTTCTTGAAACTTGTCGAAACAAAAACAAACACAAAATGCGCCAACGCCTGGACGCGGTCTGGGGACCTGCTTACGACGGCGGTGACTCTCCAAAGTGGGGAGGGGGAAGACAGGGGGGAGCAAGAGAGAAGACTTTCTTCCGGAGACTGCAAATCAAAAGCGCGCATGCAGGGGGGCGGAGTACTTCCTCTGGTTGCGCCCGGCGGCGGGAAGATACAAAAAAGTAAAATCACGTTGGACGGGCGCAACCGTGTATCTCTGAAAATGCAAGCAGAGGAGAGGAAGGAGCCGATAGGATACTGTACGGTGGTGACTTAACAGCTGCAAAACGGGAGATGGCCGGCCCGAGGGGGAAAGAAAAATAAAAGAGACCCTGGGAGATTCTCCTTCCTTAACCTGGAATGGGGGTATATAGAAAGCCAGCAAGTACTGGATACATCCAGGGGTGGAGCAAAACAATCTCAAAGGAAAATCAAACATCATGCAAAAAGTCAACACGAGGGGGGGAGAACCTAAGTGGTGTTCGCAGCGGAGACTGAAAGAAGGATGAGGGATTGAAGACACAAGGGATCTCCAGGTCACCAGGGGAAATTAAAAAAGCATGGAACAAAGCCATGGCTATGAGGGTACTAATTTCTAAATGAATCAAAAAAAAAAAGGGAAACAGTCCGTGGGTATCGCCCCGGGGGGGCATCGAAGCGGAGCGACAGGGCTAGGTATAAAAGCCAAATAACTCGGAATAAAGAAAAGCAACCGCGCGAAGCACCTTCAACAGGGTAGTGTCAAGGGAGAACACAGATTTGGGATAAAGGGGAAAGGAGAAAGATATCCAAGGAGGCACGACACGGAAAGGGGAGGCAGAGGCGAAATCGCCGTTCACTGGGCAAAAAACGTAAAAATTTGCATTGGGGGGGATTCGATGGAGTGAGTCAATAAAAAGCCTAAGAAGGCGCTATTGCCTAATTAGAAAGCGCGAAAGCCGAAAAGATTGAACCCGGGGAATTACTCGTGAAAAAGGAGGCACTCGGGGAGAGAAGGAGCGCACGAACGCCAATATGTTAGTACAGGTGCAACCATTCTCCGCAACAGAGTAGAAGGCGGAAATTAAGGAGTGAGCTATCTTAGCGAATGCAACACGGAGACTCGGACAGGCTGAAGCGTCGGAAAAGCGACACGTCGCCCAGCCCAAGCCCCGACAGACAGAACTGGTCAAAATAGCGGGAAACCTGTATCCTAAGCCTAGGAGATGGGGGGGGGGCCCAAGAGTCTCGGGAAGGAAAAAAATGGGAACAAAAATGCACCTTTGAATTGTGTGGTGGCTCTTTCGTTCGGGGGGGAGTTTCGACTTCACGCGCCCGGTCACTCCAAAGGGGGAAAGATCAGCAATTGTAAGAAAGTCTGACAAGGTTGGGGGAACCCATGGGTCGCCAAAAAACGCGACTGATATACGTTATGTAGTGGAAATTAATACAGGCTCCAATACAAACTGAACGGGGTCGAAAGAGAATAGAGGGGTCTGGCCTAAAAAACCTCGAAAGAAGCTTCTCAAACCACAAGGGGATGAGAAGAGGAGAGGGGATGAGTAAGCTCGAGGTTGGGGAAGCAGACGAACTTAGGCTGGCAGGGGGAAATGGACAGGTTGGTGGAGGAAGGGAGAAATGGATTAAGGTGCCAACTTTAGGACAGACGAACGCCATGTGGGGGGGAGCAAAAATTGCCCCAAACGTTTGTAAGGCTGCAGTACATGAAAAAAAGGGGAGTCAAGTGCTGAAAAGGGAGCAGAAGTTAAGAAAAGAAACGGAGGGCACTGAAGTGGCACCACCATGAATTTGTCGGGATGAAAACAGCTCAGGGAGCTAGCACAGACTGGAGAGGGGAAAACCAGCTAATGATGGGAAAGGCCTTCCAAAAGATCAGGAAGAGAAGTATGCGGGGTGGGCTTTCGAAGGGAGGGAGGCGGGGGTAGTCAGGAGACGATCTTTAAACTTTGTAGAGGGGCTGAAGAGATTAGATTCACCGATTCTCCTTTTTGTGGGCACTCTAGGAGTGTGGCGGGAGGACTTGTGCTGACAGGGGTCCGCAAACCATGAAGGGGGGGGAGTTAAAGGTAGGGACTAAGCCGGCATATAACTCTGGGGGGCGCGATTGAAAAGAGGTGAGATTGAGGAGGTTGTCACCGAAAACGGTAGAAATCAAAAGGAATCGCTACACAGAAGGAGGTTGTCGGAAAGAGAATGAGACAAAATGGAAAAAGAGAAGCGGTGGGGGGAAAAAAACCGTCGGAATGGCGCAGGGGCAAATTCTCGGGAAGCAATTGTCCGGCTAGAGAAAAGGACGAAAAAGGGAAGGACCACGCTTAAAAAAGGGAGCTTTCAAAGGTGCCAACTCTTAAGAACAAGCGCCTCAAGTGAAGGGCGGAGGGCGGGGAGGGGGCAAGAAAGCAGAAGATAGAATCGAGGTCGCTCGAGTGCAAAAAAAGCTTGAGACACGAGAGTGGAAAAAACGTTCGCTTTGTAGAATTTGGGGGGACGACGAAAAACATGGAGATATTCAGAAAAGACAAGGGGAAAAAGGAAGCTCATCATCGGGACATCTCCGCGATTCCTGCAGGGAAGGCGGAACTCTTCAGAACAAAACAGGAATGGTGTAAAGCGGGAAATCCTTCATTGTGTGCGGAAAGGTGAAGGGAACGGGGAGGGGAGGGTGAAGGGACAAGGATCGAGTCGCAGAGGGACTGCGCACGGGTGGAAAAGTCGATAACTACCAAACGAACAGGGAAAAGTGGACTCTCCAGTCATGGAGGAGAGACAGGGGGAGCCAAGAGAAGTAGAGGAAGCGCAGCCGTGAGCGAAAACCTGTAAGTATCACATGCCCGTACTAAGGGGAAGAGAACTAAGACTGCGAACGCGTAAACCTGTGAGAAAAAGAGAGGAATTCTTGGACTAATACTGGGGGGTCAGCAAACAAGGAGCGAAAAAGAGCGCAGAGCTGGGCATGAATGAAGTCCAAGGACGCTGCCAGATATAAACTCAGAGCGCCATTCAAGAGTTCGAAGGGTAAACTACATCGGGATGGGGAAGGAGAAATCACAGACCAGAGCATGTAAGCTGGCCTCCTGTCAAAAGTGATTGAAGGAAAAAAAGGGGGATAGCCGAAGAAGGCAACGCTAAAAAAAGCGAGGATGGTGAATGTCGGCTGTGACCAAAAAATAAACATAACAAGGGGGATGTCAAGGTACAGAAAGGACTCAGAAATTGAGTAGCCCCGCCTCCCACTATCAAAAGGAACGAAAAAAAAATCAGAAAAGGAGGCAGTGGAAGAGGAAGAGGCGAAAGAGTTTTATGTGCTTGAGAGTTTTCCCGAAAAAAAAGGACCAGTAAAACTTTTCAATGGAAGTGATCTTGACTGGGGGTTTCGGCAAATTGCTCCTGCATTCATCGCCATAAAGGGGGTGGGGGGTTCTATCGCGAAGAGGGGCCAGGGGACTGATGAAGCAAAGTAGCGAATGTTAAGTACGGGTCGTGAGAAAGGCTAAAGAGAAGCTGACGTATCGGGCGAGCAGGTTCCGAGTATGAAAAAAAAAAGGCGCGGCGGGCAAAGAGAATGAAAAGACTTCAATCAGATCTGGTTAAAGACCAAGCAACAAAAAAAACTCAAGAAGATAGCGGGGTGAGGGTAAGGGGAGAAGTCGAAGAAGAAAAGAGCTGACTCTAGGATCAGTGCGCCCATGTTGAATCCCTGCCATCCCACGCCGGATAAAAAGACTCTCTACGATGAAGTAGGGAGGCTAGGGGGAGGAAGATCCTCGTCCAAGGCTCTGGAACCATAACAAAGTCAGGTGATAGCCGGAACCGACAGCAGGAACCCTCTCCTCAGCTAAAAAAAAAAAGCGCTCTCACCTCGAATCAATTTAGGAGGGAACCGAGGCAGCGGGAAAGAAAAAAAAATGCCTGACAAGTGGGAACTACAAAGAGACTGCTCGTTTGGCAGCAAAAATGGCGAATTTCCAAAATCAGGGGGGGGTTACGACGACCAAAACGAGAGATCAAAAAGAAGACGGTATCGGCATTGTCTCCATGCGAAGGAGGGGGTGCCGCCAATCACCGAAAGGAGGTTTCAAAAAACAAAGGAAGGGGTTCGAAAATAAGACGAGACCAACATGCAAAATTACACAGCTCTATGCTTAATGCAAACGATTACGGGATGGGACAGGATCCCGGCACGAGAAGGACGTTCCGCGAAGGCATCGAAGATCAAAAAAAACAACAACGGGAAGGAATACATTCTCATCAGGAAAGGACTGCCAGGTCGTGTCTTATGAGACAAGAAAGTCATAAGAGAAGGGCAGGAGATGGGGTGTGAATGAGTGTGTACAACAGTTGGGGCTTAGAGAGGGGGGGGGGTATACCAAGGTTTGGGGGGTCAAACTAATGGCCTGTCGTCAACCCACATCGGCATAAAATGAAAGAAGCCAGGGGGAGGAATTACTTGACTTAACAGGGTAGATTTTTAGTTGGGCGTAACGCTGGACTGAACAAAGGAGGAAACCTCAATGTGCCAGGCGCCATGGGAAACTTCCACAAGAGGAGAAGCCAACGATCATTCAAAGAGGGATAAGCCAGGGAAAACGGAAGAAGCTATGGCGATCTAAAGGGTTAGTGGGAGGGAGTGGGGCGGGCAGAAGAATAGTGGAGGGTCCGGCAAGGGGAAGATCGCGGCATTAGCAGTAGGTGGAAAGAAACAATTGGACTATTCCTATTAGGCTGAAAAGATGCAACCTAAAGACAGGGAGGTACGCCGGTCGGAGGCCAGACGCCCACTGGTTGATTTCCGGCGCTGTCAAACACGGGAGAAACTGCAGGAAGTGGAAAGGCTTCAGCGGCGGGGCCACAAACCCTGCGCCGCCACCAACCAAAACAAAAAAAAAAGTCACCTCAGGAGGGTTAAGACGCAGGGAAGGGAAGAGGCACGGGGGGCGAGGGGGGCAATGACAAATTGCAAGTAGTTTCCTAGAGGTAAATGAGCTTGGGGGGCGGGCGGCGCGAGTGTCGGGGGAAGGAAAACTGGGGAAAATTCAGAAACAACGCCTCCGAATCGCACACGACATGCCCTTATTCAGATAAACGAAGGGAGAAACGCGCAATTCGCTAAGGAGGTTAAGCATAAACGTGAAGAAGCCGATAACACAAAAAGAAGGGGGGCTAATGCCTGGGATCGGAAAGCACAACAAATGAAATTCCCTCAAACTAGCCCAGGAAACGACGCGGTAGGGGAAAGCCTTTTACATCCATCATCCAACTGTCACCTTTCAAAAGGAAATTTCCGAATGGGAGAGGGTCTTCTCCTGGGGGGGATGAAGGGGGATTGGGGGCGAAAAAAACCTACAACGGAATAGCTTTCGCCAAAGGAATATAGGATGGGAAATGCGGTTCAACAGACCCGCTACTGGCGGGGGAGAAGGAAGATTACATAACCTGTCTTAGACAATGGGGGAAAAGAGGGCCGAGCTCGTGGGAGAGGGCCCTCCCTTCAATACTAACTTTGGGAGAAACCATGAAAGGATTTGATGGCGGAGTTTACAGGCCGCCGATTGGCGGCCTGAGAAAACTGTCAAAAAGAAAGAGGGAAAGATCCAGAGAAAACTGCCTTCAGGGCTGCAGTCGGAACGACAATAAAAGTCCTTGGGAAGCCGGGGTTCTCGGAGAAGGAGGAAGAGGAAGTCGTGAGAGAAGAAGGGGGGAAGGGGGGGTCTTTATACTGGTGGTGACCGCCAGCCTTCTGATTCAGAGAATAGAGTCCAGACGCTGTGGTGGAATCCAGAAGCGGGGGAGTCCAAACTGAATGACCGGGTGCCTGGGTATAGGAACTCAATGGAACTCCAACTTGCATCATAGCGCAAACATCAAGAAGGAAAAACTAAACCGGGCAAGGGGGAACCAGACAAGAAGAGACTGCATCAGCCAAACTAGGCGTTGTCAAGTGAGACTAAAAAAGCATGGAATCCGTCCGGGACCCACAGAAGGGGGAGAAGGATCCAATTGGGGGAGGAAGATCCTCAAGCGTTACTAATTGCAACTGAAAAGGGGGGAGGGGCACAATAGAACGGCGCGAAGGAAGGAATTCGTCAGACACCAATTTGTGGACAGAAAAGGTAGGGAAAAACAGGGGGGTAGAAGGCATTTAAGACGACAGCAAAGGCGAGTCAATGGGCGCTCCCAGAGAAAATTCACAAGTTGCTATGGGAAAAAGCTCTCGGAAAGGGTGCGGGAGAGCGGGAGGGGTCAACTGGAAACCTGGCAAAAGATTCTCGACATAATGGGGGAAATTACGGCAAGGACGCTGTAGGTGAAAGAGGAACAGGTTAATTGTAAAAAAAACTTACTAATAGGGTTAAGCGTGCTCAACGGTACTCAATACTTAGAGAATGGTGGATATGAAGAAGGAGCCGATACGGTTGGATACGGCTCGTGGGACCCTAGTTACGCAAGTGAAGAGGAAAGTCGCAACGCGGTATGAGTCCGCGGCCGAATCACGAAACGCCAATGGCAGGGGTGCGGAACCGGAAAAAGACAATGTACACCGAAAGAGTACTGTCGATAAACCCCAACCCATTCTAACGGACAGGGGAAAAGAGAATACTGTGAAAAGTGACCCACTAAAAAGTACCGGAGAAAAAGTCCTCAGGGGGTCAACTACGTCGACCCACAAGAATAAGCATACAACCTGATCGCGAAAAGCCATTTTTAAATCATGAAGAGGGGGGGGCAAGGGTAGGCGCGAAGATCTATAATCACAGGGCCTAAGTACTGTTTCACTCATTAAGCGGTGGAGGGAGGTAATTAGAGAGAAAGGTTCATAAATTTACTCATATCGCATGGAAAAGTATGAAAGGGGGGGCATTGTGCTCAAAAAAAAAGGATTAATAACTTTGGTAATAGAAAGGATCCCGGAGAAAGCAACCGACTACGTCGAAAATGGGAAGGGGGGGGGAGGGGTCCTACACATGAGTCAGAGTTAA
>Ga0179593_1435824_pt1 | contig 14026 bp, 10 predicted proteins | sample CZODoug2_1_08_16_FD_185931 | JGI IMG/M metagenome (GOLD analysis project Ga0179593, IMG submission 185931) | Vadose zone soil fungal communities from Angelo Coast Range Reserve, California, USA - CZODoug2_1_08_16fungal (PacBio error correction) | ecosystem: Environmental > Terrestrial > Soil >...
GTCGAAACGCCTTGGTTAACCAAAAAGAAAGCCACAGATGAAAAAGGGGGGGAAGAGGAAGGGCCCAAATCCAGTTTGGGCCCTCACCAGGTGATTTTGCACAAGTGGCCGATCGCCTGCTCAGGGGGGGGAACGAAAAAATGGTATTCAACCCTAGCATTGGAAACACGAAGTGTGGGTGAGGCTCGGTTTCCACAACGCTGATGTGCTTGGCGCTTGGCTTTCAGACCTGGCATACATCGGGTTTTCATTTCCGCGTGCCTAAAGGTCAAATGGGGGGGTGTGAGGAAGGCCTACTTGGTCTCTCAAAGGACCCTCTTCCAGCACGGGGGGGTAAGATACGAATGACTCCGAGAGGGGAAGGCAGCCACTGTACCTGCCCTCTCCTTCCTTCTCAAGTTACGCGGGGGAATCAGGGGATGAAGTGACCCAAAATTTCTAAAAATTATTCTGCGTCTAGGAAATTTTGGGGGTCAAGGAAGATACACATAATGTCCGAGGCCGTCCCGTCAGAGAAATAAGCACGAGGATTGTACTAACGTAACATTACACAGATCAAATCTAGGGAAAATGGGACAAAAGTGAGAGGAAGCCGGAAATTCTTTCGACCAAGAGGTCTCACCAGTTACAGAAGAAGGACGAGCGCGCCTGCGCCTTACACAAGGATCGAAGAAGGTTTTCACTCCGCAATGACACCGGAGGGGAAGCGTTTTAGGAAAAAGAAAAAATGGGGAGAAAAGAATGACGTTCCTCGCATAGGAAATTAGGATCAAGAAACAGGCTGGGCGCTGGCGAGGACTGTCCCACCTTGCCCAGTCTCACCAGGCGTTAGGGCTCCTCAGATTCCGTTATCTCGTTCCCCTTCCCTGATCTTGCTCCTGGTAAGAACAAGTGAACAAGCAAAAAATAAAGTAATTCGGACGCCTCGTGCCGGAAACCCCCTACTACGAATGATGGTGGGAGGTTCGACGTAAAGCGGTTACGGGCCGGGGCACCTCCCTGTTTTTCCGCCGCACAAAAAGAAGAAAAACAAGGACTCTGCCCCCACCGGCCCACCACGGGGGAAAGTGGGAGTCCAGGCTGGGTGGCCCTTTTGCAATCATTTAATCTTGGGAAAGTGGGGCCGACGACCTCACAGCTGCCTGAATGTAAGTCATCACCTCAAACCAAAATAGGTTATGAGGGAAAAAGGGAAGAATGCAAAGCTGGCAACCATAACAAACAAAAAAGGACGAAACAGGAAAGGAGCGGTCCAAGAACACACATACCCTCATGGTAGAAGGTTAGGGGAAAGAGTAAAGTAAAGAACTGTGTGCTACGAAGTGCATGTCTTCTAATCTTCAGGTGCAGTGGATGGACAAGAAAAAGTGGATCAGTTTGGGAATAAAAAGTTCACGAACAGAATTAAAAAACCCTTTATCACACTGACGTGAAGCGGAGGGAAGAAAAGATAGGAAACCATGTGTTTTACTCTCGAAGTCAATTCAAAAAAAGTAAATGGACTTAAACTGCAGTGGGGTGGAGATCAGGGAAACCCGAACACTAAGTTCTCTATATCAAACAACACGGGGGAGTATCTCATCTGAACGGTGGGGGTGTAAGAGGGAAATCCACCACTGAACGGCACTTTGGGTTGGGGAACACGGGACTGTTTGCCAGCATCTTCTTGGGGGGGGGGAAAGTGGGAAGAGAAGGAGGGAAAGGCCGCTTCCAATCCTGGGGGAAAAGCACCGTTTGTTTACGGCTTGTGGGAATGGTGAGACCAACGAGACAACATCGGGGGCCAGAAAAAACAAGTAAGGACTACGTCTAGCCTCCCCATCCTCTGAAACGTAGAAAGCAAACCAAAAGTCCCGGGGGTGAAAAAAATTTCAAAGTAACCTTCTCCCCAGGTGTTCGTTTTTGCTGGCCGTGGCCGCGTGCCGGGGGGCGCGGGGGTTTTTGGTTTTTTGGCGTTTGCCAAGGGATAGGAAGGCCGTCAAGTCTTATTCAACTCTACATGGGTGGTTGTTGGGTCTTTGCCCGTGCGATTAAAACGGGAGAGGGGAGGATTCATGAAAAACGGCAAAACGAGGCACCCCGTCCAAAGGACGACAAACGGCCTGGCAGGTGGGGGTCAAAACTTTTGGTCAGAGCGGGGTTGTGTGATGGGGGCTTAAAAGGGAGGGTCCACCGCAAAGGGAACAGAACGGGGAGAAAGCCCACAGCCTCATGGACGTTCGTATTTTAAGGTAGGAAAAAGGGAGCCAGGGGGCGGAATGCCAGAAGGTGGAGGGGTCTCAGGGGAAGGTCCGAAGTCCAGTACCGGGAACTGGGAAAAGTCAGTACTCTCAATCATGAATCGCGGCCCTAAGCCAGCAGGATCATTGCCAGTTTTGGAAAAAGGGAGAGGTTAAGCAAGCAGAAAGCGGCGTTAGGTCCATCAGAACTGCTGCCGCTTGCAACCTGCAGTCTTGAGGACCCAGGGTTATTCGCTATCTTGACTTTCCCACTGTACTCCGGTTGGGATGGGAGGAGAAAAAAAGGACAGTTGGGGGACGTGCCCGCGCCTAAATCGAAGATTTTAGTAAGGCGAGCACGTTGACACGAAATGGGGAGGGTGTCGGGATGCAAGCGTCAGCACCGGCTGCTTCTTCACCAATTTTGGTTCGGGGAGAAAATAAAAACCCGAGGTTTAGGGAGTGCCGGGGGAGGGCCTGGGGAGGGGTTAAACAAAGGTCCGATCCGCGGTAAAGAAAGGGACCAACTTTGTTATACAATCCTTCGGGCAAAGCCCCTCAGTACCTCTACGAGCAGCAAAACGAGCGGGATGTCCAGGGAGTCAGCCCTGCGAATCATCGGAATCCGGTCCGTGGCCGAAGCGTTTGGCGACGAACCACCCAGGGGCGAATCAAAAACCCCGGTCTCCTCCGGCAAGCTGGGCCATAACCCCCCTAGTTGGCAACTTTCATCGACTCATCGGCCAGTGAAAAGAACACGCGCCATGACCCAAGATCTAAAGAAATGAATTGGTTCACCACTCATATTTGTGTGATAGAGGGGACTGCCTAAAATAACGCAGGAGCGGAAACGAGGCTGTCCTCTGGGGAAGGGGGACCAATCGTGGACTTGGTGAGGCTCCACTCCCTCCCAGTGCTTGATTGGGGGACTTGGAGGGTGGGTACCCCGAACGACTTCAAAAGGCCTTCCGGTCAACACGCGGCGAGCGGAAAAATCCCGCCGGTGGGCAAGGGAGGTTGAATTAAAAAAACGACAATAACATTGGTCTCTCTGGAGAACAATTTCGGCGGAAATGTACGTTTTATAGTAGAGTGAGCCAGCCTGCGAATGGGACTTAGAGTCGGTGTCGAAACAGAGGGGGCCGTAAACCCGGCTGGGGCAGGGGGCATCCAGCCATTAAGAGGAAAGCCGATTCGCGTAAGCTAGGGGGGGGGCATTGCTGGCGGAACGCAAAAACGCTCGCAATCCGATGAAGGCAAGACAAAACCAACGCGGAACCGAAGATAATTTTGTTGGTGGATAATCGTCATCTGTTACGAAGGGCGAGGGCGTGCCCAAATTTGGCGTCGTAGGACAACAATGCGCATCATCAGACGACTTAAATCGTTTTCCTAAGAATGTTAGAAAAAAAAGCAAGAGGCTTTAGAACAAAAGGTGGAAAGCAATTCGACTCTTTTTTTTTTAATGCGGGGTGCCCAAGCAGGAAATCTGTGGGTTTGCCTAAGGACTGGGAGACTCCAGAGAGGCTTGCGCAACAGGGAAAAAAAAGCGGGGTAATGGCATCCTGAGCGTTGTCTTGGGGGGGACAAGGTGCGTGGTGACCATGTTCCGCCCCGACCCGGACATTTCCTCGCAAGAGCTATCCACTCAAAACAATGGGTTCCCAAGATCTGGGTGAGTCAGGTATCAGGTGGCAAGAAACATGTCACAGCTTAAACACAGCGGTAGAGAATGGGAAAATACCACATGATCCGGCTCCCCGAAGAAACGAGGCTACAAAAAACGCCTTCAGATTTTTAAAACAAAAATATCTAGCCTCCTTGCCAAGCGACAGGGGGTAGTTTCCGAAAAGGAAATGCGGGCCGAGTGCCTCCTCAAAATCCTAACATGGAGGTGAGGGATAAGGTTTTTGAAGGGGCATGGCAATGGTCCCTCAGAAGCTCTAGATCACCACCCACTCAGGATTCTGGAAAAGGAGAGATAGTCGTCCTGAAGAGGTCCCATTGCAAAACAGAAAATACTCCTCAATTTCCCCCTGCAATTGGGGGAAACTAGGATGCTAGTAGGCTAGTTGGAAATTGTCTGGAACCATCTCTTACCAGCCAGAGTTTTCCGAGGATGATAGGGTGTCACCAAAAACTATGAAATGGAAAAAAATCTTCTGTTCGTCGCGGAGAGGCGAGCTGCCGTAGGTGTTGTGGGCGGCTTACGGTCGGGTTTAGGCTGGTGGACGCAAACGTAGTGCCTCTAACCTACGTCTCCAAAGATCTGGCAAAACCTTTGAATTGCGGATATCTCCTCTTCCGGGCTTTATTGAACCCTTACAGCCTCGGAGACCCCCACACCACCTCCCCAAAAGGTCACAGAAGGATGGAGACCAAACTCTTGGGGGGGCGGGTGGCAGGGGTTCGCCAGCAAAGCAAATGATCGAAAAGTCTAAAAAGGGCCCGTCCACCCCCAGAGGATCCTCTCTGTTTCACAGACGCAAACAAAAATCAACCTAAAAACGAGTAAAAACGATTTCGGTACTGAAAATCATCCGAGATGGCTTCGTAAAACGGGGAAGCCCACGTGCAAGGGGGAAAAAATGGAAGGAAGGGGAGAGCAGCATCCAGCAACGCAGGGGGAACCATCTTACAAAATGATTGAAAACAACAAAGTGCAATTCTTTGAAAGTTTTGTTTTTGGTCAGAACGCTGGGACTCCTGGTTCTATTGAGCAGATATTGGGGATCAGGACAAAAACCCGCAGGAAAACACCTAGAGTGAGAGGAGGAAATGCGCCGATCCTGGATCCTTCCTGGGGCCAAAGGTAACCCCGAAGCTCCTCACTATTCCCTTCGAAACGCGAATACTCTTGGGCCCCATGAGAATTTCAAATCCACCCGAGAAAAAAAGCCAGTCACGCCATGGTTTCGTCCTATGCCACGTGGGGGGGCGGGTGGGAACATTGAAAGCCATCAGGAAAAACGGAGATGATGCCCGCGCCGCTTTGGCCGAGCGAAGGGAAAGCCGTGTAAAGAAAATAAAACATCAAGCATTTTGTAGGCTGGAAATGCTAAAAGTGGGGGGGTCCGAACTATTCCGGGGGGGGGGGCGGGCGCGGGGGGGGTGGGGACAGGATAAAGTCGCCTCAGTAGGTCGAACCTAAAGTTAAAATTGTGGTCCCACGAATTTAGGATTGATCGCTGGGGAAGGGGGCCGGGTCTGCAACGGCTGTCTGTCGACAGGAGGGAGGCACTCTTGTTGTAGCGGAGATTGCCGGATCTCCTTTGGGGGGGGGGGCGGAATGGCCTGGGGGACGCACCTTTCCACCGGTCTTAGACACGGAACGGATACAGAGAGAGACCTCGGAAGCACGGGACCAACGAACGTCCCCGAGGGGCCGGTGGTTAGTAAGTGCCACCCCCCCCCCTGGCCCGGAAAACCATGGGGAGAACAGGGTGGGCATTACTAAGGGTTCTCTTTCCCCCTTTTTGGGGTTCCTCAAGACCCTGCCCCCCAAGAGAACAATCCCCCCTCCACTTTCTCGTGACGGGGGGTTTCAGTCAGCGTCCCTCAGCACATCCCTAATAGAGGTGGTCACAACATAAAAAAACCACACCCGACTCATATAGGGGAGTGACGATGCAAACTTAAACACCGCAAAAGTCGGGGGGGGAAATAACCCCCGGTCTAAAAAACGAAACCCTCGTCGGGGCTCTCGGCCCCTCGTCCAAAAGACGCCCAGCTGAATAAGTTTTTTCCTACCAGCCACAAAAGAACGACCTTCTTTTCAGCATCTTCGAGAATCACCAAGGTCTCGAATTCCGGTGAAAGCTGCACGACCCTGAGAGAAGCTCCTCTTCTGCCGGGGAAAAAAAACTTATAAAAAAAATTCCATGGAAAAAAGGATCTTACCTGCGGAGGAAGCAAAGATGCTAAGGGGGAAGGGAAAAAAGTCAAGCGGTAGCCTTGTAACAAGAGGTGCGCAAATCCTAATCGGACGGTTCCCGGGGGTGCGATGGGGGAGAAACATATTAAAGGAAGGGTGAGTTAGGAGGAGGGGGGACCGGACGTAGGGACACTACAACTTTGGGGGAAAAAAATCCCAAAAACCAACAATTGGATAAACGTTCAAACAGGGACAGTGGAGGCAGTGGCAGGGGAAAGTTTCTATTGCCAGTGAAAAAAAGAAAAAGCACCGCAAAAATTGGGTAAAGCGCAACTCAACTTAGGGGAAAGAAGGGTTGGGTAATGAATTAAGAGAATTGGTCACCATTACCACCCACCACACCCTGCCGAAGAAAAGAAAACCAACAACCACCGCATGTAAGTGTCTGGAAAAAGACATCCCAAAGATAGGGGAGGGCGACGGCATTGAGGAATCGTTCTGCTATCGTCTTTCAGGTTTGCGGAAAGGAAAGAAAGGTTGTGTTGGGTTCCTACAATAATTCACGAGCGAAAATAAGTTATCCCTTTAACGTGGAAAGGCTTGTACTATCTTGAACCGCAGGTGGGGAAGAGGAAAAGCACTTGAAAAAAGGTCCGGTTAAGGGGGTTTGAGGACGATGACCTACCACTCTTGGTGAGACCTCTAACAAAACACGTGAGGATCTGAATGATGTGAACTGGGGGGGGGGAAGGTAAGGCATCCCCACTGCACTAACCCACTTTGGTCACACTTTCCTTAAAATTTGGGGGATGGTGGTGAAAATCAGGGGGGGGGAACCTCAGGAAACGTTTGTTGCCTAAATTGTTTAGGGGAGGGTCGTGGTCTTGGTAGAAGTACCAGCGTCTACATAGCACAAGGAGTAGAGGAAGCAGAAGGCCAGACCCCTCCCGTCGGTTGGCCTTAAAGGGACTCAACTTCGAAAGAGGGATTTGGTGTCAGTGGAGGTCATAAGGGGTTGGTCCAGGGGAAAAAGATAAAAGTCCCTTTTCCAATCTCCCAAGGGACCAGTGGAATAAAAAAAAAGCCGGCGGGGGGAGGTCAATAATAGCATTTCGGCCACAAAAAAAAAACGAACAACGGAAACCAAGGTGACAGGGGGGGGGTTCAGCGACTTGTTTGGGGATTCTTTTTTTGGGGAGGGGAAGGGGAAATTCGTCTTTGGAAAAACAGCCCGACAGCCCCCTAAAACGACAGCATGGAGGGCGTAGGTCGTTACCAGCAATGAGGGGATCAACACTCCTAACGGCGGGAAAAGGGGGGACCTCGGGGGGAATTGTCCCGACCATTCTCAGTCTGTAGGACGGTACCTCGACCTCCTAAGAAAACCTCCCTCCAGGTAATAAGATGAACTTTTGGGGAGGTGGACTCTATCACCTTGATTCAAAAAAAGATCCTGGTCCTTCGACCGGGGTGGGCGAAAAAGGGTTTTCCGAAGAGAGGGGGAAACGCATGCATGTGCAGAAAACTGAAAGCGGGAAAGGAATTAAAGAATTAATGGGGGGAAACTCTGCGGGAGAACGGAGAGGGGGGAACGTTGGTATCACGAACCTGTCGTTTAGGGAAGTTTCAAACAGCGTCAATGTCACAAAAAGTCAAAAAAAACTTAGGAGTTTTCCGAGAAAAGCATCCCGATAAGTAAAAACGAAGGGGACGGGGCAGAGTCAAGGGGCGGTTCCTCCTGCGAAAAGGCCGAGCCCTCGCGGAAAATCCAAACTTAAGTGTTGAAGCCAGGCAGCCCGCGAACGCACCAGGCGCATAGACGAGCATGCCCAGAGCGGGCCAGGAGAGGGAAAGCGAGCAGAAAAAAAAGAGTCGAAAAGCGGGGGCAGCGCCTCAAACCGTCGAATCAAGGAAAAAGGAGAATCCGCACGAGAACGTAAAAAACCGCGTGAGGGACACGGGCGCACGCCGCGAGAACGAATCAAGGTTTGTCCAACTGATCCCCCCTAAATCTTGCACATTTAATAAAGGGGACGCGAGCCGCCTCTCAGGGCTGCACTTCAGGCGTACACTTGGCCCAAAGAGGTGTGGGGGAAGAACTCCCCATCACTGGGCCCAGCCCAAGGGAAGGGCAATGTGGTACTGGTTGGTTGTTGACCCAAACGCGACTTCGAGTCGCCACGCCTATAGAAAAGCGGGGCTAAATGAGAAGCGGTGTAAGTGGGGGTGTAAAAAGCCGACATTCGTATCGAGGAAAAAAGGGCGGCATGGAATTATAGAGTCGAGGGGGGAAGTGTCGCGGCGGATAAGGGCCCCAACTTCTTAGTGAAACGCGGGAGGAAATTAACACCGCGGGTCAGGGGGAAGTTTGGTTAAAATTATGAGGCTTAAAAACGTCGCGATCAAAGGTAGGGTTGGGGTTTGGAAGGGGGGCGGGTGCGGGACGGGAGAAAAGAATGCTCAAGTACGAAGCAGACAAGAGAGTCCGACCCCCCCAAAAAAGGGGGGATCATAAGCCTTTTGTGGGGGTAGGGAAACATGAGGGGGAATGCGCGGAACACCTTACGGGCGGCTCCACCCCTGCCAGGAAAAAAAGGAACACATCGGGTCACGAAAAGCATAGCTGCGGTCAAAATGACCGACGTTGAGGACGAGGGGGGGGGGGGGGAGGAAGGATACGCCGATCTTGTGGGGGGGGGGGCGAGAAGGGGAAAGACCGTAGGGGCGAACGACAACAAAAGCTTTGTCTCCCGGAGGGGACGGTTCTGTTTTTTGTGCTGCGGGAGGGGGTAACTTCCTCCATGAAACACACGGTCTCATAACTGGAAACAACGAAAGAGGATCGTAACTGGGAGGGAGGGTGCAAACTGCGCCAGCACTGAACCACTATTAAAAAGCGCCAATCCCCCCCGAAGAAGAGAGAAGCACGCTAAAAACATCAAATAGCATGGGTAAAAAAAGAAGACGGAACCCTATGCCTTGAATTCGCAGTGTAAACCAGTAACGCCTAACCCAAACAATACGTAAAGGAGGGCAAGACGTTCACTTTTGTCGGACGTAAGTCCGCCGACTTACCTAACGCACACAAAAACAATGGGAGTCAGAAAAAGAGAGAGGGAAGGCGGGGAATACCGGTCAAAAAATGCCGAAAACTTCGAAAGGGGGGAAAAAATTCAAGTCTAACGGGGGTCGAATGAGGGGGAGTTGAAAGGGCGGACCAGAAGCAATAATTGCCGAGGAAGGAGAATCTTTTTTGAACCAAAAACCGAAAGATCTGCTGTTAGTAAGGGTAGAGAACGGGGGCCAGACGGTTGGCGACTAGCCGGGGTTATTCTTACGGTCAGCACTCGGGACAACGCTAACTCTCATCCCACGATCTTGGCCCAAGGGTAAGGAGAGCTACGAATTACGGAACAAGGGGGGGAGGAAAGAAATAATCACCACCAAAGCCAGAACCACCCTTGCCCACCCCATAAGGAAGGGGGGAGAACAGCGCTGTTTTGGCGTGGCAGCCCATAATACGATGATTAAGAAAAAACCCACGTCCTATAAAAACAAAAAAGGAAGAGAGATAGGGACGACGCATCAAAAAGCGTCCTCACGCTTTCAGTCCAGAAGGTTCGGAAAGTCAGTATAAACCGCATAAATGAGGAAGGGTTTCGGCCCACTCTTCAGGTAGCAGGGGCAAAGGGGAGCAAAACCTCATCCGGGCCTCGTCAGGAAAGGAGTGCTAAACAACCATTTCCTGCGGAAACTCGTGGTGTTTTGCTCTCGTGGAAAAATGTTAAGGCAGAATTCGGGTCCTCAGGTCCTACAAGACAAGGACATTTTATCGAAGCGACGATAAACCAAGTACGGGACGATGACAAACGTTGCCAAAACCACCGCGAACGGGGCAAATGGGAAAAAAAAGGATTCAAGAGCAAGACTATAGACCGCGCATGTCCTTGCGAACACCGACGGAAGAAAAGTCAGAAAGTCAGCGGTTTGAAAAAATAAGTATTTAGGGCCGGGGGGCAAATACCTCCCTACCTATGGAAGAGAGAGGGGCCGTCGTCCCCCGAGTAAAAAAAATCTAAGTGCTTGGGGAAAAAAAGACGAGCCAACATCAGACCCCTTTAGAAGCACGTGGGAGGAAAAACCCAGGTGTTGTCCAAGCCTCAAAACTTCACGATCCCTGGAGCGGGGGAGGGAAAAAAGATCGCTTACAACCGAGGAAAAGTGGGGGGGGAAAATCCTTTTCAGGAGGGGGGGGGGTACAAAAGGGGACGGGGGTTTTCTTCAGAGGCAAGGCGGCGTTCGGAACGTGAATCCCTTCGGGGGGGGTGATTTTCCGCGTTGCACGGAGTTCGAATTGTTGGTGCGGGCCTTATCAAGCCATCCCCGGAGGTTAAATTCCTTATAAGGATGAATAAGCTCTGCGTCCTGCAATGGACCGCAGATAAGATTCAAGATTCCTCTTCTATGGGGTTCGGTCGACGTTCCTGTGCTCCGAAAACAATGGAGAAAATTGCGTCGTCTGTCCCTCTTAAAAAATGGGTTTTCAAGATGACTCTCAACGCCAAGGGCCGAGCTGTCAAAACAAGAAAATCATTGATTTGGTTTCTCTAAAAAAGAAGCACGGAGCAGCGCGTTGCTGACTCGGAAAAAACTTACAAAAAGAAAGGGCGTTACCCCCTGTGCGCCGTCCTAGCGTCAATGGACTCAGCAAAGAAAAAAAAGGACTAAAAAGCTGCGACAATGGCCAAAAAACCCTGAAGGGGGGAAAGCGATTTCCATCCCCTGTTAAAACCGTAAGAAAGCAAGGAGAAGGGAAATCAACCGCTGAACTTGCAGAAAACGAACAGGACTCCACGTGCCCACTGTACAGAAAGGGGGGAGGATCCAGGCTATTCCGTTACTTAATTAGTCCGGCCAGGGGGAACGAAGTCGTAAGAAGGAAGGATTCCTTAAAATTAGAGAAACTTCTCGGAACCATAAAGTAAGTAGGTTTCTTTGGCGAAATCGGTGCCTTCGGACAATCAGAAGTTCAGTCCCAAGAATAAAAAAGTCTCTTACACAACTGCAACCCAAAGGAAAAAGGGGTTAGTCCTGGGGTGAGGGGGGGGAGAAGCTATGCAATTTGAACTAACTTCCCGCTTATCAGGTTTTAAGAGACTCAAAAACCCTGTAAAGTGTAGACTTCAAGCGGGGACAAAAAATTACACCCAAAAAAAAAGTCAAACCCACGGACTCCAAGGCCATCACAAAAGGACCCAGAATGAAATTTTCGGAGAAGACGTGGGGCTGGCAAAAAAAAATTCTTCGTGGTGAAGAGGACGGGGCTAATGTTTGGGAAAGGAAAACCCTTTATGGGAAGACCAAAAGAAAGAAAGTCACACGCCTCCGTCCACAAAGAAACTTACGGGAAAGACGAGGGACGACAAAAAGGGAAAAAGGGGGGTATCTGACGTCATGGCAGGTGACAAAAAAGAAAGGCCGGCGTGCAGTGGGTGGATGAAGTCCCGCCCCCAAAAGAGTGAAGAGACAATCCAACCACAAGAGGTAAGGGGGAAGGAAAAGGAGAGAGAACAGCGTGGGGGACGAACGCCGAAAAAAATGCACCGGAATTCCACTTTTGGTGAAGGGACTTGGGGGGACTGTAACCAAGTGGGGCTTGTTTTGAAGGAGAGGTCCCGCCGCTTCCCCGCCAGTTTTGCTCGGCGTTGGGTGAAAAAGGGGGGGGCGGGCGGAATGAATGTATAAAACGCGTAGCAAAGGCTGCCAGAAAGGTAGCCCGAAGATAGAAAAGTCAGAATCCGGGCCCATCCACCGTACTGGGGAGGGAAAGGGGGGGGGTTTCAAGGAAAACTTCTCCACTTGTCTTTTTGTGCGGAGGGGAGAGGACCCGTGGGACGGTTGTTTGGGGGGGCAATGTTCAAACTCTGAATTCCTCCAAGCGGAACTAGTGTGGAGGAAAAAAAACTGACGGGGAGCGTGGCGTCAAATTGGGGCAAATAGCAATCCGAACCTGCCCAAACGTAAGACAAATGGGGCCGGGGGGGCAGTTTTTGTCAGAACCCCTTGGGGTGAATTTTTTGGGCTTCTTGAAAAACTTCGAACTTGAAAAGAATGCGAGGCCGGCGAAAAGCACACCATATTCGGTAGGGAGTCTGTGGGGCGGGCCCCAGTCAAGTCTTCGCAAAACGGCATCAAGCTGTGGAAACAAGGGCCGGAAAAAAGGAAAGGGCTCCGATGGGGTCAAACGTGGGGACCCGCGGCTCAGGAAAATGTAGGGGAGGAACAGCCGTAGCTAATTTGCAGAGGATATTTACCGGACAAGGGAGGGCATTTTCATAATCAGTCAAATAACCGCGGGAACCGGCCTTCTGAGCCAGGTTTGTGTGGAAGCTTTCCCGAAGGGTGAAGGTGCGGAAACGAGCAGGGTATGCCGCGGAAGGGAGGATCGACTGAAGATCGCAAGGTCACTCGTCGCAGGGGGGAAGTGTCCGCACGCTAAGAGGATGTTTCACGAAAACATCAGCCATTCTGGCCTCAGAGAAAGCTCGGTCAAAAAGTGGGTGTGGTAGCAACAAGAAACGCCCGAAAAAAGAAATCCATGAGGGAAAGGGGTGCGGGTCCCTACAGGAAGAGAAACTAAAGGCGAAATAAACTCACAAAGGGGAAATTTCGCAGCACCCGAGGAAAAAAATCACCGGCGCCATTGAGGAGAGACGGAATTTCGTCAAAAGGCGCAATTAAAAAAACAAATGCAATCCGGGGGAAAGACGGACGTACACAACAAACGCGTTGCAGGTTTCGAGAAACCGGCAACCGCCATTGTTTACCAAAAAGACTCTTAAATCGGTGGGGCAGGTAAAGATGGGGTAGAAGGCCTCGAGGGAAGAGGCGGCAACGGCCCTTCCCTTATTACCAAAACTGGCTGGGGAGACTAAAAGAACCTTCCTCCGTGTGACGGTGGAGGGGTGGTCGGGGGGGGGACCACCCCGGCGACGGAGCGCCCACGCGGCCTGAAGAGCGGCTATCTCCGCCGGGTCAGGGAGTTTTAAAAAAAAAAAACTACATGAAGGGCGAACCAGGCGGCAGGGAACCGTTACGGAAAGGCTGTCGGCGAGGGGGGATTGGTCATCCGTGAAAACCGCTCTCGTACTTGGTGAGAAGACATCTGGCCCTCAAAGGAGGAAAACAAATTCCGCGGGTCAAGTTTGGGCAAGTACTTAGGAAACTGAACAAATCCCGTAGATATCAAGAGAGGGGGGTTCAGGGATTGAAAAAGAATGAAAAAAACGGAAATCTGCGAAAGCCGAACATGAGCAAAGAATCAAGACCAAAACGCGAAAGCAGAATGGTTTGGTTTGCTCCTAAACGGCATTAGGCGGCTAAAAAAGAAAGAGGCTGAACAACACAGTCGACAAAAGGGAAAGAAATTGCATCGTTTTCACTACAGTGGAAGCAAGGAGGGGAGAGTTCGAAGAAAACTCGGGGGACCTTAAATCGGGGTTCGGAGAGTTTGGTGGGGGTCTCTGGCCCATATCTCACTATATCGGGGGGGTGTCCTAGTACGTGGTTCTGGATTTAGGGGCGAAAAAAAGCAAGCTGGTAATCCAGGGTTTTTCGTGTTTGGGGAAAGCAAATTCAAAGAAAAACTGTGAAATTCCTCAAGAGCCCGGGCGCGGACTCTCCAGTACCAACTTGGTGAAAGTTTCTTAGTACGGTGTAGATTGCAAGAAGTCACATCATCTTAACCATATAGAGAAGCCAACATGAGACGAATCAACCGAATACCAGAGATATAACATTGGGGGAGGGGGGGTTCAAAAAGATCGAATACGATGGGGCCAGGAATCGTCAGTTTACAAAGAACGCCACGATCTCATTATCCACACTTGGGGGGCTCGTCGCTTTGACGGCGTACAGTGATGAAAAAAAAGTA
>Ga0179593_1715637_pt1 | contig 14026 bp, 13 predicted proteins | sample CZODoug2_1_08_16_FD_185931 | JGI IMG/M metagenome (GOLD analysis project Ga0179593, IMG submission 185931) | Vadose zone soil fungal communities from Angelo Coast Range Reserve, California, USA - CZODoug2_1_08_16fungal (PacBio error correction) | ecosystem: Environmental > Terrestrial > Soil >...
AAAAGGGGCAACAGGAGGGGATGAGGAGGGTCCCAAATACGGACTAAAGGAATCATCCTTAACCCCTATCCCAAGGCCACAGACGAATAAGGCAGTCGTCACCTGGCAGCTTGGAATCCGCCAAGCTCATTTACCTAGAAAACTTCAAAAAAAGCCGAAACTGAAGAAGACACTCGTGAGAAACACCCATTTACATCCAACTCAGATGCGGACCCCAGTCACACCCACTGGAAAATTACAAAGGGGAGGGGGTCAAAAAAAAAGGGAGGACAGGAAAAGAACGGGTTGGGTGAGAGGAACGGCCTTATACAAAACGGCGGTTGACAAGAACGTGTCTTAGACCCAGTCGGGCGTACAAAGGTCACGGAGGTTGACCCAGGGGGTCGGAAGCGAAGAACACCAAAGAGGAAAGTCAAAAGGAAACCCAACTCCTACGGGACCCAAATCTACGAGGCCAAATTCCCTATCCACCAGACTGGGAGAATAATACGAAAGTGCTACAACTCAGTACGCGGAAAAAAGAAAGAGGTTTGGGGGAAACGGAAGGGAAAAGGCATTGGTCGTGTAAAGGGAAACGGGGATCGCCTGAAGTGCGTCCTGAGACCTTCAGAACATAGGGTGGAAACGGCTTGAATATCAGCCCGGAAGGAAGAATGGGAGCTCAACGAAAAAAAAGGAGGGGGGGGAAGGGAAAAAAAAAAAACGAAACGAATCACTATTGTTGGAGGCTTTGACCGGGGAACATACTGAAGTGTTCGTGGTAAAGAGGATAAAAAGAACCGCCCAAGCGGGAAAAGAAGCCCCGCAGAAGTTCTCTTCACCTCTCGAGGCGGCCTTGAATGACGCCGCTGTTCGGCAAGAGCCGTCGCCACAAAGAGGAAGGGATCATCACAGGATGGACTTTAAAGGAGCAAAAACCGAGTCAACGAGGACGAGAGAGAGGGTCTCACTGTTTCTCTCAAAATGCGACTGTGGTAGTGGGATGTGGGCGAGAAGTGCGATGAAGGGAGCTTTCCGCAGGGGGGGCTCGAAGGGGCAAATTCATACCAACGTGACTCTTCGTGCACCTAGAGGTGCATTGACTGGGTGGCCGCTTGGCGCGTATTGCACTGGAGGCTCGTAAGGAAACTCTGGAACGCAGCAAGAAAGGGGTCGAAGCTTGCGTTGCAACAATCTGATCCGGCGGCAAAGCTGCGGCGATGTCGGGCCAACGTGGCGAGCCGAGAGACGGAAAAAACCTCGGAGGAAGAAGGCAGACAAATTAGGCTAGCTGCCAGCTAAGGCGCGTCCCGCATGAGAAAAGTGTCTACTCCCGATGGGGGGGGGGGCCCCCGACCACCCAACCGGGTGGAAACGTGGGATCACACTATAGAAAGCATCTGGCAGGATGCAAAAGGAACGTCTTCCTGATGTGACGACGGAAGAGCGCGCTGTGGTTTCGGGGATCGGCGGGACGGCGCAGCTCAGGGGGATTTGTTTTTAAACGGGGACTAAGGACATCCCGAAAGAGGTATGTCAACTGAGGAGACGGCAACCCTCTGGGCTGGGGCGTTGGAGAATGTGGTTTGCTGACTGCTAAGTGCACAACGACCGCTGGAGCTTGCAGCCCCGGGGATGGGAAAAAAAGGACGTAGGAGGGCAAGGGGAGAACCTTCCTCGTCTCGACGAACCAGCTATCGCATAGGGATCTCGGAAGGATCCTCTGATTTCCAGCGGCTGAATGGCTAGCACACACAACCCCGAGAGAGAGAAAACAACCAAGGGATGAACAAGATCTCTGGAAGCTCTGCAGAACCGTGGGAATATCCGCTTGCGGAGCCGAGGGTATAATCGTCTAAGCCATTGTCGCTCATCGGAAAATCCATCACGGGCCTGCAATTCTCAGGACGCCGCCGGAGGCACACGCGGGGGCAAAGTGCATCAAGACGAGGAAAGCAGCACCGCAAGCAACATGCCCCATCACTTCATTCAAGTACTTCACTAGATCCCACGAGCCGGGAAACTGAAAAAAGGCCCGGGAAAGCGGTAGCCGGTGAAAAGGAGCAAGAAGCTCGAAAAAGCATCGATATAAAAACTAACTGGAACGAAAGACTGCCCGATGCCGGAGCGCTAGAGGAGGAAAGCCTGGAAAGAGCCGCGGTCCGACGCGGGGAAAAAGAGCTTAGACCCGCTGTACTTCAAAAAAGAAAAACCCGAGACCTAAGGAACGTAGGAGGAGAGATTCCTTCCAGTAAGAAACTGTCCTCATTACAAAGGGTCGCCATGACGGTTTCAAACAAGCCGAACGGGGTAAATCAAAGAGAAAACTGGCAAGAGGGGAACAACCTGGGGGAACGAAAAACCATGCGGCATGTCGAAAATCGGTTCTTTCTTGCCTTAACCGCAAACATATCTACGGAGAACAGCGGGGGAAACACACTGACAAAAAAAGAGAGGTGAGCTGATAGGAAAAGGGCATGCCCCGAATCGTGCAACCAACCCGAGCCCAGCAGAGGGGGGAAAGCCGAAAGCGCGAAAATACCGGCAAATCGCAAGGGGTTCATAAAAGTCCACCAGAGATGGGAAAACCAGGGCACAGGGAGGGTCCTCTTAATCCGCGTACACTTGAGGGGGATAGCCGTGGGCAGATCTACATGCTGGGAAGCGTAAAGCCTCCAAATGGTGCTGATCTAAGGGCGTACGTCCCGGAGCCTGGGGTTGCGCCGCCAGAACGTCTCAGATCGAGAAAAAGAGCCTGAAGGCTCTTGAGGAAAATCCCTGTGGTAGGGCGAGGGATCAAACATTATCCGTATTGTTTCATTAACAAAACGGGTAAGGTTAGTGGGGGGCGGTGTGGGGAAAAAAAAGACCCCCCCATCATTTCCTCTATTCGAGCGCTGGCGGACGGGAAAGATTTAGGAAAAGCATGAGCTAAGAAAAAAAGGCAAAAGCTGTGAAGGAGAATAGCGCATTCATCCGGGGGGCGCTCCCTGGAACGAGGAGAGGGCCTCCATCAAGAAGGGATTCAAGACCGGTGTTAAACACAGGAGAGACAAAGCTCGTTTCTGATCAACCGTCTGGTGGATCAGCATGCCGCGTAGAGTTGGGGGTACGGGATAGTGGGGTAAAGGGGACCAAGGGTAGGGGGAGGAAGGGGGTGTCTTAGACTTGACGGGGGACGCCCGTGGGAAAAAGGTGTACGGCCGGGAAAGGGGGAAGAAAAGATTGCAAACGTTGACTGGGAATCGATGCAAAGAACGACACCACTGTAGGTGAACACCGGTTTGACTTGGGGGTGTACGCCCCGGGAAAGGGGTGTACAGGGTGATGACGTGGGTTCACGCATCGGGGTGGGGGGATGTCCTTAGGGAGAAAACATGGGGTGCCGGTCGGGCGGGGGGGGTCTTCGCAGCGTTAATTGCTCGCAGGAGGATCCAAGCTTCCCAGGACGAGCACTGAGAGGGTTCAGGTGAGGGAGCCCTAGTCGTGTCCGGATGGCCTTGGTAGGTCCGAAAGAAGGGGGAACTATTTGGAAAAAACTCCTTTAAGGCTGCACACACAAAGGAGAGGAGGAAAGAGATTACAAGTTGGATTATCGGAAGACAACATAGGTGACCGGCTCACAAGGGCCTCCCATGTACTCGCCGAAATGCTCACAGGAGGGGGAAAGACCTTGCAGTAAAGGAAGCCATCTGGAAAGGAGCATTGCACTCAAAAGAGAGAAAAACTAACTGAGAGAAGGCTCCAAACTCAACACCACACATCCAACTCACGCTTCGTAGACCACAACACCCTGTAACCCAAGTCAACGGGTCCCCCAAGAGTCAGGGTTTTTCACAATGGGGGGGGTCCTGGGGAAAAGGGGACCAATTAGTCCAGAAAGAAAGGTCTTAGACCCCGGGAAAGGGCGGTACAAAAACAGTCAGGGGCGGTTTTAACCCAAGTCATCGTAGGAAAACACTCAGTCCGAAGGAAAAGAGGAGAAAAAAACGCGACAAGGGACATATCGTCAAGTCTCCCGACCAGACTTTCTCCTCGAGCACAACCATCGTGCTACAAAAAGACCTCAGAGCCGCGGGCCTTGCGGAACAGTGAAGGGGCGAGGATGGAGTCGGCCTTCAAACGGTTCCCGTGGAGCGAAGCGGATGCATGCGCTCCGGCGGAAGTCAAAACAAAGGACGGACGTACGTCAATATCGAATCGGAAGGGAATGTTGTGGGCGTCCCGATACAAAACCGCGTCGGACCACTAACCACAGAAGAATACTGAATTGGGAAATTCCGCATCGGAGCCCAACCCTCCAGAAACGCTCTTAATGACGAAAATGACCCTTGAAAGAAGAACCTCCGGCAGCAATATCTTAGAGCTTCTTGGAGGGCAAACCGGACGAACGCAAACCTGCGATCCTCTCATCAAATCTGTACCTTGACTGGGAAGGGCGACGTCTGCAAAAGCGCTCTCTGCAAAAAGGAAAGATAAAGAAGTACGAAAGGGGGACGACTCTACTGGGAAAGGGGAGAAAGGCCCATTGCAGCGGGGGTGGGGGGGGAAACGGCGATGCTGCCGGATGAGACTTCCTGGCTTGGGAGCCTATCTGGTTTCTGGGGGTCTCGTGGGTAAAGGAAGCTGGAGGGGGGGGGGGGGGGACGAGAAAAAGGATCCAGAGCGCTAAAATGTGGCGGGGGTGGGGCCGCTTCCGCTCCAGCGTATTTCTTTCGTACAAACCGAGCGAGCGAAGGCCGGGTTCGGGCGGTGAAAAAAACTTGCCAAAGGAGAATCTTGGCATGAAAGTAAAAAGCGGACGTTAGAGATCGTAAGAAGTCTGATCCCGTCCCGTTCCTCATTCCGTCTGGCGGGCTCTCAGCTGTACGGGATTCAACGGGGCAGAAGGAGACGACACAGGGGTGAAGGACGCCAGGGAAGTTCCAACGAAGGGGTACGCAGAGGTCCAACATGAGCGAGTCAAAAAGCTGTCGATAATCCTCGCGCTCGGGGAGCTGGCCGGCCTGCGGAAGCGTGGACGGCCGGCGTCCGTGACGACGGCAGCATCGAGACTGATGGGGAGGGATCGAGGGAAGGAGAGGGGACTAGGGGGCTTCCTACCGCAAGAACTCGGGGTGGGGGAGATAGGTTAAGTTGTGACCTTGCAGTGCTGGTGTCTGCTCGGACCGCTGCGGGCGGTTGCGTGAAAGAGGGGGGTTGCTGAGGAGGTGCACAAAAGGTTTCCCCGATGGAGTGGGGAGAAAAGGAAAGGCGCGACACCGGCCGACTATTCTCCGCGGCGCGACGTGCATCACAAATCGCCACGGAATCTCCAGGGATTCGTCATGGTCCGCGTCTGAAGAGCTCGCAACCACCCAACGGCAGGACGTAGTGTTAAGGGTGGTGGGTGGAAGAAGATGGGTAACTAAGATCCCTTGGAGATCCGCTGGTGATACAAGTCTCGCCGAGAAGGGATGTCGTCCAGTTGTAGCGCATACTTCCAGCAAGGCTTCTACGAGAACACTTTACCCAGAAAATCTTCTCGTGCAATCGAAAGCCCTCACCACACAAGACGCAACCGCAAAAGCGCAGCGGGATATCGCACCAGCACTGCCAGGCCTGACAGAAGATCCCACCAAGCCCGGAAAGAAAAAAACGTGGGAACAAGTTAGCGATAAAAAACCCCGCATGTCATGCATGGGACGCAACTCCGGACACCGGCCTCAAAGGACGAAGCAGAAAAACCGGCTAAGTAGGGAAATCTCGGAGGTAATCGTTTTCATAAAACATCGTCGTAGACTCGGCTATCAGCTGGACGCGCAACCATCGCTCTTCGCCGGGAATAAAGGAGAGAGTCTCCCTGGAAGAGAAGCGAAAACGAAGCAGAATGAAACGGGAAGAACAGATGCCGCCAGCTCTGAAAGGATCACGACTTTCAGGGCAACGTCCACGCTTTCAACATCAATGAGTGGGATGTTGGCCGTAAGTAAAAAGCATTAAGGGAATAAGAGCGGCAGCCGGCCAGAAGAACTGCACCTGAGGAGGTGCCAGAAGGAACTGGTACGAAAGGCGTAGAAGACTCCCGCGCAAAAGGCCCGTCTAAAGGGGACCATCAGATAGGGGAAAGCAACAAAGCAGGACGGTGCATCTCCCCCACCTCTAACCCACCAACTCAAAAGTAAGAGACACAGTTCAAGAGAAGAGAGTGAAGCTGTAACCAAGAGAAGAAGATATAGATTAGTGATATGAGAAGAGTTACCAGTCCCATGCCAGAGATGTTGATGATATCGCCGTTGTTGGAGCCGAGCAGAGGGGAAGCAAGCGCCAAGGAAAAATGGGAGATGAAGAGAAGGAGCAGTGAATTGGACCCTGTCTTCTTTGGCGGGTAGCGAGTGATCAAAAAGAACATCCGATTTTCATTCCAAGTCAAAGTACTAGGGGGGTCGAAAAAAAGTCAGAAGCTTCGAGAGGACTGCTTTCATTCACGGCATTGGAATCCTGTAGAGAAGCCTCTCGGGCAACATCTGTTCTGATTCGCAGGAGCGATTGCATCCAGTCGCGAGAAGGAGGAAAGAAAACATAAAAAATGCCTGCCCAAAAGGAAGACAGAAAATGAGGAAGAGGACCTTATGGATGGGGGAAAAAAGACGTTGCTCGAGTGAGCACAGAATGGTACGTGGAAGCAGGCCGAAGAGTTGGGAAAAGTTGGGGGAAGGGTCAAAAGAAAATGTACGGCAAGGCCGGACGGGGAACAAAGGGTGTACGGGCCCTTTTAAAGTCTCTACCCGTTTATTGGGTCAACCGCCGTTTGACTGGGTCTAACCCGTCATGGAGAGGTAGAAAGGACCGGAACAAAGGGGGGGACCCGTGTGAGGGACTTGGTTGGGCAAACGGGGTGTGGATTTACAGGGTGGGAGTGGGGCTCACCGATTGGGTTTGAGGACCCTTGGAGGTTTGGGGCTGGCAGAAGGGGGATGCGAAGGAGAGGTAAAAGGACAAGATGCAACGAAGCCTTTTGAGCCTATTCTGGGGATAGTACATTCTGGAGGTCCTTAGCGCGTCACCGAATTGCAAATACTCCCAACTTGACACCAAGAAAAAACAAGGAAGGGATCAATGAAAGCGGAAGAGGAGTCGGCAACATAGTTTAGTCGCTCCTCTACGAATGTACTCATAAGAAAAATCGGCTCCCAAAAAGATAAGGGAGCGGCTTGAACCCGTCGAACACAGAGCTAGAGAAATCCCGACTACCCGTGTGGATCGGACACTCGGTGAGAAAAAAACACCCCTGTACATCCAACTCAACATTAAGACCCAAGTAAAAAAAAGACCCAAGTGAAAGGGAGTCACAAACGTGGTGTACGTGCCCATAGGACGGCCGAGGACCAGATTGAACATCAACGGTCGTAAGACAAAAAGGCACGTACACCCAGGTCAACGGGCAAAGGACCCAGTCAAGGGGTGCAGGAAACAACGGGGCCGGAACCGTCAAATTTTGACCCAAGCAAGGAAGAAATCTACTTAATCTACGCACAAGACACACTTGAAGATCGGGGCTCAACAATACCTCATTGATGCCACTCCGCACAGTTGTGGAACGGCCGTCTCTCACCGGGGGGTCTGGGCAAACCGCCCTCGAGAATGATGTCGGGCCCTCTACGAACACCGGGGGAGAGGAAGACAAAAGGAAAGCTTTTCCCAGGACCGCAAGAAAGCTCTAGAGATCTACTTATTTTTGGAGAAGGTTCCGGATACCGCGTCGAACCACTAACCTCACTAGTACTGGGGGACCCGGGCAAATAATCCGATCATGGGTGCCTCGCAAAAAAAAAAACACACGCTAAAGGGTAACGCTGCAACGCGAAGAACTAACAGAGGCCGTGATTACGTGGGACGCGCAACCTCGTCTCAGCCGTCGCCAACACCGCGGGCCACCGCTCATCAAATAGGAAGAGACTGGGGAAAGACTAATCGCTCTTCTAGACCGAAGGTTTAAAACCTCTACGGATCGACTTTGTCCCATTGCGAGTGGTGTTATTTTTAGCGGTCGATGAACACCTGCGATCTGGAGATTTCGCGCTTTAAGGGGGCTGGGCCGGAGGAGGAACACTACCTCGGTCCAAAAGAGGAAGTCCTCTGGCACCGAGAGTCTGGGCTGGCCGCTTAGGTCTCGCTGTACGGCGGCGGTACAACACGAACCTCTCGAATGTTGAAGGGAAGACAAGTAAAGGGGCAGGTAAAGCATGCAGACATAGAAGCCTGCTGGCACTCTGTGTGGACATCGGTCCCTGGGGAGATAAGCGACTGGCCGTTCCTCATTCCTTACTGCATCGAAGACTGTACGGATTCAAGGGCAGGATCGACAGGAACGCCAAGACCAGGAACTGATACACGAAAGGGAATTTCCGTCACTATCGGGCGATCCAAACACATCTGGGAAGAGAGTCCTTCGGACCCAGGGAAGATGATTCTCAAAGACTCGCGAACGGGGGGAAACAGTCTCCTCTTCGAGTGGGGACGGGCTTCCACAGCCCATCCGCGTACCCGGCTCGGGACCGATCGTGACGGTATGAAAAGTGGCGCAGAAGAAAAAATGCGCTTGGAGGTGGATCTAGGGCGCAAAAGAGTGTGAACGGAAGGGAGAGAAACGAAGGCCTTTCTTGAGCTGCCGATGAAAAACTGGCACGCTATTTCTACCTCCTCCGAGAAGCTGTGCATCAACCGAGGATCTCAACGGTATCAAATATTCGAAGCCCCAGATTTCCAAAAGGGAGCTAGAGAAAAAATCTCTGAAAAAGATAGAGGACTGCCGTAAAAATGATGAGAGGAAATTGTCGATCCGCTGGTGACTCGCGCGATAGTAAGAAAAAGCGGCCAGTTTTGTCGCGCATCGACCCCCCCCAGAAGGAACGGGGCGAAGGACAACTGTAAAACGTACAAGAACGGTTCAGGAAAACTCTACTAGCATCATCAACCAAAAGACGCAACCGCCAGCTCATCGTAAAAAGAGCTCCAAAGACTGGCCAAGATCCGTACATACGTCAACCAAAACCTTATCCGAAGAAAAAAAACCCAAAAAGCGGTGAAAAAACAAGAAATAAAAGATGGGCATCTCACCTCTTACTCCTGTAAAGCTTGCGAAGCAGGCAGCCCATATGCCGCCATAGCGCGATAGGATAAAATTGCCGTGAAAGAACCGCGACCAAGTGGAGAAAGAATCCAACAAGAGAAAAACGGGAACGCGCAATTAGGAGGTACAAAGTTGCCATCCTGGGGGGGGGGGGGGCGAACTCTATTCCGACCATACGGAACGCAGCAGTAAGAGGAAGAGACGAAAAAAAGAGCCATCGGGAGGGAACTGTCAAACCAGATTGGAGAGGGATTTTTGCCTAAAGGTTTATGTACGGAACACTAGAAGCGAACCTGCGGTAGTCCGAGAGCGGTCAAAGTGCGGGAAAATACTGACGTCAGGGCACGGATGGAACAAAGAGTAGAAGCACTCCCTCAATGCCCCCCGCCACGTGTCACCCAACGACAATGTCGCAAGGCGCTGGAGGGAAAGAACCGGGAAAGCTCCCACGAAAAAAAGCAAAGAGAAATCGTATAGGTTCTCGCTTAAAAAGCGCTGGGTTTAAAGACTGGATAGAATGCGGGCCTGAAGAGAAGCGGATGGTAGGCAGAAGAAAGGCCAAGAAGAAGAGAAAGCGCGCCTAGCCGAGGTTTAGCTGCCCTCCTCACGCCAGCGTTTAAGAGATAGCCAAGCAGGGCGCGTGGAGCAACCGGTGCGTAAGGTGAAAGGGGGCGGAGCGGGACAATTTGATCCCGTGGTCAAATTACTAAGTAGTGGTTCGTTTTTCGCGCCTAGTTGGTGGAACCTTCGCAAAAATCTCGAGGGAGCACGGCATGGAAGAAAGAGGCCTCGGCAAACGAGCAGGAGGGCGCATGCATCGATGCAGCAGAACAGAACGTTCGGAGAAAAACAACATCAGCGAGAAGGAGGAGAAACTCCCTGGAAAACCCGAAACGGCGTTAGCTGAAGGGGGATCACGCTCGTTTGGCGGAAAGGACAACATGTCATGTGGATGAAAAAAAGCAAGGAATGAGATAGGTTGGGGGGACCCGTAGGGGGGAAGGAACAAGACCAGGTAACCCGTAGATTTTGGCAGAAGACCCCTTGCCTTGGGTAAACCGCCCCTGGTGTAACGAGGAAAAGACCTGGGGACGAAAGTACCAAGGGGGGACAACCAAAGGGGAGGGTAAAGTAACAAGGAAACCCGAACTACACAAATGTCCACATTGTGAAAACCTGGGTGAGAATTGATTGACTGGTGTGCTTGGGGGATCAAAGTGGTGGATGTACAGGGTGGGGTTTGGCGCACCGAGTGTCCTAGGCCCGTAGGTCGGAAGATCGGATCGGACCGGCGGGAAAGTAGGGGCAGGCAGGAAGAGGGAACGTGAGGAAAGACGACGTGGAATTCCGGCGGAGGAGGGGAGGTCGCTGAGCGGAAAAAACCCTTTTCCCGAAGCCGCTACGCAAATGTACCATCCTGAGCACCATGGGAGATAATCAAACACACAACGGAGAGATGGGGGGATAGCTAACAAGAAGGGTGGAAAGAAAGGGGGGGGGAATTTGTACTCAAGGCCCTCGAGAACGGATCCGTGAAGGCGTACTTGTAGAAAAGAGCGCCCTTCCAGCCGCCGCCTACTAACGATCCGGAAAAAGGAAAGGGACAGAAGGTGTGTCTCAAAGCAAAAAAGTGCGGACAGAATGGAAACTGGTCTTAACCCAAGTCAACCCCGTTCACAAATGGCGGCAAGTTAAGGGGGGAGGGGCCAAAGTCAAACAACGAGCATGTCGTTATACCCAGTCAAAGGACGTACACCCCATTCAACTGGAAGTTGACCCAAGAAAAGGGGGGAAATCCCACTCTAAGGAAGGACAAACGGGGAGGTTGCGTTAAGAAGGAACAATAAGCATTGGCGGGGGGGGGAGGGGGGATCCACCAGAACTCCTCGAAACCGAGCGTGCTCACCTCAGGGAAAGAAGAACGCGCCAGGGGAAGTCGAGAAGCACTCGAAGAGACTAGACCCCTAGGCATGTCTGCGCTCCTTCTACAAAAAGAACAGATGTACCGAGAGGCTGACGCTATCAAAAGGACGCAACAAGGCGGAAATCTCCGTAAAGAGAGGGGGCGAAGGGGACACTAACCAAATCACGGCTACCAGGGATGGAACATCCTTATCATTTGTGCTGGGTTTTTTTTTGTGTTTGGGGGGGGTTTTGGGAGATAAGAAAAAAAAAAGCTAGACTGCGGCACAAGCCTCGCGGGAAAAACAGCTCTCTCGGCAATGACGTGGCAGCTGGCGCCTCTTCTGCGACAGACGCCAACCAGGAGGAATAAACTCATCACGTAGGATGTGAAATGGGGGCAAAGGAAAATCCCTGTCGCTCGGGGTCCACGCATTCTTATCCCGGAGAGCGCTGGATTCAGCGACTACGGAAAGGAAGCCCATTGCGAGTGAAGTCTGTGGGAGGGAGGCCGGTTGGGAAGGGGGCGCCGTCTTGAACTCGTGGGTTACACGAAGGCGGCGGGGTGGGCTTGCCGCGGTCTTCCTACGAGTCGTCCATTCCGATTCAGGAAGTGACGAGCGGGCGCTGCGTCGAAAAGAGAAAGCAAAGTCGGGCTCGTGTTCGGGACAACGTCCTGCCAACATCAATTGGCTGGACCTGCAAGGGGCCCAAAAATAAGAGAAGGCCTAGGAGATCCTTTGAAACAACATAGGCCTCGAAATCTGTACTTGAGGACTGGCGTGCAGGAGACGAAATTCTTCGACGTCATCGACAGTGTGCGCGTCCCCTGAGAGAGGGTGTCGAAGCCCAGGGGGGGGGGGGGGCCCCCAGAAAAGAAGGCCGGCTCAGAAAAGAGACAGAGAGAGCTCGGAGGACCGGACTGCGTCCGCAATCAGCCGTCTTCCGGTGTGACGACGAGCATCGCTCTGCATGTGGGGAAATCGGTCTGAGCCGGATCGCTCGTCTGCACGGGTAAAAAGTCTAAGATCGCTACCACGATCTACCCGATGGGGGAAGTGGATTGAGGCCTCCTCAACCTCTGCTGTGCGTTTCAGGCCCGCGTGGGGGTAGGAGGGATCGTCGGGATGGTGACAGGCCGGAAAAATAGTGAAAAGGCCAAGAAGTGCGCACTTCGCTGGGCTCTTACACTGACGACTTTTCTACCTCCTCGGCGCGACAAATTCATCACCACAGGATCACAACGTCCGGATTCGAGAAGACTGGTTCAACTGAAACTCAAAGAACGCGAACTCAAGGAAAAGAGAGATAGCAGTCCCCGTGGTAACGAAATAAAGACCCGTTGGGCTGATCCTCTGGGACCCGTCGCGCGAGAGGTAGAAAGTACGGCCAGTGGTCGCCATAAGAGCTCCAGCACTGACAAGGGAGGGAAGGCGTCACCAAATGGGAAATACGGGAGGTAAGGGAAACTCGAGGATCCTCATCAACCACCAGAGCAACCGCCCCATCGCAGCGGGAGCTCCCCAATCACTGCCAGGAATCGTCACTATCGGAAAACCGAGCCGAGAGTAGGCGAGGAGAAAGAAAAAGAAGAAGTTCCGGAAAGACCAGCGAAAAAGCATCAGGCCGTCGTCCACCTCCGACAGTGCCGCCGTCCATCTGAAACGAGCAAAAATATGACGAAAGGATCTCGGATTCCGGGACCATCAGACAAAATGAAAAACCAGTGAAACGCCCTCCTAATACTTGAAGGCTCCTTCACTCACAACATCCCGGAGCTGAGGGGGAAACATTACGGATAGGACGAAGAGAGGAGCCATGAAGAGAGGGCAATGCAACGACACACAATAGGAATTTTGTGCCATACGTTTATGACTAACACGATCCCATGCTCATGGGAGGGGAACTCGGTGTTCGTGAGGTCAAGAAGAATGAAAGCATTATCGGACAGAAAAGAGACAGAAAATGGAACGGACGGAGAGAACCGGCACTGCAAGCCTCCTATCTTGTCACCACAGAACATCAGATAGGCAGGCAAAGCCGAAACTAAATCCGGCCAGCATCGCCAGGTTCCAAACCGCGACAAGGAAAGTAGACGTAGGTGAATGAATCCAGCGCGTACTTTCACGAGAAGGGCTTTGGCCTGGAAAGCGAAAGGATGGTGCACGTCCGCGTAAGGGAACCCCCTCCAGGACAGTATCTGAAAAGACGGACAACGACTAAGGCACAGAGAGAGCGTGAATAGAAGGCTTCAAGAGTTTCTCTTCACGGGTGAAGATGTCTATCCCGAGCAGGGGCGGGAGGGGGTGGCGGGAAAAGAACAGAGGCAATTAAGTTCGGGGTAGCTTTTGTATCCGGGAAAAACCACCCTCTTCGCTGTCGTGAGCGGAGGGAGGAAGGAATGCTTTCACGGCATAAGAAGGGCGAGATAAGCAAGCTCAGGGGCGGGGAAGAAGATGCAGGCGAGAAAGGGATCAACCTGAAGGAAAAGTGCCCTGACCTGTGATGTAAAAAAACGAACACACCTGGCTGCTGTGAAAGAGGCTGAAGTCTTTGGAGCAGAGAGGGGCTAAGCAAGTCTGGGGGGGAGGGGGAAAAAATAATGTACGGGGACGGGCAAGGACTGCGGACTGGGTTTACTCCTTCAGGGTCTACTACCCGGAGTGTCAACACGCAAACGTTGAACCTTGGTGGAGAAAAACTGGGTCAAAAAAGTTGGGGGGGGGGAAACGCAACGGGCAAGAGACTAACAACCCTTATACCAGGAAACACTGTCCTGTTAACACCGGACTTGGGTGAAGAAAAGTGGACTGGGGGGGGAATGGGTGGGAAGTGTGTTTGTCGCACGTGTCCCTGATTTTCAGACGTTGAGGAGCGTGGAAGGAGGAAATGCAGGAAACTGACTAGAAGGCGAGAACGCCAGTACGAAAAAGAACGGATCGTTCTGTTGGTCTGGAGAGAGGCGGGAAAGGGGAGTAAAGGTCGCTGGGGGGAAAATGGTGGAAGGAAGAACGCTTTCATCCTATAAGTTTA
>Ga0179593_1415378_pt1 | contig 14025 bp, 23 predicted proteins | sample CZODoug2_1_08_16_FD_185931 | JGI IMG/M metagenome (GOLD analysis project Ga0179593, IMG submission 185931) | Vadose zone soil fungal communities from Angelo Coast Range Reserve, California, USA - CZODoug2_1_08_16fungal (PacBio error correction) | ecosystem: Environmental > Terrestrial > Soil >...
CAAAAGGAGCACGTTTGGGGCCAGAAGGATATGCAGTTGAAAAATGCCCGGATTTTCATAGATTTGGCTCGAAGCAGGATTGACGTGGGGAAAGGGTACTTGAGAGAAGTTAGGGAACCATCCCAGCGTCGCGCAGGGAGGGAAGACGTGCAATAAAAAACAGATCGAGGAAAGAGAGGCAAGGGCAAACATAGAAATATTTTTGGGTCAGGAAATGGTTTGGGTCCAGTTACACAAAGCTGAGGAAACCGTATACATTCAGACGCATGAAGTAAGAATAAGCCAGGTTTATCCAAAATATGAAGATACATTGGGGAACAGGATTATGTGCAGGGGAAAAGAAAGGGACTTTCCCTCTAATTTGTGGCGCCCTGTAGGTATGGTGGTGAAAAATCGGTCAACTGAACTGGATTTTCAAAGCTAGGAAATAAAAGGGAGAGGAAGGGAGGCTTCAAAACCTGGAGCTGAGGAGAACAGGATCAAAGGGTAAGCAATTCATGAGTGACTGGATGTCCCGCATGAACGGGTTTGGTGGGGACTGGGTTTAGTAAAAACAATGAAGACGTCCAATGAAAATAAAGGGAAGCGTAGGGGGCGATCCTCACTTAAAAGCCGGGGGTCCGGCAAAGTTGAAAAGAAAGTGGATTCGATCGTAATGTCGCAATCCAGGGGAGTGAAATGTCTTAAAAAGGGAGGGAATTATGCATCGGGTGCGAAGCCCGCGGAAACCTGAGGTGACCAGAGTTGCTGGTGAAGGGACCAAAAAAATCGAAGTTCATGGGGTTCTAGCTCCGAGAAAGGTTGAGATTCTTTGCCAACACCAAAAAAACAAAACAAACAAAAAAAAGATGATTGGGCAATACAGAAAGCAATCGCAGTTTTGAACTAAGGGGGGCGCGTTCTGAAGGCCCGGGCACCAAGCTTGGCTGTTCTGATCATAGACGTTAAAATCAGGGGGAAAGCTTATTGGTCGTGCCCGGGCGGAAGGGAGGTGGTGGGGCGGGGAAAAAGGAAAGGAGGGGTAATGTTCACCATTGGCGGCCGCCGAAATAAAAGGGGGCGTGGAAAAGTCTTGAAATTGAGGGGGAGGGAGTGGCACTTCGGCGATGGGCGAAGTAATGGGTAGGCGAACGCGCTGTTCAAAAACCGAAGAATGAAGGAATTGCCGTGGAGTCTGGTGTGAGAAAATCCCACTGTTGACGGCCGAAACAGGGAAGGGGAAGGGAAAGGCGGAAAGGTCGGTATTGGAGAAAATAACGGGGGGCAATTAGGGGCGGGAAACAGCAATATGAAGGGGGGGGTCAACCAACGTTGCCACGTTAAAAGGTCATGCACTTGGGGGGGAGGAGGTGGTGGCTACAAATGACTCCAAAAATCGCTGACAGGAGAGCAAGTAACAATTGCTTGCCCCGCGCGGAACAATGAAGGATAGAAAAAAACTTAGGATGGGTAAAGAAGGAAAAGGATTGAAAAGAGCGGTTCCATTTTTTTAACAACTGACGCTATCAAATAAGGTGGGGGGAGTGCATTAGAACAAGACAGAGATTTCCAAGGCCCTGAAGGAAGGAGGAAAGTGGCCCATGCAGAGAGCCGTGGACAAAAAAGCAGAGAGGGGTTACATCAAGCCAGCAAAGTGGGGGGGGAATGACAATACGGGGGGGTAAGCGTGGTCAAAAAAAATTTTCGGCGCAAACCGGGGAAAAAATTCTTTTAGTCGAGCTTAATCAATCACTGGACGTAAAGGGCGGAGGGGGGGGGGAAAGCGCGAGTGTGGAAGGAACCATACAAAAGAGGGGGGGGGGGGGGGGGGGGGGACTCCTAAGGTGCCAAAACAGCATCACCATAAGCAAGAGGGTGACCGAATGGGAACTGCCAGGTTCAAAGTTCATGCAAGCACAGCAATGCTTGCGCTGCAAGGTACGTAAAATTCGGGGGAAAGATAAAAAACTAAGACGTCGGACAAGCAAAGAAGGTCACGGAGGTAACGTCAAGAGTGATGACAGAGGAAGAAGCTTTCTTGAATCTCATTTTAAAGCTAACGATTGAACCCCGGAATGGAAAGTGTAGTCCAACATTCGTTGGACAAAGATGGGGAGCCATTACGCGAATGCGGCCGGAAGACCCAGGAACGGAATTGTGATTTTCAAAATCACACATACAATCTCCGCCGGGCGGCTACGAACTGGCCAGAAAAGTCCGGGTTGACCTCTGGAACGTGTAATGGGGCCATAAGTGCGATGAGAGACTCTGAGGGGGGGGATTCCATTTGAAACACGGTGAAAAAAAAGGGGGGGGGGAAGGCAAATGAAAACTAGAATCTCAAGGGGACTATCATTTGGAAATGGGGAAAACAAGAAAAAACTCAATGTACCTAAGAGAGCTTGGACTTTATAGAGGGGGAGCAGTTGTCCCACAGGAACCTCAGACGGGGGGAACAAGGAAAGCCAGAGGTGTTTTGTGCGGGAGCGTCGTGACTAACAGACTTGAACAAAATTACTCTGACGATTGAAAGGAAGAGTGAAGACAAACAGGGCGAAACACCTGAATTGAAGGAGGAAACGGAAATTTAAAAACTCAAAGCATGGTGTGGAAAGGGGAGAAGAAATAGCCATATGTGGTTCTCACCTTTCTGTCGTTGAAATGACGAGGATCTCGGAAAAAGGCTGTTCGCATGGGACGAAAAAGGGAGGGGAAAAAAGGGATCGGTTGAAACAAGAGACACAAAGAAAGGGAGGGTGGCACCAGTTAGGCGAAATGGAAGCAGGAGGAACACTGTCGGTCCAGACGCCTAGGGTGGCCGGTTAGGAAAAACGAAAAACATCGAATGGAACCAAGACTTTAGAGAAAGACAGAGTTCGGGGAGAACAGATGCAAAAGCAGGAAGGTAAAAAGCAGAGTCAGTTAAAAAAAAAAAAAGCGGAGCCTCTGCTACTTCGATTAAAAATGACTTGGCTAGATTGAGCCGCTGCTGAAAAGCAACAAAATCGTCACAAGGTAGATGCTGGTAATAGGAAGGAGAAGAGAAAGAGGCACGGTCCGAAACAAAGAAGAGAATTCAAAATTGAAACACAGCGAAACCGTAGAAAAAAACAGGGGGTTGGCATAATGGCCTATGGGGGGAAATCCAATGGGTTCCAAAAGTTAACACTCTGACACAGAGCCTTCAAGTAAGCCAGGAGAAGGGGGGGGGGAGGAAGTTGGTCCTCATTTGATTAAGAACTACCTCGGGGTCCACATCTCACATAGTCAATAGTGGGAGAAGCCGAAAGGACTGGAAGAACTCCGCGAGTTACATTCAACGACTGGGGCAGGACCAAATCAAGGATAGTAAATTCAAAGGATGTTGGGGAATCCCCAGAAACTCTTATTTTGGGGTTTGCCAAGGAATATTAAGGAAAAGTCATTCGAATGGAGTCACTGGGGGGCACAGTATTTTCACCCGTATGGGGTCATTAAAAAAAAAGAAAGTCGGGGGGCGTGACTCACGTGAACAGAGAAAACCACTTGGATAGGGATGTCAAACATCTTTCACCAACTGTTTAGCGGAATCGTCTCCATTGCGATGTGGGGAGAGGACATCGCCAATGGCGGAGCGCAAAAAAGGGGGAAAGAGTAACTGGGAAATTGTTCGGGAGAAAAAAAAATGGAGCGGTTTGGTCTCAGCCTTAGCCGAGGAGTATCGTCGAAAAACAGTGAGATGAGGAAAAGAAGGGGTCGGATAGCGCGTGATCAATGCATGACGAGAATGGAGAACAAAAATAACAGGGGGAGCGTGGGGGCAAAGTTTTGTCAGCGAATTGGCAAGGACTATCAAACATACGGAAAATAAGAAAAAGTGAAAAAGCAAGTCCACTAGGTGCTGGTCATAAAAGGGAGGCGGGAATCTCAGCTACTCCGTGGGGGAAAACGGCGTTGCACGAGGGGAATCAGACCAAAAGATTCGTGGGTAAGCACGTCCTAACAAAGCCGCAGTTGAAGCTGTCGCCAAGGACTATTGCAAACGAAGGGGTCAGGGAGGAAAAATGGTGGCCTCCTGCCAACTTATTGGAGGAAAAAAAGAGGAAAGATGGGAAAGTCGACGGAACAAGGGGTGCGACGGGGAAAAAAGGTCGGAGAATAGTAACTCGGGAGAGGGACTTCCAGCCGGCATTTGTATTCTAGTTTCTTCCCGACTACGGGAAGGAGGGGAGGAAGGGGGGAGGTTACAAGAAGTGGGAAGGGAAACGAAGATCCAATGAATAGGATCCGGGAATAAGGAAGGGGGGTTGCAGAACAGGGGGAAAAAAGTTGTGTCCCTACGTGGTCGGGGTACCGATAAAACCAAGCCTGTACGTTATACCAACAGTAGGAGTCGTGTTTCTGGCAAGAAGGAGGGAAAGGAAAACGGAAAACCCAAACATGCAGGACAGATATTAACGTCCCTAGGCTGAAGCCGGCCGGCAGCGGAGGTAGACTAGGTACGCTAGGGCTCGCCGCACCCGATCGGAGTCGAAAGAAGGGGGCCCGGCCAGTGGAAAAAGCAGGTAGATGCTTTGGCCATGAAAACTAATTGGGGGCATATGTTTCTCCCCAATATCGGGGGGGATTCACAGTGGGGGAATGTCCCAGCTGGTAGTCAAACAGCAGAGAGAGAGACCTGAAATTGGACAGAAGGTGCAAGAAGGGCGTCAGATCGACAAAAATTCGAACAAGAAGAAGGGACACCCTATCATATTGGGGCAGAAGGTTGTTAACCGAGCTCGAGTGGTTAAAACGAATTGCTTCGCAGCAGATGAGAAAAACGGGAAGGGGGGGGAAAGAAAGAAAGCACTGTTGAAAAAGAAGGGAAAAGAGACTTGAAAGAAAACCTTGGGAGTTGAGGGGAAAAATCAGTTATACTCAAATTCGGTGTGAGATGGGCAAGATTGCGGGGGGGTTTGGAAAAGCGGCACCTAGTGAACTGGGGGCAAGTGAAGGAGAACACCAAACTGGGGAGAGGGCCGTCTTACTATGCCAGTTAAAACTGGGTAACCAGAAAAGACTTGAGCACCTTCTTCGGGTCAGAGGGAAAAGAGGTTTTTTGGTTGATCGGGTACCGTCAATCAGCAAAGAGAGACGGACCCGGTATCGGAGCGTCGAGGCAATGGGGGGGTAATACAGTAAGGAGAGAAACGAAGAGGGAAAAATGAAGGACACAGGCTTACCGATTAAGACGACCAAAGGTAAATTAGAGAACTCTGGCGCAAAGAAAAGGACTTAAGTGACCGGGGGGGAATGACCCAAGGGGATCCGGGGCACGAGCAGTATGTAATCCAAGGATGTTGAAAAAGAGGAAGCAAACATGAAAAGGGGTTACAACTATGGTTAAGGGTCAGGGGTAAGCGCGAAAGAACCGCGTTTTAGGTCTGGAGTCAGCGAAAGGGACAGCACAGTGACAAAGGATTGGGTCTGGAAAAAAGGGAGGATTGTTTTACTGGGGGAACGTCGTAAATTGGAACGATTGTAAGAGGGATGATTGACATGAACAAGAAAGGGAATACCGTGAAATGAGGGGAACGAATTTGCTTTTCCGCAGTAGCGGTTCAACGGCTCGTAAGGGGAAGGGGGGATGACGCTGGGGTGAAAAAACAGACGACCGGTGCAAGGAAGGATGTAGTTCGGTTATCGTCGAAAGAAAAACAGAAGGTTTTTTTTAAAAGCCGGACAAAGGGAAGGAGAAAAAGGCTTTACCCGTTTCTGAAGTACAAGAAAATGTGGGCGGAGGGCGGGTGGCGTAAACAGCCCGAGGAGGGGGGGGGGGGGGTAAAGGAAAGCTAATCGATTTTAAAGATCTGGGGGTTCCGAAGGGGGCCATTTGGGGGAATGATTAACCAGTGCTTTGTTAATTTCCAACCAAGAGGGAGCCGGGAGGAAGGAAAGGGGGCTTCCAAAAAGGGGGAAAAAGGAAGATGAGAATCAAAAAAAACCAACTTAGGGGGATTAAATATATATTCTGGGCCGCAAAAGGGGCAGAGTGTCGTGATCTCAAGGCTGAGGTGGAAAGTCAGGAAAAAAAGAAGAAAGGGCAGGGGCCCTGGCACGAAGGAAAAAACGGGGCCTTACGTGGATTTTATAATCCGGCGGCCTACCAGCAATCAACTAACAGTGAGATACACAGGTTCAGCCAGTGAAGTCAACTCCGTTGTGGTCGGGCGGCAAAGGTCGTTTTGGAAGGGAGGGAGAGCCATCATAGAACACTGGTAGGGTGGAAAAGGGGGTTGGTTAAAAACGCTAAGGGAAGGGGAAATGGACGAGAAACACGACAAGTGAAAAAATCACCTACCAAAAAGCATCAGTTGTGGAAACCTAATTGAGCTGTCGGTCAAGGAAGGTGGTCGTGAAGGGCAAGCCAGAGGAAAACGGGCGCTGGGAAAAGTAGAGAAGGGGGCAGGGACCCGCTAACACTCCAGCAGTCGTTCAAAAATGACGTATTTTGAACGTAATAAAAGAGGAAATAAAAGGAGCTGGTGGAGAAGCAAAGTTCAACGGAAAAAGAACACTCAAAACTATTTAACCATCGAGCCTGGGGGGGGGACAATCGGTCAAACGAGGAGGGGCGGGAACCTGCGTACCAAAGGGAAGTGGGCGGGGGCAAGGAACAGAGCGGTTACAAAGTCCTCCCTTACGTTCGTAAATGGGTAACGTTGGTTTCATAAGAATCGGTGTAAAGGCATGCACAGAGTAGCGGGGCTAGCATCATAAGCTGGATTCGCAGTTGACAAAAAATGTGAACTGGTGTAGTAAAAAGAAGGGTGGAAGGGGAATACGATGCAAATATTTGTTAGGTTATGGGGAACCGGGCAACCCAAACACTATCTACCATACATAGCGAAAGGGTCGGTAATAGGGTTAGTTGGAAAAAGCACTAGAGGGGAGGAGGGAAGGTAGCACCGCTCAGTTTTAAGTATAAACTGTGAAGTTTCAAAGAGGAGGAAGATTGGGAAAAAGAAGAGGCAGGACAGGGAAAAAAATTCTTTTAAGGGAAACTGAACTTTATGTCAGGGGCAGAAATTTTTGCAAGGGTCAATAGATTTCAGTTGGGATGGAATTGCAGACCTCCGGTTTTGGGTATCGAGGGGGTCTCGGGCTGGGAACTATCTCTACGAAACTGATTCCGCTGAGGAAAACCATCTGCCAAGAGGGGGGTAGGGGCAATTATGGAGTGTAATCTGGGAGCAAGTGGCAAAAAAGTCTGTACAGATGTAGGAAGAGGGGGAGAGAGGGAGGGCTACCAGAAAAGAAAGGACAACTGACAAAAAGGATGAGGAGCATCCTGATTCTTGTTTTGAGACCCTTGTAAGACGGGTCAAAAGGACGAAAGCTATCCTCGAACTCGAGCCAGTGAGTAAGAAAAAAAGGGGGGAACGAGCGTCCGAGAGGGGGGAGCAAATGCGGAAAGCTAAAAGCAAAATCGGACACTATGGGATAGGGAGGAGCCTTGTATCACGCCTTCTCAAAAGGCCCGAACAACGAAGCGAAGGTGTCAAGGAAAAGATCCTGCCGGATTTATCCTAAGGGAAAAAGAGGGGGGTGCATCCAATTATGGAAAGGGGCCAGCATTTTCAGGAAAAAAAAATGAAGAGCCTGACAAAGTATCCTTATCAGCTAATTGTCACTCAAGCGGGAGGACAAAAAACAGCGTCAGAAAAAAGGAAAACAGAAAAAGGAGTCATTAGTAGGGAATAACTAGAATAAGTTGGCCGTCCTGCTGGGAGTTGGTGCTATTCACTCCCGGAAGTAGAAAAAGGAGAAAAGTCTGGTTACCAGAAGTTTGGCATCCTCCAGAAAGCGGAGGGAGGGTGGATGCGATCAAACGGCGCATTCAATGACGCATGGAGAGCAGAAAAGAAAAATGGGGCATAAGGGGAGGGGGCCCCGTAAGTTTAAAGAATATGGATGAGCTCGGTCAACAGAGCACGTACCGGGGGGGAGAATTAATCATCAATCAAACAGCAACAGGGTTGCCGAGAGATATGTGGTCTTGAAATTTCTCAGTTGGGACGTTAATGTTGGGAGGAGGATTCGCGGTGTATAACTGGCAAAAGGACGAAAGGGAGGGGGAGCTAAGTAGCAAGCATGAAAGTGAAAATTCCACCAGAAAGGGGAAAACAGAACTCTCACATAAGCACAATTAAGGGATTCTTAAAAATATAGATGATTGAAAGAGGGTTAAGGAAAAATTGATCAAAAAAACAAAAAAGTCGCAAATTGGGCGAGAGGAAAGGGGAGGAAGACGATCAAAAACATAAAAAGATGAGAAAGAAAAGAGGAAAAAAAGAGACATGTGCTGGTGACCATATTCTTTCTGTAATCTCCCATTTAAACGAGGTGAATGAAGCAATGTTGTAAACCGGTACTAATTCCGGGGAAAATACAGTGGGCTTCCGCAAGTCAAGAATGGCTTAAGGAGCGATTCTTGATCGCCCGAAATCAAAAAAAACGGGGGTGGGAAGATTCAAGGGAGGAGGAAAGCACTGAGCCTTTGGGAGTGACAACAGTCTTCAAACTAAAGGAAGGTCTTACCAAAAAAAAGGTAGTCGAGGAGCAAAAGACTACTGGGGATCGTTCGTGAGGAGGCTGAACAGTTGTTTATGTCATACCTGATTACGGAACTATCAGAATCGGAGATGGCGGACTTGGGAAAAAGGAGAGGGCAACGGCAAAATGGTAACATAGGGGAGGGGGACAAAGCAAACGGAAACATCAAGAAAGAGGGTGGGGGAGGAGTGTAAAAAAGGTTGAAATTCGCTTCGTGTTCGAGCTCATAGAAAGAGCCGGCGATTCCACAAAGTCCAATGGGTAGATTGACATGTTGAAGGGGGAAACGGGCCACCGTCAGAGTCTGGTCATCTTAAAAGGTTCACAGCGACCGGAGATTAGAAAGAAACGATAACTCCTGAAGGGAGGGTGGGAAAAACGTAGAGGAGGGGGAAATGGAGAAGGGAGGTGCATAATGGTTCAAAAGGAAAGTATTGATCGGGGTAATCAGTTGTTCCAGTGGACGTCGCAGGAAGAAATCAAAGGGAAAAACTAAGTTGACCAGCGGACGCAGGAGAGGGAAAAGGAGAAATAGGCCAAGGTGGCACAAAAAAGAGAATGAGTGGGGGATGGTTTGGTAAACCTAAAGCAAAGGAAAAAAAGTTCTTGAGGGGGGTACTCATAATACGTGATAAAAAGGAGGAGGCAAGAACTTTATCCAAAGGGCAAATCAGAGGAAGCAGTGGAAAAAACAAGGAATGGAGGGGGGGAAAAGGATAGAAAAGGGGGAACGGTCCCTAAGGAAAAAAATTTGTTTCGCCTGAATAGCGAGTCAGCCTGTGAACTTGAGCTGTAGAAATTGCGACGCCGTAAGGAAGAAGGAAGCCTTTCGGAGGGAGGGGAGGGGAAAAAAAAGAAAGCGACAAAAAGGAAGCCAGGCAGCGGGCGGATGGGGTCTGGAATTGATGTGTTGGTTATCGGTTGAAGGCAAGAAGCAGACGCCCAAAATTCTATCGGAACTGAGAAGAAAGGGCGTATATAGTCTTTCAAATCAATTTCAAAACATGGTGGTCCTTAAAATGAGACATGACCTTACAGGCGAGAAGCTAATCTGATGCAAGGTCTCCCATCTTGAACGGACCATGTAATATGCAGCGCGAGGAAGGAAAAGCCAGGACTGAAGGAACGAGTGGCAAAGGGGTATTGACTCCAATAAGTTGGGAGACTAGGTGCCGGAAGATTCTACGAGTGTGCTAAATGCAAGGGTGCCAAAGAATGGGGCACAAGAAAATAAAAAGAAGAAGAGACTTGGACAAGTTTTTTCAATTCCTGTCCGGGCTCAAAGCGAACGCTGAGTAAGGGAAGAATGACGTTACCAGCCGTACAATCAAGAGAAGGGGTCATAAAAAAGAAACTCACGTGTTGTTAAAAAAGAGGGGGCCAACCTCCTTGGGCAATGCGAAGTGCTCTATTTCCCGTGAAAGGAACTTAAAATACAGGGCATGTCAATTTGAGGAGTTTTGGCCAGGTAGCGTTGGCAATTCGGCGGGAGGTAATGGTGAAGCGGAGGAGGTAAACTACTCCGTTTTTCCAGTCCAGGGGGGTATATGTGCTACATGTCACTGTTGAAAGAGAAAAGGGACGTCACGGGAGGAACAAAGCCGGGATTGGGGACAATAAACTGTGTGCGGAGGGTCTTTGATCTGTAAAATAGGATTTTTTGGAACGACATTTGAAAGCAGAGTAAAAGTCTGTCCACTTTTTGGCGTGGTCTAGCAATCAAAACAAAAGAAGAGGAAGCCCGTAGATTCCACGTACATGGGGCTCTTGCCCGACTCAAGGGGGAAAAAATCGAGAACTCCCCACAACCAAAAAAATGACCGAGAGGCCAAGGGATTAGAACGGCGAGGTTGGATTGTGATCGAAAAAAGAAAATAAGTGACAGTGGCCAAGGGAAGAGACGGGGCACATGCGATAGAAATACGAACACCAATAATCGGCTTTTTACAGGACTACCCGCAATCGAAACGTTTATTTCGTAACCAAAGAGAAGTGACTCCCTCCCTTGGGAAAAAGGCGTCAAACAAACATGTCTGGTCATCGCGGAAAAAGAAAAGCACTAGTGGAAACGGCGTCGGTTTGGAAAGAAAAAAAAAAAGAGCGCGATGCCAGCCATGAAAGAAAGGCAAATAGGGAAGAAAGGTCCCACATAATACCGGGTTCAATTGGGCAATGGACGGTCGGGTCAGGAAAAAAAAGCTGGGCAAAATAGGCAAATGTCGAAAGTGTACGTGACAAGAGAAAAAAACAAATCCACCGAAGGAAGGGCAAGACAAGCCGTCCGACTGTGGGGAAAAACGCTGATTTATCAAGTAAGACAACGCTTTAGCGCCAAGAAGGAAGGACGCTTTGACACGGAAGGGAAGACAGCGTTCTGGGGATGGGACAAATAAGTCTTGGGGGGGACACATTAGACACGACATAGCGGGTGAAATTGAAGTCCATCCGTTGGGGGGGGGGGTCATGACAAGAAACGACGGACAATCAGGAAGAGGCGTGAGAAGAAGGGAAGAACTTCTAACCGGGGTCAAGAATAAAAAATCAAGAACTGGGTAAAGGATTCGCTTTGAAGTGCTAAGCTACTTCTGGAAAAAAAATTTGATGGTGGGGGATCTAAGAAGAAGAGAAGACTCGGAGGTCCTCAGCCGGGAAAAAAAAAAAAAAAAAATGTGGGGGGTAAAAAGTGGATGGAGGGAAGGATCACAAACCCATCATTCTCACCATAGAAGGCTAATGCCTACTTATTAGAGGGTTCCACGCCTCAGAAAGGAAACAGGCGAATGGGGAAATGGTATAAAAGACGGGAACTCCAGTAAATAAGGCTGACGATTAAAAACGGAGTGACGTACAGGCACACAGGAATTGTGAAGAGGGTAACTCCATGTATTTCCTCAACTCGAAATTGTTCCCCATGGGATATTGCAAGGGGGGGGATAATAAAAGGGTCTCTTTGGGGGTAATCATCAGGATGTTCGGAGGATAGAGAAGAAGCACTGAGTGGAAAAATCTGGAGCGACACAACCCATCTGACAAAAAAACTGAGAAAGAGTTTGCAAAAAAAAAAACCATGAATTTATTTATTCGGCAGAGACTCGCATGGGCCTCTGAAAAAGGCAACATCGGGCGATATAAAGACGGAAGACGGCGAAAGGAACGTGGAAACCACGGAATGAAGAAGAGGCGGTGGAGGACATCTGATGCAAGAAGGAATTTTAAAAGCTCGTCTTTACCTGCATGGTCTGAGACTTCGAAGAGGGAAAGGTGACGGAGAGAAGGGAAGGAAGAGCCTGGGAGCCGCGGCACGGATGAAATGAGCCAAGTCATAAATTGACTTAAGATGGGAAACCCTCATACAGCTGCCATAAACAACGAAGGCGTGGGCAAAGCGAAAGGGAAGAAGGATGGGCAGTGGAGAAGAAGTAAACGCGAGGGTCAAAGGGGACGGGGGGCCCGAAAAGGGGACAAAGAGGAAACTATTCACTTAACATGAAATCCGGGGGGTGGATCGTCAGGGTTGGGGAATCAGGGCTTGATTACATAATAACATCTCAACAGGATGACAAAAGGGAAAAAAGGACGGAGAAATCACGAGAAAAGGGGAATCACGGTGCGGAGAACGGGCAAGGTAAAAGAGGAGGGGAAACTGGTTTTTACTTCTCAACTAACGAATATTCAAAAAAATATTGGGGGGCCAGAGGACCAATAACTTTTGAGGATCGCAGAAAGGAAGGGGGGACTGGAGGAGGCAAGCAGCCGGGATGGGGAAAAAGAAGGGAGGGGAAGTTCTTCAAAAGGGAATACTTGGATAGCTCGGGGCAAAATAAACAAAAGTACCATGAGGAGATTACCCAAGCATCACAAAAGGGGAAAACGAGAGGACATCGTGGTTCGTATTGAGGCATGGAAAGGGGGGGGGTTTTATCGTACTTCGAGGCGATCGGAAAAAGGGGGAATTACTACTTGGGAGTGGGGCGCTAACGTATCGCATGGCTACAGCGATAGCCGCGAATTAGAGAAGATAAAAAAAGGATAGAGGATAGGGCTAGAGTGAGCAATGCAAAATGCGAATACGTTAGAGAAAAATCGGAAAAAGTAAACCAAAGTGGGGTTCAGTCTCTCCCCTTGCGAATAAGAAACAATGATTTGAAACTATGAAAAGCTGAAACCGGTGCCAAAAAATGATGAGGGGGGAGATAAGAACAAAGTGGTCCCGTGCATGTGGAAAAAAAAGCACAAGAGGGGGTGTAAGAAACGTCAATTACGGGGAAACAATAACGCAGTAATACGGCTGGGGAAAAGAGCACTCGAGCAAACAATCACAAGAAGAGATAGGGGATTGCAAAATTAATTGAGAAGACGACATTGATTGCGAGTGGAACAAAAAGGTCGAAGAAAAGTAAAGAGGAGCCGCCAGCCAGTATGAGATCCGCACTACTGAAATGATGGGGAGAGATGGGAGACGGGATTAATAAGATGGAGGCAAGAACGTAAAATTAAATACCTATAAACGGGAGAAGGGGATCTTTGGGCTTGACTAAAAGGGGACGGTAAAAATAATGGGATGAAAGCGTTACCGTCGATCATCAAAAGGCAGAAGGCCGGGAGATAGGTTGACGAGAAAAGGTGGAAAATGAAAGGGGATTGCTACAAGAGCCATCGGAAATGAAAAGGAGTTATTCCCAACATGGCAGGAGAAAGGAGAAAGAATGTGGCTGTGGACAGAAGGTACAAGAAAGGGGCAAATCCTGTCGGGGAACCAAATTTTAGAATTGCAATTCTCAGAAAACACCCTGATTCGATCGAAGCAGGCCGAGCAGCCCGGGGGGACAAGGGGGCGGTTTTCAATTGGAAGAGGTGTCATCCAACCGATAGGGGATCGAAATGGGGAAAGGGGAGGTACGAGTGACTTAACAGCGCGGGCAAGAAGTATCTGGACGAAGGGCCCCAAGATGAGGAAAAAATTCAACGCTAAAAGTCAGGGTGAACAAAAGTCAGAGTGGTGGTGGTGGTTGGAACAGAGGGGTTACCTCATGTGACTGGGCTCAAAAGATCGCAGACGACGATGAGAAAACGGAGGGGATGCAAAAAGCAAACTGTATCAAATAGGGGAGATAACTTGAATCATTGAACAGGCCCTTTGTTGGAACAGGACGTGGTAACTAGTAAGGGGTTTTCGAAAAAAGGAAGGGGGGGGGACATCTAGCGGTGGGCAAGTCAGCCTAGTGAAATGGAGGGACACGGAGGGGGTATCATAAAATTTCAGCGCCTGCAAAGGCAATTTCAAGAAAGTGTAGGGACAAACGCATTCAGGATCACAGGAAAGGCAGGGATGAGGATGGGGGAGGAATTGGGCGGGTTGTGGGGGAGAGGACCGGAACGAGCCAAAATTCTATCCGGAAAAGGAGAATCCGGTTAGTATCGACGAACAGGGAAAAGGGGGGTCATTCAAAGGAAAACATTAGAGGATCT
>Ga0179593_1667027_pt1 | contig 14025 bp, 23 predicted proteins | sample CZODoug2_1_08_16_FD_185931 | JGI IMG/M metagenome (GOLD analysis project Ga0179593, IMG submission 185931) | Vadose zone soil fungal communities from Angelo Coast Range Reserve, California, USA - CZODoug2_1_08_16fungal (PacBio error correction) | ecosystem: Environmental > Terrestrial > Soil >...
GAGAGATGGGGGGGCACGACTCGCCACAAACACAAAGCGCTTGCCAAAGACGAATAGCCGCGAGCAGAAAAGGGGGAAGAAAAATTGGGGGGCACCCCCACAAGGAGCAGGGGAAGCTGGGGGTCAGGCGAAAGGAGTCCGTGAGGGGTCGGTCTGTTCCAAAAGCCCCTCCGATGCGCGAGGGGGCAGGAAAGAAGGGGGGTGAAGGTGGGGGAGAGATGGAGGGGGATGGGGAGGTGGGGGGGTGGGGGTGGAGGGAGTGGGAGTAAGAATAAGGTAGAGAGGGGGTTAGGTGAGATGTAAATGGGGACTGGAGAGGGGGGGAGGGGGGGCGGGAAGCAAGAAAGTGGGAGGGGTGGGGGGGAGGGGGTTAGAAAGGGGGAGAGGAAGGTGGTGTAGGTAGGAATAAGAGGATCTGTAACGGGGGTTGGGGGAAACTGAAAAGGGGTGGGGGGTAGGGTCATAAGGGGTGGAGGAAGTAAGCGTTGAGGCGAGCAGTAGGGGGATGGGGGGAGGGGGAGGGAGGAAGGGTAGGGAAAGGATAGGGCCAAGGTGGGAAGCCGAGGGCGGGGGGGAAGGGAGAGAGAAATAGTTAATGAGGGGGGTGGGGTGGGAGAAGAAGGGGGGGAACGGAGAGCGGCGTGGAGGGGTGTCAAGGGAGGATGGGAGGGGGGGGTAACGGGTACGGGAGGGAGAGAATGGAGGAAGTGTACAGTGTAGAGGGGGAATGAGATACGGTGGGTGAGGAGAGGGTGGGAAGAAAGCTAGATGAAAGGGAGAGAAGGGAGTGGAAGGTGGAAAAGGGAGTAGAGGGGAAGGGCGCAGGGGGCGGGGGGGGGGAGGAGTGGAGGGGGGGGGATGAAAAGGACGTTGGGGAGTGGGGGGGGTAGATGTTTGAGTGGGGGAGCTAGGAGGGCGGGGGGGGGTGGAGGGAGAGCGTGGGTGTGGGGGGAGAAAATTTGGCGTCGAGCAACCGAAAACCATAGATGCGAGGAAGGGAATAGGGGCCTTCCACGTCAACTTTCACCAAGAGATACAACTTAAAGAGGAAGCTCAAACGCTAATGTCTCCAAAAGGTGAAAAAGAAACACCTTCGCGCATGAATGGCAGCATCCTTCGCTCCACCAGACCTTCTCTAAAAAAATCGATCAGGGGGCGGCGCCGGTAAGATGGTGAAAAAAAAAGAAAAGCCCTCCGCTCATCGCGGCCAGTACTCCTGCAAATGCGCTAAGATCGAAGGGGCGATTCCCGGCGGCTTCAGGGGAGGACTGGGATTTCGTACCGTTAGAACGAAATATTGTCTGCGGGCGCGGAAATCTTCGAAAAAGGAGATTTAACGGTGAGGGCAGGATCTCAGGCAGGCAAGCAGACCACCGGACGAAAAAGACTTTACTGGTGGCGGCGGTGCAGGCGTGTGTGGATCGAGGCAGGAGGACCCTAAACCCGGCGGAGTACAGAGAAGCGAAACCCCTCGGGCGACGCATAGGGGAATGGACACCAACTGCGCGGCTGGCACGAACGACTGGATGCGGATGGGGAGAAGGAACAGGAAAAAATTGGAAAGGAGAACCACCGGGAGGTACGCATAGCAGAGTGTCGAAGATTCGACCCCCATGCGGAGAAATGTGCCGAAAGCAGGAACAAACGTGGCGGTCAACCGCAGAATTAGAAGGGAGGGGGGGGAGAGTGGAAACAAAGTGAGAGAAAGGGGAACGACCGGGGTTTGCGGAGGTTACCCCGTAGGTGGGGTTGGATGGGGCTGGGGATTTGTAATGCAGAGAGAAAAAAGGGGGGGGGCCACAATCGCGTACTTTTAAACACCAGGGAGAGACGAACCCAATTATAACGTCATTGCTTGTGTTCATGGGAAAAGGGAAAAACCAAGTCGGAAAATGAAAGGCAAGAGGGACTAACCAAAGTGCACGGTTTAAAAAAAAACCGAAGGCGGAAAGACCAGTTCGGCACGGCGGCGCCCAGTGTAAACGTTCCTGCGTCAAACCGCGCGGGGAGCAGGACGTCAGGAAAGTTCTAGAACGCGGAGACAAACGGAAAGAAAACTTCGAAGAGAACGCGCCAGTTACCGAGGGGACTCGGGCCTCCTAAGAAAAAGGGATCTCGATCCGAACAAAGCGCACAATAGAAAGGATATCTCAACAACAACACACAAAAGAAGATCTTAGGGGGGGGGGAAGAGAGGGTTCGGAGGGGGGACGACGATGCTTGAAGAGGGGTCGGAGGGGTCAGCTGCAGGTCGGCTCTCATTCAAAACAAGGGTTCTGGAGAGGGAGAAATTGACACAGGAGATAAAAGGAAAAACTTTCCAATGCCAATGGCAGCCTGGAAAGAAGCGGGTCTGGGAAGTGGACAAAGTGCTGGAGATCCAATCGGAATTCATATTTCCCGGGGGACTATATCCGCCGGGGAAAAAAATACGGGGAATGTCAGAAATGGAGCCCGGAAAGGTGGCAGAGATTGTAAACTCGCATGGGGAGTCTTAAAGGAAGGCCAATCTCAAGCTCAGCTCAAGCCCCTCAATAAAAAAAAAAAGCCAAAACGAGCACCACGTTAGATGGGTCAAAAAGGCCTTCTACAAAGAAGATGGAAGGGGGGGAAGGGCGGGACACAAAAGGACATTTGTATTGGGGGGGGGACGTGAAAAGGAATCGTCAAACAAGATCAGCATTGGTAACAAGCGAAAAGAAAAGAATGCGGGGGGAATCAGCAGTAACGCATGTCGAAGAGACCAAGAACGGTGCAAAAAAGCGCAACGGCGGGCGAAGTCGAAGCGAAAACCGCTCCGTATGACTGAGGGAATGCCGCGGGCGCAGAGCGTATCGGAGGAAGAAAAGAACAGGTTTTCTGAGATCGCAGAGCACCCCACGAAAACTCCGGCAACGAATTCGGGGGGGAGGAATTGACGGTGTCATAAGCGAAATTGCTGACGGAAAAACGTCCCGAAACACCGGGGGGAAAAAGGGCCGGGACGGCACCCGAAAAAAAAAAAACACCTTATCTACTCAATCAAATAAATAAAAAGAAAATACCATGAAAAGTTTCCGATTTTGCAAAAAAGAACTAAATGGGGACAGAAAAAGAGGGGTCAGGAAAGGGATGGGCGCGAAGGGGGGCTTTCGTGTAGAAAAGAAGGGGGTAACTTTCCCGGACGTACATTATTGTCAGGCATCCTATCGAGGATAGATCTACCCAAGGGGGGGATGCTTGGGGGAGGAGCAGGTCTCTGAAAAAAAATGAAACGGGGCGTCCATCGCGTGGGCTCGGCTTCACGCGATTATGGACTTGGGTGCTGGGCCGGAAGGGGGGAAAAATCAAAGGAGCAGATGTTGGGAAGGTTTCGGATGTTCAGGGAGAGCGATCCGCCAAGGGTCTAACTTAGCATGAATGGGGTTAGTCGGCGAAGATGGGGGGAAAGGAGCGCTTCGAATCGGAGGGAACGATGGAGACTGCTGAGGAGGGGGAGCGGGGGGGTTAAGGGCGGCGGAAAAAAGGAGCCTGAGGAAGGAATCGCTTAAAGCCGGAGGGAAAAATGTTTAGAAGTGGCAAAAAAAGATGATCACAGACACATTAGACTCAAGGTTGAACTAAATTCCGAGTGGAATCAGTGAGGGTGATGAAATCCCGTTCTGGCCGTAACTCACGACGGGCCGGAATGGGGGAGGGTAAAGAAATAATGGTAGTCGGAAAACATATAAATTTTAAGGGAGACATCTAAAAAAAGAAAAGGTATTATGATGAAAGATAGAGATTGATTATCACGGAAGGAAGAAAGATTTGGGATAAAGAAGCTTGGAAAAGCAAAAGACGTTCCCGCGGCGTGCGGCCGTACAAAAAAAATTTACAGGGTCTAGAGCGGAAAAACAAAGAATATGAAAAGAGACCCCTTCATTCCGGTGAGCAAAAGGGTGGAGCTAATTAGGGACTGTCAACTAAAGGAACGATCCCCACCTAAAAAGGCTTCTTCACCTACGAACATGGGGGGAAGCACAGAGATAAGAAAGTCTAACCTTGTTAGCTGACAAAACTACCTGCAAGCCCGAGAACTTTCAATCAGGGACGGGCATGTGAAAATATGAAGAACGACAAAGGACGTGAATTCAAAGGATAAATTGGAAGGGGGGGAGCCAATCGATAAAACCGAAAATACCACATAGTGAGGGGATTCTGATTGCGACGGACGGCTTCTTGAGTGGAAAAAATCTCGTCACCACAAAAACTCAAAGTTAAAGGTTACGAGAAAGAAACGAGAGGGACGCAAAAAACGGGTTGCAGATAAAAGAAAAAAAGAATCCTTGAGGGGAGGAACCTGGGCGCCAGGAAAAGGAAAAAGACCTCTATCTGAGAGGGAAAGGGGCCAGAAGGGAACGAAAGTAGAAAAACTCAGGACGGGGATGGAAAAAGGAGAGTCTTCTGCGGAAGGAGTCGTGGGTGGAGCCCAGAAGGAACCGTTCTGTGAGTCTCGTTCGTGTTCGACCAGACGTCCAAATGGAGTGCTATGAAAGAAACCTCGAATTTGGAAAAACTTGGAAGAGGGCTGGAGGAGGGTCGGGTCATCCCTTGCCCTGATTTCAGAACCCGTAGAAATACCGGAGAAAGGGGAAAAATTTACTTGTTCGGTTGGGAGGCTAGGTCCACAAAAGAGCTCGGAAAGGGGAGGAAGAGGCCAGAAAGGGCAACACTCATTTCGACAGCATCAGGGGGGGAGAGCCTATCTTCTAGTGGACGAAAAATCGGATTTGAAAAAGTCACAAGGGCCCGCCAGTAGGAAGGAAGGAACGAGAAGGGGGGAGATATGCGTAAAAAAAACAGTAGGATATAAAAAAGTTGGGGGGGGGAATCAAAGCCAGCCGGAGGGGAGGCAATCAAACAAAAGGGTCGCGAGACGGGGAATGAGGGAAGGGGGACACGAGTATAGGGAAAAAAGGTGAAAAGGTGTGGAGGGAAAAGGTCTTTTTCTTGGTGGGTCTGGGTTCTTGGGAAGTCTTGGGAAGAAGAAATTGACATTTGAAGGGAAAAGGGGGGAAAGTGGGGGAGCGGACGCACCAAGAAAAAAAACTGGCTTTTATTGGGCTGAACTTCACAAAGAAAAGAGAGAGATCCGAGTGGGCAATATTGAGTGCCTAGAGGGGGATACCCGAGAAAAAAAAAAAGCAGAGAGGCTGGGGGAAAAAGAGCCCGGGGCTGAGGAAGGAGACAAAAACTCAAGGTGATACTTCACGTCATGGAAAAGGAGGGTCTAACCGGGGAATTACCTCGGGGGAAAAAAATCTAAAACGAATAAAGATCCGGCCGCGAAGGTTAGACACAAGGGGGACTTAGAGGACTCAAAAGGAGGAGCTATCCTCGGAGAAAACGCTGAGGAAAAAGACTCAATTCTAATAGAAACATAGGCGGGGAGATAGAGAGTGTGACTCGGGTAAAAGAGATAGAGTCACGGAGTCTTCCTGAGGAGCAGGAAAGATTCTATCTTGAAAAAAAGGGAGGGGAGGCGAGGGGGAAGAAGATTTCCAAAAAATTGGAACTGTGGGAGGGCGGGGACAAAATTTAAAATAGATCCGAAAACGCATAGCTAAAAAAGTGGGACCAAGGGGAACGTAGTAGAAAAAGGGCGCCTGATGGCCGGCCCAGGCAGGGGGAGGGGACCAACGGGAAAAAACCTGGACATCCTCTTCGGCATTAGTATGAACTATTGAGGTCTGGGCTATAGGGGAAAGGGGGGACGGGTGAAAGTACCAACCTGGCAGAAGTGTCACTGGGGGCCCTATACTGGGAGGAAGGGGAAAGGCCTAAGAGCAAAAGAAACAAGAAAGAAACCAAAAAAAAAAACGCCAAGAAAAAAAAGTGGTCGGCAAGCAGGGGAGGGGGACCGGAGAACAAAGAAGAGGGTCGCTCCCCAAGGCGCCAGTTGTTATTGGGAAGACTGCGAGAGGGGGAAAGAACAAAAGAATCACGAAATCTACAAAAGAGGTGTTGCAAGCCAACAAAAAGGATAATCCGCAGGGAAAAAAAAGAAATTTCCTTGGCTTGCAGCTCCAACATAACAGTTGAACAATGTCAGACTCTGAAAGGGGGTACAATGACGTGGCTGGAAGTAGGGTGGAGAAATACTGCGAGAAGGCAAATGCCTCCGGTCCTTTGAAAAAAGAGGGCGATCGGGGGGGATAGGCCCCGCAAGCTTCAAAAACATCAAGGGGTTGATCTTGGTAAGGGGGGTGGAAATAACGGGAATTAAAATATACGAAAACGCGAAACCATCACCTAGAAAAGGACCACTGGGGGAGCCTATAAAATGCGCACGCTCCAGGGGGATCCCACGTTCAGGGAAAGAAGAAGAAAGTGTAAAAGAAGGTTCCCGCTGGGAGGAAACCCAGAAGACCTGGTCGTAAAGAGCGAAAAGAGGGAAACGTTCCTGGGGAGTGCAGAGGTCTTACGAGGGAACATGGCAACTTTAGGTCCTGAAGCGAGATACAGGGATGCTAAAGCGGGGAAGGGGAAGTCGCGCGGACTGAACCAAAGGAGGCGAGAGCGGGAGAAAGTTCAGGGGCGATTTGGGGGCTGGGATACAAGCCGGGCCGGATTGGCAAATCCGGGGGGAGAAATAATCATCGAAGCGACGGTTAAAGATTGTCTGCTTTCGGGAAGAAGTCCGCCATTTCGAAAAAATTACGAAAAAAAATTTCTTAAAGGAGTTGGTCCGGGAAAGTGAGGGAATAGAAAACCGTTGGCATGAAGAGAAAACAACTTGCTTTCAGGAAGAAAAGCTTTGGCGGAGGGGGGAAATGGAGAAGATTCAAAACACTAGAGGCTGGGGAGAAAAAACATCCTGGTGGAAGTTGGAATGAGGGGTAGGGGAACTTGATGTCACAAAAAGGGGTTGGGAAAAACCGCCTACAGGTTTCATCTTTGTACAGAGGGACTTGGGAAAAGAGAAAACCGAGGGGAAAAGACGGGCGTGGGGAAGCAAAAAGCAACGCTGGCCGGAGGTGGGATTTCGGGGCGGAGGAAACAATAACCAGGGATCATTTTATCCCAAGACAAAAAAAGAGGAGGCCGGGGGGGAAAGATTGTCGGGAGCCTAACTTCGACGGGGGAAAAAGTTAAAGGCTACGACGGTTCAAAAAAGAATCGCACATAAGGAAATCGGAGGAAGGCGGAAAAAAACAGCCACGAGAAAAAACTAGAAAAACCAAGAGATCGAGTAAATTGACCGCTTAGATAGACAGTTGCAAAAAAAGAAGTTGAATGTGAAGTCACAATATCACAAAAAAACTCATGGTCTGAATACAGAAGAAGAGTTCTCAGGAGGAAGGATAGTTAAGACCTAAGAGAAAAATGAGACCTAAGGTCCTTAAGTTTCTTTCAAATCCTATGAAAAAGAAGGACTTAAAGAGAAAAATAAGAAAAAACTGAAAGGGTTTCGAAAGACGAAGAGAGAACAAAAAACGCTTAAAAGGCCCTGAAAATCAGGGAGGAAAGACGCTTCGGAGTCTGGGAGGCGGCGAGAACAAAAAACGGAGGAATGGAAAGAAAAGAGATTGGAAAAAAGGTCAAAGACGCTGGGGAAGTCACAAAAGGATCTCCCCAATGAGAAGTAAGGCCCGGCGACTCGAGGGAGAGCGGAAAAACTCCGACGAGGAGAAAAAGGAAAAAAGAAGTGACAATCACCGGAAACTCTTCGGGAAAGGAGAATATCTGAAAAGTAGGTAGGTGTCCGGGAGAAAAAAACCGCGGACCTGGGAAGGGAAGGAGTTCACAAAGGGAACCTGGAGAAAAGGGGGAGGAGAAGAAGGTTGCGAGGAAAGGGCGGGAAAACCGATTTCTCGGGGGATGTTCGCGGGAGGCGGGCAGAAGCAAGCCGAATTGAGACAAAGAAGGAATAAAAAGTTGACTTTGGGGAACCAGGGGGAGTGGGGATCGAGGGGATATCAATCGTAGAACAGCGGCTGCGGAAACCGTCTATCGGGGGGGGGGGAAGCGATACTGAAAAAAAGAAAGAGAAAAGCAGGGAAGGAAAAATAAAGGTCGATGAGGGAACTTCTCTGCAGTTTGCCCGAACAGATAAACAAGAAGGACGGGGGAAAAGAAGAAAGGGCGGAAATCAAACAACCAGAGAAAAGGTCTTGTGAAAAGAGGGGGGGAAGGGGGAGGGGAAAAGAAGGACGCAAAAAGCAACTGGCGCTTGTCGCCAGTCGACAAGGGAGTCCGTTGGGAGCTGACCAGAGAAAAAAGGTGACGCAAGGGGGAAATCAGGAATTAGGGGGAAGGGGGGGGGGGAGGGGGGGGAGGGGGGGGGAGGCTTTAGAAGGGGAAAAAATTTGCCTTTACATCATACTAGAGGGAGAAAGGGCCACGGAAGGTATTTGGACGCACTAAGGGAAGGCCCGTCATTGGAGGGGGGGTTCCTGAAACATTCCCACACAAAGGGGACCCAATTCTGTCATAGGTGAAACGACGGGCAAGGGGGATGGGGAAGAAGGAACCAGGTGACGTGTAAAAAAAGCGGCCGATGGCGGAAAGAGGAAAAGGACGCACCGCCCAGTGGTCTTTAACAAAGGGGGGGAAAAAGGCAGGAAAAGATCTTCGACAGGGGCAACCGGAATACCGTTGGAAAAGAACGGAAAGGGCATGAACGACTGTCTAAGAGGCCAAGGAAAAGCATAGGGGCCTCGGGAAGGAGGGAGGGGGGGGGAGGGGGGGGAAGAATCAAAAACCAGAATCACACTAGAGCGCTCAAAAAAAAGAGTAGGAAAAAGAGATATATCTTGAAGGGGGATCGCAAGCCGAAGGAGGGTATCGAGGAGGGGAAAGAAGGAAGAACTAGACTCTATGGGAGATGTCGAATATTGGAGCATCGACAACAAGGAGAGGGAAACGTCCGTAAAAAAAATTGAACATCATGGAGGTAATACCCGGACAGCAGGAAGCTATTGAGAATGGGAAGGATTCCTACCAGGGGGAAGGGGGGAAACAGAAGGAGACGGGAGAAAAGATCGGGGTGTAGATGGGCCCATTCTTCTCTGGACTTTGGGGGGGCGGGGGGAAAAGGATGGAACAAAAAAAGGACGGGACAGAAATCCAAAAAGGGGGCGCTCTGGGGGGGGAAAAAAAGACTCGGGCTGACAGAGGTCGCCCAAGCTCAAGCCAACAATCCAAGCCCAAGCCAACATCCCCCTACTCTAATTGTTACGACGAAAAACGGCGTAAAAGGGGGCGATCACGAAAAAAAGGAAGAGGAAACCTCAGAAACTTCGAAAGGAATGGAAAAGAAAAGGGAAAGGGGAAAACCCAGTGATGCACATGGGGGGAATCATCTCGACAAGACCGATATTGAGGGGTTCCAAAAAGGGGGGCGAAAAGCGCTGAAGGGGGGGTGTGGGGAGACTAGCAATCGACATCAACATGTTTGAGGGTCGGGAAAAGCGCAAATGATCGGGAGGAGAGTGAAAAGAGGGGGCCATCTCGTATCTCTCCTAGGGAGGGCCGTTAACTAGCCTCGTGGAAGTACGGAAAACCAAGCCAACGGACATGGGGGAGAGGGGGGGAGTGAGGAAAATGACAAAGGTAGGGAAAATACCAATCTCCCCCTCCCGACAAAAAAGATCCCCGGAGAAGGAAAAAACATCGAAGGGGTCCTAAGGAGGAAAAAACTAAGGGAAAGATCTGACCAAGGAAGCTACTCCACGTAGAAGGATACGAAGAAAACACCAGGACCGATTTTAAGGAGGAAAAAAAAAACGACATACAGAAGGCAGGAAGTCCTGGTCAAAGAGCTGACAAGCTTCTAAAAGGTCTGGGAAAGGAGTTAGGGGAAAAAGTCCTATAGAGATAAGGGGGGGGAAGGACGTGTCGCCAGGGTGCACAGGCAGAGAAGGCGTTGAAGGGAAACGGTTCCGAAGGGAAAGTGCGCAAAAAAGGTGAGCTTAAAAGGGAGGGGGGTTCATGGGGGGGGGGGGCCGAGCGCTTGTTCAAAAGCCGCGACATGAGGAAGGAAGAAGAGCGCAGGACGTATGATGTCTAGATTAGGGGGGGGAAAAAAATGGGCAACAGGAAGGTCTGCACGTTTTCTAAGAGGGGCCGGGAACGAGAGGATGAGGAGAAAGTGGGGGGGAGGGGAGGGGGGGGGGGAGGGAAAAAAAAAGAGTCGGGGAGGTCGTGGGGGTCCTAAGTCAGGTAAGAAGGGGGGAGAGAGGCCAGCCTGTTGAAAAGGTGGGGTGGCTAGTATGTTTCAAAAATTGCCCAAAAGGGGCTCAAAAAGGGGAGACCGGCAGCCGGGGAATTTTACTCGAATCTGGGGGGGGGGGGGAGAAAAAGGCAAGGGGGCTGAGGACAGAAGGGCAGGGGGGAGGGGAACAACTCAAAGATCGTGGGGGCCGTCAGGGGGAGCGGGAAAGGAGATAAAAGGGTTCAGTAAATCAGATGTAACATTGGGGGGACTCAGAAAAAGAAAACCGGAAAAAAAAAAGAAATCTAAGGTTGGAGCCCAACATTACTTCCCTTCGTTGCCCAAAGACATGAATCGGGGGAGAACCGTGGAGACGACACCCCCTGACGCTTCCACCGTCCTATGAAGGGGGCCGGAAGTTCAAGAAATAGAAGAAGTGACCACCAGGCTGATCGGTTCCCGGCAGAAATACTATGTGGGTCAGGGGGTGCCAGGGGGAAGGCCGTTATAGAACGGGGAGAGGTGATCATGCTTGTAAATGTTTTCCCGAAGCCAGGATGACGCACACCATGAGCGAAAAAACGACGACCTCCGAAGAAAAGGCCGAAAAGAAGAAACTTTGAAGGGAAAGGAAACCAATCCGCCGGAAAAAAAAGGACACGAATCGAAGAGGTACGCCGGCCCATAAAGGCCGCCGGAAACAGAGCCTGAATGAAAAGAAAAAAAAAAGGCGAAGGGTGGAGGGGAAGCCAAAAAAAAGCAAAATAAAAAAGCAACTGGGTGAATCCGTAAAGCGTCTGCTTCGTCAAACAGCGAAGGAAGGGGGGGGGGGGGCCAGACACCGTAAAAACGTCATCTTGGGGGAACGAAGAGAGGAAAAAACCCAGGGCAACCCGGAGAGGAAAAGACATCTGAACTGAAGAAAAATGTGGGAAGCTTTAAAGAAGGCGTCTCGGCCGAAACTCCAAAAAAAAGGAAGAACTCAAAACAAAACTGGAAAGAGGGAGGCAAAAAAAACGTAATTGCGTCTCGGCGAATCGACAAAAGGTCTTCTTTTTTGGTGCACACAGGACCGGAGGAGATCTCGGGAAAAAAAAAGGTCAAAGTGGCGCTCAAAAGGGGAGACGAACTAAGAAATGATAGGCACCAAGAGAAAAGCCCATCGGTGGAAATGGTCTACGCGAGGGGGGGGGGGGAGAATGGAGGAGGTGGGAGGGAAGGGAAGAGTGCTGTTACGCATCGGGGAGAGTGTGCGGGGCGCGCAGTGGGAGGGCCTAAAGGGAACCTGGGCTTAAGGTTTCCTTCTTTCTTAGGGGGTAGAGGAGGGGAGCTCAGCATCGGGAAGGGAGGAAGGAACATGAAATAATGACACGAAAAAATCGGGGAAGGAAAAGGTGGTAGGTCGAATAGCGAAGGGGGGGGCACTAAAAAAAAGGTTTCCGTCGGCCAAAAAGGGGGTCTCCATGCTTCGGAAAGGACGGAGGATTGGGCAAAAAAAACCGAGCCGTTACGGGAAGCTACCCCAATAAAGGGAAATTGTTTGAACCTGCCATCCCAGCGTGCAAGGGAATAAACTGGCTAGTCTCGACAAGTCGGAGTCGAAAGAGGGAAAAGTAAACTAAAGGGGGAAAAGGTTGGGGGGATAAAACCGTAGGTGAAGTGGGCTGTTTTGGGCTTGTGCTTGGGGGGGTCCTTGGGGGAAAGTGCCTTGAGCGGGAAAAGGAATGAGTTGCGAGAAGGAGGTGGGTGTAAAGGGGGGAATCAAAATAAGCAAGGCATGGACTGGATTGTGTAATGAGCATTCACCCTGGACCCAGTCGTCGAAGAGACGACTTGGCAAGGGGGGAAGGATACGGGGAAAGCCGAGAGAAAGTGGACGCAGCGGAGGAAAGGGAACGGGAGGGAAGGAACTAAGGACGGTCTTGAAGTTCCTGATGTGCACAAAGGGGGAGCGAGGAGGGCGTCTTCTTGCAAAAAAAAAATAGGGAAACCTCGCAAAAAGGGAAGAAACAGAAAGTTCTAAAAAAGAAAGGGACAAAACCAGCAATCGGCCTCGGGAAGAAGGAAGTGCGGAAAAAAAAGTGATAGAGAAAGAGGGGGGAGATAGTCACAATCGATCCCGACCACAACGAGATTAAAAGGTGATCTTGAATTGTGCACTCTCGAAGAGGGATGCGAGACAAAGGAACGAGAGAAAATCTGAGGGAAACGACGAGCGGAGATGTCGGGATGTCACTTGAGATTCCTTCGAATAGGACTGCCAAAAAGTTAGAGACTAGAAGGAAAGGAAAAAAAAGCTAAAGAGAGCAATAAAGGTATACCTGTCGCCTTCCGATAGGCTAAAGGGGAAGAAGTTCCGGAAAAAAAAAGCGGAGAGATGGAAAGGGCAAGGAAGGAAGATCGTCATAATAGCCCAGGCGGCACGTGGGGGTCACAAGGGGGGGATTAAGAAAAAACTGAAAGAAAGGGTGGGGGAGAAAGAAAAAAAATTGTCGATGGGGTTTCCCTAGCAAGCAGCTGAAAAGGGGAAATCTAAACAAAAGAAACCCACAAAAAAAAGGAACCCAAACAAAAGAAACAGACCAGAAAAAGAAAACGGAAAAGTTGTCGTAGCAAAGACAGGGTCCAGCGAAAAAAAAAAAAAGGAGTTCCCTCGAAAAAAAGCCAGGGGGGGGACGGAGGCGGAGGGCAGCTCGGAAAACAGTTCGAGCGAATTTGGGGGAGAATCGAAAACGGGGGAAAAAGTGAAGGAAGAAAGCCGGGGGAGCCTGGCGGGCCAGATTTCAAGGGGGGGCTGGTCTAACTCCTGTCCAAAGCGGCCAGACAGCAAGGGAGTACAATTACCGGGAGAAAGAGGGAAGGGGGGAACCAGGAAAGAACGCCCTTATTGGGGAAAAGCTTTGGCAGAGATAGTTACGCTCACTGAAGAAGGAGGGGGAATAGCACTGAGAATGAGAAGGGGAAGAGGGGTACAACAATCAACTGAAAACTGGCAAGATTAGGGAAGCTTCTAGGGAAATTCCAGGAAGAGCGGCGGCACTAAAATCAAATCAAATCGACCCAGATCAAAAAGACCCGTCCGGCGTTGTCAAGGGAAAACTTCAAAAATATGAAACGCGGGAAAATTCAGAAAAGAAGGCCAGGACGACGGGCCTCTGGGGGCAAGGACCCCCCGACTCCACCATTTTCGAGATCCGACCAGACACGCAGGAAAAAAAAGAAGGTTCCGGAAAGAAGGAAAAAGGAGGAAAATCGGAACCCGGCGAATGGCCGGCTCTTTGCCTTCGATCCAAGCGATGAGAACAGCTAAAGGTGAGGAGAAGGCAAACTGTCAGGTAACAAACAGGGGGGGCTCCATCTAGTGCGTAGGAGTCGGAAAATTTGATCGGGGGATGGTAAGACGGTGGGGTTCACTCTCACCCTGAAGGGGCCTATCCTCATCGAATCGAGGTTTTTCGGGAGGGGAGGTCCTTCTGTTAAAGATGCGTACGAAGGAAACCACGTGGTCAGAAGATTGTAGGAATGGGACCTCGCTCAGGCACCATCGAATGGCACCGGAAAGCCATGGGTTGAAAAGAGTAAAAAAGGGCACAGTCGAAGGGGGGAGAAGGGGTGGGGGGGGGTCCATGCCGTCAAGGGAGCTGAAAAAAAAACTCCTCTCTTCGAAATTCTTGCCATCAAGGCAGGGGATGTCGGAACACCGAATTTGCTCCCCAAAGGAAAGGGCATCTTGGAAAGGGGGTCTAAGAGGGTGGCCGAGGAGAGGCAACCCGTCAATCCACTACGGTCACGAGGTTTGATGTGGTGAAGAGTCAGAACCAGTGTCAGAAGGGAAAAGGAAGTCTAGC
>Ga0179593_1441449_pt1 | contig 14024 bp, 12 predicted proteins | sample CZODoug2_1_08_16_FD_185931 | JGI IMG/M metagenome (GOLD analysis project Ga0179593, IMG submission 185931) | Vadose zone soil fungal communities from Angelo Coast Range Reserve, California, USA - CZODoug2_1_08_16fungal (PacBio error correction) | ecosystem: Environmental > Terrestrial > Soil >...
CCCGCGTAAGGGGGTTTGGAAAAAGGAAAGGCCAAATGTGAGCTAAGAGGGCACTAAAGAGAAAAAAAGAGACACCTGGGGGAAGGGGGAGGGGCTTTCAACATAACCGGGGAAGTCCACTGGCAAAAGTCGAAAAAAAAAGGAGACCGTGTCATCAGGGGAAGGCCCTACTGAAGAAGTGGGGAGAACAAGGCGAGTTTAGGGAAAAGAGAGGAAACTATCTGCCCATCAATGAAACTGGCAAAAAAGTACAACAACGAAAAAGAAAACTGTACCAGGGGACACCGGGGTGATTTACAGTACTTCTTAGATCACACCGAAAAAACCCACCTCGCTGAACAGGAGGAAAAAAAAAGGGTGTACGTGGGGGGGGTGAAAAGGACAACATCGCCGAATTGTGAGGATAAAGGGAAAAAGGGACCTTACCGGTCCTGCTCTGGGGAGAAAGGGAGAAAAGAAAAAAATAGGGCAGTTTTCAACAAGCATCCCCAGGAACCGGAAAAACGGGGGGGGGGTCACAAGGGGGTGCAAAGTGGCTCCAGCATACGTCTGAGTCGGGGGAACTCTTCGCATGGTCACGTGATAAAAGGTCAATGGGAAATTGTTTTACTGGCACAGAGGAGGAACCCCTGGGGAAAGGGGGGAAGAAAAACTCCCTCCGTGACCAGAAGAAAACACGAAAAAAAGCTGAATGCCCGGGCGACACCGCAAAAAATTTAATCCTGGGGGGAAACGAGAGGGAAAAAAAAAAACATCCAAAAAAAAAAGAGGCCAAAAAAAAAAACAGCCACCCTTGGGTTGCTGGAGAAGACTTGGGAAAAAAACACTATTTGTCAATACGGGAGGGGGGCAGTCGGAGGGACCGCCGCGACATGATGTTTGGCGGAAAAGGGAAATCCTGGGGGAAAAAAACCAAAAGTCGCAGGGGGAGCAAGAAGGCAAATAAACCGGAACAGCATCATGGCCTAATTGCTCGGCTGTGGCCAGGGGGGGAGAACTGAGGAAAAGCAAAGGGGGAGATACCTTGGCGCGTTGTGGTCAGAAGTGACGGGACTCTATGAGACGAATAATACGGAAAGCCAGGGCGAAGAGAAAGTCATTCATGCAACTTGCCGAATGTCCAGAGGAAGAGGGAGGCTTGCAGTAAAAAAAGGGAACTCAGGTCGTGAACACATCGCTGGGTCGTTAGGAAAAGGGGAAGCATTTAAGCCCTTGAAAAAACGAGGAGGAACACTCCCAAAAAACGGGATCCGAAAAACATGCCCCAAAATGACAGTATTGAAAAAGAACAACACTGCGGCCACATATCCAATGGAGGGGAAACTCATGTCTACCCTACCTCCTGGTCCCGGGTTCACCGTTCGCGTTTTTGTGCCGCCCAAAGGGAAGGGGGAGGGCAGTCAGAGAAGGAAACTTAGAACGAGCGCCCCTTGCACGAGGCCGTGACGATCCTGTGAGAAAAGGGAAAGTCCGAGAATCTGCGGCGACCCATGGACCTCAGGGGGGGGAAACGCGGCACAAGCTATCAAAGAACGCCAAAAGACGATTCCTCTAGTAGGAAAAAAAAGGCAAGGGAAGGGGGGGCGATGCGCTCCCAATGGCCCCGCAGCGAAAAAAAAGGTCGGCCTCCCTTCAAACCCGGCCGCCCGAGCGGTAGAAATTCAGGAGGGGGAGCATGAAGTGGCGAGGTTAGAAAAACATTACAAACGTGCATGAAGGCCGAACTTCGAGCGAGGAGGGCCCCACCAGCCTTTGGTCAAAGGCGTCGTGGGCGGTAGGAAAACCCGGGAAGGAACCAGCAGCGACAGAAAAACCAGCAACCCGGAGGCAAAAAAGTAGATCTAACCTGAAGGGGAAAAATGAGGGGAAAGGAAGGCGTGACCGGATAAGCACCGGGGCAAGAACGTATTTCCTTTGGAAAAGGGGGTTGGTTTCCGTCGGGGCTAGTGACCACCCATTAAGAGGGGTGGGGAAAAGGACAGGTGCCGGAACACACTTTTCAGTAAAAAGGACCCGCAAACCCAGTGGGGTCCACAAAAAAACCTTCGAAAGGGGAAGGGTGGGTACCGGCTGGGCAGTACCGCTCGTGCCCGAGGAACAACCAAGTCAGCCCACGAAATTGCTGTCTGTCTTGCAGGGTGGTCTTGCCACCCCTACTTTGGACCTCTCACAGGTTCTGTAACCCTCCTCTGCCGCAAAAGACAGCGAAGACCGTCAAAGACCGAATCCGAGAGGGGCCCACTACGGAGTACGAGGTGAGAGAAAACAAACTTAAGATGAGGCGGAATACTCTTATGATATAGAAGCCTTCCAACAGAGGGTCATGGGGACAGGGACGGAGTAGATTAACAGGAACCATATTGTCCCCAGACAATAGTTTGAAAATTTGCAATCTCTGATCGAAAAAAAAGTTATACTATATGAGCGGGGACGGAGCAAGGGGAACCGGAACATTCATTTCCTCACTACAACTGTGAAAGGTGCTTGTTTGTCGAGGGGAAATAGGGGTGAGTTTTTAGGAGAATCGTGAATGCATCTACCCGGGTTCGGGGACCGGAGGGACCAGGTTGAGCGAGTAGAGGGGGGGGGGAAAGAGACTGGACCAATCAGGTGGGGATGGAGAAGATCACGGCAAAATCGCATCCTCCAAGGCCAGCCCATGGAAAAACTCATTCAGGAAAAAAGTATCGGCCATTGAGGGTTTAAAGGGCCCCTCTTGGACGAGAAACAGTTGAGCTCAAACTACACGGGGATGCCCTCGAACGAAGGAAACGAAAGGAGTCCTGGGGGCACCGGAAGAGGGCCGACGGGACGGGCCGCCAAGGACGGGGCCACGAAAACCTATCAATTGCGCACCGAATAGGGAAAAACTGCCAGAATCCTTTTGCAGAGTCTGAAAAAACAAAGGTTTGGAGGGGGGCCGGGGAGACAGGTCGCCAGGGGGGGAGGTGAACAAGTCATTCAAAGGAAAAAAGGGTAGTGAGGGTGCACTACGAAATGAGAGTAGTGCCCGCTAAAAGTTTCAAGGTCCAGGGGGGCCCTAACGAAAGCAACTGAAGTCCCTGAAACATTGTAGTCTGCCTCCAGAGGGAGATCAGTAGGGAGGGGATCAAGCCACCGGGTCCAAGGGGGAAAAGAGAGGAGGGGGGGAGGGAAGAGAAGAAGGGGGAGTAGGCTGGGGGTTGACGAAGAATGAGGTGAAGGGGAGGGAGGGGTGGTGGGAGGGAGGAGCGTGGGTCCAAGAAATGTGGGAAAGGGGAGAGATGGGTGACAGAGGAGAGGGTTGGGTCACGAAGAGGAGAGGGGAACACCGTTTCCGGTCGAATCTCCCGCCGCAGAGTTTGACAGCTGCCGCCAAGGCAAGATGAAAGGGGGGGGGGGGTCAAAGAAAAGAGTTTCCCGCATCCAAAACGAAGCCGGAAACGGGCCCGGAGGGTGAACAAAGAGGTTCCTGGGGGGGGTCAAAGGAAGATATTGAGGGGAGGAGGGGAGGCCAACCGGGAGTCCAACGTAAGATCTCATCAACCACAAATGATAAGAGGGACAAATATATATAAGGTGGGATCTTTGTCAGCGTGACGGGAGGGAGCCTAGAAACAGAGTCAGAAACCGCCACTACTAATGGGGTCACCGAAATGGGACCTGACGGCTTCGGTGGTTAGGACCCTAGTGGGACTGGACCACAGGCCAGGACGATACGTGACGTCCGAAGGTCACTCATTCGGGTGGGAGGCAAATCAAAAAAAACTTTGAAGTTCATGCGAATCCCCATTCTACTGGAGAGAAGCAGGGGGTCGACCTCCTGTCCACGACCAACTTGGACGTGGGAAATGATCGGGCCGCCGAACGTTGAAACGGCTTCTTTACTTCAATACGAAAAAGCAAATGGCGACAAGAGGGCCAAATCATCGAAGGCGGACAAGTCTTCTAAATTGGGGGGGCTACGGGGACGACATATGGTCCGCGGACCGCAAGGGAGGGCGCCGGAAAAAAAAATTCGGTCCTTGGGGGGGGTGTATAGAAGGGGGGGACCCGGGGACGGTGTAGGGAATTGGGAGGAGGGGATCTCAAGGGACCCACATCTGAACTAAGGAGGACACAGGAGAAGTCGAGGCATCAGGAGGCTCTAAAGAAAAATCACTAGACCAGCCCTGGGGCAAACGGTCCAAAAGCATGCCGCTTAGGTCACCGGAATGACGGCGTGGCCCGGCGTCAAGGTCCATGGACTGAAACGGACTACCGACGATGCAAGAAAGAGATGAGGGGGAAAAAAAATTCACCGCCATCGTCACACGGGAAAGGGGGGGGTCAAGACCCTGAGGGTTCAGTTGTGAGGCGAAGATGAGACCGGTTGTTGAATGAGGAGGAAAGGCAAAGAGTGCTGGCCGCTTTCAGGCAAAAAGGCTACCGGTTACACAAGGAGCAATGGAACTGCTGGTGGGAGGTCGGGCTGATCCGCCCGCGTCCGGGGAAAACATAGGTCGGGGTCGCTCAACTCGCACAAACAAAGGAGAAAATACGAGTCCGGCTGACGGGCCTTGCGGAGGAGCCGCGGGGGGTGCAAAGGGGGACTAACGCCGAGGTCAGTCAGGGGGCAAAAAAAAACGGCAGACCGTTCGCCAAACGGTGGCGACCGGGTGTGCCAGAAATATGGAAGAAAAATGCGGGAATTCAAGGGTTTGGCCAAGGTCGGGCCGGGAGACGACCGTTTGACGGAAATGGGCAAAGGGCCATCAAACGCAAGGGGGACGGCATCGCAGGCAAAAAAAATTAAAAAAACCTGACACAGAGGCCAAGGGTATTGCGAGGGGGACCAACCCCTCCGAACACGAGAGGCCTAGCGAAAAAACCGACGGGAAAAGACCCGACGCACCGGTCGACTCTGGTGGGTCTAGACTCTTCCGTGGGTGGACCGCCAGCATAACTGGCAGTCAGCCAGGACGCTGTTTTTGAGGGAGAGAGACCGTTGGGGACAAAAGCGGGGAATGGCCGGGGGATTTCTAAGAAAGCAACAAGGGAACACTGCTCCTTTCGGGGAGCGCTCTGGGCACTGACCCGGGCCGGGGAATCCGACCTCGCGGGGGGGGAAGGGAGAAAAATCGAAACCAAAAAAAAGGTTGGGGGAGGTCTTTGGCGCTCAACCGTCAGAGGGTTGTCAGTCGTATCTCAGGTGGCGCGCCCAACCCGAAAAAAGTAGAAATTGAGCCAGGCCCAAAAAAAAAAATCGTCCGGGCCGAACCGATGCGTTCAAGGGAGGGGGACCAGGAGGAATCGTCTACTCGGAAAGAAGACCAAACTTTAGAGTTGAACGTGGGAGCGGGGAAAAAGCAGAGGTCGGACCAGGAGTTTGTTCGACAGGGGCCAAACAGCCCTGAACTGGAAGGCAGGGGCCGTCTACCCAGCTGGCAAATGCGGGGTGAAACAGGTGCTTTCTTCCGTGCCGGGCGGAGGTCCAAAAAGAAAGAGTCTGAAGGCCGGAAATCCTAACGACAAATTAGGGACGACCATTAATCAGATTCCGGCTTCATAGGCATAAACTGGACTGAGACCCTCGGGCGGGGAGCGGGGCATGACGTCACACGGGGGCCGCAAGATCGCACAAGGGTCGGTGACGTCAGTCCACACCCGGTCAAAGGTGCAAACACCCCAGCGACCAAGGGCATCAGACCCGGAACCTCAAGGTGACGAGGAACCGCCCGCGGGAAGACATTAGGAAACAAGTACCTAAAGGCGGTAAGTTCCGGAGGGCTACGCCTTGAGGGGGGTTTTGGGATTCCTCCGGGTCGGGACAGGGGTAACCGCAACGCTAAAGGCGTCGCCCTCAAGCAAAAAAGGGAAAAGGAAACGTCGGTTACGAACAGGGAAGCACCACAAGGGTGCTGGTCCCGGAAAAGGTTGGGGTGGCGGGCTGGTTTGGACAAGACTCGTTTCCTCAACGGGGGCGGGGGTTTTCAAGGGGGGAAAAGGCCTAGCAGCGTCGGGTCGGGGAATGTCAAGCGGAAGAAATGAAAGGGATCCGAGAGTTATTCAAACAAAGGGGGGAAAAAAACTTAAAGGTAGCCCGTTGCCCGGCGACCGAGACGCCAGATAGACGGGGAGCAAAGACCACGTTCACCTGGATGTGGGAAAGGGAAACCTGGCGCAGAGGGGACCGCTGTTTGAACAAATCCTATTCTGTGGGTGAGCACCAGGGGAGCAAAAAGCAAGGGACAAGGGAAGTTGGCCCTTTTACGTGAAGAGGGGAAAGGCGAGGGCCTGGCTGGAAAAAAAACGTTCCACCAGTGAATTTCGCGTTGTGGGAAAGGGGGGTGGGGGGCGTAAATCCCCTCCTAAGGAAGGGGGAAAGAAGAGAGGAAAGGTGCGTAGTAGTCACCCTTCATATATGCAAAGTTTGGGAAACGGGGGGGGGGGGAAACGGACGTGTACAAAAATATGGCTGCTGAACCAGGAGATCCTAAACGTGCAGGGATGGAATGGCCACGGAGGTTATTCAATCCTTCAAAACGGGCCTGGACACGCGGTTCCAAGAGGGAAGGTCACCAAATTGGGGTGACCGTCGATCTCAAACAGAAAAAAACAGTGGGGGAAAACCACCCTCCGAATCGGAGTCTCAAACAAAAAAAAGAAGGGAGTAAAAAAGATCCCAAGGAGAGGGTTGTTTCCAACTAGGAATCATGGGAAGGAGAACGTGGCACCAAAAAAGGCGACGTCAATACGAGACCAGTTTAACATGGAAATTAAGAGGCTTTCCAGGCCCGTGTCCAGGAAAAAAGTGAAGGCGGGGAGAGACAGTACTGGAAAAATGTCGCGAGCGTGATGCACATAACGGAGACAAAATCGCCACCTAATTAAAAAAGAACTGCCCGAAAGGAACAGGACTCCGCCGTCGAGGACTCCTCAGGATACCCACTACTTCGGAAGGATTCCCTAAAAACCCCCACCGAGACCGGAAAAACTCGAGACTGACTGTGGGACGTGGGGGGGGGACATGAAAAAACCTGGGGGACGAAATCACGAAAAGGACCCTTCCCCTTTCCTTAGGGGGCACGAGAAGCAACGCGAGACAGCATCGGAACGGGCGCCCAAAAACGGAAATCGTGACGCCCACGGGTGTGACGTTACCAAAAAAGGGGGGGGAAAGGGTAAATCACCCAGCTTCCTCGGCTAACGATTCGAGAAGTGATTCCCAGAGAAGAGGAACCGGTGGGAACTTTCAACAAAAGAGGGAAAGGGACCAACGGAGCCAAACGCATCACCTTTAAAATAAGGAACGACCCATCTCAAAAGGGTAATCCAAATAACCTGCAAACCGTAAGTCTAGCGGAAGCTTTTACCCCCGCGCAGCACAAAAGAAAAAAAAAAAGCCAGCAAAAAAAAGGGGGGTGGAGGGGTCGCTCATGTACACCGAGGTGTCCTTCGGGGCGCCTGAGGGGGGGGGCGCACAAAACGAACCGAAGTTCGTGTGCGTTACCGTAAACACTCACTGACGAGGGGAAAACCAACCCGAAAGGGGCGGAGACAGCCTCTTCACAGAAAAAGACCCATCCAAGCGCTTTGCCGAAAGGGGATACTTCGAGAAGAGCGTACCTGAAATGCGCCAGACAGGACCTTGGGGTGCGCTTTGGTTCAGAAAAAGTGAAGTCAGTTCGTACGAAGGAGTCCGATCAGGGTCAGTATGGGGGAGGGGGGGAAACCTTTCAGAAGGAAGAACGAGGTCGGTGGAACGAGGAAAAACTAAGGGAGACTCAAACTAATTCTCAACGATCCTCAGGGAAAAAACCTACGAGCGGTCCATTTAGTGTTCCTCCTGGGCCCGGGGAAAAACTCTTAGGACGAAAAAGACCACACTCCTCAGACCAGCCAAGCCTGCAACGAGTAGACCAAGAGAACCTCCGGGAACCGGGCTTTGGGCGACAACGCCCCTGTTCAACCGAAGGAGCACGGCCGCGTTACTCCCACTCAGGAGAAGTCGCGGAGAAGGTCCCGTCAAGAAGAACAAAAACGTCCATTTGGAGAGGAAGACTGATAAGGGAGGCACCCCCGCCATCTAAGTCGGGGCTGGCGATTGTCCTCATGAAACCGGAGCCCTCTCATAAAATAAGAACGTTCCGCGAAGCGGCAACATAACGTCCATAGCGGGGGGGGGCACAGATCTCTGGGAACAGTTGCCCTGAGGTCGTTTTAGGCATCAACGCCGTGCCGGGGAACCCAGAGCGAATCAAACGGAAGCAAAAAAAAAAAGGGACGGAGGAGACCAGCCCACGGCATGCGAGGGGGGGCAGTAACCGTGACATGAAAAAGGCGGAACTGCCACAACAGCCTCTTGGGGCTGAATGATCTGGGGAGGCGGGAGGTCAAAAAAACTGTAATGAAAGGAAGGAAAGACGGATCGGACAGTCCAAACGGTCCAGGGGGGCCCCTTTAAGTCGGGGAGAGAGACTAACGAACACAGGAGCGGCCGAGTTTGAACCAGAAGAAGAAGCAACCTGCCTCGAGGATCCCTCAGGGGGGGGTACCTTTTTGGGGTGAATAGTACGATGAACACAGGGGGGACCGATGAGGAAAAAGGGAAAACCTTTTGGACCATGCAACCATGTGCGTCATAACGGGGACACGTTGAACCAGGGGGGAACCCCGGGGAAAAAACGAATAGCCGGCTGGGGGAAAATTAAACTCCTCGGGGCAAGGAACATCCGGTCAGAACCAACCAGGGTGTGCAGGGGCGGTCTTGCTAAAGGGGGCCAACCACGAAGGGGAATCGGGGGGAGGGCGGACCAGCAGAAAAGAAGCGGAAGAGGGGACAGGTAAGCGCCATTATCACATCCTAGGAGTTTGGGCGGCAGGGGGAACGGAAAAGAGACGAGGGGGCAGAACCCGCGCGCCTCAGACTACAGCGTTGATAGCACTGCAAAACACTAGAGTCGATGGGGAAATTGACCATAATGCCAACAATCAACTACGCATTGAATTCCTCAGGAGGACTAAGGGAAAGGACGCGAACCTTGCCACAGGGGAAGGAACCATCGATGATGGAAGGGGTGAACCTGGGTGGAAAAAACGTAGGGGGGGGATTGCGTCCGAGTACGGGAGAGAAATCAAATGAAACTCGGAGACGCCAAGACCAAAAACATTAAGAGCGTCATGATGGGGGAAACTTTCCAAAAATCTGGAAGAAACGGGCCGCGATCTAGGATGGAAAATAGGTCGCCAAAATAGACTACTCTGCCACTTCCTAAGGAGTCGCCCGGGGTTCCGTACTAGAGCGGTAACACGGGAGGGGAGTCTAAACAAAAAAACCTGAATTAAAAAGGACACGATCACATAATGCCCGGGCAAGGGGACCTGCACCGCCTTGGGGCAGCTAACACCACTAATGGTCCCTCGTGATTAGAAAAGGATGACCATCTTACCTGGTCGATGAAGGAGGCCAGACTGAGAGAAATGGCTTCTGACGTGCCGTACCTCCAAGGCCCGTTTAAAAAGGTGTCGCAGGGAAGCTCACCCAGGACAGTCCAGAGCCAGGGCAAAAAAAAAAAGCGAGGGACAGTCCCTATGCTAGCAATTAGAGTGGACTGGGGGGAAAAATCCAACGGGGCTCCACAGGGGCAGCAAGACGAAAACTCAGGAAAGAAATTCTCGGTGTCTTACAAAAAGGAGCCCGCAGGCCCAAGTTCCTGCAATCTTGCCAAGCCCCCGAATCGGACCTGAAAGTAGTTACAATCAAGTGGGCAGTAGGGGTTTCGCAGCAAGCAGAGGATGGACGGAACGAGAAGTCCAAAGGGACACGAGAAAAAATCTCGTAAACACAAAAGAAAAAAAAAAAAATTCTTATAAACTAGAGAGCATGTTGAGACGGGGTTCAAAGGTTAATTCGGAAGGCCTACCTCTGGCTTAACCGCCCAGCACATGGGGGGTCAAAAACTAAGGGCAGGACTTTCAGGGAGGACCAAATTTGGGGCCGTCAAGGAACGACGCGACTGACGGGAGAAGTTATCCTTCGTCAGGGGGAGAGCCTGCCGGGGTAAAAAAAGTACAACCGCCTAAGGCAAAACGGAAAGAAGGGGGAACTGCTCTCCTCCCGGGGCAAACGGACCTCTGGCAAGGGGGTATTTATGCGGCAACTAAAGGGCAAGCAGGGAAGCCAAAAAGTAAAAAAAAAAAAAATTGGAGCCCGTCAGGAGGAACCTCAAAAAACAGAACCTGCGCAGAGGTCAGGGAGACCGTTGGGGGATCGGCGACATCAGGTTCCCCGACTGCCGCAAGGACGGAGGAAGGGTCCCGAAGTGCATGTAATTTGAAGATCTGGCCCCTTAGGAGCTGGACAGGGTGCGAATCTTCACGGGAAAACCCGAGACTCCGGGAGCGGGAAGAGTCGATACATCAAGCGCCCGTAGCAGAACCGTCGAAAGAAAAGTGAAGGATTATGGAGCTGCTGGGAGTGGCCGCGTCGTCTGTGAATTACTCCAGACGAGGGAAAGACCGAATCGGTGCTCAAAACCACAGGACCAAGCCATCTTAATCAGGGATGGGAGGAAAAGACCGTGGGGACGGCACGCTCTCGCGCCGTTGATTAAGGGGAAAGTTCTGTAACTCTTTACAGTTCATAGAAGACCGGGGGAACATGGGCAGACCACAATAAGATTTAGTTTCCGTGAGAGGACTACAAGAAGAATAAGACCGCATCGTCGTTGGGGACGCCATAAAGCCACTGACAAAGGTATGCATAAAAACCTTCTTCTCATCTAGGGAGAGGAATTGAAAAGGGAAAGCACAGCAGAGGTCACCTGTCGTGGGTGGGGAAAGAAAACTTCACAGACCGACCGCCACCGTGTGAGGACCGTGGGTACCGACGTTCAAGGGGGGTAAGTCCCCCGCAGTATCGAAAGGTTTTGGAACCACAGTGGCGGCCGTATGAACTGACCGTTGTGTGTGGCAAGGAAAGGGAAAGCGCAAGACAGTTGAGTCAGAACCCCCTGGCAGGACTCACAAAAAAAACCGTCCACCGGTAGACCATGAAGGGCCCGGGATTACAAAAACGGGTTGACGACGCCTCCCTCGAGGTGGAGAGAGGGGGCCGACTGCAAGAAATGTTCAAGGGGGGAGGGGCTTAAAGGGGGACGATCCGATTCTGGTTTGGGAAAACATCAGCTACCACGATCCTTCATCAAGAGCGGGGGGGATCAAAAACTCTAACCGTTCGGCTCGACAGGGACTGGGAGGTTCTAAACAAGCCAGTTTGACTTCTCGCGGCAAGTGAATCGATATGGGGGGGGATCGCAAGGTAGGGAAGACTCTCAAACGGGAACGGGAAAGGTGGGGGGGAATCTCACAAAAAGAAGATTTTAGTTTGGGGACTCGTCTTCATAGGTGTGGTGGACCAAGTCTTAAGAGGGGACGCGAAGGATTGCCGAGGAGGGGACGCCTTATCTTCTGTCCCGGTTGGAGCCGTCGGCGACCGGGACTTTCCCAGACTAGAGGAGAAAACTCTCTCAGAGACTGCGACCTTTACTTGTCAGGTCGGGGCAACGCGACAGGTTAGGATAGACATTATTTGTCAAGACGGACAAGCAGGGGTCCAGGAATCATGAAGGGCGCATTGGGTACTTCCTCGGGGGAAAGTCGGGGTTATGAGGGACCGGCGGAAAAGGTAAGTCGTGGTCATCCTCTTCAATTCGTCTGAAAAGGAATCCGACCGGGTAGGAAAATATTACGGATTCGACGGAGAACGGCCCGCAGTTAGAGACACAGCGAGGGCGGATGAAGGGCGGGACCTGTGCTCAAAAACAAGTAGCCCTATCGTAGGACATTGACGGACCCATCAAAAAGGGAAGGGCAGCGAACACCCAAACGCGACGGGGCCAAGAAAAGACGGCGTCAAATCAAGGTAGAAAGCCGCCGCCGATCCCTTCAGGGACAAACCCGGAAGGCGGCGGTTAGGCGGAGGGCTCGCAGTCCTGTCCTGGGGGGATACCTCGGCATTCCCACAAGAACTTAGGGAACCGGGCCGCCACAAGGGAGCCAACGAGTTAAAAGCATGCTTTAAATTCCGGGACAGACACCACAAGGTGGGGGCTTTGGCAGTTGGGTTGGCGTGCGGGGGGCAAGCGCCGGCCGCCCTTAATGTGGTGGTCGTTGAAAAACTACATATCAACAGGGGGACGGGGTCAAAAGTTGGATGGTACACGGAGGACGGGGTCCCAGGGCCCAGGAGAAAACAGAACTTGTCACATCGCTTTCCAATGGAGAACGGGGGGAACACGGGTGAAAAAAAAAGTCTACAGGGACGCCAGAAGAAGAATCTTGAGCCAAGGGAAACCTTAGGGGGGTTACCGTCACACCTTGGAGTCCCGCAGTGACCACTTTTTACACGCCTGATGGAGGGGAGGGTTAAAGGTAGTCCCAGAGGATGGAAAGGTTCGTGATCGACAAGTCTGGAAAAGGCAATCTGGACCCAAACTTCCACACCAGTAGTTGACTCGTTGTTCCTAGATGGGGGTGGGAGGAAACAAAGAGAGTATTTGTACAGCCTCGTCCTCCAGGGGAGGGGAGTTGAAAAAATAGTGGCATGTTTGAAGTTGGGAGGAGAAAGCCATCGAGACCGCGAACTCTTGAGAAAGCCAGGAAGAAGGCATGTCATGGCCACGGTGGAGAGGAATTTTCGCCTGGAAAGAGGGACGAGGCCTCGGGAACGTCAAAAGAACGCGAGTGGGCCCCAGTCGCGGAGAACCACCCCGACTGGAAAAAAATCAAGGAAAAAAGATGACTGAAGAAAGAACCAAACGGAGAGGAGGAAAGAACAGGGGGAGAGGGGTGTTCAAAACATCGGGCATCTGTGGAGAGAAGGGAAACAGTAACTCAAAGGGTCTAAAACACGAGACCGCGGACAGCTGGCAGCAAATAAAACTCAAAAGGTGCATCCCCTTTTGAAACGGACTAATGGGATCCAAAAGGAGAAAGCGATTGACAAACGTCTCCCACCGGATGGCAAAGGGTTCCGCAGGACAACTCGCTGCCAGCCACGACAGCCGAGAGGACCACTGACTTACCGGTATATGTTGGAAAAACACCATCATAAAAATCGGAGGAAGGGGGTGGACGTGTGTACAAACCAGCATCGCCTATTGTCGAATCACGAACCCAAAAATGGAACCTCAGTTAAGGCACGGACCAGCTTCCTAAAGAAAAAAAAGGTCAGTGGAGCAACACGGGACACGATAGAACGACAATGGGTGTGGGGGGTCCCATCCGTTGTACACAGGGGGGCTCCATCTGACGCACGCGGCGTCCAGCATAGTCCTCAGTGGAAAAGGGCACGGGGGCTCCACGCGAAGGGGGGAAACTGTTACGTACAAAGATCAGGAATCAAGGGGCCCCGTGAACATCACACAAATTCCCTGAGACAGACCTACCAGGATGCATCAGGGCCGGAAAACCAAAAAGACCGTTGAAAGCAAGAGCTGAACCCCAGCCACAAAACCAACTTATGAAAAAAAGGACACCCTTGGGGGTTGCGTTCTCCACTGGGAAAAAAAAACGGGGGGAAAAAGGGACTTCAGGTGGGGGCGCCTTGAGTGGCGGCCGAAGACTATGAGGGTTCTCTTACAGAAGAAGGACTAGGTATAACAAAACGAGGAGGGGGGGGCGGGGCCAAAAAAAAAAAGGAAACCGCCCAGCAGGGCAAAACGAAATAAGGGCGGGGCTGAGCGACCTTAACTTGACCTATTCATGTCAACCCTGTGGGTGGGCGTTTGGGGGCACGTTGAACGAGGAAATAAGACGAAGAATCCGATCAGTGAAAAGGGAAGGGCCACCGGGCCTCATGAGAAAAGGAAGGACTAGAGGTGCGAAACGAGGATGACGACGCAATAAAAAAAGGCGAGCTAGAAAAAAAACTCAGCGGGCGAGGATATCTGCGGTCAAAAAACGCAGGCAATTTACTATCATGGGGGAGGACTCCCAAGCAAGACCAACCTAATACCATCCCCCGAACGGCCACCAAACGAGGAGACCAAAAAAAAAAAAAA
>Ga0179593_1715988_pt1 | contig 14024 bp, 18 predicted proteins | sample CZODoug2_1_08_16_FD_185931 | JGI IMG/M metagenome (GOLD analysis project Ga0179593, IMG submission 185931) | Vadose zone soil fungal communities from Angelo Coast Range Reserve, California, USA - CZODoug2_1_08_16fungal (PacBio error correction) | ecosystem: Environmental > Terrestrial > Soil >...
GGTAGACCCACAAAGCAGCCCAGCTTCTGCTGGGGGAGTTCCTCTCGGAGGGGAAGTGGGAGTAAAAAACAGAGTCAGTGATCGCGGAAGGGAATGAGCTGGGGCTGAGGACGAAATAGGAAGGCTTGGGATCTATTGGTAAAGGGAATCACACGTTATTCGCGCAGTCCATGCAGGATGTCGCTCGATGGTCGGGAGGACCATGAAGGACGTTTCACAACGAAAGCATGAGGGGGAAGACGGGTTGTCGTCTTGTCGGGCAATCCCTGAAAAAGGTGGAAGGGAGCATAGTTGGGGGGAGCACTCAAGGGAAGGCTAGGGGGGCAAAAAAGATTGTGCCGATGCGGGGTTTGAAACCAAAACAAAACCCTTGTGGTCAACTTTGCAACTGCGGGAGTGAGAGAGGTCCGAGTTGTTGCAGGACAAGTCGTTATGGAAGAACAGATCAAGCAAAGGACTATTGGACTTCCGCAAAAAGCTAGCGGAACAGACAATTTCCTAACGCACCGAGAGATCGCCTCAACCGGAGACGGGAACGTGGGGGAAAAAGGCGCGAAGACAGAGCGGGGCCCAGAGTCGTAATACGAAAAAGCTGGGGCAGCGGTCATGCTCGAGAGCGATCAGTAGGATCATGAGATAGGGGCAGGCGTGGCGTCTCAATTTGGCGAAGCCAGATCCAACCCTGAGGAACGTTGAAGGAATGGAACCGGAAATCCAAAGGGTGTCGGAGAAGAAAGAGGAAACCCCCACAGACGAGAAGCAAGAAACCGGCCGTTGAAAAGCAGGCCGCCGGGACGGTCCAATGGGAATTGTGGAGGGACCGAAAATGGGTTTCCATTGGGGGGGGGGGGGGGGGTTTTGAATCTTCAACAGGTCAATGTTGAACAAATCCTTCGTATGAGAGAAAAAGGAGAGGGCAAGAGGGAGGTCGTGAATTCGCGTCCTCGGATACGCGAGGCCAGTGTAGGAAGGGAAGTCGAAAGTATTTTCTGCAACTCAGATGCGAGGGAGGAGACGAGATAGGGATAACGGAGGTGGATAGAACCGCAGAAAAAGGGAATTTAAAAGGCAAACATCGGAGGCCCGTCCGCTTGGTAGAAGCTATACCGCAAAGGAGGAAAGCAAGTTTCTCAACGTCGAAAAAGATGATGCGGCGGCTGGAAAGAACAACGAAATCGAAGGGGCTTCGCTCCTATTCGGTAAAAATCACGGGAGGGCAAACGAAACACTTATCACAAGGAAGTCCTCGGGGGAAAAAAGGGGGAGACAATGAAGGGTCAGTAATGGGAAGGTGTCTGGGGGGGGGAGGTCGTACTGAATTCGTGTAGACGCAACGTTTTACTCTCTCAAGTGAGAAGGGAGACTTAACATGGAGCAAGGGGACTATTTGAGCGTTCTAGGGAGAAAAAAAAGGTACCAAGAGCCCAGAGCCAATGCCGGGGGGCATACGGTGACACGTTAGGAGAAGACATTGGCAGTCAGATAGGTGTCAATCTAAGTCCTTGCGGGTGCTGAAAAGTAACTCAAGGTCGCGGAGAATCACAAGGATCATGGGTCCAGAATGTCCCTCCATGACAGGATACTAAACAGGGGGGGGGAAAGGCTCGCGAAGCATTTCTTTGGGGGGAAGGGGGGGGGACAAACATAGGGAAAGGCGCCACCTGAAGTGAAAATGCGCAAGCGGCATCTGAGGGGAGATAGGTGGTGGAAGGAAGGACGAATTCTCTGGAGATTGTGCAGAAAAACGAGAGCAAAGCTGCCATCCGTGCTCGGGGGAAAGTAAGGGTGGGAGACTCTGTTGTAAGCGATGGATGGAAAAAAGTCCTGACGCGTGGGAAAAGGAAGGTCGAGTTTACTCGCTGAGGGACAAAATGAGGAGGAGATTGGGCGGGAAGGAGGAGAGGGAGAGCTTGAGCCTGGATTGCAACGATCTCGATGACTAGATGATGGCGCTTACTCAAGAGTGAGGAAAGAGGGATAATCTCAGAAGGTGACTCCGCGGGGCGATCAATCCAGGGACAAGAGAGAACTGCAAAAAAAGCATAACCGACTCACGAATAAGACTCATCAGTTGAAGATACAAACGCGAAGTGGTGCCACTGTCAGGACGAAGATGAGAGGAATACAGAGAAAACAAAGGCGCTCACCTATTCAGCGGAGAATATCACCAGGAAGTCGGCGATAGCACTGAAAAAAATCATGCACGAGAAAGATAGGAAAGGGAGAAAAATTCCTCTCAACAGGATCGACCCTCAAAGCTGGAAACATGCGTTCACGAGGGAGGGTTGATACGAAGGAATAGGGATTAAATGTGAAAAACCTAAAGAACAAACCAACAAACATACAAGCATAAAAAAGCACCAAAAACAGACTTGGACAACACGGTCCGGGGAAGATGCGGGGAGACTGGAGCGTGCCGAACGCGAGAAAGAAGGAGGGACGCGTAGGCGGGACATAGCCGTCGTGGGGAGAATGAGAATATTCTTAGGGAAAGGGGGAGAGAGTAGAGGGCACCGTTGAGGAACGCCTGCATTGGAGAATGACGCAATGGGGAGGGGATGAAAAACAGAGGTTAACTTACTTTGTGTGAAAAGGGACCTGTCCAGGAGCAAAGGGAGATGGCGCGACCGCCTCCGGAATCTTTATCGAGAGAGTAGGGATCAAAATAAATCCGCGAAAAGCATTGACCAAGGGGACAGAAAACGTTTATAAAAAGGAATCCAATTACAGTTGGGGGTCCAAATTGGAAAGACTCAGTGTCCATTGGAGGTTTTTCCCACTGCGACTTGGCAGGATTTCAAAGAGAGGAAAAAAGACAAAGTCACACGGGACCGTTGTAGGGACACGCAAAGAGAGAAAAAGAAGGCGACTTCGCTGCTGGTACCCTGGCCGAACAAGCGGAGTAAGGACTCCAGGAAACCAGGATGGTACATTCATCGTTGTGTCAAAGTGCCACGCCGGGGTGAAAACGGAAAGGATCGAAAAAAAAATAAAACGCTGTGTGGGGGGGGGAAAAATCCGAGAGCAGAGATCGAGCACTTCCGATCGAGAAGCGAGCTTCGGAAAAACTTAGAACCATTCGTGGGGGGGGGAGAGGAGCATGAATGAAAAGAAAAAGGGGCATGGTAAGACCAGGAAATATTAAAAAGGACGTGTCCTTGGGGACGTGGGGCAAACAAATGCCGAGGGAACCGGAAAGGAAAATTCTCAGGGGCAGGGGGGTTGTAACCTGGGGAAAAAAGTGGCGCTCGGATTGGGGGAGATAATCCAGGTAGACAGACGTCGGCAAATCGCCAGGTGGATCGGGGACGATCGCCAAATCAGAGAACCAAAGTAGGAAAGAGGCGATTCTCAATTAAAAAAGCAAAGGAGGGTCAACGCGGGTTCGATTTAGTAAAAAGCAGCGCTAGACGGAAAGGAGGGGGGGGGAAGAAGAAACGATCGGAGAGGGGGTTTTAGAAATGGCGGCGGATGTGCTTTTGGATGACCAAAGGGAACGAAACGAGTGCCGTCCATACTGTCTACAGCGGGGGGAAGGTTAAAAAAAATAACGGACCTACACACATGAAGGAAAAGGAGAAAGGTCTACAAGAAGAGAACGCAAGGAAAACACAGGGTGGGTTGATGTGAAAAATTCTCAGCCAAAAAAGGCAAGAGGGGAGAATTTTACGAAGCCCGAGGGGGAAGGATGGGCGTAGACTCCAATCAGCCCCGGAGTGGCCGTACAGTGACAAGATCATCAGGAAAAGGGTATCCAGGGAGGAAAAAAAAACCTACACCCTCATTTGGGGGGGTTGAAACGGGGGGGAGGAGGGGAAAAAGAGAAAGGATCTATTACTCGCGAGGAAGCGTTCTCGCGCCGAGGACATAGAAAGACAAATCCTTCCTCTCGATCGCCAAGCACCAACTCGCAGGAAAAGAAGGGGTTTTGGGCCGAAACTTATGCAGGTTCAAGCCGAATAGGATAATCCACAGGAACGCTGACTTGCATAATTGTCGAACTCAACCGAACAACAACAACAAAGGTGGGGTGAGCCCAAGAAAAAGTGCAGTCAAAGCGTCTGCTCTGCTTATTTGGGAGGGGTCCAGCAAGGAACCGGAAGTCCCCATCAATATATCAGTCGTGATCTTGGACGGGCTTGCGCGCTGGCCAGTTGGCAGGAAGGGGAGGGGAATTAAAGTGGTCAGCGCTCCACGGTGGGATCCACAAGAACGCTGTAGAAAAAATGTCCTAAAAAGAATAGAAACTTTTCTACAACGGGATAGGAGGGGGGCTTCATACAGGGGGGGGGAAAGTCTTGTCGGGAAGAAAAAAAGAAGATTGGGGTCCTGTAGGGCCCCGTATCTTAGAGATGGGGAAGGGAGAAATCAAGGGAGCCTGGCGAAAAACATGACGTGTGCAGAACTAGGCGGGGGAAAAAATGCTTGAACTACAAAAAGGGGTTTTTCAACTTTCTCGGGAGTGGTGATCGCAACCCAAAGTCCGGTGGAAAAAGGGGGTATATCACAGCTGCCGGAAGATTGAAGAAATGAAAGGGAAGCGGAATACATGAAGGGTCAAATCACAGCAGAGGGAAGGGAAAAGCATCGAAGTCCACCGTCTCTCTCAATTTTCTTTAAAAACAAGATTTTTGTGGGAGAGGGGGAGACACGAGGTAAATCCGTCACCAGCGGAGTGCGAAAGGGGAATCGCTCACGGCGTTCCGATCATTCGCAAAAGGGGGCTATTGTGGCGATCGTCCCCGATGAAACTGGCGATGTGGAAAAGATGGGTTTTCAGAGGATCGTTTTCTCGAACAAAAGAAAGAAGCGAAACTGAGCAACCAGCCAGGGTAAAAAACAACACTGCGCATAAGAATTGGGCCATTTGCAAATGGGCAAAGGTTGCACACAAGTTCGGGGGTCCAGGGGGGCAATGTCAATTTAAAGGGAAGGCAACAAGAGAAACGAATGGTGGTAGGCAGCTGGCTTTATGTGTCTCTGGAGGGGCTATCGCGAAAGTGCGAAGAGAGCGGCAATTCATCGAAAAGGATTGCGAAAAACAGAGATGGACAGGGGAAGAGGGGAAGGCTTGGGAGACCCCCCTGTGAAAAAAAAAAAAAACAGGATCACTCAGAGGGGGGAAGGACCCCTAGACAGATTGGGGGCAGGCTACAGCGCGAATTCGCCGCGGGCGGTGGAGGGGAAGAGAGAGGAGGTCTTCTAATGTCTCGGAAGGAAAGGTGGCCGACTTATTTGAACAATCACGGGGAAGGGCAGGGAAGCGCCCAATACCGTAGTACTCGCGGGACCAATCGCACAAGGGAATCACAAGAAAACGTTGTTATCACCGGGGGGGTCCTTGCGAGATTGGACAAGGCGTAACGCTAAAAAAACTTTCTCCAAAGGGTTAAGAGGACTCGGAAGGCACGGAAGGGGCGGCGGCCGCCATAGACAATGGGTTTGAAAGTGGGACGAAGGGGACAGAAAAATAGTACCAGGTGGCTAGCCCGGGAAGGAAGATATTTGGAATCCGAAGGTGGCACGATTGGAGTATCTCACTCGAAATGGCAGTCAGATGCAATGATGTCGCTTTACAGGAGGGAGGGGGAGGGCCCAAGCGGACGAAGGAGGAAGCGCGGGAGTCAAAGTCCTAGGAAGAGTACCAGGACAGCTCACGTTGCAATCCGATACTCACGTGACAGTCCGGGTGGAAAGATGCATGCTTTGGAAAGGGGAACATGGATCAGAGGATGTCGTCCAAAAGGGAAAGAGAAGTTAACAGCAAGGGATGAACGGCAGAGGGGGTCTATCCTGTGGGGGCGATTGGCGAAGCAGGGGAAGCTAGGGGGTCTGAACATCACTCGGTCAAGTGACAGTCGCAGCGGAAGGGGAAGGGAGGGAATAATCGGGACTGGACTGGGGGGGAGAGGGGAAAACTATTCAAGTCCTGACCGTTGTCCCTTGTCACAGGGAGGGGGTAAGGAAGGAAAATATTGGGGGGCGTGAAATAGGTTCTGCTCAAGAAAGGGGGGCGCCTGAGAGGGAGGTCGTCGCGATGACAGGCCTTCATAGGCAAGAACAACCAACGGGAAAAGAGAGATATAGGAGAGCAGGCTAGGGGAAAAAGACGAGAAAAGAGAAAAAACAGAGAAAGAGGCAGACCGACTGCACAGAACAGATCCTCATAATTATGGGGGGGGAGCTCAACGGAACAAAGAGAACTGAAGAAATGACTTTAGATGGAAGAGGACCCAAAAAAGTAAAGGCATCATCCTAGCACAGAAGGGAGGCAGCCTGGAAATGTGAAAGGAGGGCAGGAAGTCGGCCCGGCTGAGCCTTCTCGCAAACGTGATCGCACAGCTGGGAGCCTTAAAAGAAGGGCGCGACATTCACGATGAAAGTTTCATAGCTCCAAAGCGCACTTCGATAGCGCTCAAGGAGGGGATTGTATACAGTATTGTCAACGGAAAAGGTCACATTCTGGACCCATTATCCAAAATTCAGGGATGAAAGAAACGCGCGAACCACCTGCTTGAGGCCTGCAAAGGGGGCAAAAACCCCCCGTCGATTGAAAGCAAATGATTGCCAAAGGGGGGGGAGGGGCCAACGTGATTCACGCAGGCGGACTCATTGAAAATCGAGGGAAGGATTCGGGAAAAGTAGATGGGTCAAAACAATCGAAAAGAAAGCACCCAGAATGGCAGCCCGCCGGAATCACTTTTATCAGAAGTAAAACGTTGCACCTCGTCTGAAGAAACTCGAGGAAAAAAGAATCGAAAAGGGTGATCACAACGGAGGGTCCAATCGAGGAAATGGTGAGCATGGGGGCAGCTAACTAGGGGGGGGAGGGGCGCCGTTGAAGAAACTTAAGTGATGCGACCGACATAAAAAAACAGGAGGGAACCAGAGCCGTTGATGTAAAAAGAACATCCGAGAAAGAACAAGAAGACTAAATGTCAGCCGGGACGACCAAGCAGGAGTAAGGAAAATAGAACAGTCTGAGGTGAAATGGTAGCGGTTCACCGGAGGAGTGCACGGGGGAGGAAGAAGAACGCAAAAAACGCGTGTAGTTGCGCAATCCTGCAAGAGGGGAAAGTAAAACTGGACCTCAATCGAAAGAAAAGATCGAGAACGCTCGGAACACGAATGAGAGCCAGGTGGTGGCTCGTTCTGCGCTCAGAAAGAATGAAGGTCAAAGGGACCTTCAAAAGTGTAACCCATGACATAGGGGAGTGGCACGTGGAACATGGGGCCAGACCGGCCTGGAATTGTCAAAATTGGTTACGGGTGTGTCGAGACAAAATGTCTGGAAGTAAAGGGTGGCCGAGGGGAAAGGGGGGGAAAGGGGCAGGCCATGTTGTATCGGGATCCCAAATCCGGAGAAAGAAACGAATGGCATCAGGTGATCGGGCGTACTTCAGCAAGGGAAAGGGGGCACATAGAGGAAAACGCGAATGCGAGCGCGCTCCTCTGGTTGCAAGGGAAAAGAGGTGCGGAGGGGGAGGGGTGGGCGGCGGCTGTTCGGGTCCTACTCATTGTATTTCGCAAAGAACCTCACGAGTCGGGTCCCATCTGCAAGGGGTGCAGCTTGATATCGTCCAATCAGACGAAGGGTCGAGACTACTCCCAGAAGGGGGAACACAGGGGGTGTTTGGGTGTCATGCAATGATAGCAACGCAGAAAGGGGGGCACCTAAGGGTGTCGGACACTGTCATATCCTTTGTCGGAACTCAAGATCTGTCAACTAAGGACGGGACACCAAGTCAGCAGGCCTCCACGGACCATAAAAAGGAACAACAACCGTAGTCGGCAATGACCTACGTTGATTCAAGGCCCGGATCGAGGACTCGCAAGCGGTTCTTGGAAGAATACCACAAGGAACAGCGGGAAAAAGGTATTTACAGAAAATCCGGACCTCTTCAGACTAGGGAAAAAGCAAGGGATCCAGCGAAAAACAAGGCCGAATGAAGAGGATTGGGACTATGTCAAAAAGAAGGGGAGGAAAAGCAGACGCTGGACTGGTTTAGGACTGGGCGGAGAACCATAGAGGAAGGAGAGATATGGGCGATTCTCACCACAGAAAATTTCAGTCAAAGGAAAGGCGCGGGTATCTCTTCGAAGGTTTTTCGGGAAGGAAAAGAAAGTCAAGGACGAGTGGACCGGATGTGCCATGTTGGGGGCGGGCTAAATGGAAAAGGGGATTAGATGTGGTCGGTCAAAGGTTGGTAAAGGGATCGCACGCGTCAGGGGGGTCCAGAGAAAGACTGAGGAGAAAAGCCCAGACAAACCAACTGGACAGGGGGGCTTCGAAGACGCGGGGGTTAGTCTGGCACGGGGCAATAAGCAGGAAAGGCAAGTGGCACTGTCTGGGCCACTCATAGTTTACGAGAGGGGGAGGCTAAGGCAAAGGATAGGGGCGGCGACAACGAAGAGTGCCGGGTAGGGGGACGTGAAAAAAAAGTGTTTGTCAACTTGCTGCGGAAGTGATCTCGTCGTCGTATGTTTGTCAACAAGACCGTTATGGGTCCAGAGAAGAGGCAAAGAAGGTCATGGAGAACGGCAGGGCGGAGGTGCTCGCGACTAAAGTGAAGACAGAGGCCAATTTCTACACGCACCGCAGATCGCCGTCACTGCGCAATGGCTGAGGGAGAAAAAAGAGGGGTGCTCTTCTCTCTGAGACCAGCGTAGAAATAAAAATAAGGCAACACTCGGTGCATCCGGGGGCTCAGCTAGAGAGTCGAGGAGTCGCACCGAAGGGGGAGTCGAGGAATTGGGAGATCGGGAACCCGGAAGAGGAGGGGAACCCTGAAGTCCAAGAACCCGGGAAGCCTTTTAGATAAAACCAATGAATCCACTGAAAAACCTGGTACACCAAAAGGGGACATAAGACGCCTTGGGACAGGGCCAATTTTGGATGGAGGAAACCGTCAATGTACGAGGGTTTAATTTGAAGGAAATGTACAAGTGCGTTCAGGCGAGCCAACGAACTGGGATCGGGACGGGCGGTGAATGTCGGAAAGAGAGAGGTCAGTAATTCTCGAAGTGGGCGAGGAGTGATCTGGGACTAATGTCTATTGCGGCACTCACAGACGTGGTAGGCTGAGAGGGACTACGAAATACCGTGTGACCGTCTGCCCCAGGGGAAACCTTACCATAAGGGAGTTGAAAGGCTGAGGCCCGTGAGACCACTTGGTGGAGGAGCTACATAGAGAGGCGGGGCGTTTCGTGGTTCCTGGCCGAAAAGAGGTAAATAAAGGCGAGTTAGGCGACGGTGGCGTCGCTAGGGGGCGTGAGAATCACTGGGGGGGAACCGGCTAAGATCCCAAGCGTCCAGAATCGGGAAAAAAGCGCAACAAGGGGCAAGAAAAAGAATTTGGGACACGGTTGGAAAAATTTGGGTGCTGACGATATTTGAGGGGGGAGGGAGAGGTTCTCAGAAGAGCAAGAGGGGTAGTATCTCAAATGCTGCGAGGAGGGAATTGACAAGAGGGACGGGCATCTGGGTTCTAGGAATTTAAAAAAAGGTGAGAAAAGCGCAGATTGACTTAGATAGCAAGGACAGGAGAAATGGCAAATATCCTGTATATACCAATGGAGAGAAATTCTGATTCAAGATACGGGAAGGGAGGTGCCGGCCTGCGGCCGAGATTGTAAAGGGACTATCCTCGTAAAAGCTCGGTCAAAAATTGTCACACTCACGTGGAAAATAATATGGAATTCAAAACAAGTCCGGGGTGGGCTAAGGGGAGATGGCATCATAGGGGAAAATGTCTCGCCCCGGAGCGGGGGAAAAAGGGGGGTATGGCCACCTTAAAGGGTCAAAACTCCCTGTTCGAGGGAAGCCTAGGTAATAGTAGGGCCTTGGGGTCATAAAATGGGCGCCGCCGACCTTTGCTAGGAGAAGGACGGTGACTATGGTTTGGGAGGGGGGGGGCTAGCACGAAAAGGACGGTGCCATTTCAGGAACGAGCGTTGGGGGGTACTAGATTATCAAGAAAGAAACTGAAGATTGGAGGCGTTCCGACTGCTCGGCAGATTGAGGAGCAAGTATGGAGCAGATCGCGATGACACTAGCAGGAGAGTTATCAAACAGGGGAGGGGAAAAGAAGAGAGACGCAGAGTATTGCTAGGTCCCATAGGACGGGGGGGGAAGAGAAGCAAGAAAGAGATCAGAACCGAAAGGGACACCCTCCAACTTATACTAAGGGGAGAAGCAGATATGAGACCAAGACTGATGATCATGGAGTCCTCCAGGACACGAGTCATCAAGAAGGAGAGGGGGGGGAAGTAATTCGTCACTAGCCACTTTCTCTGCGGTCTCAGCTTGAAACCTTCTTCGAGTGAGACAACACGGGGAAGGCCCGCCATCCATGCTTTCACGATGGAAAGTGTCAAGACTCAACAGAGCCATTTCCCCTAGCTCCAAGCACTTCCTTACGAAGCATATCAAAAACAAGTGGGGGAAGTGCAAATATTTTCGTGGAGGGGAAGGTGGCCCATGAGGGGGACGCCAAGAAGAGACCATACATGAGGGAAGAAGGGCCTAAAATAGAAAAAATTGAAAAAAGAGAAGGAAAAGGCCGAGTAAAACAGGAATCTTGGGAAGGATTCACAGAAGGATGGCTGAGAAATGATCCGCTGCGCCGCGGTACTGACGGGGAGAATCGGGGAGCAACCGGGGCTCCCCTTGGCAGAACGCGCAGACACCGTAATCAAATTTAGGAGAAGAGATTAAGAGGAAATGAATCACCGCTACGACCATTCCAAGATCTCCCACACCAAACTGGATAAAACACGTGAAAACAAATTCTTTGAGGACATTGGGGTGAAGTGGACCAACGTGGGAAGGGGTCTTTTTCCCACCTTTCAGTGAGTGACGGAACGAGGAATCTGGAGAATGCGGACGATCAACGGGGGGTTAACCCGCCCTCCTAGAAAGCAGAAGCGCGGGAGAAAGGGGAGAGACTGTAACAGAAAGGGGTACGGGGCAACTCCTTATGAGTGCAGTTATTGAGTGAAATTCATCTGTGTGAGACGTTCAAAAAATGGAGCCAAAGCCGGAAAAAGGAGAAGGTACGTCCAGCTCCAAAAAATAATGTTAGTTTGAGAAGAAGGAAGGAAATAAGCTACCCATCGGAAACTTCGCGATCGGGAGCTCGAAGAAAACTTAAAAAAGGAGCAACTGCGCAAAACGTTTGCTTCGGTCATGCGCGAAGACGCCTTGGAAACCTTCACGAGTAAACCCATGCAAGAGGGAGAAACAGGGCCATTGGCCCTGGCCAGGAGGCCTCATGTCAACGGGAAAGGAAAAGTGCTAGTGGGGGGTAAGAAAAAAATTCTGGTGGGAAACGGGAGACGACTGAAACAGAGGGGAGGGAAAAACTCGCCGGGGGTGCGATAAAAAACGCAGAGAAGAATGATCGAACGATGCAGTTCTCGAGCATTATAAATCAGGCACATCCAGGGGGGGACGGTCGACTCTTCATAAGAGTCGTCGGAAAAAAGATGTGGGGGGGGAACCCGGAGAATGACGGCGATCTGAATTATAAATTGGCGCGGTCAACGAAACGCTTGAAAGGACATCCATCTGCACCATGCGTGCAGAGAGTTAAGAACACCATAACACGGTCGAACCGGACAATGAAGAAACTCACTCCTCGACATTTGAAAAACAACTGTGAGTTAAAAACTACGCCACCCAAAAGGAAAGGCGGCACCAGGCCACTACTTTGCGTAATCACAATTCTGTACAAGAGGTGGCAAAGAAAAACGTATTTCCAAGGACAAGAAAAAAAAAGGGTTTCGGAAGAAAAGGGATCGAGGAAACGGTTTATCGGGCGGGCATGCGAAGGCCGAAGAAGCAAGGATTGAATACACCGTTGAGCGATAGATCACCCAAGTCTGTGGGCGAAGACCTGAAAGCTCAGCGCAAGGCAAAGCGAAGGGGAAGTGAGAGAGGTTGAAAAGGGGTGACCGAAGAGGATAAGCTAAGAAAAACATACGCGGCGGCCCTGTGCAGGTGGGGGAGGAAAAGAAGAGAGTCACAAAGAGGGAGAGGAAGATAGAGGGGTCGAGGTTCGCCCAGCCTCACATTTACAGGTCCAAAGCGTCTGCTGGGCTTATCCTCTTCGCTGAAAGAAGATCATAGGTAGTCAGGGGCTGTCGGGACTTTATCGTGGAGGGTAGGGAAGTTTCGGGGGAAAGGGACTTGGGCTGCTCTATTGGGAAACGCGCCACGTTGTATGCTCGCTAAGACCTCGTCATCCGAGGGACGGAGCCCAAGTTATTCACGAGGATCATGAGGGTGTAAGCTTCGCCTACCGGGGGGGTCAGAAAAACTGCGATGTGTGTCCAAACGTCCAGAGGGGGACGATTGAGACTAACAGGATATGAAAGGAGGAGGGGCGACAAGGTAATAGTCGGTGGCGAGAAGTGTTCTTTTAACGCACAAACCCTTTGGGGAAACTTGCCGGGAGGAGGGGATCGAAATAACAGTGTGTCCGTACCGAAGACCGGGGGGTGTCCAGGGGTGGCGGGAGGCACTTCAAAGAGAAAGGAAAAAAGGAGAACAGTACCCACTCACATCAATGCCAATTTCGTCTAACACAGAGACGCGCCATTTTTCCAAAGAACCCGCATGGGCCAAGTCGCAAAGAGTCGATAAATCCGGCACCCATAGCTGGAAGTGAAGGAGCATGGAGAGAACTATCGTTTCGAACGAGAGGCAAGAGCGGGGCAAGTATTGGGATCGGAAAAAAGTCGAGAGGCCCGTCTGGTTTCAGAGATTTAACCCGTTAACAAAGTGGAGAGAAAAACAAAGAACGAGCGCACAGGAGCCCGGGTACACCCAAAAGTTTGAGCGCGAGGGGACAAGGGGCAAGGCACTGTTGAACAGTTAAACCAGTCCAAGGGGGGGGGGAACTTCTAAAAAAACAAGTTACCGGCTCATGCACGCGCAGACCGCCTCCAAAAACAGGGTAGACAGGGCATGGGCGTGAATGTCTCGAGAGGGAGCGGGATAGCAGAGGGGAGACTGTGTTCATCGAAGGCAGGTGCTGCAACTGAACAAGGGGACTTCAAAAAAGGTCGGCTACGGTATACGGTGAGCAGTGTCTCCCGGTGAAACCTCTACACCTGGGAATTGAAAGAGGATGCAGCCTCCACGCAGGGAGAACGTTTACTCCATGGGTCAACTAAGAGAAGTCGGCCTAAGGGTTAGTTCCTGCTCTAAGATAGCGGGGAGGGAGTGTTGCTCGTCACGGTGGGAGGGCCGCGCTATATCGTTCCGCAGGGGAAGTGGCAGTGGGGGAAACAGCGCCAAGATAACAAAGGAGGATAGGGGTCCCAAAAGAAATGAAATGAGGGGGCAAAATAGGCACGGTTTGAGAAATGTGGCTGGAAGGAAGGGGACGGCGGAGGGAATTCAAGTATCTCCACTGGTTGAAGACTCTTAAATTTATTCCTTTGGAGGAAGGCGCAACCATGAAAAGGTGGGGTGCTCATTGGGGAAACGATGTTAACAGTAGCGCGGAGAACCCTGCCGCATAGGAAAGTGAAGACACTCGTCATCACGGGAGACGATTCCTTTAATCGGAAATAAGAGAATTAAGCAGATCTGTATGTCATAAACGGTGCCCGGAGGCAGAGGAGACGAGCGAGGGGATGTCGGCGCAAATCTCGAAGAGCAATGGGTAGGGGGTTTGAAAGAAAATGGCTACTGAAGGAAAGAACGGGGTGCAAATGCTCGGGCTTTGGAAACTCGGGAGTGGAAGGGAAGACCGGGAGTGAAAGCAGGGATTCCAGCGTGATATAGTCGATAACTGTGGGGCGAATGCGTACGCAGTCATTAAAAAGGCTTGCGAAGCAAAGGGGGCTCAGCTGCCGGAAAAGTGCTAGAGTGACTCTGTTGGTCGGGGGATGTACTCTCACTCTTCAATTTGAACCGTGAGAGAGGGAGGAGGGTTTGCGTGAGCGCAGGGATCAAAATTATTATTAATGGAGGCGATCTCGCCAGGGAGAAGAGAGAGACGGAGCAACGGCGC
>Ga0179593_1340734_pt1 | contig 14023 bp, 14 predicted proteins | sample CZODoug2_1_08_16_FD_185931 | JGI IMG/M metagenome (GOLD analysis project Ga0179593, IMG submission 185931) | Vadose zone soil fungal communities from Angelo Coast Range Reserve, California, USA - CZODoug2_1_08_16fungal (PacBio error correction) | ecosystem: Environmental > Terrestrial > Soil >...
TGGAAAAAAAAAAAACGCCTGGGAGGGAGAAATGGAAGGTTTAGCGGTGTGTTGGGTAGTATCATTTAGTCAGCAAAAGAGGGGGGAAGAGCCGCTTGATTGCAGGAGGGGGTTAGCCAAGGGACCTTGCATAACTGATTTTGGGCCGTTGGGATTGGGTTGAGGTGGATGCGGTAGCTCTTAGTAAGACTTGATCGAGTCCAATGAGATAAACACGAGATAGGGTATAGATTTTCAGGAGAGACGCTTTTTCTGGGTGACTGGGGGGGGTAGTGCGGAGCGATCCGGAGTGGAGGGCGGCCATTATGGGGGGGGGTGGTCGGGTACCGACGGCTTGGTCTATATGGAAGAGTGTCTTCATGGGAAAAAGGTACAGGGGGGGTCCGAAGACGTTCGGGATGGGGCATCAAGGAAAATGAACTTCGGGAAAAATGCGGCGATTTCGCAGGGGACCGTGCGGAGGTCGATATCTTAATGAAGATGACAGTCGGTTCGAGTCACGATGGGGATTTTCGTAGGACTGAAAAGGTCGCAGGGGGACCCTTCGGGCGGGGTTGGCCCCGGGGTGAGGGTTTGGCGGGCGATCGGTGGTACTTGATGAGTGCGGAAGGTCCCAGACGAGTGGGTGGGGGCGGCCGCTGAGACGAGCCGGGGGACCATCTTGGGACAAATTAGCAGTTGTCAGATTTCTAGGGTGGGCCGACTTCGTTCTCGTTTGGGGAGGGAGGAGGGGCAGTACGGGGTTACGGCGATCAGGGGGGAGACAAAAAAACGCGGAGAGTGCAGTAGGAGACGAACGGGGAGGAGGCGCGGCGTGAAAGGGATGGTGGATGGGCCGATGCAATCGGCTTTTCAGTGTGTGGTTGACGGGGGCCTACGAGAATCTGGTAGCAGTGGGGCTGAGGGGGAAGGAGCATATGCCATACAGGGTTTTGGGGCAGGACGGTTCTCCTGGTAGACCATCAGTTCAAGAGGACAAATTAGTCTATAGGGGCTTTAGGGGTAAATCTAGGGGGCTTGGACTCTGGGTTGCATTGGATTTTTTTTATGTCTTGTGTATCACTGTGGGGGCATGGGTGTCGGGAAGAAATCGCGGGGTGAGAGGTCCGATAGCGATTTGCAAGCCTGGGACCTTTGGGTCGGGTGTGACAAGAAAATAAGACTGAGGGTGGGAGGAATTGAGGCCGGCGGGTGTGCTGGAGTACCTCAGGGTCAGGTTCGAAAAGGCTTTATGCCTTTTCCGGCAGGATGGCTGCCAGGCGGGGTGGAAAGGGCGGGGAAAGGGGGTAGGTGATGTTCTTAGGGGGATAAGGACGTATTGGGGTTCGGGGGATGGTGGTCCATGGGGGGGACCTGGGAAGCGGAGAAAGGGTCGTCTAAGGCCAATAAGGGGGAACGGCGGGTTGGATGTAGGCGCCCAGGGTCGGATGAGGCGGTTTGGAGGTGTGTCTCAGAAGAGGGCGGAAAGTCTTAACTGGGATGCAGATTGTTTGTTGTGGAGATTAGTTCGGGAAGGATATCTAGAAGAAAAACAACAACCACGTTAAGGCGGAAGGAGAAATAAAAAAAAAGGAAAAGAGAATAAGCCCAAAGCTGGGGAAATATCGAATAAAAAAAACCTCCCAACTATCAGAAGGAATATATACAACCTCTTGAATGGGAACACCTCAACCAATAAGAAGGCGAAGCAGCAAGGGAGAACAAAAACGCCGCCTAGAAGAGCATCACGAATTCGCCTGAATCAGATCGCGCAGGCGGGGAGGCAAAACTGAAAAGGCATACACAAACGTCAGGCTACTAAAACCCTACACAATCCCCTCACTCTATAAGGGCTACAGGGAAATGTCAATTAAATTTGAGCAAGAGCGAACCATGAGGAAAGCAGACAAAAGCTCATCAAGGGATCCCACTTAGAGCAAGAAGCGGCACACTCCGGAAATTGCGGAATCAATAAAGATAGAGACCTCCCTCGCAATGGAAGTCAGAGACACAATTTAAAAAAGAGTTGATAACAGAAAGGGACCAGCCATGACAGAGGAATTCAACACAGGACGAGGGAAAAAGCCGATAGTCAGCCAGCAAAGGGTTGAGGAAGGCAAACCCGAAGCGAGAACTCTAGAACTAAAGTCCGAAGTAGGGAGATCGTTCGCAACGCATAGCAAATGAGGAACCAGATGATGGCGTGGGAGGCAGTTCAACCCAATTTTAAAAGCCGAGGTTCAGCTTTGGAAAGAAAGGAAAAACACCGTACCAACGCAAGCAAGCCTTCCCCTTGCCAAGGGTGTTCGAAACTCAGGACGAAAGAGTACACATATGAGGAGCGAGAGAAAAAATGCCCGTAGGGCCGCCTTCCAAAATGAGAGACCGGGGAAGACGAAGTCCTTCATCTGCACGTAAAAGATCCTGGCGAGAGGGTACTCCGAAGAAAAAGCCGCTAACATTCCCAAAAGTCACTTCACCTTCCGACGAAAGTCAGGCCACATACACCAAACGGAAGCCTGCAAATTCACCTCCGGATCACCAATTCAACAATCTCAGAATTCCGGGTTGGGTCAAAAGGGACTGCTAAAGGGTCCTGAGACTTTTTACGTACGAAAGCATAAAGGGATGATTTCTAAACCTGGGGGAAACTCAGGTCTCCTTCGTGAAGGACCCATGGCCTACCGGTTTCCAGGGAGGAGCCCATCAAGGAACCCGCAACTCATTTGTAAGGATGGACCTAACGGGAATCTACCGGTATGAGATTAAGGCCTAGGAGGCATAGGGGTTACCCTCAATCGGTAGAGAGTAGCCTTGCCTCATCAACTCCGAGAAAGACTACACCAAGCAAACCAAACCAGGCTGATTAAAAAATCGTCGAGAGGATAGGTAAGCGAAGCTTAAAAGAGCTGAGAGTTGTCGTGAAGGGTGGACGAGAGGGAGTCGGGGCTTACACCTATCCACCGAGAAAACCAAAGGGGAAGTACTGGGAAATTTTAAGGCGATAAAATCTGATGGAGGAATATGTGAGTATCAGGTATAAAAAACACCCCTAGCGAATAGGAATGGTAAGGTTATTCATCATGGGTGCTTCATCCCTGAGCGACATGCGGATGGGGGTACGAAGAAAGAACGGTCAGAGAGTTAGACTCCGGGGGTTTCGAGCCTTAAAAAAAACTCATCTCATTTAACGGGCAGTTGGGAAGGTATCTCTCCCGTAAGGGGTACGGAACCAACTCTTTTTAATGTCCCTTCGAAAGTTTCAGGACTTCGCGGGGGCAACAGGTTTTACGATGATATCGGAAGGAGAAAGTAATGATAGAACTTGTTCGTTCATCAAACCAAGTGAGCTAACGATAAAGGGATATGAAGGAAATAAGGGGGCATCATCCTATTTGTCAAGAGCGAACAAGATTCACCGAGGAAGAATTCCGAAAAAAATCTGAGTAGAGAGAGCCGGATTCGAAACCATCGAAAGGGGAGAATCGGCATAAGGGGCGATTGGTTTCAGGGAGGTCGGAGGCCTGAATAACAGGGGGGAGGAGGAAGAGATAGAGATCGGGGCGGGGGAGGAAACATCTGCTCGAAGCGGCAGAGGTAGGGAGTATGGGTGGGATGAGAGTCGGGGGGGAGTGAAAATTAGCTGGGGCATAAGGCTAAAAGAAAAAAAAAGGATGAGTGGAAAGGAGAACCTGGGAACTCCTATATCTGTCCTGAGTCGGGACGCTTTCTCGATGGTGGACGGGTAGAGGAATCACGGGGTGAATACTCCCAAGATTGGCCCATTTCACATTAGGAGTAATAACCACACATGGCAGTAGAAGACGGGCGCAAGGATGAAGAGTCTAGTCATGCGTTGCGAAAAAGGGGGAGAAGTAATTTTCTCCCACAGAAGGGGGGTCGCAGGGCTGTTCAAAGAAAAACGTGAAAAGAGGAGGGGACATTGAGCAAAGAAGTAGGAGACCCGTCTTGCACGGAGAAAAATGAAGGGGGGGTGCATATTAAGAAAAGGTCGTATATAAGTCGGAGGAAGGCAACAAAGAGAGAATAAAACAGTTGAACGAAGTTAGAATCTTGGCTAGCGCAACCTACGTGGGGGACCCGAACATTTTTCCGTAGGGGAGATAAAGGCCACAAAAGTCGTTGAGGAAGGGTGGGGACAGTTAAATTTGCGAAGAAATCGAAAAGGGCTGTTGCGAGTCTGAGGGGAGGACGAAGGAAGGAAGAAAAAAGACTGTGATGCAAAAAGGAATGTGCGGGGGATCGTGGGGGTGTTTGGATATTAATGGGAGCCACAAGAGCCGTCCGCCAAGGTATTAGGGTAAGGACCTTGTCTCTACTTATTTGCCGTTGTTTAGCCGGGTGGGAATTTTATGACGGTAAGGGGTTATAAGCAGTGGTCTCCAATTAAGCTGAAAAACCGGCTAGTTAATACTGAGTAAGGGGGGAGAATATAGACGATTTGGGAGGGTACTATCCTTTTTTATCTGGGGGGGCGGGGAGATCCGGAGTGGAGTCAAGGTATGAGAATTGACGCAAAAGGGGAGCGGAAGGATTCGAGGAAAGGGAAGAAAGAACGCAGGTGGAGGGCTGAAACGTTCGGGATTTTATAAACATGTACGGGAGGCGGTAGGAATATGCCGGCGGAAAGAAACCGGGAAACCTTCGGTGTGGAGAATCTTAGGCGTTCGGGCAGTTTGCGAGGTCGCTCTGGGGAGGGAGGGGATTTAGTCGGGTACTGAAAAAAGTGAAGAAAAAAAAGTCATTCAGGTAGTGTGGGACCTTAGTGGCTGTTTCTAATCGGGGGGGGGATTGGGAGAGGGTCAATCGAGGGCAGGGGGCTTTTCTCATAGAGAGAGCCTTTAGTGAAGAAAACCAGCAGTCATACCAGGCTGGAGGAGGGGAAGAGAAAGGTACGGAACGACGAGTTATCTAATTTGGGGAGACGGCGGCATTCGGTTTCGAAGCTCCTGGGACGCAGCTTGGTAGGGTCTAACAACGCGGAGATGGGGGAGGGGAGGGGTCTGGGACGTACGGGGGGGGAGCGTTCCAGATCGGCGGGGGGACAGGAAATGTTTGTAATGAAGAAACAGAAGCTTGGGGAGAAAGGTACTGGACGGATTGAAGAGGAGAGCCTACTGCATCTTATAGGTTAGTTTAGAACGGGTGGCCCGCGGGAAAACAAACAGGGAAAATAACGCTGGGAAAGGAAGGAGGTTGATCGTTCGTTGAGGGGGGGCGGTGGTGAGGTTGTTGGGGGGTCGTGGTAGTTATCAATACTGGAAGGGGGCGAAAGGGAAAAGATTGGGGAGGGGAGAGAAGAGGAGTTGGGGGATTCCAACATTGCCGGAGGGCGGGGAAGTTGGTGTGAGAAAAAGAATTCGGTGAGGCATGTTACCTTTGTGGGGAGACTGCGGAAGGAAGGGGCAGGAAGAGAAAAGAATGGATTAGGGGGAAGGGGGGAGAACCATCGGAGGGGGGAGGACCGGGTTAGGGCTTTATCTGAAGTCGTTGGTTTAGGAATGGGGTCAAAATGTGGGGGAAATGTAGGCCGGGAGAGGAAAACATTATTCATTCTAATTGACCTGCCAGGGGGAGGAGGGTGGTTGGGTTGGGGGGATGCTGATCTTGAGTAGGCTTCGGTGTTTTGAGGTTTTCTTTCAAGGATAAGGGTGGAGAGTGGAAGGAGGAAAAGGGGTGTGTAGTCTAGAGGGGCCGAGAAAAAAATAAGCGAGAAAAGAAACAACACAACGGGAGGAAAGAATTGAAAAGAAGCGGCCATAGACGGACTACAACAAAACGAAGACAGGGGGGAGGAACAATAGGGATTTTGAAAAAAATCAACCAAAGGTAATAATACGAGACGAGGAGCAAAAAAGACCCTCTACGAGGGGGCCTGAATTCGCATTACTACGAGGGCGGAGACGGAAAAGATTTAAAAATGAAAAAACAAACGAAAAAAAAGAAAAAAGACAAAATCCAGAAACCGAAACTCTAGAACGACTGTATCCATTTTCAGAAGGGGGGAAGAAGAGTTTAAAAAATAGACCAGGAGACGGGGGAGAAGGAAAAGAAATCCGTACCGTAGGTCAAAATGAACTCCGAAAAACTAATTCTATTATTCGCAAAAGAAATTCTTAACGCAATGGGCGAGCCCAACTCCCGCGCAAATCCCTATAAAATAGCTCAGGAAACGGAAGACACATGGCAGGTCTTGAGACCTAAAACTACCCCAGCCGCAAAAGCTAAAAAACAGCACCGAAAAGGGAAAAAAAGAAAAACCGGAAGCCTCATCCATCTCCCGGGGTAACTTCTGGGGCGAGTAGACAACTCGTCTAAACTAAAATATCAGATTCAGGAGTAGGGAAAGAAAGGGGAGGAAAAGCTACAGAAGATGATGGTTTATTCAACGGAGAAAAAACATTTATGTCAAAAAGGCCTGTTCATGCGGTTAACAAAGCAAGGGGGACGGCGATCATCATCAACTTCACGGAGGGGGGTCGCCCTACTTCGAATACTTGAGAAAAGAGGATCCCGATTCTCAATTGTCACATCCCAGAAGAAGTCGCGGGCAGGGCGAGGGAGGGAGATGACCGGCATGGGGGTTAGAAAGAGGGGATCCTGAACCCTTTCTGAAAATACGAGAAACGAAGTGGGGAGGAAGCGTCTAACTCATCACGCCAGGAAGAAGAGTAGGACATTCAAGCCAACTACAAGGAAGGGCCCACAATGACGGAAAGTGCGCACGGGGAAGGCAAAGAGCTAGACTCAAGAACACACGAAAAAAGCTAAACAAGAAGGGAAAAGGAAAAGAATCGAACAGTTAGGATAGGGGGGGGAAGAAAATCAGAACGGTGACCCTGACCGAAAAGGGAATACTCAAATACCCTCAGCAAAGATGGCCTGAGCCCCCATCCAAATGGGAGGAGACCACCCTGAGGGGCTCTTGGAAGGGCCTAAAGATGGAGAGACACTTCTCCCGGGGAACAGCAGGAGGACCCGAGAAGGGGGGGGAGCGGTCGCCGGAATCGAGAGGCCCTCACCACCTCTCCAGTAAAACAGTAAAGGTCTCGATGACTCAGGGGGAAGCCCCGAAAACGAGAAGGTTTTCATACAAGCGGAGGGGTGAAGAGCACTGCGCAGGGTAGACTCTCTCCACGCCTAAAATCACAAACTAACAAACAATACGTTCAGTGAAGGGTCCCAAAGGCGAAAAAACTTCCTCCTCCGAGAGGGGGGAGGAGGCTGAGGGGTGACTCAGGGAAATGGGGAGGGAAGAGTTCCGGGGAAATCGAATCCGAACAACCAGCCTACTATATAGGGACACTTTCAAAGTGCAACAAGTTTGTCATGCGCGGGGCGAAAGGGGATATGAAAATGTGGGCAGCGGGCTCCGACGGAAGGGGGAGAGATTCTGATTCGAGGGAGGCAATTTGCACAAGTCCACCAAAACTCAAGGGATCAGGATCAATCGCGGTGGTTTCCGGGAGGGAGCTTCACAAGGGAAGTTTCGTGGCCCGCCTCTGAAAAATGCGTACTTCTAATGTTAAAAAAGCGGAAAAAAGACGGGGGGCAAGTTTGCAGAGCTCGGGAAAGCGTCAATAGATAATACAGGGAAGGAAGACCCCGCGTTCTGTGGTCCTCGAGAACCAAAGATAAGTAAGGCAGGAGGGGGGGGGAAGGGAAGAGACTTAATAAATGTCAGATGAAGGTGTAAATCCAAGAAAGGGTGCAAACTATGATCTAAAAAGACCAAGTCAAAAAGGTGGGAAAAACCATTGCCTCTAAAGAGGCTGAGTTCTCTAAACGTCAGGAAAAGAGACCTCTATCTGACAAGAGGAAACAAGGACATGGAGCGGCTTGAGGAATCCATGGGTGACGGAATATTCATCGAAAAGAGGGAGAGGAAGAGTTCCCAAATCTCTAAGCAGGAAAGGGACCCATATAGAGGAGTCCCGAGGATCAGCATATCTCAAAACGGAGGGGAAGAGAGAAGGGATCTCCTTTCTCGAGAGAATCAGGGCAGGGGAGGAAACAGGACTCTTCGCAGGGGAAAAGTAAATACCGATGACTACTCCACGAAACCTGATTGTACCCGGGACACCTGAAGAGAAGGAAGGGGGAAAACCATCCACATCTGGATGCCAAACTCTGAGAGTCTTATGGCGGGGGAGGCGAAGGAAGGCTATAATCACTTTAGAGGGAAAAAGGGTCACACCTGGAAAGGTGGGTCTCTTTTTTCGGGACCTACTGAAGAGTGCTTGCTGGGCAAACCTGTGTTGAAAGAGCCATGGAAGATAACCTGGGAGATCGCAGTGGAGTATTACGCCGACGTATAGGGTGGTTTGAGGCCCCGATCGCGGTAGGGGAAGGTGGTAATGGAGGAGAAAACGCAAGGACGAAAACGTTTGTACAAGGGAGGGGGGGGGGAAACGGACTTTATAATCGTCGGTAAGAAATCAATCAAACAGAGGTGAACTAACAGGGGAAGGGAGAAAGTAGCTGGCATTCCACAAACCAGGGTGAGAAAGGGAGACAAATCGGGTTATCCTGAAGGGCCCGAAGCAAAAGATCGAATCTAACTTCATGTGGGACAGCAAATGGTTGGGGGTTAGGAAGGAAGAAAAAACGATTTGGTTGGGCGCCCAGTTGAAGGTTATGAGAGGAGAGTGGGTGGGGAGAGAGGATGAGGCCCGCCAAAAAAAATAGCGGACAAACGCCTATGATAGTTATTCCGGCGGTGGGAGACAGAAACTTTCATGGCCGGTTGGATTGGGTAAGGCGCTAAGAGAAGGGGAGAAGCTCCAAGAAAGGGGGGAAAAAAGAAAGTATCTCTGTATAGGGGGGGCTCTCCGATAAGAGAGAATAATTTTATACTCCGAGGTGAGATGGGTGAAAGGGAACAAGGGGAGGAGGCGAGGAGACTGGTAACGCCGAGGGGAAAAGAAAGGGATTCGACCAGGGGCCCTGAAGAACCCAATCTGTTGTTCGAGGCAATGTCATATCAGGCCAATGAGTGGGAGGGGAAGGGGAATTGGGAGGCTGCGTAGAGAAAAAAGGGGAAGAAGGGGGGATTGGGGAGAAAGAAAGAAGTGAATTAAATTATTAGCTTCGGGTGAACGGGGAATCGTATTTGAGGGCTGGTGCAGGCGTTATCTTCCAACTGGAGACAAAAGCAGCGGGGGGGGCCCTTGTGAAGGGGGGGGGGGGGGAGGGGGGAATTGCAGAGGTGTTCTGGGGATGAGAGGAGAAGGAGACGGGCACGATTGAAGGTGGAGGGTGAGCAAAGGATCGCTGGGGGGGGGAGACACAATCTAGGGGGGGCCGTGCAAGGAAAGGAAGAGTCGGGCCGCCCTCATTAAGAAAAGGGGAAAGCTGAACTTGGTTGAGGATGGCTAAGAAGATTAAGTAGTCGAACTAAACGTGTAGGTATTTCTACAGGGGGCGTTACCGAACTGTGTGGAATCTTGCATAGGAGAGAGGGCTGTGTGGGGTATTGGGGACGGCATAAAAGCATCGCTGCTGCTGAAAAACGAGATTCAAGAATGAAGAGGAATTGGGGTCATCTGGTAGAAGGAGAGGGGAGAAAAGAAGGGGTAAATCATTCTAGGGGAAAAGGCTAGCGGCGGTGATTTGAGATGGGCATGGAGGGAGGTGTCGTTTGGGGGGGAAATAACTTTCAATTGGGAAGGAAGGGGGCAAGAGGCAGGGGTTATATGAGTCGATAGCTTAGGGATGAGCCGCCGGGAATCCCTTAGGGGGGGAAGAATTCAATACTTCTTAGGGAATGGGGAAAGAAGGCTAGGTTAGGCAGGCAGGTCTATGTATAAAAAATAGTATGTTTCTAAAATCTTCCATTCTTTCGAGGGGGGAGGAAACGGTAGTGTCCTTTTTGAAAGGGAGGGGGGGCCGTCTTTGTGGGGGGTCATGTCCATAGTGAAAGGGAGACTCGCTACAGGAGTCTGCCGAGTTAATAGGTTGGGGGGGGGGTGTACTTGCGGAAGGATAAATTATTCTCGGTGTTTGTGGGGGGAGGGGGGAGAAAAATTTCAAAAAGCAGGGGAGTACAGAGAGGTAACTGGGTCACGGAGGTAAAGGGGGGGGGGGGGGGGGGGGGGGGGGGGGGGGGGGGGGGGGGGGGGGGGGGGGGGGGGTGGGGGGGGGTGGGTAGGGGGGGGGTTGTGTGGGGGGTGGGTGGTGGGGGGGGGGGGTTTTTTGTGGGGGGTGGTTTGGGGGTTTTTTTGTGTATTCTCAGATATGACGGTGGGATCCTCTCTCGCAAAAAAAAGAAGGAAGGAGTAAGTATATTCCCGTCCGAGGGGAAAGATCGACTACCCCTACATAAGGGCGTCGACTCTCACATTTAAATGACGCCTTGGTTAGGAAACCTCAAACCCAGTCGAAAAAGGGGGACAAAAAGGGTTACTCACAAAAAAGGCACGAATATAGGGGCGTTACAGTACTCCTACTCAGGATATCTCGGCGCAAAATGGTAGAATTACAAAAGAAAAAGAGCGAGGGAAATTAATAAAAGAATACCAAAACCTACCTTTCCCCGGAAAAAAGAAGTACCCCTCCTTGCAAAGACTTAAAGGAACAGGTCAATGAAGAAAAAACATGGAGGAAGAAGAAGGAAGAAGGGAAGTAAATGCCTCCACCGGAAGGAAGGAAAAGAGCTTCCAAGAGAAAAGGCGGAAAGACTAAAAGGGTTTGATAGAGATCAATGTCAACACCAAAAAAGAAGAAAAAAGCTTCTGGAAGGACAAATAATTCAAAGTCTTGATAACAATAAAAAGGAAAAAATAAACAAAAAAAAATCTCAAGCCGAGATAGAATCAATACGCTATAATCAGCCGGGGTGAAGGTCACCCGAGAGACAAGGCACAAGAAAAGTCCCGATGCGTAGGGACATTAATCTTCTGAAATCATCAACTGATACCACGAAGTTGGTGCCCGGGAAAAGAAATTAGTAAAAAAAAGGAGTTTCTTGCCTATAAAAAAAAAGGAGCGGCAGTCCGAAGGAAGACATCCTTTCACGGCTGGCTCACGGAAATGTGACTTAGAAAAGACTAGGAGGGAGGAAGAATCTACGATTAGCACAAGGGGTTGCACCAGAAGTCCAGGGCGAGAAAAAAGTGTAATTGCCCTACGAGTAAGCTTCAGTCAAAAGAGAAGGGGAGAATCTGTGAAGCTCACCGACAAGGAGAGATCATGGCGCAACGCGAACCAAGACCTTCAGGTCGGAGAGCGAGGAAAATAACTATCACCATAAAAACGATTTCTCTTTACCGCCCCCGAAACCAATTTCCCAACAACGCTGGCCAAAAAAGAGGCTGGCCTGCTAGGTGAGACGACGAAACAGAATACTTTAACTAAACTGATACCTAGCGACAAACAATATCGAAAATCAAAAGAGAAAAGTCCCGAGGGGGTCGCGGGAGAGAAAGTCATGTCCCAAGCAACGGTTCATGGTCCTGAGGACAAAAAGTGACTTCAGAAACCCTGATGGGAGAGGCCGAGCAATAGGCATCTCGAAAAGGACCGTATAGCGGCGGTACTAAAAAACGGTGGACGGAGAAGAAGAAGTATCGAGTCATCGACTCAACAGACGAAAAACGCGGCGATAAGGAGGATCATATGCTTCTCGGAAAAAGAAGGATAAGAATGTTAGCTAGGGCAGCCTGGAGAGAAGAAGAGAGACCGCATCCACCGAAAAAGAGAAAAACACCCGAGAATCCGGTCGTGCAAGGAAAGGAGAAAACGACAGTAATCATCAGGAGATGAGGAGGGATGTGCACCCTTAGAAAGAGAAAGAGACACCACCCGAGAGAGGGCCGAGAAGGGAAGGACGAACAGTCTTTGGCGGAATAAGGAGAACATATTCAACCATGGATTCTAACGCCATAAGGCAATCAGACCTGGAGAAATGGAAAGGTCAAAAAAAAACTTAAAAAAAAAAGGAAAAGCATTCTACGGCTGTGGGAAGGACGGTAGAAAAAAGGACTGTGTCTATTGAAAAAAAAGGGGCGGGGGCCGTAGTCGAAGAGTTATACGGGGGAAATCTCAAATACTCTGTAAAAGGTGTCGGGGGGACAGTCGTCTTTCAAATAATAAGGGATTGAACTGTCAAGAATGACGGCCGATTCCCACGTTAGTCGGGGGAGGCCGTAAAAGGGAACGGGACGTGAAGAATTCTCCTGCCAGGCGGAACTGAGGTAAAGAGGAATTAAAAAAAATAATACCCACTTACAAGGGGGGCTAACCAGTCATAGGAGCTTCTTCGACCTGACTAGAAGCACATGTAAATGTCTTGGAGGCAGACAGGGACAGGGGGTCTCTTGGGAGGAAGTCAGGAGGGCTTTGAAATGGGAAGAAGGGGTGCGCAATTAGAGACGATCTAAACTGAACAAACAGACTAAGCTGCATGACGAAGAGGAACAAGGCTAAACGGTAAAAAGGGGAGAGGAGCTCCGAAAAAGGTTGAGGATGAGGAAAGAGAGTATACTCTCCATTAAACACTATCAACAATGGGGTACATGCCAGGTTTTAGGGAGAGGGGGTAATCAGTTGGCCAGTATAGAAAGGCGAAGGTGAGGGAAAAAAAATGCTTCCAATGGGGGAAAAGAAGACGAATAAACCTCACACATTTTGAAGAAGAGCCAGGATGCAAGCATGGCGCAGAAGGGAGGAGAAGAAGAGCATTGGAAGCATAGAAAAAAAGGAATTTTGTGCTTCTGGGGTAGGAGCACTTTAACCGGAGAGGGGCCGGGAAGAGAAAAAGGAGGGACTCGCTTAAAATATTAGCGCCTAGTAAGAAAAAGGGGTTGGGGTCAGATACGAGGAGATAAGACTATTAGGGATTCGTAAATAGAGAAAAAGGTTACCAGATGTCAAGGAATAAGATAGAAGAGGATATTAGACTGGAGTAGCCCCCGACGTGTTGGAAAGAAGGGGCAGTATTATGTGCTCTACGTCCAACAAAGCAAGAAGGCGGCTCGGTTTTGGGGTAGCTGGGGGGAATGAGCTTAGAGAATAGAAGAAGAAGAAGGAGTTTGTCGAGGAGACCATGGGTAATAGGAAGAGGAGGATGCCTAGCTGGGGGGGATGAAAACATTAGGAGGGGAGTATAGATTGGGTTGTTATAGGGGCAAGAGATTGAAGGCATAAGAAGAAAAATATCGATGATTACCTTCGGGGCTAAAAATTCAGTTGCCGGGGGGGGCGGTGGAGGTGTATGCTGTATCTCTTATTAAGAAAGGGCAGGGAGCCACCAAGGACGCTGAAAAGAACAGAGACTAGTTATACTTGGATCGCGTCCAGACTATGGGGGACCCGCGTTAGCTGTTGTATGCGAGGGGAGAAAAAATGAAGATTGATATTAGGGAAATGAGGAGAATGGGAAAATCCGCTAAGGGATTAGAGATGACTATTCCTTCTTAATATCCAGGGTCCGCGGGGAAAGAAAGATTATTGGTTGACATCATCCAAAGGGACGTGGAAGTTCATTTGATTATGGAGGAATATACGGGATTTAACCTTTGGTTTGATAAGGTAATTCTGAGTGGGGAACTGATTCAATCGAGGGGTGTCTTAATAGGAGTAGCGTGAAGGAGGAAGGAAACAAATTCGTTGGGGGGACTGGTGAGTTTTAGTGTGGTGCGATCGGGTGGGGGCTACTAGAGGATATAATTTAAAAAAGGTTCTTTCGCATGAGAGGGACCTTATTTGTACCAGATAGGGAGCAGTTTGGCATAATTCCAAGTCGGCAGGGGCCTAAAACTGTAGGAGAAATTTGCTACGGAGAAAGGGACGGGGAAACATGGGCGTATAGCGACCGAAGCTGTAGTCCCTTAGGGGGCGTGAATGATGGCTCGCGTGGTAACTATACTTGTGGAAGAGGGCAAAGACGGAGTGGGGAAACTAATTGGGTTGAAGGCACTCAGATCGGGGGTAATGGAAAAGAAGAATTACTCCAGTACCTTGCATAGGGAATTGTTTTATTTTGTTAATTTGAATAGAGCTGGTCGACACAGGAAATGGAGAA
>Ga0179593_1412114_pt1 | contig 14023 bp, 18 predicted proteins | sample CZODoug2_1_08_16_FD_185931 | JGI IMG/M metagenome (GOLD analysis project Ga0179593, IMG submission 185931) | Vadose zone soil fungal communities from Angelo Coast Range Reserve, California, USA - CZODoug2_1_08_16fungal (PacBio error correction) | ecosystem: Environmental > Terrestrial > Soil >...
CGACGAAAGGGATGCCGTCATCTTGTGGTTGGGGAAGATGAGAAAACAATGGCTAGAAGGGAGAATCAGTGGAGAACAAACTATTAACGCATCCGAAAATCTATGCGACTTAAAATGAAGGGATCTGATAACCAGAAAAAAAATCAAAAAACAAAAAGAAGTTCTTGAGGTGATGAAAAGGAAGTCCAGGTCATGAATAACGACTAAAGGACAACTGGGAAAAGCAGCCGTCCCACTTAGGGTATTCACCTAAACAGATCAAACACAACAACAAACACCACCTCAACCAACCCACAAACCCACGCCATACACCCCCCCACACACTATCACCAAGGATTTGCACTTTTTTTAGGGTACTCCATCAGTGCTTTGGTAAGAGGGAGGGCGGCCCTAGCCAGTGGAACAAGCAGAGGTCCAAAGGATAGCTCCAGTTGGGAAATGAAAACAACTGTAAAAAAAATGCGAGAGGCACCTGGAAGGCAAGGGTTGACAAAAGGGGGTGGCTTACATTCCCGGGACAGACAAAAAGAGTAGCGTTCACAGGAAGGGGTGCTTTCGTAAAGAAGAGAACCTACAGAAACTCACTAGGCCTCTTACGATCTGAGCCCGAAGGAGGGTGAAAGAAAGGGAAGCGAGGTGATGCACATAGAAAATGGAAAAAATCCCAGGGAGAAACAGGGGGAAACTCGTTGGACGATTCGTTATGCTTCTAAAATCTTGTATCTAGGATACACCGCAATCCGCACGAATCTAAACTCGTTAGGTAGGGAAACAAGCGAATAAAAATCGATGCTGACAAGTGGAGGAAAAATATACGTCCTGTCGCACGACCGAGTTTTTACTAAAGACTGGACAGCCCTGGTTGGGTGAACACGCTATCTGGCGGGAAGGAAAAGAAAGGTTCATGCAGAAAGCAAGCGGAAAATAAGCTAAAAGACTGCCCTGAGTGTGACCAAACTCTAGGGTTCCGTTGGCAACCGGGAGCAGCATTAAAATGTAGTAGACGAAATGTGGGATAAAAATTTGCCGAGAAGGGGATAACAGAAAGAAAAAAACAACCCGGAAGCGCCTGAACACCAAAGCACGCTGCCGGGAAGAGGAAGAATCGACGTCAGTTACTTTGCGTAGCCTGAGATCTCAATGAAAAGATGCCATTCAGACCGCAATAGATTGAGCAGGTGGGCGGTTTTGCGGGGGGAGTGTCCATAAAGAAAATGGGAGGAGATATTTTAAAAGGGGAAGGAGAACAAATATATGTTGCCCAGAGGAGCGGATTGCAAGGGAAACTCGGTGGTGGGCGAAATGGAATTGATAAACCAAGCCCCTGAAAGTCTTAAGGGTTTAAATTCCCGAAAGGAGAGAAAGTAAATAAAAGCCCGAAGGTCCATGGAGAAAGACAGGGAAAAAGGAACATTAATCATGCCGGTGGTGGAACAGAAAGGAAGGCCTGCAACGGTCATCGCCATTAGTCAACAAACGAGGTTCCGCTCGAAAGCTGGAGAGTAACCTTTTGGGGGGAAAAAAGGAAGAAAACAGAGGGAACGAAGAGAACATGGAAAGCAGAACATATATAAAATGGAAGAGGGAAAGTGCGCGATCAGCCCTATGGGCCCCGAAACGGTCTGTTCGGGCCGTCGGTTCAAAGGGAAAAAAGAGACCAATCTCAGGAAAAAAACAAAACCCCAAAGGAAGGCGGGAAAAAAAAAAGATTCCTTGAAGCTTCTTTGGAGCTGGCCAGAAGTATTGACACATAAGAAGGAAAAAGCTGAAGCCGCAGTTTGATCTGATGGCATAGGACTGAGGAGAAAAAAAGGTGTTGACTAAGACTCCTTGGGGAGAGAAGTGGGGCAAAGTGATGGAAATGCAAAGCTCTGGGAAACCAAGGGGAGTGCGCATCTGCAAAAACACTCAGGAAGGTCTAATCAGACATCGTTTGTCTGGAAATGAGGAAGCTTTGATGAAACGGGAAGGCTTCAGAACTGACAGACTGAAACAAAAAGAAGAAAAGGGGAAGGAAGTTCAGGCGTGCGTACAGCGGAAAAGTAGGCAGAAAAAAAAATTTGGAAAGTAAGGCGGTGAAGGCACTTCAAGAAGATGCCGGGGCGGCGGTGGCAGAAAGAACATTTCTCCAACACACGAGTACCTTCCAAGGCAATGGCGCTGCGTAATGTAAAAGTAAGGGATATGGACACATGGAATAGAATATCTTACCAGCGTGGGGAACAAAAAGCGCTCTGGAATTTACAAGAAACAAGCCTTGCGAGGAATGTCCCTGAGACGCGCACGGCATAAAGCAGAACCGAAGGAGGTTAACTGACAAAAAAACCGAGTGAACTCGTACGAGGGGGGAAGGCGTTTTTTTCCTTTCGGGAGGAAGAAAACCATCGGAATGACGCTCTCCACAGGTGTCTTAGCGAAACGTAGTGGGAACTCGAGGATGGGGAGGGGGGGACCAAAGCAAAATGAGTTGGGGAAGACTCATGGCGAGATTTCTTATGGGGGGGGGATGAGACTGGCGGATGAATGTACTGGTGCAGCAGGAAAAGATCCATCAGGGACAAAAAAACTCGGGGAGGGAAAAAAACTCCGTGGTCCAAAAAGGTTGCAAAGACTGGGGACAAAGCGAGGGAACATAGAAGCCGTCTTTCCTTAACGGGGGGCGAAAAGTCTTATAGGGAGGTTCACCGAATACCAACTTCTACAGCAGGAATGGTTGTTACAAACGCGCTTCCCGGATGAAAACGGGCCGTGCGGCATGCTAGCGGAAACATTTAAAGACACGTTTCTAGGAGGAGAGGGGGGGAAGAAAGTTCAAAACCTGGACAATGCTCTGAGAAAGCGACTCGGTTTTCCTGGACTGGGAGGTTTGGCGAACTTTCCGAAGAAAAAAGGGAAAGATCACTGTGAACAGGAAAAGCTAGGGTGGGGGAGGGTTTGGTCATCAATCAGTAATGGAAACGAGAACCACCAGACAATGAGGCAGGGTTAAAAAAAAAAATCTCGGGGGGACCATGACGTCATTTCCCCAACTGAAAAGGCGAGCGTCAAAAAGTCGGGTCAATGGAATATAGCCTTAAAGAAAAGACCAAGGAGGCCCATTTGTGATTCACCAACCACTGTCAATCATCGAAAAACTTAAGGGGAAGGGAGAGGGGAAGGAGGAATAAGATGCACGGGGGAGAGGAAAAAAGTTCGATGATGGCACTTTCGGTGCTCCCGGCCAGAGTGAAAGGGTGGTCCATTCTGAAAGAAAAAGAGGGGTGAAAAGGATACTTCCCCGAAAAGGGGGAAAGGCGGAGCAAGCTTCCGAACACGATTTCGCCTGGGGAAGCTCCCGTGTTTAAAAGAAACTGCAACAAAAAACGGAAATTGCTTAAAGAGATCAAGCAACAAAAAGGAGGGGGGGATTGGAGAGAGACGTAATTAAGGGATAAGGGGGGGTAGGTGTAAACTGATAAAATCGTGTAGCACGAATTGCTTAAAGCAATCAAGCTGCAGAAGGAATATAACGGGAAAAAAAAATGAGCACGGGGGAGAAAAAATTAAACACACTGAGAAAGGGAGGCATTCCCCCATTAACGCTGACAAAATGAAAAACAGCAATTTACTTACAAAAAGTGTAGTCACCAAGGGGTAAAAAAAGCCTTAAAAAGGATGTGGGCGGGGGATGTTGAGCATCACAATCCCGCGAAAGTTCTCGGACATCCTTTGCTGGAAAAGGCCGAGAAGAAAGAGGGAAATCGTTCCCTGCAGACGGAAGGTAACGGGTTAAAATGACTGGGTAAACCGAGGAGAAAAAAAAACGTAAAGGCGGGTGAAAGAGTTTGGGAACTGGCGGATTACAAGAGGAAAAGAAAAGCCAAACTAGAGCTCAAAAAAAATTGGTAAAGTAAAATCGTGGGAGTCGGAAAAAAGTGGAGAGCCACCTAGAAACTGAAAAAGGGCCTCCCTGAATGAAAGAGGTGAGGCAATCACAGACATAGAACAAACCGGCCAGCAGCAGAAAATACAATAACAAGGCGCGTTACCAAGAGGAGGGGAGGGCGAAGGGGGTAGCTCGGAGGGCCGCCCCTGAAGGGGGATAAAAAGTGAAGGTGGAACAAAGGAGAATGAAGCCTTTGCGAGAGTAGGGTGCACGTTGAACAGACCAAGTGCGTTTAGGACAAGACTCCTGCCAGATGGGTGACATGCTCGGGAGCAAAAGTCATTCAAAAAAACTAAACATGCGAAGAAGAAAGAGAGGGAAATGGCGTGACCCATTCGAACTGGGGGAAGGTGGGAACCAGCAGGTCCCAAGGTAACGATGGTGGAATAGCATTTGTCCGTAGGAGTTGAAAACCTGAACCAGGAAGCCACGCTTAAGCCAAGCAAAAGGGCAAAAATGGGAGAAGGGGATCCGCTCCGTTACGTGCGTAGACGCGATCCAAGGAAGTCCCATCATGAGCTAAATTGGGGGAAAAGTGGGGGAGTAACTGGGGGGGGGGGGGGGGGGGGGGGGGGGGGGGGGTGGGGGGGTGGGTTAGGTGGGGTGGTGGGGGTGGGGGGGGGGGGGGGTGGGGCGGGGGGGGGGGGGGTGTGGGGGCGGTGTGTTGGTTTGTTCTTGGTTGTGTTGTGTGTGGGGGTGGTGGTGTGGGGGTGTTTGGGGGTGGTGTGAGGTGAGGGGGGAGGGGGGTGGGAGGGGGTTAGCAGACGCGCGGACGGGCTAAAGGTTGGGAGCGTTAAAAAAAAGGGAATAGCGGGGGAAGTGGTGTCGGACGAGTGGCCTGAGCCATAATTCACCGCTCCATACAAAGTCTGGCCCATTGACTTCAGGGATGGGGGGAACGTGGAAAAAGAGAAAGAAAAAGTACAATTGAAGTCCCAAAAAGGTCACTGGAAACGTAAAGGAACGAAGGTTCAGGGGACTTCCCTGAACCTTCTTTTCCGTTGGGGTCGAGGGTTAAAATACGAGAAGACTAACGCGCCATGGGAAATAGGGACAAGGGGGAATATCGTGTGGGAGATCACTCCTACAAGAGACATCGCGGAGAAGCCAGGCGACCTATATAGGCTCAAAATTGAGAAAGGAAAATTGCGAGATTCAAATTAACCAGAAAATCTCCCAAGGGGGGAGGGTTGAAGATTCCAGGCAACATTTGGGAGGAGGGAAGAAAGAGAAACAACCCGGGAAAGATAGGGGGGGAAGATTACTGAGGCAAGAAGGGGGGTAAATACCGGAAACGTCCGGCAACGGAAGGGACAACCGAAGGAAAGAGAGAGGGGGGAGAGGACCGCAATGTTGACGAGAATTTTCTGCGATATAGGGGCCGGCGTGGAAAAAGCGTTGAGTACGCCATTTCTGGGTCTGATCCCAAAAAGAAGGCAGTACCTTGGCGAGTCGGAACGGGGAGCGGAGTACTGAAGGACTGGTAGCAAGGAAGAAGGATAAGCTTGCTGAGTAGAATTAAAGGGTTCAGCCGTTCGTCAAACACCGGGTCGGGCAAGAGATTTAGACTGGATACGTGAAGGGCACGTCATGAGAGTGCGGGGGGGCGGGGGGGGAAGAAAAGGTAAGAACCCCGCGCGTCAAAAAAAGAGGAATACGTGGTTAATTAAAACACGGTGAATTTAATAGAGTCAGGTCATTAGAAGAAAGTCCGCGGGACCAAAAAAGCTATCTCTTTAGGAAAGCATCCGCCCAAGCAATGTTCCAGGTCTGAGTAAGGGAAGGAAAGCCTTAGACAAAACATACCGCAAAGCGGAGGGGGATCTTAAATTCATCCCGCCAAAGGGTGACGTAGTCCGGAGCTTAAAGAAGGGCGGGTGGGTGCAGGGGATGGGGGAACAAATGGCACTAATGCAACAGAATAGCTAACATGGTGGTCCTCTGCCGAAGACAGACCAAGGGGAGGGGGGTCCAAAATCAGAGGCTTAGATGGTAAAAAGGGGCACATCACTGGAATGTAGGGGGCATGAAAGATCTAAGGGAAGAAAACAAGGGGTGCCCTGGGTGACAGGAAAAAGTCAACCCGCGGAGAATCGCAAAGCAATAGGGTGACCAATCGGCTCAAGATTTCAGTAGCATCGGAATGCTTGGAAATCCCGACGGAAAGATCTAGGAGGGGGAAGGATAAGATACATTCGATAATTCGTTGTACAAAACACCATTAATGACTTTCCAGTTGCTTGCAAGGCGACAGGGGAAAAGAAAAGGACTGAATACGGGGGGGGAAGAAAAATTTGACAGAAAACTTCTCGTTGAAGCAATTCGTTGACAGTTCTGGGGGGGTGATATGTGACCGAGGCAAACACGATCATGGACCCGCGCGTGACTGGGGCTTTTGGAAAAGATGAAGAAATGGGTGACAAAAGAGGTTCTGCAATGGCCGGGGCGAAGACCATGGTTTAAATGGGATAATTTTCCCAAAGAGCAAGCAGGGAGAGAGGAGAGGGGGGGGGTACGAGGAGCACTGAAACAAGTTCAAGGTGTGGGCTCTTCAAATCCAACAATGTGCACAGCGAAAGTAGGGAACGGGAGGTCGGAGAGTTTGAGCATAGGTCGGGTGATTCTTCCGTAAGGAGTAGTTAAGGAACCCAAGAAAAGTGATGTGAAGGAATCCGATAGAGAGTGCAAAGGGGTCGTCAAAGGCAGGCAGGAGTGGTTAAGCCAGCTTTCCGTCATCAAAATTTCTAAAAGTGAGAGGCAAAGGTCTCAAGACTGCACAAGTGAGGGGTCACGTCTGCGGAGAGAGGCAACAACAAAACTTCGGAGGAGAAAGAGAGGAATGACGAGTGAAAACGGTCGCGTTTGCAGGATGAACAGAAGGGAACAAGCAGGGAATGCGGAAAGCGATGAAAGGGGGGAGAAAAGGAAAGATGGAAACCTTTGCCAAAATAAAGATCGTATCGGCACCAAGGTCAAGGTACTGCGTGAGGGAGACAATGGGGGGGGTGGGACCGGAAAGAAAAAATAAAGGAAAAGAGGACTTGGTGAAAAAAGTTCCACTTAAGAAGGGTATCAGACGTCAAAGAGAGCCTAAGGGAGATGGGGGACGGGTTGAGAGGCCTTTTGTGAGGCCTGGAAGGGACAGGTCCGAAACATCGAGAGTACGCCCATGGCGACTGCCTTCCAGTTTGGACAAAAAAAAGGGGCATGCTGAAAAAACAGAGGGGGGAAATGAGAGAAGAAACAATTGGAAAATACAAACCCTGAGCGCGCTAGACTGGGGCACAGTATCTTCTTGGGGGGAGGAAAAAGAGTTTAAGAGCCAAAAGAAGAAAACGGTTGTACCGACAGGGAAAAAAACAGGGTTTAGCCAGGGCGATAGGGGCTCGCCCAGATTGACTGCACGATCACCAAAGGCGCGTTTTGACAAAGACATTCGGTCGCATAGAGAAATGGGTATAGGAGTAACCGCAAAAGCAAAAAAGGTATGCAGCAGTTACGGGGAGAACAAGCAGCGACGAGAGCTGATCAGGGCAAATCTATGAGTACCTGGGAAAAAAACGAAACACGAAAGTGGGTTCCGGCCATCAAGTTGGGGGGAAAGGCTGTAAATGCAAAGCAAGAGTCCATGCCTGCAAGGTTCCTAACTAACATTCTTATGGGGACAAGGGACTAATGTATTGGGGGAAATGGTAAATACGAGAGGGACAATTACGCCAGTAACACATGGAGGAGAGCAAATGAAACGAGGGTTTCAAGACAAAACTAAGCAACAAAAAGCCGTGGAGATTAATAAATCGGGGCTCCGTTTACAGTTCTGCACGCGATCACAAGAATAAAAATTCTACCGAAAAAAAGGGGGCAGGGTGATTGGGTAAGGGCAAGATTGAGAGCTTTTGGGAAAATCTGACGTATGATGCTGATGGCCACAAAATACACGCGGGCGCGCAAAGAGGAAGTTGCAGTAACTAAGGACCTTGGAGGAAAAGAACCCCGGCGCGACTAAGGGGGAAGCCATTCTACATAAAGTCGAAAGCTCATTAGAGTTCAAACCTGAACCTTCTCCATTCAGGGGTTGGAAAAAAGAAAAGCGAGAGAAAAAAGGGGCCGCAACTTTACGCGCTAAAGGCAGAAACTTCAAGATAACTGAGACTTTTGAGAGACAACGCCGACGAAAAAACTGAAAAAAGCGCGGCTGGGGCAGCCGGACAGATACAATGATCGATTGTGTCCGACGCTTTGAGCTGCCGAAGATCACTTAGGTTCACGTGGAGTATAAAGGGATGAGGAAAGATCAAAACAAGGGTGAGAAAAGGATATCTAACAAAAAAAAACAACAACTGAGTATTAAGGGGGAAAGAGAGAATGAAAAAATTAGGACTTCTGGGGGGTCTGCCATAGAGTTCAAGCATAGAACGGGTAAGAGAACCATAGCAGGGAAAGGAGAAAAAGGAAAATGCAATTCTCACTTTCTGTTAAAGGAGCAATTCTCGCGGAAAGACAGGCAGTCAGAGGGTCTGAAGAGTCGCTTGACAACGAGCAACATCATTACTTGTACTGGCGCGTGTAACTTGATAAGGCCCGTCCCCGGAGAGGGATCACCGGCTGTGGAAAGGGGAACAAAAGGGACAGGAGTTTAAGGAATCGTCAACCTGTCCTTGAAGATTTCGACTTTATCAGGTGAAGAAGGGCAATGGTAAAATTTCCGGTCCGGTGGAGATAGATACACAAGTTGCCAAGGAAGGACAGAAATGTGCAGCGCAGGGAGTAAATGAACCTTGTATATAGTGATAAGGAAGATATCGTCCCGTTGACAGAAAAGCTATCAATCGATTCGAACAAACAGCCCAGTCAAGGGAACAGGAATGTAAATGTGACTTTCAACAGGCTACGCAAAGTAACAGGAGATGTCTTCAACTTCTACTCCATAGGGCCTCGTGTCAAAAATAAAGCGTGAAATGGGTGATCTGGTTAGTCAGAAATAAGCGGAAGGGATCAATCAGAGACAATGTCTTCTACAGGAGTAAGTCCTGGCTCAGGAGGTTCAAAGGGAACCTGGTTTTTGGAAAAAAAGCAGCGAGCTTCGTTGAAGTCTTTGAGGCCATTGGGAGGGAACAATCGCAGAACTTCAGGACAACCGTGCCAAGCTGCGGGGGAAAACCGAAACACCGATGCACAGAGAGGATTTTGCCAAGCTGGCTCATTCGGTTAAATCTTGCAACACGGGGAAAGGTCAATCCCGAAGAGGGGGAACTCATATTCTGTAAAGCAGAACGGGGACCTAGATGGAAGAATAACGTGAACTGGGGGGAGCGCCATCCTGATAGTAATTGGCGTCATTGGCCGTGTCCAATTGCAAAGAACACCCGGCACGGTGGAAAGAGGAAATCATGGAAATCAGAAAGCCAGAGTTCCAGTTTCTTATTGCTGGAGCATAAAAGACGATCTAAAAAGAGCGAATAAATTGCTGTATGGAGAAGGTAAGGTTTCAAGCGAAAAAAAGCAATAATGCTGGAGAAAAAAAAATCGCAATGGAAAAAGGCGATAAAAAACATCGCGGGAGGACGCGCGCTTCGCACGAATAGAGGGGGAAGTACCAATTCCGAGGGAAGGGGTGTGGGACGGAAATCAAGGGAAAAAAATCCGCCCGTAATGATTGTCATTTGACTCTAAGACTTTCCGACTGGCGGATGAATCTTGGGATCTATAAGGCCCCTTGGGACGGTAATGCCATCCACCATAAATTGCTAGGTGCAATGAGGGGGAATAAATGAGAAACAAGGAAATCGAAAGGGGCGCAGGAGAATAAGCCGCTTCCGATCCACGATTTAGAGATTTAGAGAGCAAGTGTTCTAACTGAAAAGACGGCATCTCGTCGAAGAAAAACAGGAGGAGGAGATCTCGAGGCTGCATGGGATGATGAGACGATCTATCAAGGCGAAACTCCACGAAAGGCGGGGAAAAGAGAAGGAAGGTACACGGGAAGAGACTGGGCCAAAGCTCGTGCGGTGCAGAAATGCACAAAATAGTTAGGCGTGGATTGTATTTACGAAATTCCATACGAACTAAAAAGGCTTTAAGTCCATCAGTGGGGTATCAAATCAAAGGTGGGCCCGTGCGCTGATGGGTAAGGGTTTGGGGCATACAAACAAGCACCGCTTTGAGGACGTCACTTAGAGAGATTAGAACGCGCGCTTAAGCAGACTGCCTTCCTTTTACGGCCACTGTTTCAGTAGAAAATGCAAAAGGGGGTGGGGGGGGAAAGGACAATGCCATGGAGGTACAAACAGCCACGTACAGAGGGAGGGGGGGAAAGGGAGAGGTGTTTCTCTTAAAATTTTAAGAGGCCAAACCTACGAACAATCGACTGTCCGATTGGGGAAAGTACATGCCGGACGGGGGGGGCGTACGCCAGAAAGGAGGGAAGGGGTCCAGACATGCGCCCCTGACGCTCAGGGTGCCACGGGTTTGTACAGACATTCGTTAGATGGCCATGGAAAAAGGGAAACCTCAGAGGCAGGATACGCCGAAAAATTTCGAGTGGATTGCAAAACAAACGCTACCGATTCTGAGTGAAAATCGGGGGAAAAGGAAAAGAAAAACGGGCGGAAGGACAAACTAGAAAAAGGGTTTTGACCCTAGATTTGAAGAAAGAAAAATTAGTAATCCTCCAAACGCTCTAACGAACTGAACTCGGGCATCATGACCACAAGGGACAAAAAGCAGTTAAACACCTTGTAAGTCGACACAGGGCACTGTGAGAAAAAGGGGTGGATCGATGATTCGCCCGACCGAAAGATCCAGCAGTGGCCACTCTCTCCCCGAAGGCTAAATAGGGAAATGGCGCTCAGGAGGGTGCTAGGAAAAAAAAAACAAGTGAAAGGAAGGACGAAAATGTAGAAGCTGGGACGGGGGGCTATTTCATGCTTAGGAAGTCAGATTGAGGGAACGATGCCGAAGGAAATTGACAAGCTGGAGAGCACTGGACCATTGCTGAAAGCTTTTGGGCGAAGCCTGTTATTATGCCCAAAACAAGCCCCGGCACTATCTTACGAATTGTGCCCGCAAAGAAAAAGTGAGGAGGAAGAACTGAGGAGAAGGGACCGTTGGATGTCAAGACGGAAGGCAACGTTCTCAGCCACGCAGACAAGGTCAACAACGATTGTTTCAGCCGAAGGAGGACCTAAGAGAGTTGTGGACCGACGAAAAACAACGGAGGAACATCACATAGTAGCAGAAAGTAGAATTAAAAAAGGGGGCACATCCTAGGTTCCGATCAAAAGGTCTTCATCTTCCTGCAAGGTATCATGCTTTAACTCCTTGCAGCAAACAGTCTCGATAACAAAAAGGAAAGATAGGGATTCCGGTTTTTGAAAGAGTTCAAGCGACCGGCCGCGGGGGGAAGGGAAAACAGAGAGACAAGAGTGAACGATCTCGCAAAGGTTCATGGGAGCTTTGCGGATGAGGGAAAGGAAAAAGGATAGGTTCATGGAGATGGAAAGTACGGGGAGGGGGTCGGCGTAGAGGACCCAAAAGCGCCACATCTTTTCGAGCGAAGAGGTTCTGGACCTTTTACTCGGCACTAACCGCCTTCTCCGTCTAAGAAAAAAAAAAAAAGTCGGGAAGGTAGAAGAAAAAATTGAGGGCAATTCTTAAGGGGGGAACTTCAAATTCGAAGAAGGGGGGGCTTGCTGGTGGGCAGATGCCATTTCAACGAGGCATACCAGCAAACAGGATCTTGATTATAGGAAAAACCTATCAATAACCAAGGGGGAAAACATAAAAATGCTAAGAAAAAGTGCCGCCCCACTCATGAGTGCGGGGCCTGAGTGGTAAAGAAGGGAAATCGGAGCACGAGAACGACTGAGAAGTCAACTTCATCCGTGGGAGTAACACATAGGGGTTCAGGTCTGGAACTCTGGCAAATTTTAATCAAAAAACCAGTGAAACTAAAAGGGGGGAGAAATCAAAGGGTCCCAAAAGGCACAGCAAGAAGTGGGGGGGGGGGGTCAAGTCGTATGTTATACGAAATTGAAGAACTGTAAACTTGCCTGGGGAAAATCTCCATAATCTGGAAAAGCCGGGGATTAAAAAAAAGGAAACGGAAGGAGCATTAAAGGTTAAAAACCTGGGAATCATAAAGGCCTTGTCTAGACCGACGGATGGGCGAATATACCGGATTCGTGCCTGGTCATATAATTAGCAGGGGGGGTTAAGCGCCGACTTCAAAACCGGGGCAATGGGCTTGTAAGGTTAGGCCGGACGCCTCAAAAGTTCCCGGCTTGACTTCGCGTGAACGACCAGGTCAGGGGTGCTATTAGCGGCAACAGAAACAGAGAAAGAGAGTGGGTTGAGTCTGTCAGCCAATCCTGGGGGTCCGCCAGTTCCCCACATAGTACATGGCAGTTGACAGTTTTAAAAGGAAAAGAATTCAACTAGGGGAGAAGGCGTAAAAAAATGTTGGGGAATACAATACAGAATTCTCATATGAAAGGCGGTTATTCTATCAAACGTGACCCACAGAGCCAACGGTTTTCTTGAAAGAAGAAACTGCAAAAAAGGGACTGTTTAAATTCACTTTGGTCGACGAGGGAGGCGCGTTTATTCACCATCCACGCAGATTTGGGGAGGTCGGGGGGGGAGAGAAGTTGGGAAATCTGAATCGGACGAGGACAGCGGGAAAGTAAAAGAGTTCGAAGTATATCTCACATCCAAAATCAACAATGACGGAAAAGATCATACCAACAACAAGGAAAGGAGAGAGATGGGGGACGACGTGTGCCAAAGGGGTTGTTTCGGATGATGAGAACGGGAGATTGGAGTCAAAGGAGTGGCGGCCCAGCCTATGCCACTTGAAGAAGAGGCGGGTCTGCGATGGAGCATTGGCCATGATACGAAGAGACCTTGAACACCAAGTACGAATGTATGAAAGAGAAAGATCGGAGAAGAGGTGATAAAGAAAGACGGAATTCTACATGGAAGGCCTCATCCTGGCGCGCATACGCAAAGAAAGGGGGGGGAAGGGACGGCCAAAACTGGGAACACAGCCTGCTCCTGAAAGTGGGAAATGAGGACAACAGAAGGGGGGGAGAACAGTCAAACAAAACCGGAAAAACTCGACGGTCCCCTTATAGATCTTCGAAAGAATATGCAACATACAGAATGGAAAGAGGGGGACGCGGCTGTTAGAAAAAAAAAAAAAAACAGGAGGGACCTATTCAGAACCGTACCGCCTCCTGGCCCCGTGGTACAAAAAGACCTAGTTTGTTGGATAGCGGGGAAAGAAGGCCAAAGAGAAAAAAGAGGGTTACGGGACAATGCCGATAAGGTAAGGGAGGGAGGGAGTTCAGGGGTGCCGATTCTACAGACGGGGCGTTTTTACTACAATAAGAGGCAGCCTGTGCGAAAGATCAGCTTCAAGGAAGAAATCAATGCGCCAAAGAAAGCGGCTGATGGGACCCCACTCGAATCCTTGTTGGGCCAACCTTTAGAGAAGGACAATTACGCCTCTAGCGACAATGTGAGCTGACCATTGAAGTGGGAAAGCAGAAAAAAAAAAGCATAACGCTAAGCACGCTGGGCGGGATGCCGGCGGACCGACTCCGATATCAAGGAATAAATTCAGACCGATAGGTTTGAGCAGGGGGGGAAATGCAAGGTAGGGACAGATTTAGCTTGGGGGGGGTCAACCTGGATATTGGATTATCTCCAATCAAAGAGGGGACGCCAGGGAGATGGGGGGAAAGGGGCTCGTTAGATGTTGGCCGGGTTAAAACCCAGCAAGACCCCGGACTTCGAAGGGGGCCCTACCCTTTCCGAACCTTGCAAGAAAGTAATGGACGAACTGGCCGACTTCCCAGATGACCTTTGAGAGGAAATAGGGAATCAACGTGAAATACACGCGCCAGTAGGTCCTACGTCAGGAGGGACCTGAAAGAGAAGGCAGGAAAAAACGGGACAAAAAGAGAAAGGCGAAAGCCCGCATTAGAAAAAGGGGAAGGAAAGTGATTCAAACGTTGCGCTATTTTCAGAAAATGCAGAGCCCGATCCTGAAAGTGATCACTTTCGGTGGGATTGCTAAAAAAGCAAACAGAAAGG
>Ga0179593_1415897_pt1 | contig 14023 bp, 13 predicted proteins | sample CZODoug2_1_08_16_FD_185931 | JGI IMG/M metagenome (GOLD analysis project Ga0179593, IMG submission 185931) | Vadose zone soil fungal communities from Angelo Coast Range Reserve, California, USA - CZODoug2_1_08_16fungal (PacBio error correction) | ecosystem: Environmental > Terrestrial > Soil >...
AACATATCTACGGCCTTTGGGGTGACATTCGGGACTATGAGGGTAAAGTCACCCATGAAGAATCTAGAGCCTTCTCCAAAAAAGGTCACGGAGTCAACCTGTAAATAGAGGGGTAGTCAATTCGAATTCCAAAGGGGGCAAAACCGGCAGAGTGGGGGGTGAAGACAAAAGTCACGGTGGGTGGAACATCCGTGCCGGGAAAATAAGCACTGCCTTTTCCTAGGAGATGGGAGAATGCAACCGGAAGTGGCGCGGGAAAAGGAAGAGAACTGGGTCGGAGTCGACTAGTAGATCATGTGCTACTCCTAAAATATCGGATAAGAAGAGAAGGAGTAGTGGATGGCGGCCTGGGGGCAGGTGTGTAACCTTTCAGCGGGACCTCCTGGGAACAGACAGGGGCACCTATCTGCCTAAGTCATAGAGCTCAAAAAAATCGCTCTTGAGAGAACCTAGGGGGACTTGGAGGAGGGGTGTTCCAGGAGTCGGGAGGACGAAAGCTCATACCGGAATTACGAAGAGAGGAGACTACGAAAAGGGGTACCTGGAGATAAACTGGGGACGCAACTACCCGGGAGGCAATGGTCTTCGACTGGAAGAAAAAAGAATGTTAGGCGGACAAATTGGCCGCCTGGAAATCCGCTGAATTCACAAAAAAAGAACACTTCGGACCTGAGTTCAGGACAGGGGGGGTAGGTAGATATATTATATGGAAGTTAAAGAACTAACAAACGAGAGAATTCAGGACAAGGAAGGGATGTGTCTTCTTTGCACGACCTCTCGCTCGAGAACGCGGTTTGGGGATAGAAGGGGAGAGATCGTCATCAAGAGGAGGGGTCTGTCCGGAAAAAGAGAGGGGGTATCAGACGCGGCACCAGGGGGGGGATGGCGTAATTAAAACAGAGAATCATTCGGTCGTGGGTGGGAACTAAAGTCAAAAAAACAGATCAGGGTCTTAACGGGAGCCTTAAAAAGCTGGACGGCAACCTCCAAGGTCGGAAAAGGAGCATTGGAACAAAAAACTATAGCGTCGGTGTGCGGGAAGAAGAGGAAGGACAGGAGGAAAAAGTCGGAGACCTGGATTATAAGCGGTTAAGTCTAAGCATGCGCCCACCTTGGCAATGCAAAATCTGCATTAAGACTGTGCACGGCCATGATGCGGCGATGAATGGAAGAAAATATCCTACTGTTAGCAGTGTTTATTGGGGGACTGAACGCCTGGCAAGGTAACGTCCGCGGCAGTAATCGGGTAGTGTCATCAAAGTGAACCCGCCCAAAAAAAGAAGAGCGGGAATCAACCAGTTTCCGCTTCGTTACTAGAAAAAAATAGGGGGTCCCGGCAATGTGACTGACTGCAACAACAACCTTTGCGAAGGCCACAACACCTTTCCCGCTGACATGGAGCTCATGAGGCCGGTGGGGGACCATTCACCCGATCGGCGACAACTGAATCAGAAAGGGACTTAAAAGAAGTTAGAGGAGCAATTTAAAGGTTAGACTAAGAAGTAGGGGGGAATGAATTCATGGGGACCCACCAGCGGAGATTGCTGTAGTCAAAAAAGAGAACCGAATTTTTGGGGTATAGGGAATTGAAGAAGTTTTCAGGGGGCTGTTTGCTGTCGTTTCCGGAGCGGGTTTGGTAAGGCGACCGAAAACTCCCAAAACAGTGTCAGGCACATAGGATAGGAAAAAGTCAAATCAGGAGGACGCTCACGAGTACAGAAGAGGGAGCCCGTCGGAGCCTAACGGGGTCTTCCTACCTAGGAGGAAAGCAACATCTCCAGAAGACCGGGTAATAGAGGAGGAGCTCATCAGACTGTGAAGAGATAGGCCGGAATTAACTTCGCAAAAAAACAGATGGCCGCAGTCGGCGAAAGTAGAAGGTAGCAAAAAAAAACGGAATTCGATCAATCAGCCAGCGCGGGCCTCAAGTAGCGGGCTAACTAAAACGGGTGAGGATCCACATCAATTACTTTGGCGCATCCTAAGGGCTGCGTCGCACAGAAAGTTACTAAAATAACTCTGACAGGGGCCAGGGCCCCGATCAAAAAAAACGCAACAAGAGGGCAGAACATTTCCGAACATCACGAGACAGACCCAAATGAAGGATTAGTCGACTCCTCACTAATCAAGCACTTGCGCTGCGGGGGCGGCCTCGGAACAGTGCGGACGAGAAGACCAAACTTCAAGACCACCACCCCCCACCCCCAACCCCCCGGGCCCACACCCCACGAACAAACTGGTATCAAATGGGAGATTCTCTTTAGGGGTCTTGGGGGGGGGTTCTGGGGGTGGTTTTTGGGTGTTTTTTTTGTGTAAAAAAAGGGGGAGGGTTCCGTTTTGGGGGGCGCCTGTGGGTTCGGGGGGAAAAGGGTTCAAACCTTTCAAGTCGAAAATTTGCGCGGCTCACCAGAAATCTCCGCAAGCTCTCAAGGTCGCAGGCAAAGAGGACGGACTCCGCCCCAACCAAGAAAAAACGTTGAAAGGTTCTCGCCCCGGGCAAAGCGGAAAACGTATACCTCCTCGGAGGGAAGCGGAACATGCAGTAAAACAGGCCTTCGGAAAGCGCCGCTTGGAGCAGGACGGTAATTAGTGTCGGGTACGAGGGGGTCGGCGATAGCCAAAGGGGGCGCCATATCTCTCAAAAAGAAGAAGAGAGTCCTTTCCCGACCCCGGGCAAGCAGGGGGAAAGCAAGAGGAAACAGTTTCTTAAGGAGAAAGTAAAAACGGGGAGAACGCTCAACACGACGCGGGCTGGTCCCGGTCCGCCTGTCAGTCACCCAGGGGAGAGAGGAAAAGAGAGAATGGGGAAACCAACCCGCATTAACCTTATTTGCTTGACGCAAAATGGGAGGCCCGCGCGGCGTTCGTACTCAAGTAGGACGGGGGGCAAGGGAACTTACGGGGGCGAAGAAAGAACACGGTGAAAAAAAAAAAGATTCCTAAAAAAAAAGTCGCCGGGACGGCTCGAGGGACAATCTCCGGGCGGTGCCTGAATTGGGAGGCGGGGCGGTCGGCGGGCCTAAAAACCTCGCCTTAAAATACCGCGACTTGGACGGACTTTAAGCCTGAGCACTAAGGTCGCTGGCCTTCGCAGGAGAATCGACCCACTCCCGAGTCGGGTCTAAGTCATACGTGGACAGTTGACGAGAAAGGAAAGAGGCGGATAGGTACCGGAAGGGGGGCTCGTAAAAAAAAGCGGCCAAGGGAATAGGAAGAACGACAAGCGAGAGTGGGGCTTATCCCTTCGGAAGAAATCGTGTCGGCAAAGGGTTCGACCTGGCCTACGGCGGCAACGAAAAAAAGGACACACAGGATGCACCATGAAATTCAAAAGTCTGTGTTAGCTCCGTAATCGAAAGAGCGCAAAACAAAACACCAAGAGGTCTGGCGGGAAGGGTCGACGAGATAGGTCCTGGGGCTTGGCTTTAAACGTGAGGGGAGTGGAATGAGAGTGGGATCGACATCGGGGAAAGAGTGGCGGCGTTCCGAGCGTGCCCCCCGGACAAGGAAGAAGGGGCGACCGGAAGTTCAAGTGCGAAAATAACTCGCCAGAAAAAAAAGGAAGATGAGTATTAACGAACCAAAAGGGGAGGAAAAACGAGGTATCAGAGGGGCTCTGGGAGATGGATAAAATTACTAGATCGTATCGACGCCAGGCAATAACCCGGGCCCTGTTTAAAAAATGCTCTAAATCAAATGAAACTAGCCACTGAAAGGTCAAGAATAGACGATGACAAAAAAAAAGCTAGTATTCCTGAGTGGGGGGGAGGCGGATTTTGCTTTTTGCTAAGGACAGGGAAAGAAGAACTCCAGAGTATATAAATCGGGACGTGCCAAATAGACTGTTCCTCCGACTATGTGGCTTCCTTCCAGGGTTGGGAGAAAAAGGGCGGTTTCAGTTGTGGGGTAAACCCTCCACAAGGGAGAAAGAAAAGGAAAAGCAACGAAATCTTAGTAGGGGGAGTCGCCAATAGTTCGCTCTTGCCTGGAGACAGTCCGGAAAGTTTTGGGACAATGGTTCCAGGTAAAGGGGAAGATTTGCTTCGAACCGTCCAGTCTCACACGGGACGGGGGTCCTCACGCCCTTTTCAGAGAGTAAAGGTGGCTGTCGAAGGTCACGATGCTCGTTGCAGGGGAAGTCCACTCTATACACTTAGTTTGCTAGCCAGCAAGGTTGAGGGGGAAGAAAGGTAAAGAAATTGACGGGAAGGGCAAAAGTAAAGCAACTAAGGAAAAATTAAAATAGCTGGGGGGGGATGTTTTTCAATCTGATCACCACCCGCCAGCCGGTGAACTTGGAGGAGGACTTAAATTCACTCCATGGGGAGTTGACCAGGCTGAGAAGATGCTGAGCGAGAAATGCTCACGCTGCAGGCCCCGACCACAGAAGCGGGGAGGACAAACTTATGGACTTAGAGAAAGTATGATAAAACGCCCGTATAATCGGATCAAACTCAAAAAGGGTCAACTCGCCATTTGAAGAAGCGGGATCCACAGCAAACGACGCTTTGTAGGGGGAGACTTGCAGACGAACCAAAATAAAAAAAAATGGTCTAATTAGGGTGGAAAAGGGGCTTTCCTCGAGGAAGAATGCGTCTGAAGTTGAGCCGCTGGTGGGGGTCCCGGCGGCGGGAAAAAGGAAATGCATCCGCCCATTCACCACCTGGGGCGGAGTCATGAACTAGGGGAACCGTGCCGACCCTCGTGAAAACCTGGAACATAACACATTCGATAACAAAGCTTGAGGATCAGACAGCATGGGAAAGAAAGCGTCCCAGAAAATCGGAGAATGAACGGTAATCGTCCGCTAGAATTGCTCGACACAGATAGCCGACCTAAAAACCAAAAGCCCTTCATCAATGGAGAGGAGGAAGATCTGGGGGAAAATATAGGAATACTGGCTTGACAGGGGGAGAGAACATTGGCCACTACGGAGGGAGGTGTCGGGCGAAAAACCCCAGGAGTTTTCCGGAAAATCGAGAACGAGTACCACCGAACCGCTTATCCATTCGTTTTTCCAGAGAGGTGGACGGTATCGAAAGCTAAAGAGGGCCATCCACTTCTCATACCCGCATCCACCTTAAAGGGGCGTGGGCGACGCACACGGAAAGCTTTAGGGGAGCGGCGTAAAAAGTGTATCCGACACGCAAAGACTTTCCAGTGAGGTTTGTCCCCTGGCACCCAAAGCTGGAGGAAACATAAGATCCGTAGCCACAAGTCAATCAGAGAAGCTAACCTCTAAATACTTAGCTGCCGGCTCAGAGCGCCCCGGACCACACAATGCCGCGAACTGATCATCCACGAAAATGAAGGGAGGGAAGGGCATGTTGTCCGTCATCCGTCCGGACCTTTCAGGTGGTTTTCCCCAAACGAAAGGAGACTATTCTCCTGGTAACAGGGGGGAAAAAAGGGGAAGGAAAGTGGACTGGGGAAAAAAAGGAATCAAGGAGTTGGCCGCTGCTCCTGATAGTTTATCTTACCCCGAATCGTACTCACAAAACGCACCAGTCCCACGAGAGAGGAAATCGATATCAAACGGGGAGGGGAGGGATATAGGAACGCAGGTGTGTACAGGGGAGACGTGCGATGGGGGGACATGAGACACACTAGCCGGATCCTCTTACCGTACACGGGGAATGGGATTTCTCCTGCAAATGGTCAACCGGTCCACAAACCTTGTCATAACAAGGGGAAGGTCAAGTAATAATCTGTTAAAAAAAAAAAAAAGGTTGAGCCAGACTGGGGAAGAACGCCAAACCACGAAAGGAACTTAGGGGGAAGCAAGATAAGATAATGAAACCGTGAGCGAGCATAACACCTGTTCAGGAGGTCGGAGACTAAATCCTGAGGCTCGACTACGGTCTAGAACAGTCGAGTTGGAAGGGTGAGTTGCTGGGGTTGGAAGAATTGGGGCAGTTGGTATTAAACCTTCGGGTTCGTACATTCTTGCAAGCTCCTCTCCCGCAGCGGAGCGGGGGAGCGCCACGAAAGTTGTGGAGGAGGTACGGGGAAGTTCGTAGGACGGTACTAACTGGTATCCATCAGTCAACAAGCGTATCACCCGAGGAAGAAAAAGGAGGGTGGGTTCCTGTTAGACAAAAGCGTCACGGGCCGGTCGGGGGCTTCATCGCCGACCTCTACTTTCTCGTCAAGGGGGATCTTAACCGCAAAAAACTACGCAGGATTGGTGTGCCGCGCGGCTCACCGGGAGGGATGCAAACCGGGGCGGGCGATATCTATCGTGACAGGGGAGGGAACGGGAGGCCCAGGAAAGCTAATTGAAAAGACGAGGAGGGGGGCCTCGGATTAAGGGAATGCTGCTCGCGGCCAAGGCGGTTGGGGCGAAAAGGTATCCAGGACGGAAACAGAACCTCGGGTGCGCCTATTTCTAACGGGTAAACTCAAGTGACCTTGAAAGGGCAGAGACTCAGAGTCAACCACTGGGGGTTTTATCAATAAGCATCGCGGGAAGATAGTTCACTGGGGCAATAGGTGAAACAGGAGCCCTTCGACTTGCGCTCCCGCAGGAGGAGGGGGGGGGAACACCTCGGGTTCGGGGTACGGGAGAAACTTAAGGGGGGGGGGACGATTCTTAAACATGAAGCAAACAAAAAAAAAGAAAAAAGTAAGAAAGAGAAAAAAGGCTCATGAATTAAAAGAACAAGCTTCATGCACGGGACTCCAAGGCGCGAGTTGATTTACGAAGCGGAAATCGGCCCGGACGCGCACCTCTGGGGAGGGTTGAGAGGAAGCCGTATCAAGGGAGAGGGTCACAGCTGCCTCGAGCTGATGCCAGAAAAACAAAAAAACACTACTTCCTAAATGAAAAAAAACGAAACATCATCTGGAAGTGGGACAGGTAGGGAATCAGGGATGGTGGAAATCTGGCAAATCCAAACTTTGCTCTCGAGCAAAAAAACTGCCACTAGGCTCATGGGAGGGAGAAGGTAGAAAGAACCCTTCACAGGTACTGCATCCCATTAATCTCGAAAGGGGGCCTGACCAGGCTGGGGAGGACGATACCGGCAGGCGAGTGAACGCCTGCAGGACAAAAGCGGGGGAACCGGAAAGGAGGATGCAGGGAAAAGAGCACTGAGACTGCGTGGATAGGAACTGGTCCGCCGTTTCTTAAAGAAGGGTGCTGTCGGACTTTCGGCCGGGGGAGCGTTGTGGAAAAAAAAGGAAACATTCAAACTGAGAGGGGACAGTAAAAAAAGTCGGAGAAAACACAGCCGTGACGAACACCGCATAAACACAAACAAACCAACCTCGAGCGCTAGGGTTCATGGCCCCCTTGTCACTTCACCAGCCACCTAAAAAACCGCCTCAAGGGGTAAAGAACGCTTGGCGCTCTCGGAGAGCGGAGAAAGGAGGGGGATAGTGGGGAAACCTCGTCAAGGACGTCCAGAATGGCCTGCAGGAAAAAACCTGTCGGCCCTGCGGTGCAAAATCTGTCTGCAAGAAGGACTATCTACCCAGGTCGTAGAGAACTTGAGGGCGTTTAAAAAGCACATCACCCGTACTGTGTCTTTCTTCTTCACAGTCAGAGGGGAGGAGGGCACAGAAGGAAAAAGGGAGAAACGTCAAGCCTAAAAAGCAAGATGCAAAGATAAAAAAAAGACAATGATAATGTCATGAACAACATCACGTTCAATCTCACCCAAGAAAAGGGCCAGAATCTTCGTTTGAAAAGGGAACGCCGAAACATCCTCTGAGATAACCGAAAAGAATGTGTCGCGCGACAAGGAAAGGAAAGCGTCACACTGACCCGCCACTGAGCAAAGCCAGGTAGAATGTGGGTTGCGTGGACAAGAGATAAGTGAACAAGTAGAACCACATAGGACTAAAAAGCATCTCGCTAGGCGGTCGGGCTAAAAGGAAAAGGGCCTGTCCGAGGTCAACACCACCCACGTCGGGTCTAATTCTCAACAAAGGATCCGATCAGTGTGCCCGAGAGGTCAAAAGTATAAGAGGGGAGGCCGGCGCGAAGGCTCCGGTTTGCGTTCCAGAGCCCTGCTGGAGACGGAGGTAAGGGAACGTGGATTTAGAGGAGGGTAGTAAAGAGAGAAGACTGGGAGAAAAGAAAAAGGAAAAAGGGTCATCCTACATGCGGGCTAGGAGTTCCACGTCAAGAAAAACAAAAAAGGGAGAGGGACCTGGGAGAGAAAACATGAGGAAGTACATTTTTGGTATATCCTTACTTCGAGTTTGAGGGGGAAAAAGGAGGATAACGCCGCCAACTGTGGAAGAAAAACATAATTTAGTTCACGAGGGGGAAGGGGGGCTTTCAGAGTATTACAACACGTATAAGATAAAGATTTCCCCTACACCGTTTAAGGAGGACGTCCACAGTTGCGAACGCGAGGGGAGGTAGGGACTTTCACGACGCGCAAAAACCCAGGGGACAGTCGGGCATCTCGGTTCCTTCAGATGGGCAAGTTGGTTTTCCCGCTTCTCGGTGTAAGGCCTGGTCACCATGAAGAAAGAGATCCGAGCAAGGGGGGTGAGTTAGGTTGGTCTTCGGGAAGAATACTCCTGAGCAGGGGAAGACTGCGCCCTTCCCAACAGTTACCTGAACCGCCTGGAAGGCCTTTGATCCCTCGCCGGACACACCTAGGGATAGGAAGGGTATCCCGTCAAAAAACTGGATTGACATGGTTTCAACCAGGGAAGGGGGGGTTCCGGTGACAAAGAAGGCCAGAGATAGTATAAGGGGAGCCGGCGATCTGGGTCTGAGACGTGAGATGGGAAAAAAGTCACGGCAACTAAACAACCCACCACATTCTAAAGGCTGGGATACCGGACCGGTTAGGAAGAAGATGGGGCAAGGGAACGATCTGAATTGGGGCTGAGCCTCATCGGGGGCCAGGTATTCCTAAGGTCAGGAATGGGAAGAGAAAAAAAAGAAATTTCTGAGTGCCTGGGGCTTCGGCTTGAAAGGAGTGTGAATGGGAAAGGCTTGGCGTGGGAGCGTATCCCCAACCCAAAAAATACGAGTCCTTTAAATTCTGCTACGAGCAGGGGAGCTAAGCCGGGGGGGACGAGGGATGAAGGCGCGGGGAACTCGAACGGGAGAAACGCTTTGCGCGCGCTAGGAAGCAGAACGTGGCCACCGTTCCTGAAAGGGCCATGGACGGAGTGTAACTGAAAATCTTATAACGGACTACCATCCAGGGGAGCCACGATGCGAGAGGCGAAAAGATCTAGTAAAGATTCAGGGGCGCACTGAAGAAAAAGTCTCTCCCGAGTGAGGGGAGGGGTCGCTGTAGACTAGGAAAATATAATGGAGGGGATTTGGCCTCTCCTCAAAGGGGATTGGAATGAGTTTGGGAAGCTCTTTTTGGTTGTAATGTGGGGCCACACAACCCACAAGGGCAAGCAAAGAAGACGCTTCAAGGACAAAAGCTCGTGACAGCTCACGTGTCCCCTCATCTCAGGGGCTGGGGGGGGGGGGCAAGTGAAAGGAGAAGAGCACGGGGGAGGTAGGAGGAGAGTCTAAATGGCACCTCTTAAACCACACTTCCCTTGGAGCGTCATTTGAGGTTCATAATCGGGACAATGTACGGGGGGGGGTGATTAGAAAACGTAGACTGAAGTATGAGTTGTTGGTATGAGACGAGAAAAAAAGGGGGGCTAGTAAGCACCACCGTAATTCATTGACCTCACCTCCGGAACATCGGAAGGTGGAGGGTATCTGTTCCCTGGGGTGGGATTCAATGTCTGGGATTCTCGCTGCTGCTGGCAGCCAGGGGGAGGGGGAAAGTAGTTCACCGCACCGCAATGTAGCAAAGAGTCGCGTAGGGAAGGCGGGGGCAAGAGAGCCGATCGCGGCCCAGGGCGGCGTAATTTTTGGGGCTGGTTGCAGCACAAGAGAGTTTCCTGGCGTCAACCGTCTGAAAGACTCAAGTCTAAGGAGCTATTAACAGTCAGAAGGGCCATCCCCTACTCTGCTCGGGAGAGTAATGGGTGTGGGGGAACTGAAACATTCGAAAGGCTCAGCCAAGAATCTTCCAGGCTCTAACATGAGATAGGACTAGTCAAGTAGTTCTACGGGGGACCGAGAAAAAAGGTTTAAACGTTCGTCGCGGTTAGATAGTCGCCTCAACACCGGGTCCTCTGTCGTCACGAGTAGAACGAGGAACTCCTGAGAGGTCCTGGGATCAGATTCTTCGCAACAACGGAAAAAACGCGCTAGGCGAAGAAGGTCAGGAAGGACAGCCTAAAGACAGACCGCGAGTAAGTCCCGGAGGGTAAAACCTCTGAAAGGACTTCAAAACAACACCGCCACCCCTCCATTTACTCGTGGCCGTTGTGAGTATAGGAGGGGGGGGGGGGGGGGATAGCAAGAAGGTGAAATGAACTTTCTTCGTACGAGACAATAAGGTACTGATCTCTGACAACTAAAAATCGACAAAACGGATTTGAACCGGGGGGGGAAAAGTCGCGAAGAAAAAGTAAAAATCCTCGAATCGTGCCACGGAGGAAGGTATGTATATAAGACCTCTGCCTCCAAGACCTGCTGGACCAGTACCAGGGAAACAAACAGGGGGACGATAGCTCTAAAGATTTCCAAAGGTCCCCCAAACTAAAGCAAGACGGGGCCAAGGTTGGTAAAAGGAGGTAGAGTCATCAGGAAGAACCTTCTGCCGATGCGGCCAACATCCTCTCGAGACCGTAAGGAGAGGCAGAAAGAAATTTAGAAGGACAGAAGGGTCGTAGGGGGGTAAACGGAAATCCAAGCGCTCTCTGGAAAACAGAATGGCGAGAGGGTGGGGGAAAAGAGGGTCGAAGGGAACCGCAGCACTGAGTGGTGGGTTTCCCACCCCTACAGTCTGAGGTCTGCTACCCATTAGGACGGTTTCGGGGGGGGAAGCCAATCATGTGGTACCCCGGAAACTGCGCCTCACTGGGCTCGTGGGAGGACTCGTAAAGAAAAAAGTAATGTGCACATCCGAATTAAATAATGGGCGAATCCCAAAAAATTAGGGAGGAAAGGTAGGAAGGGAGAGGTTACAAGACTCGGGATGGGGGCGTGTTGAGGAAGAACTATTAGCTTAAACCGGGGCCTCTGAGACGGGGGGGACAAGCCGAGCGCAAAATGGGAAAACAGCAGGTACTGATGGATCAACCAATTACATTGCGAGAGGGAGACCGTGTGGGCAAAACGGAAGGGTTGATGCGGGGCAAGTTATCCTACTTCCCTAAAACTAACTTTCTAATCTCGAGGGAAGAGTGAAGTAAACTGAGGGCGCAGTACCTGCACACTGAAAGCGTACTAGAGGCGAGGTCTGCCGCTTCTGCTGATTAAAATGGGGAAAGGGCGCCGCCACAGGCATGAGGTATTGATGCCGAGGAAGGAAAGTGAGTTTCATAGGGGACCTCCTGGGAAAAGACCTCCATCTGGGGATCAGGAACGAAGCGGTATCGAACCCAAAGCGATTTCTGAACCGCCCCGGGGTAGTCTGTAGTGCCATCATTCTTTGAGGACCGGGGGATGATCCTTCTTGAAAAGAAGGTAAAGTGAGGGCAAAAAGAGGAGAAACAGAACGCTGTGTCACTGGTAAAGCGTGTTCATAAAGACCCTTAAGGTCTGGTTCTTCCAGGACAGAAAGCAGGACAACTTTCCAAAGGGGTTTACGGAAAAAATTAGTCTAAATTAACAATTGCTGATCTCCGCTCTCAAACACGGCGGGGAAAAGACCGTGGGACGTTGAATTCGGGGTAGTAAACTAAAGCCGGCCACAGGACGTCTTGACGTAGTGGTCGGGGGGGATAATTAAACGTCGACATTGAGGAGGACAGTAAGGATAAGATCATAGTATCTTCATTATACTGAATCTGGGCCAAGGAGGGAAGGGTAAAGTATTCAGAGGTTGTAACTGGAGAATACATTGGGACTTGGTGGCGACAAAAAAAAATTATACGGCCCTCATCTTCCATCATACGTAGGTCATGTAGAGCACTGGAATAGAAGGAAACACTGGAAGTTCTACAGAGAATACGAGACAACTTAGAAGAGAGCAGCTTTCTTTGGATGGGGCGAACCTGACGATACATACCGGGCCGGGGGGAGAAAAAGAAATGTGGCTCTGACCAAACCCCGTGAGCCACCGCAAGTCATTCCGATTAAAGGGGGAACCAGAGGAAGGACGGGGCATGAGCAGGGAAATCGAAAACTGCACCTGAAGGAGGAGGGAAGATGAAAACTTGAGCCGCGGTCAAAAAAAATCAGGAGATTAGAAAGGACAACAAGCAAAGACCGGGTCAGAAGAGAAAAACGCTGGCTTCGGACATCCCTCCATTTTCCGTAAAGGGAGGTGGTCCGTGACTCAAGGGGGGGGGGGGGGGGGGGGGGGGGGGGGGGGGGAGGGGGCGGTAGGGGGGGTGGGGGGGGGGGGGGTGGGACTTGAGCGAGGGAAAAAGCTACAGAAGTCCTCGCTAGTGACGATATGACCTTGGGGTTCCCACACCCCCGAAAAATAAGGATACTTCAGGACCACTGAAAAAGGGCCGCTGGGGGACGCAGCTTAAAATAAGCGCAACCTGTCTACTACCGAGGGGAAATTATCGAAACAACACTCGAGAAGGGGAGGCAAACTGAAGGGGGGGGAGGGATGCGTTTTAAGAAAGGGGAGTGCGTGCAGGTTCTTTGATATTGGCCAAACTGGAGGGGGGGGGGGGGGGGTGCAAAAGTTTCATCAAAACCTCTTTCAAGGGTCCCCAGAATTTTCTAAATAAGAACACCGTCCAATTAACCGCGTGTTGAGGAAGCTCAAGGGGGCGGAGCCCGTTCAGCCACATCTCACGAAGTCAGCTGGGCGGTCGGGGTATAGTGAACCCCTTAGATGGGGGTACTGGAAGATGGGAGCGACGGGAAGAAGAGGGCCAGAAAAGAAATTTGCTAGCTCAGCTTCTGCAGGAGCCATGCGCAGCGAAAAACGGTATATCCCCTCTTCTTCGAAAAGTAGGAGGTTGGAGAAGCAATCAACCTCTGACGTCGCTCCATGCGTCAAAAAAAAGACGCCGTCCTCTCCTAAAAAAATCTCCGATAAACACCCCGTACATATTCCACAAAAGAAGTCGCCAAAAGAAGAGCAATGACATGGCACCACCTCAAGGAAAAGCCCATGCAACGTCGGAATCTTTCAACCAAAAGAATGAACGAGGCTGGGGATCTGGGGCAGAGAAAAAACATAGTGGGATCGGGGTCCCATACAGAGACCGAAAAAACGCTTTGCACCTCATTTATAATTGGGGGGGGCACGTGGTGGGAGGTGGGCCGCCGAACACACAACACTTCCTCCAAGACCGCCTAACAACCCCCCCCCAAAAAAAAACAACAAACGACTACCACCCCCAACCGAAAACGCTAGCCAACCATAGTCAAACCACCCCGACGTACCAACGCACAAACAACCACCCACCCCCGAAAGCAACACAGACCGGACCAACCTACCCCCACCCCCCTACGAACAACCGCCCCCCCCAGACAATCCGCCCCCCAACACACAAAAAAACAAAACGCAGAACCCAACCACCAAACAACAACCCAACAACACGCAAACCAAACCGCACAACCCAAACCCCCCTGCCGACCCACCCCGCCCCCCCCCCCGCAACACACACCCAAGCACCACCCAAAAGGCTCGCTGCCTTCATGGAAATTGAAAGGCCGCGGGTGAACAAAAAAACAGAGGACAAGGGGGCTCTGGGGAGAACGCCAGTTCTTGATCCCGGGAAATCGCGCAGATTTCAGATCGTACAGGAGTAAGGGAGAAAAAGTAGGCCAAGGAGTGAGCGGGTAAGCTTGAAAAGCGAGAACGGCATGACATCATGAAGATTAAGTAGAACGCAGAAAAACAAGAGGCGAGAAGAGAGTACCTGGGGGTTCCAAGTCCTGCAAAGGAGTCGGAGCAAAGAACAAGGCGCAAATCGGGGGATCAGAGCTTAACAGGGAATACTAAACAGGTTGGGGGAGGAAGGGGGGAAAAGGGGACTCAGTTAAGACGACCGTCTTGCAAGG
>Ga0179593_1462656_pt1 | contig 14023 bp, 10 predicted proteins | sample CZODoug2_1_08_16_FD_185931 | JGI IMG/M metagenome (GOLD analysis project Ga0179593, IMG submission 185931) | Vadose zone soil fungal communities from Angelo Coast Range Reserve, California, USA - CZODoug2_1_08_16fungal (PacBio error correction) | ecosystem: Environmental > Terrestrial > Soil >...
TCTATGCGCATAGATGATCCAGCGTGGGAACATAAAATCTGAAAAAATAGTTGGTGCTTCAGTGGGCGGGGTGTGGTGTTGAGAAAAAAAGTAGAAAGGGTACCACAAGCATACAAACGCCCAAGGGTCGGAACTTGACAAAAAGTAACCGCAAACGAATACTTTAAGAGGACAAACCGACTGGCAACAAAGTAGCACAAAGGAAGAAAGGGGATCCGAGGGAAAGCCGTATTAGCGAAAGGGGACAAGGTGTGTGGGGGAAGGGATAAGTACCAGGCACTTCAAGAAATATTTGAGGGGAGAAAAAATAAAAAGCGCCACCCCGACAGCCAATGGTAAGGGGGAAAATAGGGGGGGAAGAACCATACCAAAAAAGATTCAAAGACAACGGTCACCCAGTCTAAGGGGATGTGTGCAGGAAGGGCGATGGACAACTGATATGAAAAGGTGAGAAAGGGGGGTAAAGAGCGAAAGGAAGAACCTAGGTGAGACTGCGCTAATAACGCTTACCGGAGGGTAAAAAAAAGGGGACCGATGTACGGGCGACACAAAAAAAAGAGGGTGGTAAAAGGGGTGGACAGATCTTGGGTCACTGGTGCAAAATAGTGGGCGGTGCGGGTGGTTGGGATGGGCAGAATAGGGGGGGAGGACGATTGAGTTGTCGCAAACAAAAACACAACAAAAAAGCAGTCATGGTCAAGGAAAAAGAGTCTGGGTATTCTGTAGGTGCCCAATGGAGGGAATTTCGGAAAGCTGAAGGGAAGGTAATCAAAGGACGACGGAGGGGAAAACATGAAAAGGAGATTGGGCCGAAATTGAAGATCATCAAAAGGAAAAAGAAAAAAAAAAGGGTTCAAGGATCCGTAATTCTGTGGAAGGGTAATGGACTGATCTTGACACTAGCGGGGGAAGGGGACCGGCGGAGAACGAGATGAAGCAAATCCGCTGATATAGAAGAAGAAACAATAACAATAGTTCATGTAAGGGGAAAGGGCGAGGTGGGATACGAAGTGGCGAATCTGTCTCCGGCGAACAAAAGAGATGTGTGGGTGAAAGCCCCAAGAAGATCAAAAGGGACAAGCGGACGAGAGGTGCAAAACCCCTGCGTCGCCCTGTGAAGTTAAAGGGGGGTTTGAGACAAAGATGGAAAAGACGCGAAAAAAAAAAACAAAAGAAGAAAAAACGGGACAGAGCGAATTTGGCCACATACGGTAGTTGAAAATAAGGAGCTCATGAAAAATTAAGGACAGCAAAGTTACGGTAAAAGGGACGGGGGAAGTTGTCAAGTATCTCATGTAACAGTGCAGAACATGACAAAGATTGGGGCGGGGCCGGGAGAAATGAGAGATCCAGGGGAAAGCTCCCAGAAAAAAAAAAGCCAACTAGAACGTAGGGAAGGATCGAAAGAGAGTGCTTAAGGGCAGATCTGGCACATCTAGAGAAAGGACATTAGGTCAGGCTCTAAAGGAGCCAATTGTGTCCAGTGGGGGTTGGGGGGGGGTGAGAAATGTTTGAGCCTGCGCGGGGTCAGCGATACCACCGGATAGACAAATCTGACATTACATACCGACCCGTTGAGTCTGATCAGAGGGCACAATTGAGAGAAGTTAGTATACCACAGCGGTAGACGGACTTTGAGAATTTAAGATGCGAACTCAACCATTAAGCAATTGGGATAATGAAGCCACAGCTTCGAGTCGGGTCGGGAAACGAAAAACGGAGCCCAGAGAATTACTCCTCACTGGCATGACACTTACTAAAAGATAGAGGGGTCAAGAGGGGCCGCAAGTCCCCGGATGGGGGAATAATGTCCGTACTCACGTACGTAATAAGAGCAGAAGTTTAAGCGCCAAAACCATAAGTGACGTTACCGGGGGAAGGTACATACATGGACGGGGGCAACGGTCAGAGGAAAGGAGCTACGCGAAAAGTATAACCAAGAAGCAAGGCTGGGATATCGAAGGGGTTCGTCATTGGGAATTACTAGGACCACAGCCGAGAGCCGAAGGAAGACGCGCGTAGAAGGAAAGGTCCTGCTTAACGATCAAATAAGGAGAAGGAATACTCCTCTGAATTAAACGAACAGGGGGTCAGGTAAAGACTGCCAACATAGACGTATTGGCCGAGTGGAAAGATCGGCATAACGGGGGGGACAACGATGTAAACAAATCAACTGCCAAGACGAAAGTCCATGAAAATAGGAACAAAGGCCCACGGGATAATAATGGGGATCGCAGGGGAAAATTACTAACAAGGAGAAAGTGAAAATAGTAATGTGGAGGCGGAACAGGAGTCGGGGGACATAAGGAACTCTGGGAGAAAAGAAGTGGAAAAGAGAGATTCGAGCAAAAAAAGCTCACAAAGTACGGGAATTCGGAACAAAAAGGGGAAAATAAAAAGTGGGTGCTAGCCAAAAAAAAATAAAGGAAAAAATGTTTTGTCAAAAAAAGGCGAGAATGAAGACAAATGAAAAGGACAATAGGCGGAGCACATGGGGGGGGGCGGGTTTTAGAGTATCCCCGAGAAAGGCAAAAAAAAAAAGGGGGGGACTGAGACGGCTTTGAAATCATTCAAAATATCAAAGGAGAAACCAGAGTCCACGGGGAATAGGTAAAAAAAAGAGTGGAGTCAAGAAAAAACTGCTAAAATCCTAGAAGTAACTAAACCCCTATATGGGGGAGAAAAAAAGGTACCCCAGTAAGAAGTCGAGAATTGCAAATAAATAGCCGAAAAAAAATAGGAGATAGAGGCGGAACGATGGAGCAAGATTCAAAAACCGAAAAATGAGTGGAGATCAGACACTTGTAAAGGGGTGAAAAAATGCCACGAGAGCTCAACTAAAAAGGGGAGAATAAGAAAGTAGTCCAGGGGTAGAGAGAGAGCTATGCCTGGGCACTAACGCGCGGAGCAACGATCAGAGGACAAACTTTGACCAAGACTGAAGTGGGGAAAAATTCACAGAAGACTAAGTGCGATCAAAGAAAAAAGTGGTTGGAGTCATGGTCAGAATGCAACAGAAGTCAGAGGAACAAAAAAACGTGCGAAAGCAGCCGGAAAGATGGGAAGGACTTTTCGTAAAACTCAAAAAGGAGGAAAGAGGTACAATCGGGAGAGTGCGAAGAAATGCCCACTGGGGCATACCGAAAAGAGATAGAGAACTCTTTCGAAGAAAAGGAAGGAAAAATTCGAATCTTAAGGCTGGGCTGGACAAGGGCAAAATAACGTGGAGCTTTGTCATTGGGGCTCCAACGGGAAAGGTCAAGACAGAGAAGAATACGAGGCCATGTTAAGGGCAACAGGACATGAAAAAGGAGGAGCAAAGAGAGGCTCGGAAGTGATAAAAAGAAGTAGGGGGAGAATTAATAGGAATCAGGAAGGGGAGGAAAGCCGGAATGATACCGAAAATATAATAAAAAAAAGAAAAGTAAAAGTGATTAGCGAATAGTAGAGGGGGAACGTAAGGGAAATGTGAAGGGCATTCCGGAAAAAAAAAAGAGGCGCACAAATATAATTATAGAAAAAAGAAAAAAAATGCTAAATGTAAGTCTGGAAAGTGAAAAAGTGATGACAGATAACGGAAAAAAAAAGAAGAACTCTACGCAATCTAAGGAGCTCAAGTTAAAAAATAGCTGGTGAGGGGGATCAGTACGAAATAAGCTTGGCTTGCAATCTCAGAGTCTCACTCAAAGTTGGTATGGGGGTAGGCTGGTTGCTGGAATTGCTTATGAGTACCCGTAATGACCTAGTCTCAACTAGTAAAAGGGATAACGCCCTATATTTCTATAATAACACAAGAGGGAATGGGCCGTCTTTTGAAGAACAGTCTAGGAGCGGAGTTCATCACGATTAGGGGGGGGGTCCAAGTGGGAGATTAAGGAGATTCGAGTAAATCAATGAAAGGGTCGTATGGAAAGAAGTGGAAGGTCAAAGATCACGATTCAACACGCACGGAAGATGAAAAAACCATCAAACCAAAGAGAGACGTCATAGATTTGGAAGGAAGGCAGAGGGGGGGGTTTTAGCGGCGAGCTGGGCAAAGACAAGGCTGCAGCAGGGGGGGACATGTAAAACAAAAGGGCGGGGACAGGGCAAGATCTGGAAAAGGGAAATAAAGTAGCAGCAAATCGAGTGGGCAGTGAAAGGAAAATCAAGGGGACTAGCTAAAAAGAGCAAATCGCCATAACAGACAAAGCAGCGGAGCGTAAAAACGGGAAGTTGTAGGGGGGGTGGAAGAGCAGGGGAAAGATGAAAAAAGAGGATTACCCCCACAGCAGAGGGCAAGATCAAGAAAATTACCTTTCTTTTACTAACAACGCAAGGAGACCAAAAAAGCCATGGGACTAAGGAAAAAGAAGGGAACGATGAACTCTCAATCCAATGAAATCGAAAGGGGGAGGAGGAGTGGGGGTCTTCCGCCAACAACTCAAAAAAAAGGTTAGGGCAGGGTTGTTGTCACACTACCAAAAAAGAACCAGACACACACAAATGGAGAAAAACCCAGAAGGGAGGCTCAAGAAGGGGAAAAGAAGTCAGGAAAAAAAGGTATGCCGCTGGGAATTAAAGCCCTTGGGGGCGACAAAACGAAGGGGAGAAAAAGATTGTATCGATTTGGGACGCCAGGGCTGAGGGGCGAAAATAGTGTAGGGATTCGTGAGAGAGCAAACGACAGTGAACGAGAAATAACATACATTAGGAGGGAGTCTTGCCATGAAATCGGAAAAGCGAAAAAGTATTATGAGAAAAACTATAAAAGGAAAAAGAAAAACACAAGAAGAAGAGGGAGAGTGACTGGACTCACGTGGAGGGGTGTGACAAGGAATCACAAGTGGTTCGGGAGATCCTCACGCAGCCAAAACAGGAGAAGTTAAAGGGCAGGTGAGAAAGGAGATCACATGTTTAGGATACCATCGCTGCTTTCTCAAGACCACTGGAATATAGAGGGAGCGCGGGAAAAAAAGAAACAGACGAAGAAACCGAATGAATGACGGCACCGGGAGGAAAGAGAAGGTCATGATTGGTAATGGAAATTTGTGGGGGAATGGATTTGGTTGGTAAAGGGGGTAAAACAAACTAAACAAAGACAAACGCTGAAAAAAAAGGGGGTCGGAAGGACCACAACAATCCACCATCGGTTCAATGTTGAGCGGAGGAAAAGGGCAGGAAGTCCAATAAAAAATTGCGGTTCCAGTAAGGGGAGCTGGGGTAGAAAAGGGCAGGAAAAGAAGGGAAGTAGGATAAAGACTGACTGTTTGGGCAAACCCCACAATCGATGAGAGTGTACTTCAAACAAATGACTGCGGGGAAAGCAAGGATTATGATGGCGAGCTGCTCGAAGTTCCATTGGGGGGGGGCCAGACATAATCATCGCATAAATGATTGTTGAAGGCTTAGTTCAGATGACCTCTAATTGGGGGAAAAGAGAGAACTCAGGACGGGGGAGGAGTCGGCCGCCGCGTAATCCCCTATGAGCAAAAAGGACGAGAGGCGAAGAAAGGGGAAGTTTTTATAAAACGGGAGGGGGAGCCTTACGGGAAGGTTACGGATAGAAACTTCGTATGAAAGGGGCAGTCACTGAGTTGATCTCTGATTGGGGGGGGCGCTTAACAAGTAGCTAGATCCAATCCTGAAATGAACAAGCGCGGGGAGAAAACGAAGTATCTTAACCCAACTCAAGGCATAAAAAACGAGAGGGTGGATCGGAAGCCATAATAAGGTGCGGGACCAGGACCTCGGAGGAGAGAGGCCAAGAGTCTCCTAACGAAAAGGAAAAAAAAAGAGATAACACAGAAGAAAGACAAGGGGATAGAAAAGGGATACTGCGCTTCCTAAAAGATAAAACACTAACAACGATACACCGCAAAGGGACTCATGAAGTCAGGCTTGGGGGTCTAACGGAGGGGGTCGAACTCTGAGAACAGAAAAAGCCACGAAAAACAAAAGATGGAAAAAAAAAAAGGCACAGGGAAGAAACTAGGGAAGGGGGAACCAGAGCAGGATGAAAAAAAAAAAAGTTTGGATTGATGGAAGGAGAAAGAACAGAAACATCACCGGGGGGGGAGAAACATAAAAAGCGGAAATAAAAAAAAAAATGAAAGGCCCCATCCTGCCGAGGCGAGCTCAAAATGGAAGAGTGGGTGAAAATTGGCCGCGTCTACGGGGAGTGAACCTTTGAGACAGAAAAACTGGAGGAGCGAAAGGGAATGGGTCTTAGAATGAGGGGAAGAGTCGAAACTTTTAGGTCAAAAAGATGCAAAAACCAAAGTTTCTCGCAGGCTGAGCAGTGCCGACCAGCCGACAAAAAAGGCCGTATGAACTTGGAGCTTAAAATAAAAATAACCCTAGGAGGAAAGAGAATAAAGAGCTAAGAGGGAGAGACGAGAATGCCATGTGTTAGGAAATGAGGGAAGAGAGACGATCGCATAGGGAGAGGTCCCCTCGTAAAAAGAGTGTGCAACCGGGGGGGAAACAGAAGAGAAGTTAGCGAAAAGGAAGGAGCGCAGAGTTCGTGAACGGAACGAGAAGCAGGAAGAGAGCACATGGGGACTAAGGGGAGTAAAAGGGGTCCGCGGACTAAAGTGTAAAAACACAGCTGAGAGGAAGATAAAACGTCAAGTCGGAAAAAAGGTAGGGAATGGAGGAAAAGCTTGGGGCTCCAGCGGGAGAAATCAGAAAATGCCGATGGGCCGCAGGACACTAGGAGAGCAAGGCAGTCGGGGTGACCGGGAGATAGTGGAATGATGTCGACAAGAGGATCGGTGAGGCTAAACACGGAAGGGAAAAAAACAGCGTGATCGTGGGTGAGACGGATATGTTCGAAGAAAGGATGTTGTCAAAAAAGCGGGGGGACGGTCGATGTCCCTCTAAAAGGGAAGGCAACCTAGAAGGTAAAAGACTCCGGGAAGAAAAACAAACAGCTTGGCATCAACTCGGCGTAATCCATCAATCTCTGGGAAAATGAGTCGAATACAAAAAAAATAGGAGGAATACCTGCACGGGGGCGGAAAATCATAAAAAGAATGGGGAGAAGAGAAGAAAATACACAAATGGGATAAGAGGACCGGGGGGAGAATACAATGGAATGCTCGAAACCGAGAGTAAACAGCAGAAAAAGCGGAGTCTTGTTGATTCTGTCCAATTCAGACATATAAGAGAGGTGACAGGAGGTATCGGGGTCTTGCACGGCCATGGGGGGCAGTCTGGAGGGAGGGTAGAAAGAATCTAAAGTAAAAGGAAGGGCGCAAAAGCTTTTTCACGAGAAAACGAATTATAAAAAAAAGGGTCGGTTTCCAGCATGCTACAGTGACCTATCATCTATGAAAGGAAAACAGCGAGAATAATCCCTCGCGGCTGGAGGGAATTATACTACAAGGAAGAGAGGAATAATCGGACGACTGCGTGGAAAAGGGGGAAATTGACGCGTATCGCAGGGTAGAAGGGCAGTAGGAAAAATTCTACCAAGCCATGGGGGAAAATGGCCGGGTGTGAAAAGACCGCAAAAAGAGTGCAGAGGTGCGGGAGCACGGAACCAGGAAATAAGAAGGGGTGCATTAATCAACCATCCAAGAGTAAAAAAAAAAAAAGTTGAGGGAAAAGTCCCAATAAAGCGCAAAAGGAAGAGCGGGTGGGGAATAAAGTAGGGATCGGGGAAGATTCGCCGTCCGTAACGGGAAGGGGAGGAAGAATGGCTTCAAACCCTGGTGGAAAGATGGGAAGAATCAAACATAGAACCGAGTAGACGAGGGGGTTATTAATCAGCAACTATCAGCGCGCCTTGCGAATACGCGCTAGGGGAAAAGAGCAGAGCAACCGGGTCCAGTGGGCTGGAAAATGGCTCGGTGGTGTTGTAAGGGGGTGGGAGTGCGCGGGCTTGGCGATACTTATAAGCCTTAGAGAGGGGACATTTAGCCAAGAGGGCGAAGTTAGAAAAACAAAAAAAGGGTATCAAAAGGTGTAGGGGAGCGACGGGAGGTTGAGGATTGTAATGTAAAAAAGGGAAAATCCAATGGAGAACCTAGGACCAAGAAGAAAATCTGTCCCTGCGGAATCGGCGAAGAGACATGGCGACAGGAATTGACCACTTAACCCCGACTTCAAAAAACGCCTGAAAGGAGAGGAAACAGAAAAAAGGGTTTCAAGGTGTGACAAACTTTGACGAGGCGCGGCCAGGGGTGATTTACAAAAAACAGGGAACTCGATGAACCACGAAAAAGGGGTCGGAATGGTGCAAACATGGGTTGTTTGGGGCTGATACATTCCCACAGTAAGAGGTCAACCGGAAGCCGCATCTGCATGGAAAAGAAAAGGGAACCTCGTGCGGCAGAAAGGCTGAACAGGAGGGAGAACGATATGAACATTTCGCGAGCTACGAACACATCGTGCGGCGTCCTAGAAAAACAATCACGCAAATAGGAGTTCAAGCGACCAGTAAGTCTTTTGAGTGGAAGAAGAAAAAGCAGGCTCCCGGCGGAGGGGGATAGAGAAAGAAATCAAAACAAAAAGAAATCACAGGGGGAACAAAAAAAAGAAAAAGACACGGGAGTTTAATAGGAAAACTCGGCAAACATAAGGAAAAGAAAAAAAAAAAACCAGTGGGAAGAAAGCCGCGAAAAAAAACAGGAGATACAAGGTTGGATACTGTAGACACTTAACGGGGGAGCGCAAAGGCAAATAATAGACCACTCCCTAAGCCCACATAACAGCCTAACAGCTATGGCAAAAGAGGAAGCGGAAACAATCGAAATCAAATTATAAACAAGAACAAAAAAAGAGGTGGGACGGAAACTGAAATTAACCGACAGAGAGGTCCCAAGACAATCGCATAGGGGGTCGCGGAAGAGGAAAAGTGTGAAAAAATCGGGGGGGGAAAAGGCAAGCGTTATACAGGCAAAAAAAGAGAATCCTCGGGGTCACTTAATTCTAACATTAGACAAATCCCGCCAAAAAGATGGGGGGGCCCAAGGGTAACGAGAAAGTTACTTCCACACAAAGACAGTGGGTTGAAAAAGGGGAAGCCCGAAATTGTTGGTTGAAATTCACAGACAAGAAGGGTAACTAATAAAGAAAGAAAGGACAAGGTTGGAATGGATACAAAAAACAGAAAGCAAAGACAAAACTGTGTATCAAAGAAAAAGCTGAACACGAAAAACGCAGGAAATGAGCGCGGGCCGTTGTCCGAATAGGAAAAGCAAGAAAATAGGCGGAGAAGAAGAATAATCCCCTTCAATACATTCATGAGGATGGAATGATAAGAAGATCGGTTTGAAATTGAAAAGCATAGGTTCACATAAAGGGTAGATAAGGGGGAGCCGAAAAAGGAGAAATCAGGGCTTGCTGCAGGAGAAAAAGCGAGTTTTTTGGAGTCAAACAAAAACAAAAAACCAAACGGGAGGGAAGGGAGGGGGGGGGAATGAAAGCAACATATTTAAGAATTACCAGAAAGGCATGTACTAGTGAAGAGAACGGCGAGTAATGTCATAGAAAAAAGGAGGGTAACATCTATCTCAATAGCATCAACCGACCAACTTATTGAAGGGTGAAAGATAAAGAGATATTCGGAATGCTCATAGGGTGCTGCTATAGACTGCGGTGACGAGAAATAGGGACTTGCATAGAAAGGGGGAAAGGGGGGACTTCATAAATGATGAAGGGGAAAAGGGGGGGATGTTGAGAAAAAAAACGGGGAGGTCGCAATAAAAGTCCCCGACTACGCCAGAGATGGTGCAATAAAAGTCACCTGCTAACAAGGGATAACACGGAGATCTTTGCGCAGTCAGAGGGAAAGAAAATAGGGGAAGCGGGGAAGGGGAGAGGCGTAAATGAAAGGGGAATGACCTATTGGGTATAGATAGTAGCGCAGGGACAAGGGAGGGGAATGACCATTCACGTCTAAGATTTGCAAAATACAATGAACAAAGCCACCAGACGACATGGTTACCAATCTTGGTAGACCCAAGGGGGAAAAGGACGAAGGGTACACCAAGATGCGGGTTTTCATGAAAAAAAAAAGAGGGAAACTGTATTTGGCAGGAGGGGGAATAAAAAAAGAGAATCGGGAAAACGCCAGTGGGACATGATGAAAACTCTACCTGAGGGGTGGGACAAAGTGGCCGATTACGCGCCACAGAGTATTGGACCTCGGGGCTCACGTCACGTCATTGCGGGGCAAGTGTGGGGGGGGGACAATGGGCTGTCGAATGGGTGATAAAGGAGACGGAAAAAGCCGGAACAACAGGCCTGTAAAGTTCGGGTGTATATAGCTATAGGGAAGGACAAATGATTCTGGCGCACTAACGAGAAAGGCCATTGGGGGAGTAAATACGGCCGAAAGCACAAAGTCGAGTATGGGTCCGCGATGGGGGGAAAAAGAGTATTCAATCCTGTGAAAAAAGGCTGGGGATAGGATTAAAAAGACTAAACTGAGGAGAGAACCTGGAACAGGGAAAGGGGGCGGGGAGAAAAAGTCAAGGGGGAAACAGATGAGAAGACAAGGATGAACCGCAGTGATAATGGTCCAGGAACTAATATGAAAATCATATATTCAGGATAGCCTTGGGCACGATGGAGTAGAAAATGACGCAGAAACAAGGGGGGGGGGGGGGGAAAAAAAAGTTATCCAAATTAAAATCAGAAAGGGGCACAGATGAAATTGTTAAAAAGGAACATCGAGAGAATGGAAACGTCGCAGTGACAGGGGGGAGAAATGTTGGGGAGAAACAAATTATATCACAAATCATCCGGAAGAAAAGTTGGAAAACATCGGGTTGAGAAAGAAATTAACGCTCTCCAAAGGAGGAGTAAAGTCAAACCGAATAAATAACGGAGTATTGTAGGGGAAAGGTGGGGTGAGTATAAAAGATCAAGGGTAGGGGAGAGCGATGGAGGATCGTTCGCAAAAAAAGCTGGAAAGGGAAGAAGGAAAAAGCATAATGACAAGGGATTATCCTGAAAGGGGAGAAAAAAGGAGCAAGAAAAAAAAGCATAAAACAAAAGCCTATGAAAAAATAGTAGAATAAGGCGAAACGGGGACTGCATGGGGGATACAATCATCTTCAAAGGATATTTCCTACTATAGGGGACATAATCAAAGGGTGGAGCCAATCCGGGGAGCCAGAGAGACGAGGACAAAAAAGAGGACCAAAAAAAAAGTCGGGCAGGAGATACAAAAAAAGAAAACCAGTGGATCTGATACTATGATCAAAGAAGTGCGCTGTCTAGATATTTGTCATCCTAACCGGCTCCTCGTTATAGAAAGGACAGGTAGAAGAAAAACCTTAAAGTCAAACGTTAGGGTAAGAACCAATCTCGGGGGGAAGAAAAAAAGGATGAGGGGAGGACGGCGAACCGAGCATAATCTTAAGTTTGGACTGCAGAAAGTACTGGCGTGGGGACTTCCAAAGAAAAAACAGAAGATTGTGGGAAAGATTCCTAAAAAAAAAAACGGACGGGAGGAGAGAAGGGAGGAGAGGCGACAACGTCGGCCCGGAAAAAGAAGTTACAGGACATTTACTCATACGGGTAATTGAAAGGACGAAATGAGCTAAGGAGCACTGGGGAGGCGAAGAAGGGGTTATCTAAGGAAAAAGGAGAAGGAGTCAGGCAGAAGAGAAGGAGGATGGGTAAAAAAGCGATAGCATTCCGGATAAGGGCTCTCGAAGCAATAAGAATCGATTGAAGAGTAGGGGACAGCAAAAGGCCGAGATCCTCGATGGACCGTAAAAAGGCTGCGAAAAAAAAAGAGTAAGAAAACTTCACAAAGGATAGATGTCGAGGGTGGAAAAGGAGATCGGTCCCTCACCTGGCACCCTCTTAACACGTCAAGTGAGGAACCAGAGGGGACACTCTGTTCCGGTTCTCAAAAGATCGACCGGCAGACATAGATAAGTAAAGGAACGGGGAATTCTCTAGAAGTCGGCGCGAAAGAAAAAACCGGGAAATGTCGATTACGCAAAAGAGTTGCTGACGTGTATGAAGACGGAAGCAAGAGAGAGGGAGAACAAAGCGCGATTAATGGCGGGGTGGAGCGGGTAACAAAGAAAAAGAACAACTTAGGTTGAAAGAAATAACAAAAATAAAAAGCGAAAAAAAAAGAAAAGAGGGCAACCGAAAAAGCAAGCGGGTTTTAATGTGGGGGAAAAAATGCGAAAAAAGCGGTCGCGCCAACACCATGGGTGAGTGAAAAAATAAGCGAGGAGAAAACCGGTGGTACGAAAAAAGAAAAACAGAGGCGTCGTGAATAATACTGAATATAAGACAAACTAGGACGACTACGACTGCGGGGGGTTCGTCAGAGACCTAGAGGGATAATACACTATAACACGAAGGCTGGTCAAAAGAAAATTCGCACACAAAGATCCACGGGCAGGAGGGAAGGAAGTAAAACTCCGGGAGCAACTTATCGGGAAGGAAAGTCAACTGTGAACCACGAGAGATGACGAGGGAAAAACGAGGCGAAAGCGGTTGACTGAATAGGCAAACAGCATTACTCAACCGTCCTCGTGGGGACGAGCAGCTAACGAGGCGTACTGGGGGAAAAGGAGAAAAGGCTCATCATACTGGAATCTTCGTCTGGAGGAAACGTACGCAGGAGAAAACTTCTGGGGCAGAAACATTCGAATCGTCAACATAAGAGACAAAACGACGATACACGTGAAACTTTTAGTCGGGTACCAAACGGGTCATAAACAGGGGGGGGAGGAGAGAACGGCCCCTAGGAGTGAAACAGACCATTGAACTTCGTAAAAAGATGGGAAGGGGGAATTTGTTCGTCTTCCACTTTCGGATGTGATAAGGATGGGGGGGGAAAGGACCTCAAAAAATGGGAGCAGTGAGACTCACGCCTAAAAACAATATGAAAGAAGGCAGATAGAGTGTGGTTTGCGGAGGTTGGACGTTGAAAAAGGACAACGACAGGATACAAAAAGAAAAAAGACTAATAAGAAGCGTTGAGCTGAGACTAAGCGAAATTTAAGAGGAGGAAAGAGAGGAGAACGAGAACCGGGAGTTGGGGGTTACTTAAAAAAAACGGAGGTGTGAGGAGGAAGACCGTGCTTCTGAAGGGAGTGGTATCGGGGGACTTCAGGCATGCACAAAATACGAAAAGAACTGTGAAGACACTGGGGGGGGACCCCCCCCCCCCAACATGAGGCAAAGTGACAAAAGATCGTCCATTGGACAAAAAAAAAGGGAACAGCCCGTCGATCGAGACATCAAACAAAAGGAAAGATCCGAGAAAAAACGAAGTGGGGTAAGAACCGAATCCAGGAGGTAACAGAACACAGGTCAATCATAAAAAAACCGCCGACGTCATTTGTGGAAAACGTCAGAAGGGGATGGTATCGTCTTCAGACCTCAAAAGAAAGAGGAGAAGTGCAGTGCAGACAGGTCAATGATACGGATCAGGCACAAGCAGAGAAAGGGAAGAGGAAGGGGACTTCATGGGACGCGCACGTAGACAATCAAATCGAAAGAGGGCGGAAAACGAAGGAAGTGGTGGTGGAGCCGGCACTGATAGGGCGTGGAGGGCTGAGAAACAACCACAAACACAGCAGGCGGACAATCTGAAGGACCTTCTGGTGGAAGAAAAAAGACAGGAGGGAAGGAAAACAATGGCCACACGGCCATTGACGGAGCATCATCGTAGCTATACTAAAGGTGAAGACGAAAGGGGTTGGAGGGGCGAGTGGGGCTGCAGCGGGTCAATCCTCAAGGGAGCATTTGGTTGGGGAGGGTTCACCCTAACCACAACCAGAACGACCACACAGTGCAACCGAATAAGCGCTCAAAGAGGGAATTCGGCTTTCGAGGGGTATTTGAAAAACTGGATGTTAAATAAGGAACAGTCCCTGTGGTTGAGCAGAGACGCAATCGAGAGAAAAAAATCAACATTGGATCAGAAGTGGGGGTTAAACAAGGGCGAAAGGTGCTGATCAATGGTGTCGAACGGGGAAAGAGAGAGCAGAAAGAACATGTAATCAAAGAAAAACGAAATCTACTTAAGCAGGAAGGGGAAGTCAGAAAAGGGGGG
>Ga0179593_1782069_pt1 | contig 14023 bp, 19 predicted proteins | sample CZODoug2_1_08_16_FD_185931 | JGI IMG/M metagenome (GOLD analysis project Ga0179593, IMG submission 185931) | Vadose zone soil fungal communities from Angelo Coast Range Reserve, California, USA - CZODoug2_1_08_16fungal (PacBio error correction) | ecosystem: Environmental > Terrestrial > Soil >...
GCGGTGACTGAATACAATTGGGGTCGAGAGCGCGCCTGGAAATTGAGGCAAAACTAATGGTTCCGCAAGTCCAAAAAGGGAGGGAAAACGACGTTCATATGAGAAAACCTATTCGTCATCATAGGCACCAATCTATAGGGGGGAGAAGAACCTCCCAGATCCGGAAAGGGACTTTACGGAGGGACACGGTCTGCGCAAGGTCTCCAAAAAAAAAGAGGAAAAGCCAATCCCCATCCTCCTTGGAGAGGGGAAGTAACTCTAAAAGGGACGCGGCACCAAAAGAAAAGAGACGAGGAAGACTCGCGGGAGGAAGGAAAGTTTCCAGGGAGCTTAAAAAAATGCCCGATGGGCCTTTGCAGCCGCAAGATGATGACGAAATCGGAGGGCTGTACTGAGCTACAAATCGAAGGATGGAGATCTGCGGGGGAAACATCTCTGGGTGAAAGGGGAAAGCACCATCAAATGAAAGGAAGGGTCACAGGAAGCAGGAAATCCAGCAACACTTTCGGGCAACATCTATGGTGGTCCGGAGAAAACGGGCGTGCCAGAGGTTAAGCGGACTGTCGGGGAGGGAAAAGATGCAGGGAAAGATATGAGGGATCCGGTCCATTGTCGATTAAAAGGAAGAGAAACGAACGAGCAAGTCTCCAGGGGGGTCAAGCCGCAATGATGCTATGACTTGCGTGAAAGGGAAAAAAGAGAATGTCTTGAACGCTTTCCATACAAGATCGTCGATATAGGAGAGACTGATCACGGTGATGGAGGCCTTTAAAAAGAGAAAAAAAAGCAATCCGACAATGTAATGGAGTCTCATCCCCGAAAGGGGGTCCGAAAATTCGTGCGGGAAAACGGCTTTCATGACAGGGGAACTAAAGAAAAGGCCAACGCCTCTGAGATAATCTGGGAAGACGGGGAACACCGTGATTGGGTTTCCTGCTATAATTGACGCTTTAAAAGGAAAAAGGGAGACGCCTAACCCAGCTGAGTCATGAAAACCGGGGAGACGGGGGAGGGTTTTTGCAAGAAAGGGAAGGGATAGCCGCGACAGCACTCCTTTGCTGTTAGAATCTCTGTTAAAAGGAGGGGTTCGGTTAAGCGCGCGAAAGGTAGGTAGAAGAGAGAGGGACTTTGAATGAATAATAGGAGAGAAAGAGATCGGCGGTGATACCCCTAAATATTTTATAGGGGGGATTCTGCAACACAATTAAGTAAATCGGTCACGAAAAGGCCGGTTCACACGCAAAGAAAGGCTTCATGAATAAAAGGTAGAAGCAAGGGAAAAAGAGGGGGGTTGTCGTGACGATCTGGGATCTGTCAATCATCGGATGCGGGTAGAAGAGAGTCGATATAGTGGAAAATAAGGAGGATCTTAAAAGCAAGGGGAAAAGGGGGCCCAGGCAAGCTGAAAAAAGGGAAGAATTGAAGGTAAGTCAAAAACATGCAACAAACTTTTGGCAGAAAGGGATACTGGAAAACTAGCGGGGAACAATGCAAGGGAAGTTCATTCGGGGGGTGGGGGGGGGGGGGTTTGGGAGAGCAATTCCGGGACGAAAAAAGGAAGAAAAAAACTAACAGAGAAAAGCAAACAGAGGAGGAGGAAAAGATATAACGACCAATCTTTTCTCGGATACACGGTGAAATTGGAGCTGAGCAACAACTGAGGAAGGTACATTACAGAAAAAGGGGTCCAAGAAAAAGAGAACATGAGAAAAAAAAAAAGAGCGCTTTTCCATTATGGGGGTAATGAACCAATCCACAAGAAGACGCGAAAAGAGCACATCTAGCAGTTTGGAAGAAGGAGAGGGTCCAAAAGATCGCGGGCCCTCAAAGAGGAGAAGCGAGGGAATCACAGCTGACGCTCATAGAAAGGTTCCACTCAGAACAAAAGAGGGAAAAGGAATAAGCGCTATCTCAAGGATTACAACTATTTAGGGGGGAAAAGGGAAAAAAACTCAAAGGAAGGGCTATTCAACGGACGTGTTGCCGATGGAAAAGAAAATATTTAAGGAGAGAACCGCGCGATCTTGGCGGAAAATATCGGGGGGGGACATAAAACGAGGACTATCTTGAAGGATAACAGCAATCTGTAGGCGCCGACGAGTTGAGGGGTATTGAACCTCCGGAACTCAAGCTAATTCCCATTGAAGAGGAAAGTATCATGGAGAGGGGCAGCACCAAGAAGTCTTCTCGGGGGAAAAAAGCGGAAGGAAGTGTCCATGACTTCTCGACGATCTCTTCTCAATATTATGGATAGGGGAGGGAAACACACAACTGTATGGAAAAAGAACTGCAGCGAAATAAAAAGGCTGTGGAGGGAGAGGGGGGGACTTATGCAGGGGTTTCATGGGAGAAGGTGGGGGGCTACGGCAGTCTTCAAGAATGGAAAAAAAACAGGGGAGCAGAATACAGGAAAAGGGAGGCAGTTGGTTCCAAGAGCTCCGAGTGAGACCTGCTTAAAGGGGGAAGATCTCTCTCCCGAGCTGAGGAAGCTGCAAAGAAAGGAGTGTGTCTCAAAAGGACTACCGAAGCGGGGATAATGCAAAGGTAAAATAAGGACCATCGAAGAATATGGAGAGGAGACTCGGCAGGGGGGGAAAGGGGGTCAGCCATCTTCTTCAATTGAAATCTTAAATACAAGAGGAAGAGACTTCGATGCCAGAGGTTAGCGTACACTAGTCCAAAAGGGAAATTGGGAGGGGGAGGGGAGGAACAAGACTATTTTTCCATTTTCCACTACACGGATTAATCCGGGGGAGGATGGTCTAGGGTCACTAGGTTTCCAAAAAAGAGTATGGAGAAACCTTGGGGATAGAAAAAATCAGATGCGCGGCAATCCTGGCAGAAAGCCGGGTAGAGAAACACCAAGAGTCGAGGTCAATCAATAGAAGGGGGAAAAATCCATCGGCGAAGAGGGCCGTAGAAGATAGCGAATTCATAGGTGGGGGGGGACCTGGAAAGAGCTTGGGGAGAGGGAAATCTGCACTATAGGGTGTACGTGTGAAAGCAGAAGGGGAGGATGGGAGTGGATTGGAGTGTTTCGACTATGCACTGATGGCGACCAGGAAAGACCAGTAAGGAGGCACCTTTCTTCGAAAGAGTGACTTTATTGTAAAGGAGGAAAAAGCCATAGGCGGGGGGAAACAGAGAAAATATTTCCGCACAGAAGCATTAGGTGAAAGGCTACCGAAAACCGTTTTAAAGGGGCGACGTAAGGGGGAAAAAGGGGGGGTCCATTGCAAGAGAGAACGAGTGGTTTCCATTGTAAGGGGACTCACCGATCAAGTTGTGACTCTACGAAAAGTAGTATGGGACAACAGGAGCGGGGGAGGGTGAAATCCAATGGGGTGGAAAATACTTCTTAAAAGGACCACGATGGTTTAGACGCTCAATTACAGCCTCCAAGGGGAGGATCAACTCGGGTGTGCGAAAGGAAATTCACCCTAAAGATATCGATCATGTGAGTAAAGCCGTAACAAAGGGAAGAAAGTCAGTGCGTGACTCTCACTGCATCAAAGAAAATCAAAGAAAAGAAAAAGAAAAAGACAATCTAAAAAGACTCCTTAAGGGAGGGGGGCTCACCAAAAACACAAGAAGAGGGGAAAAATGACAATAGCTCGAAGAAACTTCTGGGTCACTCTAGGACGTGGGATCCACCAGCTCTGAAAAAGAGAAAAAGAGGGGCTTGGGAGAAAAAAATATTTATGGAGAAATCGAGGTCGGGACGACCGGGGGGCAGGATTGGTGTCCTCTCAAATCGGGAGATCTAGAAGAACGCCCGTGAATACATCTGTTTAAGAAGAAAAGGAAACAACGGAGGAAAAGTGTCTTTCCAATGGAGCTGGCACAAAGGCCGAAGGGGGGAGAAGGAAAGATTGGTGTTCGTAGTTGAACTGAAACAGATGGGGGCCAAAAGTAGTAAAAAGGGAAACAACATCAGAAGGGAAAGATATGAGAAAAAAGGTGAAGCCGTAGGCAACTCAAAAACGGAGCGAAATATTGAAAAGGAGAAAAATGTTCGCGGAGTGAAAAGATCCTCCCCTGCGGAGGGAGGGAAGCTGACTACATAGCTGGAAAAAAAGGACCATAACTATTCGAGATCATACAGGAGATTCACTGGAGGTTTCCGGCATATAGGGAACAGGCGAAAATGTCTTCCAAAAGACTCATCCCTAAAATAACGGTAGTTCCGCTGAAATACGGAGAACGGGCAGGAAGTCTTCCATGTACAAATCCCCTATAAAAGAATTGGATAACCAGAAGCAGTTCAGAAATACACCGGGGTTGGGGGGCCTGCGATAAGTCCATTGGATAAGAACGACGAAGAGGCGCAAAGCCGAAAAAGGGCCGAGCGGACGAAGGGGGGTGCCTGGTGGCTACGGAAAAAGGCCAGAAAAAAAGGGGGCTCAATCGGATTGACTCGCGTCGTGAAATCTATAAAAGAGTAATAAGCATGAAAAATTGAAGTAGTCCAGGAGCTCAGTGTTCTTTAACGAGAAGATCGTGGCTGCCGAAGAAGGAAGGCGAGAATTGGAGGGGGGGAGGTCGAAAAACGGACAGTAATCAACTAAATAAATGGTTATGCGAGGGGGGCGGACCCAAAAGGCCTAAGGAAGGAGGAAGGAAGGTACGAGGGGCCCGCCGGATTCCACGACGACTTTCGGCGAGGAGGCCTGGTACCGGAGCCAGTGAAGGAGGAGGATGGACTCTGAAGGTCTATGATCAGACAGGGGGGGTGGCAGACAGCGGCCCAAAAAAACGCAAGAAAAAGAGAGGAGATCTCGTGGACCCCGATCGAGGGGATCGTACACTCAAGGAGGAGGGGTTCCAGAAGTCTAGATCGCAAAGAGGCCTGGCAACGACGCAGAATGTTGGGGCGCAATGAATGGAAACGTTTGGAGCAGGGGGAAGAGGGGAAACCGTGAGACTCGAATTCCGTTCCAAGAAAGGGGGAGAAAAAAGATAAACGATTCTCTCAACAACAGGGGGGGGTGAGGAGATTAGATCCAAGAAGGGGGAGTCGGACGGGGGATAGGACCGTGGGGAACTTGCCACCAAGAAATGAAATTGCACTGCCAAAAGGAAGTAAAGAAACAAACACGGAAGGAATAATCAATGATAGAAAAAAAAAGGCTCGCAAAAGAGTGGGAAAAAGCAGGAAACTAAGAAGGATGCAGACGAGAGAGGGGAAAAAAAAGGGGGAGGGGTCCAGAGGAGAGCGTTCAGACTCGGAAAGGGTTTCCAGAAATCTCGAAGCCCGCGACTTCTGAATCAAAGTTCAGAGAAAAAAATCGACGGTCGTGAAAACGGCTAAAAGGAAAACGAGTCGTGGGAATCCGCGGAAAACTGGACTTCAAAACAGGGTACTATTAAGCGGGACCGTAAGGAAGGGGGGACAAAAAATTGGAAAAGGGAGGCGAGTGAAAACGAAGTCAAAACAAACGTCGAGAGGTGGTTCACATGAAAAGGGAGACGCTCGGCAAGATCCGAGAAGGTCGGAGGCAAAAACAGGTATCAGGAAAGGGGAAAAAGAGCAGCGCAATCATAAGGTAAGGGCCACCCGGGGAGAAGGGGGGCAGAAACCTGCAAAAAAAAACTCGGTAGAGTCCGAGGGAGCAGGCATTTTCAAATTCTCTAATTGAAGATTCGCAGGGGTCTTAGAGGTAGCAGAAAGGAAACCAAGGTGTATGGGTGGAAAAAAAAAAAAGCTGAAAAATGAGGGGGGAACTATACCGGGCTGATTGATCGGAGCGATGAGTCAATCTGGAACCGTCCTGCCGCAGAAGAACTGAACATAAAAGGCGGTGAGGGAAAAAAAAAGACATAAAAAGGAAAGTAGGGGGGCCATAGCTCCGCGTCCTGCTGTAACTCAAAGTAATAAGAGGCGAAACTGGAGGGAAAAGGGGCAAGACATTAGAAAGGGAAAGGCCCAGCAAGAAGGGATCAATAAAGGGAAATGTCACTCCAGTCACCTCTTACTGCAGGAGGAGCGGGGGGGGGCATCCATCGCGAAAATGGTAGAAGGGAGAGAGGTTCCATCGATAAAAAAAATTCTAAGAGGGAGGAGAAGGGGCTGACAACATGGGGAAAAAAAAAAGTTACGGAGCACAAAAATAAAGGGTGGCCTGAAGTTGGGAGGAAAAGGCAATGAAGTCTATTTTAACTTGGACAACAAGCAAGACAGGGCCTTGGTTTTGGGGGGGGGGGGTGGTCAAAATAAGGGTAAAAGTATTAACAATGCCTAAAAAAAAGGAGGAGGAGGGGAACCAAAAGCCGCAAGACATGTAAAGGTTCTCTCAGAAAACCCGAGTATTTCATAAAAAGGGGCATACTGCGGCGAAAAAGCAATCGGGGAATGCCAGAAGAAGGACTAACAACGCCAAAAAGGGGGGAAGAGCGAGATCACCCATAGAAGAGAGGTGTCAAGCAAGAAAAAAGGAAAATCATGAACGTGAAAGAAAAAGGCTGATTCGCGGGGGGCTTTTTTGCAGGACTATGCTTCAGGGCTGAACCTTAAGAAGACAAAAGAAGCATTCCGAAAAAAGCGGGATGGATGGGGACGGGGAGGGCAACGCACAGAAAAAAAGAGATAAGAGGGAGGAGCTGATGCCAGGGTTCGCACATATGCAGCCGGTTTTAGCGAAAGGGCGGACGTTGTCGGCTCGACACTGGAGGGATGCAGCGCGGCAGAAGGATGGAGGTAGTGTGAGGGAAAACAGGGATCAGGTGGCATCCACTCAAACAAAAACAAAATGAAGGGAGGAACAACAACGGAGTTGGGGAAGCTGGAGAATCTCGAACCAGGGGGAAGAAACGAGAGAAAACGTCCGGCCGCATCTATACAAAACGGCTTCATATAGGAACGGGGGCGGCATCAACGGAAAAAAAATCCAGAGAGTGCGAAAAACAAGCCAAATTAGGAAAGACTCCTGTCGGAAACCTTGATAAAAAGAAAGCGAGAAAGTCAAGAAAAGGCCCGGGCGAAGAAGAAGGGCTGCCTGACGAAAAGAAGAAAAGGGGCTAGAAAAGAGTCGAAGACCTCAGCGGGGCAACTCGATGCTTGTAAAATAGTACCGACTACTATATCAAGAAATTTGGAAAGGGGAAAACAGAAGCAGGTGCTGGAGAGAAACCGGAATGTAGGGAAGGAGTGGTGGAAATATCTGGGGGGAAGTCCGGCGCCACGTTTGGGGGGATGATAGAACGCTCGAAAGGAGGAAAAAAGACCATCGGCAAGGCAAGGTTAGCAATGGAAAAGCGCTGGCAAGCGTTCCGCCTAACACTGAACCTATGTGGGTCAAAGTACAAGGGGGAACTGAAGAACAAGGAGTCAAAATAGGGCAAGCCGGACGCATTTCGCACGCTCTGGGGGGACGATGGAATTTCCTCCGAAAAAAAAAGCCTCTGACAATAACAGAAACCGGGAAGGAGTACGTCTCCACTAGGGTGACGGACAGTGGAAAAGACAATGATCGGAGCGTTCTTTTTCTACCAAAACAGAAAATGGGCTTGTGTCGTCCAGCTCGAGTCAGCAGCTTCTTCCAAGTTTCTGTTCCAGTGCGAGCTCATAAGGGTATTCCAAATCCCTGACTACCATGGAAAAAGAGTTTTGTCCGGCGGAAGATAAGGAAGAGCAAACTGCCTAAAAAGGAAATTAGACAACTGCGGCCAGGAGAAGATACAGACGAGGATCAACCTGCTGATTTTCAAGCTTTTTAAACTTGAGGGGTGGGTGCCTTATATATAAATTGAAATCTGAAAATGGCTAATCATTTACCGAGCTGGGGTCCTCAAAAAAGAGAATTCTCGGAAAAAAGGAGTACTAAAGGGTGCTGCATGGAAAAAAAAAAAAAAAAGCGAAATTGTTTGCCGCGACAACCGGAGTCGGGGGCCGAAGGGACTCTGGAAAGGGGAGAAGGACTCGTCGTCTCTCAATTCAATTCTGGAATCGGCAGTCTCTAAAAGTTGGACCTGTTGATACAAAGCGGAGTGGAGAAAAGCGGGGAGGACTAAACCGAAACTGGAGTGGAAGGAAAAAAAAAGCCTGGGTTAATAGTAAAAAGATTACTGAAGTCCCGAAATGGCGAAAAGGGGGGGACGGGGGCATAGAATCATAAGCCGTCCTCAGAGGATCTGAAGAAAATTAAGGGATTGAGAGGGGGTTTCAGTGAAGGATATATGCGGGTAATACAGGGAAGGAAAAAATAAGGAAAGCAACCGGGTCGAATTCTCAATACCTATCTTGTGGACTCTGTGGGGAGGAATTGGGTTACGTCATCCTTGCTGAGAAAAATGCGGAAGGCTGTTGGGTTTCAGTCCAAAGGCATTTGAAAGCTCTGAAGGGGGGAGAAAAGATGGTCACTGGGGCGGCCAAAAAATGTGCAAGCATGAAAAAAATTTTGCAGGAAACAAGAAAGAAGGCAGGGGCTCTAACCCGGAAAACCACTTCAGGGATAAAACTATTTGGTCGGAAAGAAAAAGCGGAGAGGTAAAGGGAAACCCAATCGTTTTAGAGAAGGGGAAGAAAAGGTTGTGAGGGGAAGAAGCAAGTGCTGTTTCCACAGTTTGGCCCTCAAAACAGGCCGTAATGCTCATGGAACACCCCGTCGAGAGGGGATGTTTGGACCAGGATAGAAAGCTGGGGGCTCGCTCAAAGATCAGGGACAAGAAAAGGCGTTAATGAGGAGGGGTCACGATCTCGGTCGAATCTGGGGTTTTCCAACAATCTAGAGGGGGCAGCATACGTGCACTTCTGGAGAAAACCAGGTAAGAGACAAGAGACAACGCAAGACGTGGGGAGAAAACGGCAGAGGGAACAGGAGATCGTAGGAAGCACGCAGGGGTTTCGTTGGGAAGAGAAACTAGAAAGACTCGAAGCAAAATTTACTAAGGACAAGGGGGGGAAAGATCGAGTTAGGGGGGAGTACATCCAGCCTATCTTCACTGCGAGAAACTGAGGAGAAGGTTTAACAAAAGGAAAAGGACTGGACCTACCGTCAATTCTGTGCCATTCTGAGAGGAAGACGATGGTTAGTAGTGAAAAAAGGCAATACAGAAAAATCTCGAAATGCAGCAGGGCAAAGGGGGAAGGGGGGGGGGACCAAGGATGCGCTGGGCATCAACCAGTAAAAGGGAGGGGGACGTTTTGAAAAATGGGAAAAAGCTGGGCGGAAGCAGTTCAAGACTGGAACGATAAAGGCTAAATTGATTATCTGGGAGTCCAAAGCACGGTGGTATCCATGAGAAATTACAGGACAAAGGAGTCTGTTAGAAAAGTGGCAGGTAAAAGAGGACTTGCAAGTTGGGGCGCGAGCTAAACGGACCATACCGCAGGGGGGGTTAGCAAGGGAGAGGGCGGGTGTCCTCGACTCGAGTACAATTAACACAATGGGTGTAAAGAAAAAAAAGACGATGGAAAAGGGGTCAAGAACTTCAGATAAAAAAGGGAAACTACCTGCAGCAAGTGGTTCCAAGGTTTCAGGCGAACAGGACAGGAAAGTTTCGCGCGTTGTTGAGTGCATCGGATAGGGGAGAGGGGGGACGTATAGAGTAAGGAGCGAGTACGGACGCCGAATAAGAGTAACTTTCGGGAAAATACGGCTGTTCTCAAGGAAACACGAGGTGGAGGGGGAAGGGGGGCGGGAAAACCGCTTCCAGCACAGGGATTTCCAGGACTACACTGAGGAAGGTGCAGGGAAAGGGATAAGTGGCCGTTAAACTAGATTTCGAAAACTTCTATAAAGGAAACTGAACATTATCTTAAAGCCCTAAGAAAAGACTTATAATCCCTCCCTGGTTCCGGGTTAAAAAGAAGAAAGGGAGTGAAACAAAGAATGATAGCGATCTTTTACTGAGAAGCATTCTCGAGGGAGCGTCTCAGGAACAGAAAGAGGGGGGGGGAAGGCGGGAAGAAGGGAGTCTTGTCGGTAGGGGGAGCTCAAAAGTAGGAGGAGTGGCTTTGCACTCCTAGTACTGCGAAAAGGAAGGGCAGTGAGAGCATTGGAAATATCTTCAGATCTTTAGAAGGGAGCGCAAAAAAAAAGAAAGCTTTAAGTTCATCTGATGCACTACTAAAGGGACAACCAGAATATGAGGTTATCTCCAAGTTAAAATTAGGGAAAAAAGGGGGCTCGGTTGTTTTGTGGGTTACACTAAGAAGTCATTGGAAAAAAAAACTCTAAACGGAACTGGGGGGACAATTTTGTATTTTGGAAGCGTAAATTCGAAAAAAAAAAACGAGGGGGGAGGAAGAGATAGATGCTAACCGTGAGTGACTTTACAAAATAGGGGACATACTGAGAAATAAATGAGCAAAAAGATTGTGGGACGAAGAAACGTCACGGCTGGGACGATCAACGCTTGCTTGGGGTGTCTAACACTGAGTGCTGCATCAGCGCCCTATAATGTTAAAAGGTGCCGAAGGAAAAGAAAAAATCTCTTATATCTCCTGGGAGGCGAAAGACGGGACCTTGAGAGAATAGTCTTGCACCACGCCAGAAGGGAAGTCACAAAGAAAAGGATCACGCGGAAAAAGGGAACGAGACGCTGAAGGGGGACCAAAGAGCTCGAAAGAAAGGAAGGGAGGTTCAGATTGTCAAAGGAAAAAGGGCCGGATCTCATGCAGGATTGTTCAAAAAGCAACAAGATGATGACGATCGAGGCTGCCTGAGGGGAAGGGGGGGGGGGGTCCGGGACTGCAGATAGTGGGCGGGGAAGGGAAAGTTTGGAGGGTTAAAGGGAGATACAGAAACCGGCTTCCTAGTTTCAGGGGGCAAGGGAAAATCCTGGCAGTCACAACGACAACATTTTTGGAAGGACGGGAACATGAGAAAAAGCGGAGAGCGGGGGAGAAAGACGCTTCGCAAATATACGGAGGGGGACAATCTGATTTCATTTTCCTTGGGAAAGGCCGATAGGAGGAAGAAAAACACTAAAAAAAAAGGACGTGTGAAGGAGCCAGAAAGGGGACGATGACCTTGGCCTTCCTCCACGCTAGTGAAACGTGGGATTAAGGGGGGAGGAAGAAGGTATAAAACGAAGGACATCCAGCTCGGAGAAAAAAGAAAAAGGATTCACTAGGAAGGACGAGAAAGAGAAAAAACCAGCAATTCCTAATAAAATTGCTTAGAGAACTACCAGACGGGGGTCAGAAAAAAGCCTGACTGAAAAGAGGGAAAGCCTCAACGATGCCTGAAAAGACGAAAAAGCTATGAGGAAAAGGGAGAGTCAGCTGAAACCGAAAAGGGTGTTTGGAATGCGATAAACCATTGACGAGAAAAAGGGGAGGATGGCTGCCTGCCGCCCAGCTAGGCCTAACGAGGAAACTATTTTGGGGGGGTTGAAGGGCATTGAAAAGGGGGGAACGCCTTGAGAGGGGAAGCGCGATGAAGAAAGCGAAAACAGAGAGAAAAGGAAAAGGTTCTGGATAGAGGCCGATCGCGGACCCTTTTTAAATTTTCTAACATCGCACTCGCCAGGGGAAGAAAGGGAGTCCCCGAAAGAATGGGGAAGGTCGAAACAAAGGGGGGGGTAGGCAGAAAAGAAGGGAACCACTTCGTGGCAGTCATAGATGGAAAGAATTTAGACTCCTCGGCGAAGGTAAGAAATCTGGGATTGGGAGGGAAGCGCGAAGGGAAGAAGAGGTCCATCTAAAGAGCAAACTCAGAGTCGGGAATTCAGAAGGCGGGGAACCCAGTTGGATCGTCACGACCCGAAAGCGGTGGCCGAAAAAAATAAAAAAACATCGTCAGCTGGGAGTGTGTCTTCCAAAAAAGAATGACACGCGACGACGGTTGGGGGGGAGGTCCTTGAGGCTTTCGAAAGTGTGTCGGACACTAGGGTTGGGAATCAAGGAAAGAACATTTCAGGGAAATCGAATAAGTCCTAACAGGGGGAAAAACCACGGCTCGAGAAAAAGGGAGGTCAAGCTCTAAAAGGAAGAAGGGAATCCCGGGTCTAGCCGTGGGAACCGTTATTACCGAAGGGGGGGAGAGGAGTCTGGTGGGAAAGAAAAAATGCAAAGAGGGGGAAAAAGTTGGCAGCAAAGGACAATGGGCTCACGGGAAGAAGTGAAAACATTAGGCATTCAGGGAAAAAATCCAGAGAACGATGGCGCGCTCTGAGCGCAGATGAAGAAATCAGAAAAGGAAACGAGTTCGTTAGAGACGACATAGACAGCAGCATCGCGAGGGGTTGAAGGAGAAGGGGGGTGCACTCAAGTCAAGAAAAAAGCCAGCTCGTGGACTTCGCTATCGGCAATACCTTCGATCGATGAAGCTAGAGTTGAGGGATTCAGGAAGAAAAAAAATAGCACACGGAGACCTGCGGTGGAAAAGGATCTCTAAACTAATCAAAGGAAGAGCAACGATTTCGAGTTATACAACATGAAAACGTCTAACGAAAAAGAACCCGATCGCAAGAGTAAGCTGGAGAACGACAGTGAGAGTATGTGAAAGAAGCCATACGTTGATCACGAGCAAGGATGTGGGGTCCATCGGCCGATGGGGAGGGGGCGCAACCGGATAGGTGTGGAAAAGAAGGGCAGGATGCCAGGACTCAGGATTCACGAAAGAGGACGGGACTCAAGGAAAGTCAAGGTGGAGGGCAAACTATGAAAGCTTGGAAAGAAACTAAAGCAGGCTGTTGATCCGGGGGAGAAAAAGGTGAGGGGGACCTGAACGGCCGGGGGGTCGCTCTCTTAAAGCAAAAAAACAAGCTGTAAGGATCGAAAAAGTAAGCGAGTTTCCAATCGAAGTCGAGGACCGCTGTAAATCACTTTAATAAGGAGGATCTCCAGCTGGATAGGGAGAAAGAGTCTTATTAAGAAACGCAAAGAAAAAAAAGTGCGGAAAATGGGGAAAAGGAAAATCTGGAGCTGCAAGAGGACGGCGCGGGTTCGCTCGGTTGTGGTGGGGTAAGGATCGTCAGGGGGACCTTAGAGTAGGGAAAACAACAAAACAGGGGAAAGACGTCCGCGCCGAAAAAGGGAATGTCTGCACGCTCAGGAAAAATGAGAACAACAATCTTTTCCAGCGGGGAAAGGGGGGGGCGGGATGACCATGAAAACGAAGGCCGGGTTCGTGATGGGGGTGGTCACTACGTTGAAAAAAAGAGATGTATAGAAAACAGGGCATCTAAAGAATCCTCAAGATTCGTTAAGACCTCCCGCTTCGAGTTCCTAAAGATACTGAAAAGACCAATTAAAAAAAGGAAGAGTAAAGTAAAGGGGGAAACCGAGAAAAGGGCTTCGGCGTTGGCATCGCGCAGCGGAAATCGTTTCGCGTTGGGTGAGGAGGCGCAGTTTGACGGCACTACAAGAGTCGAAAAGGAGGAACGCAGATCAGGCAGGAAGACAGGAGCTGGGGGGAAGAAAGCACGTCGAGTAGAGTTCTGTTCAGGTTATAGGGAATAAAACAGCAGAGGGAAAAGGGAAAGGGGGAAACGTTTTCCTTGTCAGGAAAAAAAAGAAAATAGTGGCCTCGAAAATCTCTCGAATAATACCTTGTGAAAAGGTAGGGGAGGAAGGAACCAGGGGTGCTCTCTCAAAAAAAAAAGGGGAGGCTTAAAATAGGATCTGGTGAGGGAAGGGGGGGCACAAGGCGAGACGCTCTGCTTCTTAAATTTTTCACTGAACGAGCCATACAACTTCTTCAATGGCTCAAGATTAAAAAAAGGTCATCACAGTGCAAAAGACGGGATCAATATTCAGGTCGTTGCCGCAAGGGGGAAGAAGGAAAATGCGGGATCTGCAGCCTGTCCTTAAAGGGAAAGCCTTCAAAAGAGTCGCAACAAAAAAAAATCCGCAAAACGCCTCGGGGGAAGAACAAAGGCCACAGAGCGCTGGACAGCTCCCAAAAGGAAACGTTAAAAAAAGGGGGAGGGGAGGAACTGGAGCCTCGCCTTTATCTCCCGATGGCGGGACCGTCCCTAGTTGGGAAAAGGAAAAGCTAAAAAAAACTGAAAAAGTCTACCGAGGTTCGAAAAGGCGAGGAGAGAACGTTGGCGATACATCTTGGAACGAGTACCA
>Ga0179593_1435193_pt1 | contig 14022 bp, 34 predicted proteins | sample CZODoug2_1_08_16_FD_185931 | JGI IMG/M metagenome (GOLD analysis project Ga0179593, IMG submission 185931) | Vadose zone soil fungal communities from Angelo Coast Range Reserve, California, USA - CZODoug2_1_08_16fungal (PacBio error correction) | ecosystem: Environmental > Terrestrial > Soil >...
GTGCCGGAACACGAAGATTGTGCGGATATCGGAAAAAAGGAACTAGCTGGTTCCGCGGCCCGGACAATTTCATGTTGGGTGGACAAAACCAAAACTAAACCAAGGATACTCCAGATATGCCAGAAGACGCAATCCAGCGACAATATAGCCCCTCACCCGCTGTGGGGGAGGAAAAAGGCCCGTTCCCGGGTCATAGTAACCGTTAGTGGACCAAGCACGGCGGGGACCGGAAAGGGGCGGTTGCCGAACGAAAGGAAAACAGTGCGCACAGAAACAGGCTGTCACCAAAGGTCCTACTACGAACCAAAAAATCACCAAAAAAGGAAAGGAAGACGTTACCAGCCAGCAGGGGGGACGGGTAGGTACCTTCGGGGGGGAAGGGCAGGAAAGGGCAAGCCCAAGGGGGGAGGTGTCGCCAACCTGAAAAGGCGATCTGAAGGGGATTTGTTGGCTGGTCGGCGAGCCGTGGCCGGGAAAAAAAATGGGAAAGAAAAGAGAAAAGCAAATACAAAAGCGCACGGGAAAAAGCTGGAAGGAGCGGCAAAAAACCGATCGGCATCGACCAGTGAAGTACAGGGGTTTGCCCCCGGGACGAAAAAAAAAAAGAAAACTGCCAGCAAGAAGTGGTGGGAGAAATAACGGAGGGGGGGTGGGGGAAAAAAGAAAGAAAAAAAAATAGCCGCACCGATGGACAAGAAGGCCCTCAGCGGGGACCATCACATCTCTCACGTAGTGTAGCGAGCAGAGTCCCGATCGGTACAAAAGAAATCGGTTCGAGGGTGGGGAAAAAAAGGGGAAGAAGCGAGAACCGTGAAGAAGGAAAAAAAAAGTGGGGATGAGGAGGGTCAGATAGGCAGCGGCGGGAAAACTGTCTCAGTAACGCGGGCGCCAACCATGACCGTAGAGAAAAAAAATTGATCCACATTGTGTGGCACCGAAAACAACAAGCGGCAAAGGTGGCCCAAAAGGGTTGTTTTACGGGGGGGGGCACATAAAAATGTCACCAAGCAGAAAACTGATTTGTAGAAACCGGTCGGATTACAGGGAAGGAGAAGAAAGCAAGGCAACCTTGGTGGCAGACCACCACCAACCCCCCCCCGCCAGAAAGGAGAAAAGGGCCAACGCCAGACCGCCAACGAAGGGATAAACTGGGAAAAAAGAGGGGGGATTGTGAGGGGAAGGAGAACGGGCTCGGAGAAAGGTGCAAGATGCGGGGGAGAGAGGGAAATGTTAGGGCAAAAGAAAAGTGGCGTGGGGAGGTAACGTAGGTAAGTTGACAGGAATAAAGAAAAAGAAAATAAAAAACCCCAAAGGGGGCAGAAAACGGCGATACCCCAAGGAAAGGCATGGAACATCAAACAAAATTAAAAACTACACAAGGGGAGGTCAACATTCAGTAGAAAGAATAAATGACGATGAAGAAAGGATCGCAAAAGTTTGGTGAAAAAATAGAAAGGATTGCCGTCGAACAGGGTGAAAAAAGAAAAAAAAGCCATGATTGAAAGGAAAGGGAGACTGTGACACAGAAAGAGAAACGCCCACCATCCTTTGGAAAGGAAAACAAAAGTCCAAGGGTAAAGACCGGAAAGTGGCTTAAAAAATGAAAAAAATTATAAAAGGGTTGGGTAAAGAACCCAGCACGAAAGGGACGAGAGGGGACAGCAAACAAAATCCGAAAAAGAGAGGGGGAAAAGGGGGTTCGACAATTTTGGAAACAAGCAAAGAAAGAAAAAAAAAGAGGAAATCTTGTTGGAAAAAAGGATGAGGGGAAAAGCCGGTCGGATGTTTCAAAAAGAGAGGGGCGAGGGATCCAAAAGTGTGGCAAGAAGGAATAAGCAGGGAAGAAGAACACGGGAAGGAGAACTTTCATCAAAAGGAAATGATTGAAGAGGAAGGAGATGCCGAAAAAAAAGCAGAGGAAAAAAAACAAAAAAAAAATCGGTGAAATGGGGGGGGAGTCACTGAGAGGCGAAATAGAAAAGATCGGGGGTCACAAAAGGGAGAATGGGGAAAAAACCCAACAGCCAATACCCCCACACCAAAGGGAAACATGGCGTCTGGTAGTCAAGGGGTCGGGCCCAGACAAAAATGGCCAGGGAAAAATCAGAGGCAATTCGAAAAGGGGGAAAGGAACGAAAAAAGTAGGAAGGAAGGGGGTGGTCGGGGAAAGGGGGGGACGAAAAACGAAGAAAGGATGAGAAAGGGGAAACGGGAAAAGGTAAGCGCAACAAGAAAGCAAAAAGGAGAGCAAAAATGGGCGACGAAAAGAAACGTCTTCTCCCAGAAGAAATAAGAGGGGAGGGTGTTCAAAAGAAAGGGGGGGGAAAAAGGAAGCAAAGACGGGCGAGGAAAAAAAGGGGGACAGGCAAAAGAAGGGACCCAACAGGGGAGGAACAAGGGGGGGAACACGGTTGGAAGAAGAAAAAAATGGAAAGGAGGGAAAGGCAGAAGGGGAGGGATCCAGGGGCCCCCTTAAAAAGGAAAAGAGTTGTAAGTGAAAGGCACTGAAACTGGGAACGATGTACCAGAGGAGGCAGGCTGGGACGAAATTGGTTACAAAAACAGGGAAAAAAAGAAGAAATTAGTGCCCACGGGGGGCAAAAAGAAAGGTGGAAACCAGCAACAGCGGCGGAACAAGAAATTAGGAAAGAAAGACAAGAATAAGCACAAGAGTTCACCAACTGTTGTCAGGGTTGATCAATGACAAAAGCAGTCGCAACAAAAAAAAGGGGGGGAGGGAAAAAAACTACTGGAAAATGGATGAGAGAAGAAACACAAAACGGATGAAAAAAAAAAGAATACTAATGAAAGAAAAGTCGGGAAAAAAGGAAAGAAAAGAAAAGGCGTGTCGAACCAACAGGGGGACGGGGGGGGAAAAGCAATGGAGAAAACAAAGCGGAAAAAACCAAAGGGGAGAGGGGAAGATTCAAACGGGAAGAACTTGGGGGGCACCGGTGAAAAACACTGAATGTCAAAAAAAATTAAGGCAAAAGACCGGCAAGGAAAAAAGGATTGCGGTTTAAACGGGGAAGGTGCTCAAAAAAAAAGGTCTGCGAGACCACTGTCGTAAAAGACTTGAAAAACACTTTCGCTAAGACACCTAAATACCGTCCGGAAATCAAAACAGAAAAAAAATGAAAAAAAGTTGGTCGTGAAGCGAATGACGGGGGGGGGAAAAGGGGGAAACCGGAGGAGGATTTCCTTAATCCACCGCCTAGACGAAGCAGGGGAGTCACCGAACGAGGGTCAATAAAATTGAAACGGCATAAAAATAACGAACGGGGAAAACAATGGTGGGTTTCCGGGGGGGGAAGAAAGGGAGGGGGCATGGGAGAATGAAGGGGACTAGACCGGGAGGGGCCGAAACCAGAGAAGAAAAAGAAAAGAAAAACGACCGAGATTGCAACTGGCTGTAAGGGAAGGGGGGGAATACTGCGAGCTGGTGACGAGCAAAGGGAAAAAAAATCCTTGTTTCACTAAGGACAGGGAAAACTGACTGGGGAAGCAAGGAAGCAAAAAAAGGCAGGGGGTGAAAAGGGGAAGGACTCAAAACGTATAAGAAAGTATAAATCACAGAAAAAGGAAAGCGCGAAGATATCAATTCCTCGCGCCTGCACAAAGAATACACTACCCCCAGAGAAAAAGGGCGCAGACACAAGGCGCCGCAAAAAAAAGCCCAAAGAACTAAAAAGAAAAAAGAACCAGGACTTTGGGGGGGGGGGATAACGGAAAAAGGCGAAACTTGGGGGGGAACAAAAGAGTGGGGGAGGGACAGAAAAACCAGTGCAAAAAAGAAAAATGAAAAAAGGAGGAATAAACGGGTGGGGGGGACGGGGGGGGAAAGAGGGGGGAAAATCGAAAGCAGCAGGATGAAAGAAAGAAGGGGTAAAAAACAAGGAAAAGAACTAAGGGGGAAAAAAGAAGCCCCAGAAAAAGTAACGAGACAGACGGGGAAAGGAACGGAAGTCAGGGGAGAAGAAAAAAGACCAGAACGGAAAAAAAGAAGGGGACAAGAAACCTACCAAAAGATCAGGTAAAGGGGGGGTGAACGTTTGTCTAAACCAAACCACGTAAAGGGGAAGGAATGTGGGGGGAGTCACAAGCCGAAAAAGTTAAAGATCTTCAGGGGAGGGCACAGGAACAAAAATAAAGAATGGGAAAAGGGGGCTGAAACAAATCGGAAGTGAAAAAAAGTTGAAGGTTTGGAGACAACTAGGTAGGGGGGTAGAGTCTAACGCAATCAAAAGTTAAAGTGGAAAGCAGGGTAAGTGAAAAGGGGAAAAGCAGAGGTTACGGGAAGGGTAGGGTCGAATTTGTGTGAGAAAAAAGAAAAACGCCGCGGGAACTTGACAACTAGAAAAGGGGGGAGAAAAAAAGGACGACCGAAAAAAAAAAGGGTGACTGAGGAAAAACTCCAAAGGGGAGGGGAAGGGGGGGGGAACCAAGACAGTTCTTGAGGAAAGGAACGCCGGAGGGAAAAAAAGGGGGGTTTTGGCGGGGAGCAAATGCGAGGGACGGGTATATCCCTGCAGAAAAAGAAAGAGAAGGGAAGGAAAAGAAAAAGCCTCACGGGGTTAGAGAAAAAGAAAAATGAAAAATGCAGAAAAGAAAAAGGGGCGAAGGGAAAAAGGGTCTAAGAGGTCCCGAAGTAGAAAAAAAAGACAAAAGGCATGAATATAAAATATCAGGGGAAGGGGAAGGGGCGGGAGAAAAATTAGACACCCCAAAAAAAGTCAACGGGCGGGTAAACAAGGTTGCTTGGGGGGACGGGGAAACTGACTCAGGAAAAGGGAAGAAAACCACAGAAAAGAGGAAAAAAGAGTGGAAGGGGTACTGGGAAAACATTGGTGGGAAAAAAAAAGACCAAACAAAACAAAGGGGGGAAACTGGACGGAACCTGGGGAACCAGGAAACAAAAAATGTGGGGAGAAAAAACGTTCACTTATAGGGCTTACTGGAGAGAAGGAAGGGACCCTCCCCTGGAAGAAGGTAAAAACTTGGTCAGAAAAACGGGCTATCAACAAGAGGGTCCCACTCTAAGGAAAGAAGACCGGGAAAAACTCCGGGGGAAAGCAGTCAAAACTCCAAAGGGAGGGAAGAAGACGGCAAGGTGAAAAAGACAAAGAAAATGGTTACACGGGGGGGGTACGAAAAGAGGGGGAAAAAAAAAGCAGGGGCTGGGATGGGAAGCCCCAGGATCATATTGAGAGGGGGGATCGGAAAGGTGGGGGCGTCAACCAGTAGATCAACAGGAAGAGGCGTGCATCTGAAAAAAAAACCGGGGAACCAAGTGGGGGGACAAAAAGGTAGAAACGGGGGGGGGGGAAAGGACCCTAAAAAAAAGTTGGTGAGGGAAGGGGACCAAAACGTCTTGTATGGTAAAGTTCGTGGGGTGATCAAAACAACGCGGTCAAGAAAAACCAAAAGGGGGGGGGGATGCATCCTAAGGGAAAAAAAACGCATCAAGGTAAAAAGGTAAATCCTATGGCATTTGGGAAAAAAAAAAGTTTCAAGGTTTAAACCACTCAGTTGGACGGTAAGGAAGCCAACCAAGAACTACCTACCCAATTGAAGGGGCATTGTGTAACTGACAAAAGCCGATATCGGGGGGGGAATTGGGTGTGGGGGGGGGGGAAGAATGAAAAGGAAAACGCAAAGGGAACTGAAAACTCAATCATGGGGGGGAATAAACGATGAAACTGGTAAAAAAAGAAAAACTCAAAGGAAATGTAACAACCGTTCAGGGGAACCAGACCATGGGTCCAGAGGGGGGAAAGAAGAACCAACTGTACGGGGAAAAAATGATTGCGCACAAAGGGATATGATTGCAAGAAAGAAAGGGCGAATTTAATAGAAATAGGAAGCCTGGGCGGAAGGTGGGGGAATGAAAAACACCAGGGAAAAAATGAAGGAGAAAAAGACGGCACAGGATATAGGACAAAAAAAGGAGGAAGCCTGGGGCCAGCTTTGAAAAAAAGACAGAAAAATCACGTCAAATGGGGGAAGGAAAACAGGTGGAAAAGATCTCATCAAACAAAAAAGAAAAAGGGGGAATGAAATTCCAAAGGAAAAAACAAGTTAAAAGGGAGGGGCGAGAGAGGGGGAAAAGCACCAATGACCGAATCGGGAGAAACCAGGAATTAACAGAAAAAAGAAAGGGGGGACAATAAGGGCGTGAACGAAAAAACAGGGGGAGAAGACCCTCAAAGTGAAATGTCAGAAGCATATCACGCAAAAGGGGTTTTCTGATCAACACAAAGGTCCCTTGCAAGAAAAAAAAAAGCTGGTGACCAGCACAGGAAAGCGGAATCTTGGGGGGGTCTTGGAAAAAAGTCAACAGGGAAAATGGGGGAAGAAAGGCATAAAGGCTGGCAACAGGTACGACAACAAAAAAGGTCAATCGCCAAGTTATGGAACCCCAACTACAAGTAAAAAACAACCCTGGAATTGGGGGGGGGGGGGGGCCAGTGGGTGGGAAAAATAAAGAGAAAAAAGGAGGGGGGAGGAAAAGGGGGGGTGGGATCTTAAAAAGGGGTCACCAAAAAAGGGGGAAAAAAGCCCCCGGGGGGGGAGGAAAAAACATCAAGCCGTGGGGACAGTATGCAAAACAGGCAAAAAAAAAAAAGAAAATGGTGGGTTGATGTCTGAAAAAGAAAAAAAAAAAACGAAAAATGTGGGGCCGGGTCGAGACTAGGGGAAAAAAAAAAGAAAGACAGCCCAAAAAAAAAGGGGTAAGTCTGTGGGGAGGTCACGGCGAACAAAAAAAAACGAAAAGGGTTCCCGAAAAAAAGTCCAGGGGGGAAAAGGAAAGGGGGACAGCAGCTTAAAGAAAGCGACGGTTAGGAACGGGGGGGAGTAAAGGGGGGCGTCGCTCCAAAAAAAGGAATATGCAAGGTGCAAAAATGAAAGCGGCGGAAACAAAAGTTTCCAAAAGAGAAAAAAAAAAAGCGGGGGGAAAAAAAAGGGGGGGTGTCAAAAGGGGGGGGAAGACGGTCGATACCGTCAAAAGAGGGGGAGGGAAGAAAAAAAAGGTTATCGGCGGTGCAATGAAGTCAACACACGGCACGAAGGAAAGAGAGTCGCGACTCGGAAGGGAGGGCAACAGAAAACAGGAGAAAGGCAAAAAAGGACGGAAGGGGGGTATAAACAGGGGTGCGAACAAGGGACCAACGTGGAAGCCAAAGGGAAAGGGTGGTTAAAAAGGGTGGGGATAAAAAAAAGAAACAAGGTTGCAAACAGAGGGACCTCATCTGGGTGGGGGGGGATCCACTTGAGGTCGGAGGAACTGATGAAAAAAAAAAAATTTTAACAAAAAACGGGGGGGGCAAGCGGGAAAATGCAGTTTAAAACAGGAATGCAGAAAAGAGCAATTGCAGCAGGAAGGAAGGGGGAAAAAGCCTGGGAACACGGGGTAAAAGACCTGGGACTCAGTAAAAAAACAAAGCCGACAAGAAATGGGGGTGAGGGAAAGATGGATTCCAAGTGGAGGGGTTGGGGGCACAGCACGAAACACGGGAACGGGTGGGGGGATAAGTGAAAGACGCAAAGAAAAACTGGGGCTTGAAAGAAAACGCTGGAGAGGAAAAAAAGACAACACAAAAATGGTGCAAAAAAAAGCAAAGGGCCGGTCGATGTAATGAAAAAGGGAAAAACGGGGGGAAGTCCGGAGTTAACGAGAAGTAATCTAAGGGAGGGAAGAAAGGAACTCAGACAAACACAAAGGGAAAAAAGCAGGAACATCTTCCAGTAAAGGCCAACAGGGGGGGGTTCAAGAAATAAAAAAAAGGGAGTTTAAAAAAAGCAAAGAAGCGGTTAAAAAAAAAAAAAAACCCAGACCCGGGTGTGTAGGGGGAACAAAAAAGAAAAAGGCCATTGGGGTGCGAAAAGGGGGGGTCAGTAAAAAAAAAAATGGGGGCAGGGGGGGATGGCGGGTTCCAATGCCAACTAAAAAAAAGCAACGACCAGAAGGGAGGAACGAAAAAAAAAAACAAAAAAGAAAAGCAAAAAAGTGTGTAACAAAGGGGGGGGGGGTTGGGGAGGACAATGGAAAGAAGAAAAGAAGAAAATCCTTCCAGGGGTCCCAGGGCGAAGAAAGGACCGGGAAAGGGTGAAAGTTGGCTCAAAAGAGAAAAAAGGGAAAAAGGTTTGCCCAGTGGCAAAGGACAAAACGGCCGAAAAGGGGAAAAGGGGGGAAAGGGGAAGACAACGTCACTAAAAAGGAGGGGGCTGTTCAATCAACCTTGGAGAAAAAACAGGTGGGAAAAGACAAAAAAAAAAAAAGGAAAAAAAAAAAAAAAGTGAGAAATGGGGGAAACGCGAAGGGAGAACAAAGTGGGGGGAAAAGTGAAAAACGGGGTGTCCCCACAGAAAAAAAAAAAAAAGCAAGGGAAAGTCGGGGGGGAAAACATGAAAGGGAGGGGGAAAAACAGCCGAAATTCGCAGCGAAAAAAACGGAGGAAGTACTGTAGGGGAGGAGGGGGGGCCGTAAATAAGAGGACGGACAAGAAAGGAAATCCGGGGTTGAAGAAGCAGAAAAAACGGAGAGGCAAGCAAAAAGCTGGAAAGAGGAACCTCCATCCCAAAAAAAGAGGAAGGACGCAACAAAAAACTTCCGTGTTAAAGAAACCTTGATCAAAAAAATGACAAAAGGGAATCTCGGAAAGGTTTTCGCAAAAAAAAAAAAAAGGGGACAGGCAAAAAAAGGGGTTAAGTAAAACAGCAGGTTGTTTGCCGAGGTGACAGAAAGGAGAAGTCCGGCTTCCGAGGGGAGGCCGACCAAAATTAGAAAAAGGTCCTGCCCGGGAACTGGGGAAAAAAGGTCAAAAAATAAACGAAGTCCCCAGAAAAAGCAGGAGGTCATTCCGGGGAGGTGCAAAGAAACGAAAATAGCTGAAAAAAAAAGGGCAAGCCGGAGGAGACAGGACAAGCAGGCGCAGTACAAAGAAGAACAATAAAACTAGCAAGGAGAAAAAGAGGTTCATGTTGAGAGGAAGATGGGGGGGGGGTAAAAGAACAGTTGGGGTCCAAAAAAAAAAGGACGATTTGAAGGGGGAAAAAGAGGGACGGTAGAGTTCGCTCACCAAAGGAAAGGGGGAAAGGGAAAAAAAAGAAAAAGAAACTATGGGAAAAAAAAGGATGAAAAAAAAAGTCGGTGAGACCAGTTCAAGGGTAAAAGGCTGAAAAAAAAATAGGAACCATGGAATCTTTTGCTATAAGAGGGGGGGAAGAGGCTGGGTAAAGGCGAAAAAAAAAAGGGGGAATAAAAAAAAGGAAAAGCGAGGTAAGATTCTGGGGAAAAAGAACGAAAGCGGAAATTGGTGGTTCCGGGGAAAAAAAAGAAAAAACAGTCAAAACACGAAGGAAGACAGACGGAACATCTTGACAGTAAGGTGGAAAAAACAAGGGGGAAAGACCATATGAACCGCGAAAATGGAAGTTCATAGAAAAAAAAAAAACTAAAGGAAGGTCAAAATAAGGTTCACTCATAAAAAAAACCCAAAAAAAAAGGAGGGTTGAGAAAGTGGGGCCAGTGAAAAAGGTTTGAAAGGAGAGGACAAGGTCCGACCAAGGCAAAAACGCCCAAACTGGATAAGGAGGAAAACTAAAAGACTGAAAAAAAGACGGGCAAATAAGAGGAAGATTACCTCCCTCACAACTGAATGAAAAAAAAAAAGTGAGATAATGCGCGCCAACCCGAGAAAGGGGAAAAAAAGGGCAAGGACTGTTCTCTCGAAGAACCCAACCGAAAAAGAATCGCGGGAGAAGGAAGGGGCATCAAAAAAAGAGACAAAAAGGAACAAGCAACAGAAGACCAAAAACGGAACAGGGGGGGAGGGGAGGAGTTTGTGAAAAAGGCGGAAACTGCAAAAAAGAAAAAGCTTGGCTCATTCCAGCAAAGAAAAAAAAAAGGGGAAAAGGCAAGACGGGGGAAGTGGGCGAGTAACGGAAAGGCAAAAAGAAGGAGTCTGAGAGTCAAAAAAAAAGGATGTGGAATGAACAGGCCAAAAGAGAAAGGAATCCCTCACATGATAAAACGGAAAAAGGGTATCAACGGCTTGAAAGGGGGAAACTTGTAACGACATTCCCTCAAAAGCCGAGAACAAAGAACCCAGGGCGAAAAAACAGAAAAGGGAAGGCCGGGAAAAAGAAAGCTCAGGATGATTTCAAAGCGAAAAACAAGCCAAAAAACAGGGCATCGGGGGGGGAAAGGGGTCCGCCGGGGGGGAAAAAAAAAAAAAAAAAAAGGAAGCGGAAGGGAAAAAACAAAAAAAAAACGAAGGCCTCCAAAAAGGGGGGGGGAACGACACATCGGATTGAAAAAAGTGGCCTGGGGTTGAGAAAAAAAAAAAAAAGGAGGGGAAGGGGCCCGAGGAAAAAAAAAAAGCGGGGACCTTGGGACTTTCAAACTCAAAGGGGATGCAAAAACAATGAGGCAGAACGGGGGAATGGAATTGTAAACGAAAAAAATTGGGACAAAATAAAAAAAAACTGCGCAGGCGAAGAAGCCAACCAGGACTAAGGGGGGAAAAAAAAAGACAATTAGACTGGTTCAACCAAAAAAAAGGGGTGGGGGCCCCATGAAAAAAAAGGGGACGGGGGGGAGGGAAAAAGAAAAACTCAAAAAGGACAAACGGGGAGGGTTGGGGGGGGCTAGCAGCGTTGAAGGGGAGGTCAAAAAAAAAAAAGACAGAAACAGGTGCTCCCAAGGAGAAAAAAAAAAAAAGAGAAAAAAAAGCAAAAGAACGTGCAAACTATTTAAGGACACAGACGGCCAAGACCAAAATCAATGCGAGGTAGTAACGAAAAAAAGGGGTCTATTCAGGAAAAAATTGGGGGGTTGAAAAATATTATCGGGGGATCTAATTGTCGATTGAAACCCAAATCTCCTGGCCAACAGGGGGAAAAAAGCAGTCATCAAAAAAAAAGAAGTAGAAAAAAACAGAGTTGCCACACAACTAGGGAGCACGGGGGAAGGGCCGAACCCGAAAAAAGTTTGACTGGTGAAAGGGTGGCCAGGGAAGGTGCTCAACATGATAAGACGCCCGGGTTTAAAAAACCCAGAAAGGGGGTGGCAATGGGGACACCAAAGGAACTTGATGGAAAAAGGCCGACGGGCGCAAATTGCATCTGGCGGGCACTGCCAATTCAAGCGTTAAACCTAACGTCGTCCTAAGAACGTTACCAAAATAAAGAAAAAGAGAATATCACACCTCGTTATCACACGAGCGAAACTGCAAGGCACAGCAAAAACACAAAACTCGAAAATTCAGGGAAACCGGGCGAGAGCTGAAACTGGGTCCAAAAAGAGTTGCAATGGTGATAACAATGGTGGCTGAGGAAGAAAGGTTATTTGGGGGGGGTTCACAGTCCACGGGGATTATGAAAGAACCCTCGCACCACAAAAGATCTTGAAAAAAGGGAAAAAAAAAAAAGAAAAAAGTTCACAGGGAGAGAAGTCGGGTGGCTAGGAGTGGGGTGCACGCGCTGAAATGACAGGGGTAGGGTGTGTATAATGAGAAAGGAAAAAGTCTTAGTTAGTACTGGCCTAAGAGGTGCAATAAAAACTCAAAGCCGGAGAAAAAAGGCCCAACAGTTGCAGAATCACTAATCACAAAAAAAAACCCCAACTCTACTTGATGAGGAAATCGTGCCTTGGGGGTTGTTGCTACAAAAACTTAAAAAAACAAAAAAGAAAAAAAAAACTATCATTCACTGAAATGTGTACCATCAATTAAACTTTGGGTATATTCGCCATCCACTCAATGTGGTGTGTTTGTCACGTATACAGTAAAAAACGACCAGGACAGTAGGCCTTGTACTGTGCACTGGTTAAATAATGCTCACCCCAAGCACCGCGGCCGTGGGGTTGCATGGTGGGGAGTTTGGGTTGACAGGGATGACACCTTCGATCTGAGTGAGGTACACTCGTGGGTGTTCCCCGTCCTTTGATGAGGTAGGACCGACCATACAGTCTGACATGACATGTCTCGGTGATTGAAGACCAAAAATCCCAGGAGGGGATGAAAAGAACACTGCCTGGGCCAAGCTAAGGACGAACTAGATGAAAACGGGGGAAAAAAACTGAATCAGCCAGGCAGGCGGGGAGGGGGGGATATCCTGGTCAGGAGGGGGAAGGACAGACCGGGCTCCTCTCTCTCATCGGGGGAAAGCTCCTCGCTCTTCATCTCTCTCCCGAATCTACAAGACGAGTCACGGGAAACCGAAAAGTATCACGACACTGGTGAGGGGCTCTCTCTATAGTCTTCCACCCCGAGAATATGTACCATATCAAGGCAAAAAGGCGGCGGACTGGGGGGCTCAGCCAAACTAGTAAAGACCTCCTGCTAAAAAAGCTCTACTCGGGGGGGAAGGGCCGAAAGGGCCTTCATTAGCTCACTACGTTCTCAGAACCGCTGTCCGTCTCAAAAAAGTGATATCTCTTTACTGGCCGACAACAAACGATAAAAAGGGTTCCCTCGATGGTGCCCGGAAAGCAAAAAATGAACAAAGGAGACCGCAGGAGGGTATTGAAAGTATTAAGCAACCAAAAAAAAAAAGGACGGGGGAGGAGGGAAAAAAAACGGAAAGAAGGGAGAAGGGCGGACCAAAAGAGGAGGGAAAGGGATAGCGATCCTGATTTCGCATCAGCGACACTAAAAGGTAAGCATACCAGGACGACCGGCATGCTCCCGTTTATTACTCTTCGTCTAGTAGAACAAAAGATCGGAGAGAGCACTGCATCCCCTGTAGACCGAAAGGAAAAACGAGGAAAAGGGAGAGAAAAAGGAGAGAAAAAACCCGAAAAGGGCAAATCAGAGATCTAGGGAGGGAAGACCATTGCGGGAGAAGGGCCCGTGGAAAAAGGGAACGAAAAGGTACGAAAGGGGCGGGGGGCCAGCACAGCAACGTTGGGACTGGGGGGGGAAACGTCGGAAGACGCGGGCCAAAGGTAAAGGGTCCCGCAAAGCTCCGAAAAAAGGGGAAAAAAATCAAAATCAAAAAAAAAGGAAGACGGTGGGGCCAGTTCCAAAGGAAGCTGGTGACCTGTGAAGGGGGTGGAAAAAAAGGGGGGAACGGGGTAAAAAAAAAAGGGGGGAAGGCAACTGGGGAAAAAAAGGACAAAAACCTAGGAGGAAATCTAAAAGGGCCCGCGTGTGGTGCCGGGGTCAGGGCCGTCAGGAAAAAAGGGTGCCAGGTCAACTAGACGCGAAAAAAAAGAAAAAAGAGAATCAACAACAGAAAAGTGCAAAAAACTGGGGGGGGCCTGACCTTCTCAAACGCAGAGTCGAGGTCAGTGAAAAAAAAAATAAAATGGGCGGTGACGGTCAGTGAAAGAAAAGCTGCAAAAGAGGAAGATCTAAGGTTGTAAAAGTAGTTTGAAAAAAAAGAAACATGGAGGGGAAAAACAGGAGACACAGAAGCAGGAAAAGAGAACGTGCACAGAAAGACGACTTTCCGATAAGACGAAAATAAAAACGGGGGGGGCCAGGGGGAAGGGCCGTAAATGAACCGGAAAACTTGGAGGAGAATTGGTTTCACAGAGGGAGAAAGGAAGATCGACCGGGCCTCTGCACAAGACCAAAACAAAAAGGAAGGGGGGAGCAACATGCAGAAAAGGGGGGAGAAAAAGTGGGAAAAACAAATAAAAAAAGCAGAAAAAAAAAGTTTGGTGTGGGGGGTCGGGGCGACATGTAAAAAAAGCAAAAAACTGCTTTTGTAGGCTGGGGAAGATTAGAGGAAGATTGGCGTGGGTGCCCCAAAAACCGATGGGGGGATCGATGGCCGCAAGACTGAAAGCATCCCATCTCAATCTTTCAAAAGGATTTAACGAGACGGCCAACGGTGAAAAAGGTCTCTACAAAACTCATGGGGGGGAAGGGTGGAAAAGGATTAAAAGGGGGGGGAGGTGGCCAAACTAACCTAGATGCTTGGGGTTCGAAGACGCATACGGTGCCGGGAGGAAAAATCCTAAAGCCAAAGAAGTCAGAGCCCGAAAAAAACCGAACCGTTTGTGTGCAAAAA
>Ga0179593_1269659_pt1 | contig 14021 bp, 12 predicted proteins | sample CZODoug2_1_08_16_FD_185931 | JGI IMG/M metagenome (GOLD analysis project Ga0179593, IMG submission 185931) | Vadose zone soil fungal communities from Angelo Coast Range Reserve, California, USA - CZODoug2_1_08_16fungal (PacBio error correction) | ecosystem: Environmental > Terrestrial > Soil >...
AGCACAACTCTAACATAAGAGAGAAGAGGGGGAGCAGGCGACAAAGAAAAAACGCCGCCAGAACGGGGGGGGATTGCGCCTTTTCAGAAAAAAAGTGATCATGCAGGCGCCTCCAAATGCAAAATCAAACCCGGCTATGGGGAAAAGGTGAGCACGGATATCGAGGCCGAATCTATATCAAACCCCTGATTATCTGGACCCGTCCAAGGGTTTGACGACTCGGGGGAGGCCGCGGCGGCGAAAGAGAAAAATCCATCACCGCATCAGGGAAAAAGAAAGATAGGTCCTTCGACACCAGAAAGGGGAAGACGATCTTTCAATTTAACTCATTGCAAAAATAAGCTCTCATTGCAAGTCAAGCTAGGGAACAGTCACGCTTTGTGGGAGAAGGAAAGAGGGAAAATCGTGCGAAAAGAAAAATTCGCTGCCCGCTACTGAAAAAGCAGGATCGATGCAAGGGAGACGCGAGGAATTGTCCTTTCGGTCCGCGCCCTTCGTCAAACTCCCCTGTCTTCAGGCGCTACTCGAACAAAAGAGGGGGTTGGCAAGGTTCCTGAGAAGAAGAGGAAAGGGCCGAAAGGCTTAGATACTGCTTAGCAGGAGGAATTACTGTCGAAATTACTGGGCGCGTACACACTAAGTAACTCGATGTCGACGTATTCCAGCGGTGGGGGGGGGGGGGGGGGACTTGGTTGCAGGGCCAAAGAAAAAAAAGAATGAGTTTCAATTAAAGCTCTAAAGAGCCGCTTGTCCAGGACGGAGAGAGGGGGGTCTAACACCAGAGGTGCCCTCAAATCACCACGAGATCGCCGACCATTGCGGATCTGACAGAGGGAAATGCGGCTGGTCAACGGAAATCGACTATACCTTGGCAAAAGCATAACCTCCAGGACTAACGTCAATTAAAGGGCGCATCACCCGGACGCTGCCCACTGCACGATCCTCCGAGAACAGGGGAAGGAAGGTTCAGCCGACTCCTGGCATCCCGAATGGTCAGGCACGGTCCGAGAGAGACGTCCTCTTACCATCGAAGAAGTTCATATCGTAGGGGGTGTAGCGATAGGTCGGTCAATCCGAGCGCCAGGTAGGGAGAAAAGAGAACTTGCCCGCGCATCCTTTCAGAAAAAGCTTCTAACTTGAATCAAAAGGAGGTCCCGCATCGTGGCTAAAAAATGCGTCAAGGGCACGGCTTTATCTGCTTGTCGGAAAGGTTCTTATCTGGGAACCGAAGAAGGGAAGGGGGGTCGCTTCATGAAAAAATGAAAGGGGGGCTAGCGAAACGCGCGCTGCCGCTCTAAACAGCAGGGAAAAAAAAGCTTCGACAGGAGAGAGAACGCGTCGAAGGCCTTTGCTCACCTAGGGAAAGAAAGGCTGGGTTTTCAAACCGGAGCTAGAAAAATTACTATTCTAAGGGCCATATAACCGGAAGAGGAAGAGCAAAACCGTCTTCAAGACGCGGGGACACACCCTGGAAAAGATCTGCGTGCCGCCGCAAGGACCTAGAAGAGTCCTTGAGGTGACTTCCCAAACTAAATAAAAAAACGATCTCTCATGACGCTCAGAAGTAGGAAAGGAACAGCCTAGAAAAATGACCGAAAACGCGCGACCTGAGTCCCCTAAACTGGTAGAAAAGTTGAGGGTTCGGGGAAAAAAAAGAATCCTGAGAATAAAACCATCCTGTAAACCGCGGCAGGGGAAGAGTTGACTCTGCGAACGACTATGATAACCATCTGAAAAATACTTGGCTTGCAAAAGAGATGGCAAGCGGGGGACGAAAGTAGTCGCAGCGTAACGAAGAAACAAAAGAAAATGTCAAAAAAGGAGCAGATGCTGTCCACACAGTAGAAGATCAAAACAAAGCAGTTATTTGGAAGAGAGGGAGGGGGTAAGCTCTCTGGAGGTACAAAAACTTTCCCCGACCACGAGGAGAGGAAAGATGAGAACCAGTAAAAAGAAACAGAAAAGCCTCCCAGGAATCAGCATCCAAAGTATCGAGACACAATAGTTGCAATAAAGAAAAACCTCTTATCTTAGCAAAGGAGAAGTCTCGGAGTAAGGAAGAAGGAAGAAAAAAGGCAAGAAGGGCTAGGTACCATAAAAGAAAAGAATCATCAAAACTGAAATCCCTCCCGGAAAGGGAAGCTCATCATAAAAGTTAGGCCGTCGAGTGAGAATTCCAAAGTCAACGGAAAAGGGAAAGAAAGAACAAAAAGCAAAAAACATCTAGAACGCGTGGGTCAAGAAGAAATACCGCTGCAAATTGGCTACTCTATCTGTAAATGGATCGATAACCTATTGCGATGAAAGAAACAAAGAGATAGAGGATAAAAGCACCGAAAGGGACGAGAAACAGGAGGGAGAGACACCTGCCTGCAAAAACAAGCTAAGAAAAAAAAAAAAAAAAGAATCGACTATCTCAGGACAAAAAAAAGGGAGGATTATGAAAAATATATTATATATGAAACGAAAAGAAAGGCAAAGGGAAACTTTTGTGTCCAGGGTCTCTAATGACGGGGGGTCCTCACGAAAAAAACGCAAAAAATGATTTTGCGGTCAACGAGCGGTCGTAGAAAAAGAAAAGAGGTGCCTGCACTATCCAGGGAAGGTTGCTCCTCTTCGTCCGGGAAAAACGGAAAATGCGCGCGCAATGTGTTACTCAGAAAATGGTAAAAAAAAAGGGGTAGTTTAAGCGCTCGGCCCAAGAGAAGTAAGGCCGAATCCGGCATTCAAGGTGGGAAAAGCAGGGCGCGTCCGAAATTCCCGCATGCGACTGGTCGCAAAGGCTAGACAAAGGGGGAATGGTATTAAAAACCAAAGAAAAACCTGCAATGGCAAGCAGAAAGCTTGGGGGGGAACGCAACATTTGGGCTGAAAGCCTGGAGTCAGGAACGCCACTTGCAAGAAAAAGATGCATACTTGTTTCTCAGGACGAAGGAAGGCCGGTTGGAGCGGGCAAGGGAAGACGCCGCCAGGAAAAGAACCAGCAAATAGATGAAACACCAAACTGCGCGATAGGGGACGGGATCTAAGCAAGCAACCAAGGGGGTGAAAGGAAAGAGCCCGTGCTCTAACGAAAGATTGTCCTTCCCACGAAGCCAGAGCTTGGGGAACGAAACCGGCTTTTGGGGTAAAGAAGGGGGGGGGGGAGAAGAAGGCGGCGCGGGGGGGGGGGGGGGGGGCGGCGACGTATCAGGAAAGGAAGGGGACCTTTATTTTCTCTGTGCTCTAGCCATCTTGGATACCCTCTAAATCAAAACTACGCTACGATTTGGAATAATGAGAGGAGAGGAAACTCGCCGAAAAAAAGGCAGGCGAGTTCAAACTGGAAAAAAGTGGGAGCTCTGTGGAGAAAAAAGAGAACGCGATCTGGGGTTCGTTCGTTGCACAGTTGAAAAAGCACGTCATCGGTCGAAAACGTAAAAGTGTATACTCAGAAAAAATCTGCGCAGTACAAACCACCAAAGTGAAAAGGAGGGGGGGAAAAAACCTGCGGCATCTGAGTATGACACGCCCTCAAAGAAGAAAAAAACAAAAAACAAACCAGGAAGGAGAAACGGGAGAAACGGGTCTCGACGCTTTCGCTATCCAAAAGGAGGAAGAGATATATCGAGAAGCGGAGAGAAATTGAAAAGCACTAACGAACGAAAAGATTGCCAAGGAAAGAGAAAGAAAGAACTCGGCGTCAAAAAAAGATCCGCCAAACTTAACGCAACAAAAAGACGAAAGGGGGGGAAGAGGGGACTCCAAAGGATCGCTCAAATGATATAAGACGGCGAACGCAGACCTGTAAGCAGGGAAAGGGACCGCGGAAAAAAAAAAATAGAATCCTCTCAACAAAAGGAGAGAATCAGAAGAAGAAAAAAACCGCCAGGGAACACGATGTAACCTCTTCGCGAAGGAAAAAAATGCCTGACCCATAGGGCTTCAGAGTTTCTTCAGCCGGCAACGCGCCAGCTTAAAAGAATATCAGGAGAAGAAGGGGGGAGGACCTGCCATGACCGGAACCAGGGGCTTGGAAAACAAATAGGGGGAAGGGAAGCAAGAAGGAACACTTCCGCATCAAAAAAACAGGTTATTAACTAGCGTGGAAAAAGAGGGAACACTCAGGGTAGCGAAACCAACTTTCATCCGAAGAGGAACAGGGGGGAGGAGAGACTCTAGATCCCTTCACCTCATAGAAACCAAGGCATCCATCCCAAAAAAGACTATCCAGGGACAGAACTATTACTCTCCGTGGGGGAAAAAAGGAAAAGAAGGGAAGCGAATTCAAAAGGAAAAAAACATGAAAAGGAAGCCGCGCAGCGGAGAAAGGAAACTGGAAGAAAATCTGCTGATCACTAAAAAGGAAAGACAAAGGATGGAACGAATGTCCTCGTGACCGACGAACCCTACAATGCCTCGTGCGAATCCTCTGAAAAAATCCGCTGAAGCAGAACGGCAGAAAAGGGGGCGAAGAAGGGGGGTCACGATTCAGAAAAAAACATAGGCAAACACTCGCCGATTGCATGAAAATTGGAGGCACAAGTGTCTGAACACGAGGAGCGACAATGGGACTCTTCCTATCACCGAGGAAGGAAAAAAATTCTTTTCAGGGGGACTCTAGGAAGACTGCCTGAAAGCGGGGAAAAAAGAAGGGGGAAAAAAAATCGCGGATGGAAGAACAATGCAGGCAAGCGAAAAAAAATCGACGGGGGAGACAGAGGAAAAGCGAAGGCAAGCATGATAGAGACGAAAAAGAAGAAAAAAAAACGGTTCTTTCGTATCGAGAAACAAAAAGTATATGGGACGCGGTCAGGTGCGCATCTGCTGACTGGAGCAAGAAGAGAGAGAAAAAAGGAGGAGGAGGGAGAAAGCGAATTCTTCATCCGCACGAGGGAACGAGGGGTCGCCTGGGGAGAGCTACGCCAAACACCGGTGACGTGCTTGGGTAGGCTACATGATCATTCAGGGCCCGCGGGGAGGAAAATCGATTGACGTAACAAGGATATCGATTGGCCGCCAGAGAGGCAAAAGAGAGGGGGGAGAACCCGTCCAAAAAAACTACTAAACGCGGCAGCGCAGGAAGTCAAAAGAAGGAATCCCAAACAACAAAGGGTAACGTCAGACTAAGGGAATTCAGACACCAGAAAAACAAATCTCTTGCAATAACGCAGGGAAGCAACAAGCGACAGGACAGAAAAAAGGCAACTGTGGGGACTTAAATTTGAAAACACAACGCCCATCAAGAAAAGGGGGATTCTGCACCGGATCGAATGAAGGTGCAGAAAAGAGGCAAAACATTTTCCTGGTTTGTAGAGGTCGCAGACCCCTTGAAAAGAAAAAAGATCTGTCCAAACCGACGCTCTCAAACCGAGGCCGAAATTACATTGGACGATACTCATCTCGGACGATTCCTTGGGGGAAGGATAGTCTGCAAGGAAAAAATTCCTGAGGTAAAAGATTAAACCTAACTCGACCGAACTCGCTTCCAAAGAGATCAAGAGAAGAACAAAGTTTGTGGATGGGGAGGGGGAAAAGAGAGAGGAGCGCAAGAAATATCTCTTACTAAAGCACTTCATTTGGTGACGCAATCTATCACCAAACGTTCAACAGAAAAGAAGAGATGAACGAACACATTGGCGGAAGAGACAACAACATTAAAAAAGTAAATAACGATTGAAAGGCGCTGCCAGCAGACCTGGAAAGGCCCGAAGAGGGGGTACTGGCGATGGAACCCAGGAAAAAAGCAAGATCCAAAGCTGCAGCGTTGCCGGCTCCAAACAGGCAGCCCGAGAAAAACTTCTCGGGAACCTCAAAAACAGAGAACTTACCTCATGTGAAAAGCTTTCAGGTGAGGCGTGAGGGGGGGGTACGGACGCGCGGCTGCTGAAAGAGAGTGTCGTGCGGAGAGAGAACTAAAAGTCGCCTAAGTGGAGAAAAGATTACTCTGTCTTACCGCCGCAAGAACATCAAGACGACGGGGGGAAGCGATTAAGGTGCGGCAAAAGACTGGGCCATTACCGGCTTTAGAGGCAGGAGTACTGCAATGGGGGCGGATCAAAAAGAAAAGGAACGTGCGCTTTGAGGTCGCGGTCAAAAAAATTCAGATGGTGGTATCTCCTCAGACATCCAGCTAAACTGCAGTCGCGAACTCATCGCTGCAAAACAGTTGTCAGGGAGAGCGCAACGAGGCGGGGGCGCAAAGTCGACCTAAAGAGGGTCCTGTTTGCAAGGCGAGCGCCCATGCAACAAGGTCATCTTCAAAACAAACGTAATAATGACTGGGAGGGATCAGCCCCAAGAAGTCTTGAAGAGAAAGGCAAAAAAAGCTAAGTTTATGCGTGGTATAAAGGAAACGGCGGCGAAAAAAGTGACCGTGATGGTGAGGGGACCGAGATCACAAAACAACGAGACTGGCGAAGCTCAAGTCTTACCTTGCAAAACCCAAACCCTTACTCGCGCGTCCGTGTTCACCGAAGAGTAGGGAGAGAAAAAGGGGGGACGTGGGCGTAGAAAAACCCACGAGGCTCTGACCATTAGATAAACTCCCCATCAATGAAAGGGGTCGGTCAAAGGAAGTTAATAAGGATAGTTATAACAAACAGAAAAAAGGAGCACTCTCGGAGTCGTGGGAAGACAGGGGAGGATCCTCGAACGGAGCGGAGAAGAAAAGGAGCTTGAGATGAGACTTAACACCCTCACTAATCACGAACCTGCAGCTGGCGGGGTGCATCTATTGTGCGGGAGACTCGGATGAAAGCCTCTACCACCGCGAGTACATTCGATGAATAAAAGGAAAAACTGGTAGCAGGCGCAAAAAAAAAAAAAAATCACAACATGGATAGACAAAACATCTGTTTGCCCTCAGGGAAAACTGCCGGAAATAACCGTAAGGGGCGCGGCGAGCCGGGGGAATAAAAAAGGAGGGAGCGGGAAAAAAAAAATGCGTGCAAAACAACCGCCCGCATGAAGGAAGTCATACGATCGTTCGAGGGGCGAGTGGTCTGAAGGAAAAGGAAACTTTAGGACAATTTACTAAAAAAAAAAAAAAACCGATACAAACCGTGCAGCAGCTTCAACCGCGAGGGTGGGGGGGGGGGGGGGGGGGGGCGGTGGGGGGTGGATGGGGAGCCAAAGCTATGAAAGAAGAAGTTCTCAAACTAACGCTAAGAAAAAAACGATCTGACTTCTATACCATCACAAAAAAGATCCATTCTATACCAACTCTTCCTAACAATTAAGGAAAAAGAAGGGAAAGCGCATACTCTAGAAAATAAGCACCAACAAACGGAGAGATGAAGGATGAGACTCTCCTTCACTGGTCTTGTTGTAAATGGTATCGGCAGGGAACGGTTTGAATATAGGGGAGCGGTTCAAAGTGAGGGGGGGGAGGGGGGAGCGCGTAAGGAAGGAGGGCTGGCCAGAGCCATGGGGAAAAGAGACCAGGGGGGAGAAGAGGTAAAGCCCATTGGCTAGTCTCCAAAAAGAAAAGGGAGAAAGAGGCTCCCATAGTTGTATATCGGCGGCGGCAGGGTTCTAGTCGTAATTGGCTTGGTTCAGGGATAAGTAGTCTCGGACAGAAAAGAAAGGGAGCTCTATGCCGAACGTTAAAAGGGCAAGGCTGCCTCAAAAAGCCGCCTAGACACAAGGGAGGCAGGATCTCCGGAACTGAATTACCTCCTTAAGAGGGGGAATGCTTTCCACGCCCCAGGGGTCGAGATCCCCTTTTTATGAAGCTCCGTGAGGATACACTTGACGAAAAGAGGAACTTGTGTCTCGCGAATCCGACGGTTTTTCAAATCACACAAATGAAATGCCAACCGCAAAGCAAGGGGACAACGCAAGCTGGCGAAAGGATCGGCTCGGGTGAAGCAACGAGGCCTCCCTTTTTACTACCGCCAACAGGAAACAGAAAACCAGATTACGGTCCCACCCTCCAGAAAAAGTTTGCCCGACCCGCTGTGGAAGAGGTTTGTCACATAAAACGCAAAAAAAAAATCACGACCAGACCAGCCCAGGTGAAACTGTATGGGCGAGGTAAAGGATGAGCCTCGTGGTGGGAGAAACAAACGCAAGGCGCTACTATTTGAGAGGAAACTCTCGCTCGCTGTCAGGCGAGGTGAGAAAGGCTTGCAAGGTAAAAGGGAGGGGTAGGGGAAAGAGAAAAGATTTTTGAGACGGTTTCAACTGACATAAAAGGAAGCGGCCATCGGAAAGTCTGGAGGGGCAGGAAAGCAGAACCGCGCAGGGACCCGCAGAAGACTGCGTTGGGGAGCAACCTCAGGGCAGATGGAAAGGGTAGAAGATGAAAAGCCGAGGCAAACTCGCCGCGGGTTTGCAAAACAACTTCACCGAGGAAAAAAGAAGGAAAAGAGTGCGAAGAGCGATGCTGAAGAGGGGGGAGCTCTTTCGCGCGCTGCAGCGAGATGGAGTCAACTTCTAAAATACTGAAGTCTGTGACCAATTAAGAAACCGGTGAAAAGGGAAGAGAGTCTCGGCCGCAACCCACGGCCGCTTCAAAACCGATAAAACGTCCATAAAGAGAAAGCCAACTATCCTGACTCCGAGGGAGATGAAAGGAAAGGTCAGAACGAAATGGGACAGGGGTCAAGCAAAAACCTGATGAACGAGAGCAATTTCAGAAAGAGGAAAACAAAGAACTTCGCCTCGGACATAGTCACAAACGGCTACACACTCGAAAAGGACACTAAGGCCCGATTCGCCCAGAGGCGAAGCCCTTGCGGAAAAGGAGAAGGACCATCTTTCTGCATTAGTCTTAGCCGCAACTCTTCTTCACAGAGTCCCGGGGAGTGGGGCAGACGCAAAAGGAGGCGCGAAATGGAGAAAAAGAGGGCAGACCAGGAAAAAGAAAAAAGGGATGTACTGCCAAACCAAATCAGAAGAGAAAAAAAAACAATGGTTCGGCGCCTGCGTGGCCTCACTCAAAAAAGCGGGGTGATCGACGTTCACCACAAAAAGCAACGACCTCACAAGCGTCGCCTGCGAAGTCATGACCTCCTCGAGATAGGCAACGATACGAAAAAAAAAAGAAAAAGGAGTTACGATCGCGAGGACACAGGTGACGCGAAACCTGGCGGTGAGCAAGGAAGTCAACCAGGCATAACAAAATCCGGAGTCGGAACGAACTCCGTGACTAAAAGGAGAAAATCGGCTCACCCCTCGGTGTTGAAAGCAAAAAAGAATACCATTCGTTTTTGCAAAGGGAAGGAAACAAGAAGCTAAAAAAAGGAAAAAAGCCTAAGGCAGGAAAGAAAGAAATGAACCACGAAGAGTAAAGACGGTGAAAGAAGGGCAAATCGTCATTTCGGAAAAACCACAGATCTCCTCGCTCCTTTCAAGGAGCGGTCGTGCGCACTTCGTTCAATGGAAAAAGTCAGATTTGCACGCTAACCTAGAGACTGCCGGAACCGGCAGGGGGAAGAAGGAAGAAAAAGGCCCGGACACTGAAGAAAACTCAAAAACGCCACCGACGGCGAATGCTATAAAGGAAACAATCTATATACGGCATCCAATCAGGCTTGAGGTAAGAAGGAAAGAGGAGGGGAATGAAGATAAGGGATACGAAAGAAAGAAAAAATCTGTGCTGGCGGGCTCGCAAGGACCAAAAGAGGGAGGGAGAACGCGATAGACATAGGGAAGAAAAAGAGACATGACTTCGAAAGCTAACAACACACTTAGAAAGATCGCGGGCCATTCACAGAGGAAAAAAAGAGGCCCTTATCTCGTCGGCGCGGGTTGGGAGAAGGGAGGAGTACCTCATCCACCGCTTTCTCTGGGTTTCATCAAAGCATATCGTCAAAATCCCTGGGCGAGCAATCAAAAGCGAAGGGGGGAAAGAAAGGCTATCGATTGAAACAATAGCGAAACCACGTTAAAAAACCAACGACCTCGGCCAAGAGCTTCGCGCATGCAGAAAAACGGGCAAGGCAGTCCGATTACCAAACGCCACGGGAAAAGGGGGAAGAAAGATAACTAAAAGACCGGAAAAGCAAAAAAAGACGCCGCGTGCAATTGAAACAGTTCCCCACAAGGGGAAAGCAGGCACCTTGGGGGGGGGGGTTAACCGCGGAGCAGGGTGCCTCGAAACATTCCTCCGCTGAAAGTGTGGCTGATCGAGATCTGACTTCTTCTCGACCGACCCTTGGGAAGGGACAGGGGTGAGGCGAGTCTGGACGAAAGGAGGAAAAAAAAAAGGGGCTTCCAAGCGCAGAAACGCTCCGCAGCACCGCGGAAGTTCCTCGACGCGCGCGGAGGATAATCCAATTGTTTCTAACTCGTAGGAAAGGAATGACTGAGGAACGGACCAGTGTCTCTTCCCACACGTAACAGAAAACCTCTGAGGGAACAGAAAAAAAAGAGGCAGCTGGGGGGGTAACGGAAATCCAACGCTCAGGATCGTTCAGGCAAAAAAAAAGGTAGTCAAAGGGTCATGAGTTGGTGAAGTCATCACATCGTGTTTCCCTACAACGGAAAAAAACGCTAGTCAGAAAGTGACTAGGGGCTATGGTCAAGGCTGGGCTGCCGGCCAAGAACTAAGAGTGAGAAAAAGAAAAGACCTGCACGAACGGACATGCGATGCAAAACCATCTGACTAGAGAAGCGACAGAAAATTTTGCCACGGCACCGAACTCAAAACGAGGGAAAGCAGCTTCCTCCAAACGCCTTCACGGGCCATCGTGCAACGGTTCTGCTTAGGGGGGGGGCTCAGGAGAGAAAACAAAAGAGTGAGAGAAAACTTTGACGAAGAGATCCTGTCAGCCAAAACCTGCAAATTACGTCTGCTAAACATGCAGGAGAAAAGCACGGAGGTTCTCTATCTTAACGTTCGCCGCTCGTGCGGCGTTGATCGCCCGGGGGGGGGAGGGGAGAGATGACAAAGATAAAAGGGCCTGGGGGACTGAAAAAAAAAAAAAAGATATAAGTCGTGGAGGAAGACGAAAAGAACAAAATTAGCGACAAATGAGACACGCTCATCGCGAAAGAGGGGGAAAAGAAGCGACGCAAGAGGGCGAATTCTTAAATGGGAGAATAGGGAAGAAAAGGAAGGTGGGTGCAACCGACGAAAGAGAAAAGCTAGCGTGCAGATCGTCCATATGGCAAAAGGCAGTCGGTATCGCCCACCCTTCGGAGACTCTGGCCGGTCCTGCACCGAGGATGGATAAAAAAGTATCACTCAGAAACGTCGAAGAGGGAAATAGGGAAAAACTGATGGGGGGAAAGTGCCAAAGAAAAAGAATATCGCATGACAAAAAAAAAGATTACATTAGATCGCACCTCGCCTGAACGCGCGCGGCCGAGGTCAATCTAATACTTTCGCAAAACCTTGGGGATGGGCAGGGTAGCACAAGAGATCAAAATGAGAAAAGAGGAAAGCGCCATCCAGGAAAGAAGGAACTCACGGATCGGAACCGTAAGGAGAAGGGGTAAAAAACCATCTTGACAGAAGGGTGAAATCAACGAGAGAGGAAGGGGTTTCAGGAAAAGGGGCGTCGACTCGACGTGCTCTCGTCAGTTTATTCTTTAAAAGGCTCACCAAAAACGAACAAAGATCACGCGTCAGGGTGCGTTTTTCATAGATGGAGGGAAGAGGCCATAAGGAATCACAAGGATACCACCAAGGAAGGCATTCTATTATACACCAGGGTCCAGAGATTTCTGACAAGTGGGGGTAGAAGTCCCTCCAAAAGAAAAGCCAAAAAACCTTTTCTCAAGAACAAGCCGCTTTGGGCGGGGGAAAACACGGAAAAGATGACGGCGGAACCAAAAAAAAGTATCCAAAAGACCAGGGACGCAGGGGGAGGGAAGAGATTAGCTCCTTCCCAGGAAGAAAAAAGCATTCCTCGCTCCAGGAACATCGTATGGGTGGATTACCGTCTAAATAAGGCAACAGTACTAAAGAAGAGAAAAAGGCCTGACCAAATCTAAAAAGGAGCAGGGACGAAGGATAAAGGAGGAGCATGGGACTACGAGATCGACCAATGGATCGCTCCAATTTGAAGAGAAAACTACACAACAGACGTAGAGAAAACTCAACCTAATGCAACCATAAATTCGATACCAAAACAGGGGAAGGACGTCACAGGACAATCCCCTAAGTGCGCATCAACGCCTATCGAAAAGAGAAAAAAAAAAACGGAGAGGGATGATAAAGATCCGTGATTGCGAGAAGGCACGATGTTCCTTGTTGTCAAAAAAGTGGGTGCAATCTTCGCTTTTAAACTCGTGGTGCTCGTAAAACTGGAGGGGTGGAGGAGCGACGTAGGAGCGTAGGAAGAGAAAACAGCGACGGAAAAGAAAAACGATGCACCAAGGAGAGCTCCATCGTCGAAAAGGAAGCTGCGCCATCGTTGTGAGAAAAGAGAAGCAAGGTGGTTCAGGAAATTGGACTAAGATTTATCTTGGGGGTGTCAATAAAAGAGCAGCGACGGGCAGAACGTCAAGAATGCGCAAGGCATGCCGAAGAGGTAGAAAGAATGCCAAAGGGACGCACGGGTCAAAGCGCTCCCGCGAACAGTGCCTGGGTATTCCTCCGTCCGAACGTGATGGAAAAAGCCCACAGAGGATGGGGGTACGGAGAAGGTGCGACGCCGGAGGACCAAGGGGCCAGAAAAAAGGGGGATGGGTGTTCATAATCGTGAGACTCGTTTGAAAAAACATTGGGAAGAAAGACCAGCGCATGCCAAAAAAGATGGTAAATCCAAGCGGCGTGAGCGTAAGACGGGTTAAGCATTAAATCCGACCCGGGGGAAAAAAAAGAGCAGTCGCGGCGCACGCGACGTTTTTCAAAACAAACGTCCCACAACCAAGGCGGCCTCCAACGGCTTTGGTAAGCTGGTTGTGGGGGGGTATCACATAGCACTCCGCGTCACGGAATCTAAAAGGGACCCTTTATGATGTGAGAATCTTAAAAAAAAAACGTGGGGCTCCCAAAAAAACGCAAACACCTGGTCGCTTCCAGAGTTGCGAGGGAAGGAGGAGAACTGCCGCGAAGGGGAATATGGGGCTGAGAGAGCGGTCATGAGCTGGCGTGTTTGATCGTGACAACGGTTCAACCATCACTTCATCGCAACATAGCCATCGTATTGCTCGGCACGATACGAGGAGAGGACCGCCGCGCGAAAGGCTGGGGGGCGACAAAAAAAGGAAATGGAATCATGGAGGTCGCATATTACAGCAAAGATGACAAAAAAGCCGCGTGGTGGGCAAAAAGGATCAACTCAGGAGGCAACTGATCGACCGCGTGATGCGAGAAAAACAGATCCGCGATGAGCAAGAGAAAAACTTCTCTATAAACTGAGGTCTGCAAGGGAAGAAGGACAAGAAGACCTGCTGGGAAGAGAAAGAAAGAGCACTCGGCGAAACGCGATCCGACCCACTTGAACACCCAAGCCAGAAGGGGGACGCCACCGTATCAACCAACCGTGGCGCTGATGACAAAAGGGAGACGCAGACTCTTTAAGCAGGAAAGGAAATGCTACCTCTTCAATAGGAAACGAAAAAATACCGAAGAACGTCTATTACGTAGATAAAGAAGAGAGAGAAACGACCGCACGTGACGAAGCAAAAAATTACAGTTCGGCAAAAAACTGCACCCTAGAAAGAAGTGCAGTTCGCTCCAAAAACGGCGGCCTTCGGCGGTCGTTGCCTGAAGGGAGGCATGAGCCCACATTTAATAGAAGGGTAGTGAGAAATAAAAGCAACATCTGGTATTGACTTCCATCCCAACGCGAAGGGGAAAAGAGAGATACCAGCCAAGTGAAGGTCAACTAGAGAAGCGGATAAAAAAAGTTGACCAAAAACAAACCAACTTCAACATAGGAGGCGGACTAAAAACGAGAAGAAGGAAAGCATCGATCGCTGGACCCGCACCGAAAAGAGGAACGGTGCACGTCCTTTTGGACTCGACCCATTGACGTGACGCATAAAGGCACCAGGCAAAGGGGAGAACCGGAAGGCAGAAGAAAAAGAATGGGAAAAACCGAAGGAATGCAACAAAGGGCTTCGATCTTCGCGCCTGAAAT
>Ga0179593_1301132_pt1 | contig 14021 bp, 9 predicted proteins | sample CZODoug2_1_08_16_FD_185931 | JGI IMG/M metagenome (GOLD analysis project Ga0179593, IMG submission 185931) | Vadose zone soil fungal communities from Angelo Coast Range Reserve, California, USA - CZODoug2_1_08_16fungal (PacBio error correction) | ecosystem: Environmental > Terrestrial > Soil >...
AGACACTTTCCAATTCGAGTACAGGTCTGAGGCAGAGATATAACAATAAGGGGAACAAAGGGACCCCATCTGCGGGACGCAAAAGTCACTGCAAATCGAGGAAAACCAAAAAGAGGTCCGGTCGGTCTTCGAGATGCCCCAGGAATGAAAGACGAGCTTTTGTACCTTCGGACATTCCAAATACAGGGGAGGGGGAATACACCCAAAGTTGCGGATCCACAAGAAAGACCGGAAAAGACCGCCAAGAAGGAGGAGGAGTTTCATTTCCCGGATACCAACCATTCGCAAAGGGGATGCGACACCAGCAGAGACACCCCTTGGGGAACACGATACCCGTTTTTGTTGACGGGGGGGCCAAGGAGGCCACCTAGGGACTCAAAGGCGCAGGAGCCGAAAACGAAGTCGGGCAGGGGCCCGCCTCCAGCTTTGGAGGAGAACGAAGGTCGCAGACTGGTGAAACTTGGTGCTACTGAGGTTGGAGATTGCCTCCACACAAACCGCCGGACAGAGGCACTGGAGTGTAAGAGGAGCAGGAGTGGATTGTTCGAAGAGGAAAAGAAAGTCAAAAAAGACACGCGAATTTGAATCACTGGAGGCGTAACTGAGTTTCAATTTCGAGCCATCCAAATAGCATACGAACTTGGCATCGAGGAAAGCAGGGAAAGTGAGCAGTCCGTTCCGTAACAAGAACGCCCGCTTAGGTGGGGGGCAATGAGGGAAAGAAGAGACGTGCCGGCTGGTGATAAGCCAATAAAGAAAACTGGCATTGGCTGATGTGCATTTAACAAAAACGACTCAAGTACGCTTCGGGGATGCTGCTGTCAAAATCATGGAAACAAGGAGGGAAGAGGTACAAGGCAACTATCAGTTGACGCGAACATGGGACCGAGGAAATGACAAGCTATCCCTACGAGCAAAAAGAAGCATCGCCACTAAAATCACAAAGTTGCCTGGCTGGCAGAATTAGAGAAACCCGCCCGACGAGCTCGTTACGTAGGAGAGAAAGGGACAGAGAGCACCCGACCGGAAGCGCCACGTCAGTAAACGGAACGTCTCAGAGTGGGAAATGGTCGAAGAAGAAGGACCGGTCAAACGCTGGCATACAGAAGGGGCAAAAAATTCTGTGCAGTGTCCTTAACGGGGGCAACCCGTCAGGGGGCGCAGCGACCAGACAGACTGGAACCTGACAAAACCCCTCATGTATAAGTGGCTTGCCTAGGGAAAAGGGGAAGAGGAGGGACTGTCACGGCGAAGGGGGCGTTTGCCAATGGAACCAAGACACAGAGGAGAGTAGAACGGCGGATCGGTCAACAAGGGGAATACAACAACGAAAACCAACACGCGCCACGGACGCTCGAACTTCTTCTGATGCGAAGAAGGAATCCGCTGAGCATAGGAAGGACCACGGGACCGGGAAAACGTGCCAGTTGGACACAGAGACAGGTGGGGCCCCCGGGAATCATGGAAAGAGGAGTTGACCTTCAATCAGTTCATTCACAACGGATGGCGTCAACGTTCTCGTGGAACTCTTACCCTCCGATCACATACGCTTTGCTGTGCAAATTGGGAAATTCCCCAACGTGGGTAGCACTTGAGAGGAGAAGGAGGAAGGCAGGGACTTCCGGAAAAGGGGTGAAAGCTCGTGGATAAAATGCGATAAGCTGCAAACCTTGCCATCCTCGTATAGTAACCCAATAAAACGGCCCACGCGCGAAAAATGGGAGAAGGAAACAGTTTCCGTCAAACGCCGGACGACCCCGACCCCGAATCAAGCAAGAAAGCAAACAGGATGCAAAAAAAGGGCTGCGTACACTTTTAAAATCGAGACCTTAGAGCCACAGTAGGTCAGCGCAAAAAAACGGAGGGTCACCTCCGCCCTAAAGGGAAAACCGTAAGCCTGCAAGGGGTAAAACAGGAATGGAAAGTTCCCCTGACTTAAAGAACCAAACAACAGCAAGTCGGTGACTTCTCACGGCTTCATCCTCCTATGCCATCAAGAGAGACCAAAAAAAAAAAGGACAAGAGAGAGATGAGAAAGGGGCGACGCTGAAGAACGTAAGGAACACAGAGGGAACTGAGGTACCTGTACCATAGGACAATCGGGAAGCTGGACAGTTACTGGGTGCGGCGGGGACGCGACTACTAAAGTACGGGGTGTGAGGGAGGAACAGAGAAGCTGTTCGCAAGGTAAGAGCCAGGGTGGCTCCTGGGGGCGGTGCGGGACGTTGGAGGAGAGGTCGGGGGCAAAAAGGGGCGACGCAATGTTCTACGGGGCGACTGGACGGGGGAAGATACGGTTATGGGGAGAGACCGGCCGTTTGAGATTTAAAGAAAAAAGAGTGCTTTCATGACTACGAAGGAGCAATCGAAAGTCGATATCAGCGAGATGGACATCACCGTGTGGGGAGGCAGAGCAAGACACTCAATACGTATCTTCTGTCGGTGGAAGAGAAGCACGAGCAACCGTTGACAAAACCTCAGTTTTATCTAGGCTCAATCTCGGTAATCAAAAAAAGATGATAAAAAGGCACGATGGTCGAAGTGGGCGCAAATGGAGCACGAAACGCCGGGGTCAATCGAAGGAGCGAGGAGCTTGGGGGGAGACGTGCGCTCAGAAAGAAGGCGCGGTGAGGGGAGAGGAGAGGGTGCTCGACGGGTGGCTAGGAAAGGGGACCAAACCACCCACAAAACCAACCCAAAAAAAAAAAAACAATTACAAAATTGGGATGGGGACATGCCACTCAAATTCGCGGGAAAAGGGGGACAAGGCCCTTTGAACCCGGGGTCACGGTAACACGGCCACGGGGACGGGCAGACTACGGAAATCGAGCTGTTCGGGGAAGGAGAAGACGTGAAAGGTAAGAAAATCCAAAAGAAGGGCCTGGGCCTCGGGGGAAAGACGCCGGTCCAATGCAAACGCCCCGGTGATTGGTGAGGAAAATGGAAGGGAACAGGAAAGCGAAGCTACGGAAATGGGGGCGGTCGACGTGAGAGAAAAAAGAGGAGAGTTAAGGGGTATAATGAGGGAGTGCGCTTCGGCTGGGAGAGTATCGTAATCCGGTCATCAGACTGTGAACAACAATGGTTTAGCCAGGTAGCTTCGGATACATCCATGTTAGTGGGGTCTTCACCGAGGGGGCGTATATTAGTTTGTGCCAAGAAAAAAAAAGAAACGAAGCGTAGGCCGAGAGCGGGGGATCAAACGAGGAAACCAAAAGATCTGAATGGGGCAACAATACAGCGGACTCACGGGAGTAGAGAGTAGAGCACACAACGGTGAGGCGGAGGGGGGGACGAAATGTAAGGTAGGGTCAAGAGATGCCAAGTCGGGGGGCAGCTTCTGGGTGAAAGGAAGACCGTGACGGTAACCTTCTCCAAAAAACAAAATTCGCCCGTGAAGGGAAAGGGGCAAGGAAGCGGAGGTCCACTTCAAGCGCCACAACCAGGGGGAACACTGTTGGGTTTGTTTTTTTTACCATGCCTAAAAGAGGCCGTCGTGGGGGGCAAAAGTGGAAAGGAGAAGTGTTAAAACAAAGGCGAAGTTGGAAGGGGATCCGCTCAAACTGGAGGCACAAGAATGTGCCGCCTTCGTTGGGTGGCGCGAAAGGGAAAACCAAGAGATTCAAAGTTGGGGCTGAGGGGCAAAACGACAACAACGTGTATCGGTCCTTCCCCACTGGGGGAGAGGGCAGGGAGGAGGAGGGATGGACCTGTGAATCTGGAAAGGCGGAAGATTCCTCTGAACTAGAATCGGGAGTGTGGAGACTTCCCGCAAAGGGTCGCCTCAGGGGCAAGACGAGGTCAAGGGGGATGGGGAATGTTACTAGGGAAAACATTACTGGCAAGAGCGAAGACCTTGACTCCTAAAACGGAGCACGGGTGGGCATAGAGGGGGGGTCGCCGACCCACATGGGGGGTCGGTTGCAAGTTCTCAGTCGTGGGGGGGGGAGAGAGCATACCGAAGAAGAGGAAAGAGAGCGTACAGTAAGTGATCTACGCAAACAACGATTGGGGAAAAAAAAGAAATAATGTGGAGAGAACTGGAACATATGATCAAACGGGGCGCTCGCTGATATTAAACAAAAAAACTAGCGGAAGTGACAAGACCCCAATCGGGGGACGGCGACCATCACCCTCGAGGCCCACTAAGGGGACTCCGAAGTGGAGAAAATTGCCCAGGAATAAGACAGTTTAAGGGCTTAACTTCCAAAAAAAGGGGGAATAGATCCAACACCCCGTGATGATGATCAAACCTTGGGGAAGAGGCAGCAACAGGTCAAAACCCGAACCTATGACCTTAGAAGAAAAGAACATTTCCCAGATTTCGCAATGCTTCCTCCATAAAACCCGCAGGACACACAGGGGAAAGGCGAAGTTGTTGGGGAGTGGCCATCAACCACAAATGGGGACGCTTGATTTACGAGGGGGTCGAAGGTGCAAGACCGCAACTAGGGGGCGTAAGTGGTTCCTTCTCGTAACTCATTATTATAAAGGGGAAAGGCGAAAGGGTGAAAAACTGTGCTTACTGGAGAGGTGCTACGCATGCCCCCAAACACTAGGGGACATAAGGCAAGGGGGGAACAATTAAAAATGCCTTTGGTTGCGACTAACGGGTGTGGAGGCGAGAAAATCAAACAGTATTAAGCAAAGTGGCAGAGGAAGGGACTGGCCGCGCCAGGTCGTCCTGCCAGGAAAAAAACAACTCGACCTACCGGGGATCGTGGAAGCGAGTGGACGGGAACGCAACGCCGCGCTTAGGTGGGGGAGGGGAAAATTAGGTCAGTGGGAAAATGTATGGTGTGCTCAGACCATATCTCCTGGAGGGGGGCTGCCCTCGTGCAAAATGGAGAACCCAATAAGCTCTCGGCAAGGAGGGCAGGGTCTGAACATTGACTTATTCATCACCGTCGTGGGGTGGATGGAAGCAAGACCTCCCTGGTGGCGGAAAACCTTGGATGAAAAGGCGGATCACAGAAGTCGATCACAGCTCCGCAAGGAAGGGCAGCGCCACCCCCCTAAAAAGGAACGGAAGGGCCCGACGAGGCTCGAGCACGGAAAGCCTCTCGGAAAGGAGGAGAGCTTCAAAGGCTCTAAAAGCAAAAGGGAAAAAAAAGTCTAAACCGGACGCGCTTTTGGAGAAAGGGGAGCAGAAAAAGCCAGGCGTCCAGGCAAAAAGGCATACGATAAATGACTACAGGGGAGTTGGCCCTGAAGTGGCAGATCGCAACGAAAGAGGAACCACTCGATCGTGGCAGATTTAAACCTGGAAGAGAGAAAGCGGGCCACGCGGGGACCCTGTGAAAGCCGGAAACGGGTACACGTCGAGGGGGTCGTTGCACAAGGTCCCCCGAAAAGGAAGAATGGGTCTTGGACAGGTCCGAAGCCCAGTCAACGACACTAAAGTCCAAAGCTGACGCAGCGCAAACTTCGTCGGGAAGCAGGAAGAAATCTCCTCGCGTGAGGCTCTAGGACAACGGGGTCGGAACAGGTGCGCCAGGCGACCAGTAGTAAAAGCATCAATGACGGAAGGCAGAGGTGATGGAGCCGGCGGACTCACAAACGGAGGGCAGTGGAAAAAGGGAGAGGGGGGGTTCAAATCAAAAGCCGGACTTTCGTGTCTGGCATTCCCCAATGTGGGGTGGGGAGGGGGAGGAAAACGTGATGGGCAGAGGAACGTTAATATGTACACTGGGCAGCCTGGATCGAGGGGGACCAAGAGGTATCCTGAAAGCTGAAAAGAAGCAACCAGCCGTGCAGGACCGGGACTATCCTTATAAACCTTCACGCACAGCCCGGAACCGCTCTTAAGAAAAGGGAAGCGAAGGAGAACCCCAACCTAAAGAACGCCCCAGGAAACAGGCTCTTAAACCGAACACAGCCTCTCGGAAAGGGGGCTTCTCAAGATACTTAGTCGCGCAACGTCATGTGAAGACGAAAGGAACCGTACCTGTCATCTATATGGCCGGAAGAAATTGTCGGAAAATTAAAGGGAAAATAAGATCTTCATCTCAACAAAAGTCCGGTGAACTTCGGGGATCTTCCAGAGAGGGACATAGAGAGCAAAAACAAAAACGGATTAGAAAGAATATTAACGCGCTGACAGGGAGGGAAAGACGAGTTCACCGACCTTGGAGGGCGGGAAGAGATGAAAAACTGACCGGCTGAAAGAGCTGACAGGTCCAGTTCCTTGGAGTATGAAACGAAGCTAGTAAGACTCCTACCAAAAAAGTGAGGCAGGCAACGGGAAGATGTTTCGACCAGTAAGGAGACTGTTGGTGTTCCTTTGGGCTTGATGAGGGGGCGGAGACATGAGAAGGGAAGGTAACTGAGAGCGCCAGGTCGGCGCGTGGGAGACTGGGTTGAAAGAACGAAGGGGGGGGGGCGTAGCGGCAGGGCGGGGCGGATTATGCACACGAGCTTTAATGAGAAAAAAAAAAAAAAAAAACCACCGAACCACAAAGCACAAGGGAAAAAAAGATGAATAGCCTATCTCATTTACTTCCTCCCTCTCCCAATTTCAAATCACTTTTAATAGTGTAAGACAAGCAAAAAATGGGGGTGTTCATCTAAGGAACGTATCAACCTTGACAAAGCCTCCCTCGAACTCCAAGGAACTAAAACACAGAGCCGCCGTCATGATGAAAACGAACTAATTTCGATCGGGGTGTCTCAATGGGCAAGAAAGGTAGCTATCAGAACCCCGCGAGAGAGTGCATCTGAGAGTTTCTCATAAGAACAGGGGCGCGTTCGTCTGGCTTGTGGAGGTGCTGGATCGTGCCGTGGACATGAACCTGGTGATCGGAGGTCACGACAGATCATGGTAGGGGGACTGGGGAAACGAAAAGACAGTCCATAATTGACCCGGGGAAAACATTTCACTTAAAAGGGGTAAAAAGGGGAGTTTTCAGACTCGTTTCACGAGACGATCGGCGCGGCACGTTAACGAGGAGGCGAGAAGTTGAAGGAGACCGAAAAGCAGTGAAGGGGGATGCCTAGGGGGGACCAGATGACGGGACGCCGTGAGGAGAAAATCACGGCATAAAAAGAGCCCGGTTTATACGGTTTCGGGAGTTGTCAGCTTTCCGGGAAAACGGGATAGCTGGCAAAAAAGAGGAATAAGAGGGACGAGATTCTCAAATCGCTGTCGTAAAAGACAATCGGAAGTGGGCAGTGGGGGGGGTCGAGACGGGACTTGGGGGAAGGGGACGTGATGCTCCGGTCCCAAGGGGGAAATAACTGCCTCACACCCAGGCTAGAAGTAATCCAAGCAAACGACTGGTGGGGCAGTTAATATAAGGGGGATAAAGAACAAGCGTAAGGCCAAGCGATTGGTTGCAAGGACGATGAGGACAATGCACAGGATCTGGGCAAGAAGCGAACCGGTATATTGAAAGTCAGTTTCCCAAAAAGAAGAGCGTGCTGGGAAACAACCTGCTCACCGACCTGGCATTTACCAATCGATGCCAGCGAAGCGTGTTAATGGCAGCAGAACTTGAAAAATGGCTGTAAACGGAAGGACCCTGACCTGAACTACTGTATGGAGCCGAAGAAGAAAGACAGGGGCGCAAAGGCGACGATACATGTCGTGCTCTGGGGACGACGAGTCCGGGGGCGCACGAAGGGAAGGATGACCCGGTTCACATAAGCACAGGTGAAGAGGAGGTTCGGACTCCAACGCTGGAGGCAGAGAAGGATCAGAGGGAGGGAGGCTGCACTCCCTGACCCCCTCGAGAGTCCAGAAGGGACCTGGGGGTGGAAAGAAAAACGGTAGACGTGTGCCCTTTTCACCAGGGGTGAGAGGAGGGAGTCTGGGAGGAAAAACGAATGGTCCGGAAGGAAACTTCCCTATGTAGAGAGGGGACACGGGGCCTTCCCTCAAGGAAAAGTGACGGAAGACAGGAAGAGGGTGTAAGGTCAGTTAAAAATCTCTTCTGCAAAGTCATCCACCTTGACCTCCCTCCGGAGACGTGGTCAGGGAGTGAAAGGTGTCGCCGTAACGAGGGTTTCGTTTGGCGTTCCAGGATGGTTGTGGGAAGAAGGGGGAACCGACAGCCGCATCTGGGTGAAAACGACTTGTATCTCAGCGAACCCAAAGAGTAGGGGGATAAAGGTCTCCCTCTAAGCTGTCCCGATTCGGGGAGAGCGAGGATAATAAACCCAACTAGGCCTAGAAAAAACGGGGAAGACGGACCACAGTCACTGCCCTCGGAAACACCGTCCTGATGGCCGGTAGGTCTAAGGAAATTGCCAAAGTATACGGGGGGAGTGTCGTAACAGGGAAACCCCCCCATTACAGACGAGGAGTCAGAAAAAGTTAATGGAGAAATGGGGAAGGGCCAACGCACACCCGCCCGTGACCGGGCTAGAGTATCATGTCAACTGATACCATTCACAGGGAGGCACATCCCTCCCGCTCCTCCCGCCAGCACTTGGGGAAAGAAACGAAGACGTTTATAAAACACCCTGGTACAGGGCGAGGGGCCTCTGGGAGAAGGGAGGGGAAGCCACCGCACGAGTAAAGGGGAAGTCGGGCCTACAGAGGAGACGGCAAACTTCAGACTGGTGCTTACTGAACTTAGGGGGTCATAATCCTGCGGCAAAAAACAGACTCCGTATTTTCAGGTCACTGTAACATTGTACGAGGCGAGAAGTGTCGCGGCGCAAGACATCAGTCGAAAGGAAAGGCGAGGGGGCCCTAACCGGTCGCCATTCAGTCCAAACACCAGGAAAAAGAAAATACAGACGGGGCAGGGGGGAGAGGACATGGGAGTAATTCGGGCAGCTAAAGAAGAAGTTGGCGGGCAAAGGAACCATACTCAACGTTAGTCCGGAGAGGTTGAAGAAAGATGAAAATTGCTGCCCTCGGCCTGAGCCACCAAAGCTCTCAGGTAACTCTGCATGGTCTGATGGGGAGGGGAAAAAAAAAAGCATAGAGACCCAGGAGGTGGAAAGTGAGGTACGGGCGGCAAGAACAAGGGGTGGAAACGGCGAAAGAAGCCGGATCGGAGAGAATTCGATAAAGAGAGAAATGCAGAGCCACGCCCACAGAAAATGGAAGTCATTCGGAAGACAAAAAAGGGTACGTGAAACATGATAGGTACCTTATTCGTGAGCTTCAAAACGGAAGGGGGAACACGCCACGGAAAAAAGGATAACCCACGATGTTGCATCCGTGATGCGCAGCACTGCGGTTCCCGTTCCTCGATACATGCCTGCTGGAGTTGTTCAATGGACTCCGAAAAAAGAGGAGAAACCCAGCTCAGGGATCGTGGAACAGATCTTAAGGAACACCGAGAGGATACCAGCCCTTTGAAAAAGTCAAAGGGACGGTCACGGCGGGGAGTCCCATGCAAGAGGAATCGGGTAGGCGTAAAGTCACAAAAGGGTCCTGACAAAAAGCAGAGGAAGCAGAACAGTATCTCAACGACCGCCCTCGTCTTGTGCGCTCAGAAGCCTCGCGGGCTCGAGGACCAGATAGAACGTGCTACAGGAGAGAGAGACAAAAAGGTAGTGGTGTCGGGCAGCAAAGAGGAGGCATTGATCCGGCGTCTCACAACGGAGGGTCCCTTTCGTGGCCGTGCCTGCAGCCGGATTGGCGTGGAACTTGATTTACTTTCAAAGGAGGGCAATCTTACTGAGCTTCAGAAGGGAGAGTTAGAACTGAGCTCGGGGATATCCGCCACAAAATAATGAGCTCAATTGAAAAGGAACTCGTGGGAACTCCCAAAAAAAAACGAGAGGCACCTTGGGACTGACATTCATTCAAAGAAGCACAGGCTCAAGAAAAGGCTCAGCCGCAACCGCCCCATTCCAAAAGAAAAAAGAGTGAGGGAAGGCGACCGTGGGGCAGCGGCGCCACCGGCCGGGGCGGATCAGGGCGACCGCTGCAGGTTAAACGCCCGGAAACTAAAACCTGAAAGGACTCGTGGGTCCGGGAACGAAACATCCCCTCTATCTCCAAGCAAAAAAAAGTGACGAGACACGCTTAAAGAGTAGAGATGGAAATCAAGAAACAAACAAAAAAAGGAGAGGAAGAAAAAGAGATTGTGGAGAAGGAAGGCCGAAGTTCACCGAATTGACGATGAAGACTGAAAGGGGAAATTAAGGTAATAAACATGTGCTTGAAGACGAGCTGGAAAGGTGAAAAAGAGTTCCGGGACGGAGGCGCGAGGGCGATGACGAAGAAGCGGGGGGGCGTGAAGCAAAAGGTAGAGACTGAGGACAAGAGGCAAGAAGGGGGGTGAGGTGCGGGAGGCGGTGTCTGATTATCAGGGAGGAGGGAGGACGAACTTGAATCAAGCGGCGCTTGGGACAGGACAAGGCGGAGTTGGCAATATCGGCACGGGATGGGAGATGGATACTATCTTCAAGGAAGAAATCAAGGAGACTACAAGATTGGCACTCTTACAGTATTGAAAAAGGCAAGAACACAGTATTGCTGGGAGGGGAGCGAAGGCCACGAAACCGTCCCTCCGTGGATCTAAGAAGTCAAATTAGCGTAAATCGTGTCCTCAGGGCGTGGGGAAAAGACCGTGAACTGTGGAGACCTTTGAAAGCACACCAAAAGGGTCCGAGCTCGCCGCGGAATTAAAGGCCGCGGGGACGGAGAGAAAAAGACGAAGGGCGCTGTCCTCGGCGGCGCGGACTGCTTATTCTCTGTGTGGGGGCTACCAAATCGAAACCCTCGGGTGGGACATGGCCGCCACAAGACGTTCCCTAAGGAGGGAAAAAATGGAAGCAGAGTGGCACCACGGTATACAAAAAAGGTGGAGCGTTAAAGAGACTGGAAGAAAAAGAGAAAGCGGTGTCGCAGTGACGAAGCCATGGAGTGAAAGAAAAAGCTGGCCTTTTGGCTCGTGAGAGGAGGAGGGACTAGCACCACAGGGTGAAGCTGCGCCCGTGTGTATTGTTCTACGTCCAGGTAAATCCCCCCCCCCAAAAAAGCAAGAAAAAGAGACGACCGAGATCGGACGCTACCTATCTTCTGTAAATCAAGAGGGGGAAGGGGGAGTGGGAGGGGGGTGGGGGGGGGGGGGGGGGGGGGGGGGGGGGGGGGGGGGGGGGTTGTTTTTGGGGGGTTTTGTGGTTGTGTGTGGGGTGTGTGGGGGGGGGTGGGGGGGTTTTTAGTTTCGTGGCGGAATTGATTAACTATGTTAAAAGAATTTCTCTTTTTCAGAAGAAGTTTTCCTCCACAATTTCTCATAAAAAATACACCACCGGCTGTTGCTTGCTTATATGGCAAAGTTTTCCATAAAAAAAAAAAAAGAGAGTACACTCGAGAAAGGTCAGGAAAGACATTTCATGACAACAAAACATACATCGGAAGAATGATTATTGGTCATGTAAGCCCACATAGAGGGTCGGCGGGACAATTCTAAACGACCGTCTTTGACTCCAGTCTGGGTGGGGAAGAAAGAGTAATTGGAAACCGCGGACCTTGACAAAAAAAATTGGGGCGGTAAAGCCCTCCCCAGAGCGGCAAAGAAAAGGGGGCTTAACTACTGGTTGGGCGCTGGCCACAAGGAGACAGCAAGAAGAGAAGAGTCAGGTAAAAACTGTTTCCAGTGCCTGACGTCGTAGTCGTGTGTTTCAGGGAAGAAGGTCAGTATGACAAGACTGGTGCCGGGCACCATTTTCAAAATCGCAAGTTTCGACCTCACAACGCGGGGGCACGAGAGACATGCCTACTTCTTTTGCGGGGCTGAAAATGCGCCCCCCTAAACGAGGTCAATCAGCGGTCCCAGGTGGTGGCTGAGGGAAAAAGAAAAAAAAAAAAAAAGGGGTATCTGGCCCTTTCCTCAGGGGGTGCTTGCTGGCGTCTGAGAAGATGGTAAATTGATGGTATCCGTGAAGAAGCTCTGCCTATAGAAGGGGCTGGGGGAAACGGCTGGAAGTCTAAAGGGGATCCGAACTAAAATGGTCGGAAGACGAGACATTTGTTTATGTGTACACAAGGAAAAGAATAGACATACGGGTTCTCAAAAGCCCAAACGGAACGGGAGAGGCAGGGAAGGTTCGCTTCTCTCGATGGTGTTTTGCAGTCTTGTGGCCATCCTCGAGTGGTGGATATCATCGTCGCGACCGCTGACCGAATCGAAGAAAGAAGAGGAAGATGGGAGCCTCTCACACACACAGGAGGAAAGAGTATAGAAAGGAACTTCAGCAGAACGTCCCAGATGACGTCGGGAAATAAAGGATATTAACCCACCAATATCGAGCAGAAATGCAACCCAAACGGAAGAAAGGAACAAATCACAAAATAGACCCCCGACTCCGAAGGCCTCAAGGGAAAGTGCCATGCGAAAAACGATTTACAGGGAGGACATGACACATACAATTTACCTCTGTCAGACCCGGAGGCGATCACCATGGGAAACCAACGGCCCCCCACTCTATAAGAGGACTTTGGATATCCAGTTTCATAAAAAAAGCAAGATTCGAATAGACGTTTCCTCTAACCAGAAAGCCAGCATCCGGCAACACTAAGGTTCGGGGGAACCTCAAAAAAAAACCCTTGGTCCCGCTGAGGACTCTAGTGTGTGGGACGGCAAGCCAAAGAAACGAAGGGCAGTAGGCCAGAAATGGAGATAAACGCAACTGAGAGACATGTTTAGGAACGTAGTCAAATGTCACCCAAACAATCCGAGATTTACTCTTATGCTGAGCTAAGGTGGAAGGCGAGGCTCAGAGAAGACAAGTGGGAAACACGCGAATTGGTCCACGGTTGGAAGGCAAGGTACCCATCAAGGGTCAAAGCTGCGAAAAAAGAAACCTCGTGGAGGAAAGACGGTCGTTTGCGTGACCGTGTAGGCAGCCTCAAAGGGAGGTGGGCGCCAAATGACCAACGATACCTTTTGCCGAGGGGGGCGACATGCACGCTGCCAGACTCTGAAAAGATCCCCATCGATCTAGAAAGAGGTTCTGGCACAGCTCGATTAATCAATCAACGTTTACGTGGATTAAGGCAAGCGACTGGTGGCAAAAGGAACCAGGAAATCGATAAAAGTCGAGACCCGTCCGACCTGTCCTCGGCGCCGCCCACCACCACTTTGAACGGAAGCGCAGGAACGACAGAAAAAAGTACCCAGGATAGAGACGTACTCGAATTGCCGCCGCTCACCGGACCGAATCAAAAACTAACAGGCGAAGCAACAAGTTTGCATAAAGGGGGGATTGCCAAAAAAGGGTTCAAAGGTCCACTCGGGGGAAAAGGAACTGCGTTGGCGTTTTTAAAAAGTCGGCGACGGACGAACAAGTCTCGCAAAAGAGAAACCGGAAAAGCGCGATTATCGTCGGGGACCCGTTTCAGGGTCAAAAGTGGCGTGAACTACCAGAGATATTCGGCGGGCACCAGGAAGTGACCACAAAGACACGAGCACCGACCCAGCAAGGCACGAACGCTCCAGACGTATGGATGCCGAAAACCGCGCAAAAAAGACTCGGTGCTCTCTCTAGAAAACCAGGGGTGTTCAGGTCCCACAAGCGAAAAAAGAGTTTTCCCTCCAGGGCTCTGACGGACTGGCGGTAGGAAAGGAGGAAGTGACCAAAAAAAAAAGTGGGCTTGGACAACGGGGCAAGTGGCCAGCTGACACAAATAAAAGTACGCTTGAGGGTACTGCGCTTAAAAAAAAGTGGTGAAGGAAATCCGCGGAATAGGTCTGACAGGTGGGGAATCGACAATTATTTATCGCCCTGAAAGGAAGGGGGGATAACTCACAAGAATCTTGGAACTAATTGCCCCACTCCTCCGAGAAAGACAGTACCTGCAACAACCACACTGGCACCTGGCGGCTCCACATCCCTCCGCGACCTGCTCAAGCAAAGACCCGCTCCCGAAACATAAAAAAACAAGAGACAATCTAAAGAGAGACACGTTTTGCCGGCGAGCCCCATAAGGGGGAGGTAGGAACTCAACGAGCGGCAGGGACCCTCGCCCGGAATCCCACCTGTCCAGCCGCGAGTCAAAGTTACAGTGGGGACCCCGAGACCAGCATCAGAGGAAGTCTCAGTGGAGTCGGCAA
>Ga0179593_1400931_pt1 | contig 14020 bp, 16 predicted proteins | sample CZODoug2_1_08_16_FD_185931 | JGI IMG/M metagenome (GOLD analysis project Ga0179593, IMG submission 185931) | Vadose zone soil fungal communities from Angelo Coast Range Reserve, California, USA - CZODoug2_1_08_16fungal (PacBio error correction) | ecosystem: Environmental > Terrestrial > Soil >...
GGGCGGTTCAGTGAAAATATAAGACAAAGAGAAAAGTGAGGGGATAAAAGGGGCCGGCAGACTGGTCTGCCTAAATTCTGTAGGGGCCACCGGTGGGGGTGACTTTGGTCGGGAGCCGGTCCCATAGGCTGGGGTGGGCAAGAGAATCCGGAATGGACTGAATTGCCATGCGGGGTGTGTTTCAGAGGCCAGCTACCCGTTTTAATCGGTGGGGGGGTCAAAACGGGGGGGAAGCACTTCAGGAGAGAGGGGGGGAAAAGGGACGGAAACTGGGACGGGGAACGCAAGGTTCCAGGGGCCTTCTGAGCATGAAAGGGAGTGGGGGACAACTACATGACAATGGTGCAAGCTGTGCTGTAAGGGCCAGGTAGGGTAACCTTGCTTTGAAACAAACCATCCAAGGGGAACGGTGGGGCGGCGAACCTAGGAGCAGAGAACCTTGAGGGAGCGGCCCCTGCAGGGACTACCGGGGTTCATTGGGGTGATAGAAAACTGGACAGGGAAGAGAGAAGGGGGGGCTTGGTTCGGCAGAGCGCCGGGGGGCCCGAAAAGAAATTGGGCCGGGAATACTGTGGTTCACCGACAATTAAGGCACGGGGGCGGGGGGGGGGGGGGGTCCCCGTGCTTGTACAAATCAGAAGGGGGAGGGATGGAGGAGGTTGTACAAGGTTGCACCACCCCTTAGGAAAGACGGCGAAATTCATTCTGGACGAACGGTGGTTGCTGTGCGCCCGGTGGGCCGAGAGGGGGGCAAACGAGAGAAAAGGTCAACGCCGTTGCCAACCACATTGTACGAATTCCGGTACTATCACTTTCACGGGGGGGGGGCAGGAGCAGAAGGTGGGTAGGGGGTTGTTTAAACGGCGTAGCCGAGCAGCAAACCGGCCTGGGGACACAGAATGAATACCACGAGGGGGGAAAAAATGGAGGTATTGAAGGGGCAAGGAAAAAGGTGGCAAGGGGTCGCCATCTTCCGTTCGAGCGGGGCACACAAGCAAACTTCAAACCTTGTGAATGAAAAAAAAACCGAGTGGTCAAGGAGGGGGAGGATCGAAGAATGGAAAGAAGAAAGGGGGAACAGAAACGAAACAAACAATGTGGGCCCATTGGGGCCTTTTGGACCGACAAGGGAGAGATTCTAGTAATCCCGGTCTAAATAAGGTTCAGGGGGGTAATGTACCATCTTAAAGGTCCAGGAGGAAAAGGGGTGCCGGGTCGGTGCCCGGCCTCGAAGACAAAAAAGTCCATTTAGTGCCGATCCTAGAAGGAAGTAGCACGGGTCCAAAAACTTGGAAAGGACAAAAGTCCAAAAAAAGAGGAAGGACCGTCAGAAGAAAGACAGCTTCCGGGGTTGAATCGTCCCAAAAGGAGGGTGCCGACCGCCCATGACGTTGCATACCTCGAAAAAAAAATTACCGGTACAACTAACACCAAAAGGGGGTCTGGCATCGCAAAGAAAGAATCCGGCAGAAAAAAGGAGGGAGAAGTAGTCCCGCCGGGGGGAGAAAAAAGGTCACATTTTCCTTCCCCCGGTGGGAACTAATGAACGGGGGGGACGTGGAGGGTACATCAGGGAACAGGGCCAAGTTTGGCAAAAGAACCACTCGGGGAAGTGGGGGGGGGGCAGGTAAAGGGTAGAAGGTTTCACGCGGGGGGAGGGGGGGGACGCACAGGAAATGAACGCAAAGACAGGGACGGACGCAAGGGAAAAGCTGAGTAAAAACAAGAGCGGCACCCCGGGAAGATGAATCCCGAAGCTCACGGAAAAAGGGTGCCCCATAATGCAAACCGAAGGACAGGGGTCACCCTGTAAGAAAACCGACTCGCACAAAATTAAGGGGGGGGCTGCGAAAAAAAAAAGAAGGCCAAAACGAAAGAACCTTGAAACTCAAGGTGGTGTCAAAGAATGCATAAGAGATGGGGAAAATAAAAAGGAAGGGAACTTCTGATGCCTGTCATTGTGAACGGGAACCAGGCCTGGGAAAACAATCCAAAAAAACCGTAAGGGATGAGGAGGAACACAACCGGAGGATGAGAAAAAGAGATATCCGAAAAGAGGGTAAAACTCCTTGGGAAGTTGGGATTGCCCAGTCAAGGGTAAAGGAACCAACCAGTTCCAGGAAGGGGACAACGGCCAACCAGGGATGGAGGTCGATGGAAAACAAAGGGGGAGGGGGGGGCAAAAAGGTTAGTCCCGGACGCTGGACACGACCGACAAAAAAAATCAACTTTCAGTCGGGTGGCGAGGCAGGTTTTGGCGACATGGGGTCAATCAGCTTCGGCACGGGGTCCTCGGGAAGGCAAACCTGGGGACGGGAGAAAAAAGCAATCAAAAAACGGGAATCTTCCTGAGAAGGCACCGAGCGGAGGGCTAATTAAACAGGGGAGCACCTTACTTGGTACTGAATAAAATCAAGGCGGGGACAACATCATCGGCACGTTTTTACGCCACCATAACTAGTGAGAGGGGGTTCTGCCTTCTTGGGAAAAAAAAACATTGTGAGATGCCTGGCAAAAGGGAGACTCGACTTTACAAACGTCACACAAGCAACCTGCTGTAAAATTCAGAGATCGGAAGCGACGGCACCCCTCTAAAGGGTGCTCATGCCGGGAAAGAACGACGGATCGCAGGTCAACGTGATTATGGGGGAAAAAGATGGGGGGGCCTGAGGGAAGAGAAGTGTCGTCCGGCCACAACCAACTACTTAACTCAATAATAAAACACCCACGGGAAGCGACGGGAAAGGCAGGAGGTTCCTTGGGCTTATCCTGCAGTTTTAAAAAGGGAACGAAAACGGGCGTTTGGGGGGGATCACGGGACTTGAACAGCATCTGGGGTCTAACGATACGGAAACAGCTAAAATGAAAACTCTGGCAAATAGTACACCTTGTTGGGGGACGGCAATGGAAATATGCGCCAAACAATCAGGCCCCGAGCCAATGTACAAGACCTGAGAAACCCAAGTCGGTCTTGGGGGACTGAAACCTCCCAAAATGGGTGGGGGGGGGGTCCGGGGGGGGGGGTACCAACAGCGGGGCCATCATAGTCAACAGCATGACGTATCAAAAGGGGGACCTTTGCCACTAAGAAACACAAGCGGTGACCTAAAAAAGCGGGTGGGGGGGGAAATGATCAATCCAGGGGAGGGAATCTGTGCCCGCCGACGGTAAAGATGGGGGATGATTATTCTTGGATAACTCCACGGAAAAAAAAACCGACGTAAAGCAGGGGGGACCAGGTCCTTTCATGTGGCGAGAAAAAAGAACCGGGAATTTACGGAAGTACAGAACAAACATAACAAACCAGAGAGTCAAACCGGGATGGAGTTCCGAACACTGGATGCAGGGGGGGTAGCACGATGTTAATTGGTAGGCATGGCAAATTCCGATCTTGTTAAATCGTGAAACAACTGGGACTCCAAAGTCATGGGACAAACGAAGCACCCAAACAAGTAGTGGTTGAAAAACACACAACCAGAAGCCTCCCGTCCAACCCTTAGAGCGTACAAGCAAGGAAGCCGGCCTGTTAGAATTTGCAGGTGAACATCACTTCAAAATTGTATTGCGTGACAAAACAGCCCGCGTCTACACATTTCGCCACCTGAACAAAAAAGGCCGAAAGACAATGGAAGGCAGACCCATTTTAGGTGTCGACCGCCCAGGTCAAAAAAGTTAACACACGGTTTGGGTAAAGAGCAAGAAAGTCACAAGACTAAAAGGCAAACATCAAGTGAAAATGCAAAGTCAATTTAGAGGGGGTGTCCTGAGGACAAGAAAGATGCAAAACCGAACCGCCATCCCCGCAAAGGTTGGGAACAAGGAACCGCCTTTGGAGGGCGGGGTTGAAACTGACAAACAGGGGAGAGGTTACACAAAAACATAGAAGAAAAGGGTCTGAAGAGCGGAAATAAGGGGATTTCGGGTAAAAAAATGGGAAACGGATCCACCGAACGGTGCACGAACGTGAGCTGGGTCGTCAATTCAAAAAGACGGGGAGAGCCAACACCTGGGGGGGGGGGAGAGGAGGGGCTCCAACAGGTAGGGACACAAAGGTTGATAAGGTGGCCACGGGTTCGAGAAAGAGGTGGCCAATGGCAACAACCAACTCCAGTTCCCAATCAAAAACGAGACCCTCGCAGGTCAAACAATGTTTTCTAAAACACATCAGACCCTAACAAAAAAAAAACAAATAGTGGTGGCCGACCAGGGGGGGACCGGTGTACCCAAACCGGGAAGAAAGAACTTGTGGGTTAGAAACCAGCCCACCCAGGTGTAAAGACGGAACTATCCTGAAAAGAGGAAGACTTTCACGCCATAATTGAATTGCAAAAAGAACGGTATGTCCAAGGGAAAAGTATGAATTCCGGAAAAAAAGACTATAAATACATTCATAGGAAAGGGGGACGATTAACAATGGGGCAAAAGACCTTTGATTGAGGGACTCTTGGGGGGGGGAAAAGCAGGGCAATTTTGGTAACATCCAGGTGACTGGGTCCACAACGTAGAAGAAACAGGACGTCGTTTGGAGTAAGACCAAATAAAAAGGACTAGGTTGAGACCGCGTAGCCAACATCTGGCGTATAGGGGACCGCAGCGGGGGGCAATTCTGGGAAGGAAGAAAAGCAAAGTTTACGGGAGGTTCTCGGAACACCCGGTTCACCAGGATAATACAGGTCAACTAGTCTACCACTACCCTCAAAAAAGAACGACACAAGCAAGGAGTTAGTAGGAAGCAATGTAAAAAAAAGGATAAGGAAAAAGGCCTGGACTGCGTGGGAGGACGGGGCTGCCGGATTGGGCCGGGGAGATCGTCCAGAAGCTGAATTAAAACAGTTTTGGAAATCTCCCGAAACCTCCAGTTGGGGGGTAAAAGGGGAGGGGGGGGGGGAGTACCTGGAATACTGGTGGGGATCCTTTCGGTTATTATGGAAAACTTCTCATTATGATACTCTCATGAACCGAATCAATAACAAAAACGGACAAGACCAAAACTCAATGTTCACAGGGGGAATGACCTTCACGGAGAAGCGTCCATTGGATTACACGCTAGGAACTGGGTGTCAAAAACGGAGGAGGTTGGAGGAAAAAAGGTTGAACTCAAATTTCCAACATACAACGGAACAATAAGGGCGAGGAAAACAGGTTATAATCAAGGGGAATAACTAAATAAAAAGGAAAAAAGTGAAAACGTCGAAATGAGGAATATGGGGGACTTGGAAAGACACGAAAGTACCAAAAAAAAAACTAACAAGTGGGGAAGGGGACATGGGGGCAACACAAAACCGACCTTTCAAAAGGGTGGGGAAGCGCAGAGAAAAAAGGTCAAGGAAGAGTCGGGGGGTGGGTCCCGGATACTGGCACGTCATGAACTAGCATTCGGAAATAAGTTTTAAGAGAACAAAAGCCTTTAGGGTGAGATTCAAAGTGATACTTGGGTTTAGAAAATGCTTGTCTTTGGGTGTGACTTTGGTTGGTTGGCGCGGCACCGAGAAGAAGGCGTCCTACTTGCACCGGAACAATGGGGGGGGGTTAAAAGGGGGGGGTGTGATAAAAAAAAGGAGCTCGGGTTTCCGGTGGGTCCGCTTGGACCAGTCAGCGGGGGAAAAAGCAAAGGCGGAAAGGAGGTTCTTGTGGAGAGGGGGGGACACCATACATATCAAACGACCTGGGGGGAAAACAGGTCAACCCTCACCCTCGGAAAAAACGAGCTACAAGGAAACGTACCAAGACGGCCTACAAAAACTTAATCTTAGACAGGGTGGGTGGGGAAAGGAGCAAGAAACAAAGAAAAAGTGGCCCTGTCGGATAAGCTTAACAAGTTAGGTGCAATTAGCCAGGGAAGAGTTTGCAATGGAAAAGACTTCACGGGTTTTGTTCGGATCTCTCGAAGCTAAAAAAAACAAAAAAAAACCGGAGGAGGATTCAAAGAGAGAACAAAAAAACTCTCTGAAAACATTGTCGTCAAAACGGATTCTTGAAAGACTGGCTGCTTCACGGGAAAGCTCCAAATTGGGTCGACTTTGTAGAAAAAGGAACAAAAAGTGAATCGTGAAAGGGAAGGGGGGAAATTAAGGGGTGTGGGGAAGTGAAGGTTTTGTCTTTGCCTACTATGGTGGTCAACACGGGCCGGAAAGAAGGTCGTGAAGGAAAGGAACAAGAAGGGAAAAAACATCAAAAAAAAAGTGGAGGGGGCACGTCCTCAGGGAAGGCCGCACGCAAAAAAAACCCTACCAGAGGGGAACGGAAAAAAATCCACCAAGGAAAAAGGGGAAGGGGGGGTTGCGAAGTAAAGAGGCATCTCCAAAGACCCCCCAGGGGAAAGCATCCAAAAAGGAATAAAGTCAAAAAAAACTTGTATCGAACTTGCTGGGGGAACGAACCACCGAGGGACATCTCACTCCCAACATCAAGGGGGACTGGCCACAACAGAAAATAAAGTCAGGACCAAAAAAAAAAACCGTCCAAATTGAACGGGGGGGTGGTGCCCGGCCATGGGGGCCAACCCCCACGGGGGTGGGGGAGGAAGTAAAAGAGAAGGAATCCTCGAGCGGTGGGCGTGCATTCTAAAAAAAACTCACGGGTAAGGAGTGAAGGTGTGGTGGGGGGGGAGAAGCACGGGAGGGAAAAAAACGATGGAAAAATGCGGGCCACAAAATTTCGAACTTACGAAGGTGGGGAAGGAACAGAGGGGGGGGGGGGGGGGGGGGGGTGGGGTGGGGTGGTTTGGGGGGGTGGGGGGGGGGGGTGGGGGGGGAATGGGGGGGGAGGGGGTGGGGGGAAAAAAGATCCAGCTTGTCGCACCGATGGGCTGAAGTCGAGAACGAAACAAAAGGGGAAACGACTGAGACGGTATAGAGGAAAAAAAATGAAAAACACGCACATTGAACCCAAATGAAAAGGGGAACGAGAAAAAAAGTACGTCCAAAGGGGGGGGAAACCGACAACCCTGGAAAACCACTTCCGTCAGTGCCAAGAAAAAAATTCAAAACGAGGGGAAGAAAACCAGAGAGGACCAGAAAACAAATGAAGGAGGGAAGAAAGAATACGAAGGTTGGAAAAAAGCCGGAGGGTCCCTCTCTCCACGTTACCTGTAATCCAATAACGGAGGGATATCAGGAGAAGGTGTCAGGCGTCAGGTAAACACAGGAAAAGAAGGGGAAGGGAAGTTCAAAAGACGTGACCACACTCAGAAAGGGTCGCACAGGGGAAAGAACTCGGAGGGGACAAGTAAAAAAAGAAAAGCTGCTCTTATGGGAACCTAAAAGGTAGGGAATGTTAGGGTGAAAATGGGGGGAACGTGAAAGGGGCCCGGTGAATTATGTAGGAAAAGGGCCAGAAAGCAGTAAAATCGGGGGGGGGGGAGGGGAAAAGGACACGGAAAAAAAAAACAGGGTTGAAAAAAAAAAAGGGGGGATGTCATTTCGTTTCTCGGTTTCATTGGCAAGATGCAAAAAACTGGAAAACGGCAAATAGGTGGCGCACAGGAGCAGGGCATTATCAAAAAGGCTATTATAACGGGGGGGGGTGGAACAACGGGGGGTGACACCCAGTGTAGCAACGGTAAGAAGAAAGGGGGGCAACAGGACCCAAAGAAGGGGGGAACCTAATTAATGTGATGGGTTCGCAAAAAAAAGTAAGCAAGGCAAAGTAAAGGAAGGGAGGGGAACAGCAGCAGTTGGGGGGGGAAATTGGGGAAAGCCGGGTAAGCCATACCATCGGAACTTCCTTGGTTTGTCAGATGGGGGGGCCAAGAAGGCAAAACAAAAAGAATGGGCAAAATTGCCAAGAAAAATGACGCAACAAAGCATTTATGGGGGGTCCGAAATTCACGAGGGATTATGAGAAGCGGAAAACATGGGAATTATTCCTCCATATCGGGGAAAGAGTATCCAGGCCCGAAGAAAAGGGCAGTCGGGGCGAACGGCTTGTGGTATTCCAGACAACAAAAAAGAACGACAGGGAGGTGAATGGGTAAGAAAGGAACCTGCAGGGGAGGAGAATAGCCTCTGTCCCCGCCCCTCTTTCCGAAAAAAATAAAACGCAATTGGTCCTTGTCAGCTGGGGCAAGGGGGGGGGGATATGGGAAAAAAGTAATTGGAGAAGGGGGGGTACAAACTCACGCCAATCTGTTCGGGGGGACTTTTGACAGGTCCCAAACCGGGAATATTGAGGAAAGGAGGATTCTGGGTAAAAATCCTTCGAGCCGGGAAAACATGAAGACACAAGGGAGTAAAAGGGCACTGCGTACAAGCAACGGATAGGGGGAAATGGTCACCTCCGGGCAGACCCCTCAAATTAAAGGCGGCTTTGTCCACAGGGAGGGGCAATCGGGGAGGGGGGGGTTATGGTGGTAGCTTTTACCCTGACACCAAAAGTGTAAAATTAACAAGCAGGGATAAAAAAAGGAGAAGGGGGGTGGGAAAGGTTGTCTTCTCATTGTGTGGGAAATTGGGCAACCAGCGTGAAACGCGCCACAAAGTGGAAAAAAAAGGTACACAAAAAGGCGTGCGAAAAACCTTCAAGCCGGGAAAAAGGGGTTCCGGTTTTGGGGGAGCCGCACAGGAAGTGGAGCCGAAAAAGAAAAAAAGATCTGGAAAAAGGAAAGGAACAGAATTTTCCAAGTTTGGTATTCTTTTGTATGTGTGCAAGGAGACAAAAAAATGGAAGGGCTCACAGGCAGGCCCGGTCTGATCAAGTGGATCCATAAGTTGAATTTAAGACCAGGGAGAAGGGGGGGGGGACCAGGGCAAAAGTGACCGGAAAGGGGAAATGGGCAGTGGGAAGGAGGACACTGGTGATCCCAAACCACAAACATGTGGACCGGGGGGCAAGGCACCAAACGACGGACTCGGCGGCTAAGTCAGGATGTTGTCTCCATTTTCAGAAAAGCCAAGGGAAAACCGAAAAGGTGAAACCGTGAAAGAAGGGTGGACCGGTATAAATCTCGACGACGGGAAAGAACAGCACAGTGAAAAGTTGAGGGGATCGCTCAACGTCGGGGTGAACCTCAGTGTAAAACACTGAGCAGGCAGCGAAGGGGCCAAAAGGCGGCCCTTCTAAGTAGGAAAACATCCCCGGGTTGGTGATATCCCAGTCAGGGTGAACGAGAACCCGTCAGAACCGCACACCTCACAACACAAGTGGGGAGAGGCCGTCCTCGGGCGGAACCAGGAGGAAAAAAGAATCAACAAAGGAATGGGGGAAGTATTCCCTTGCTATTTTGACGGTTTTCCCCGTCCCGATCAAAAAGAAGCCGGGGGGGGGGGGAGACAAGGCAAAGGTTCAAAGCTGGGCGAAAAAAACATTGCCTGCCGCGAAAGGAAAAAAAGCACGTTGCGAAAGAAAAGGACGACCAGGGTGCCTCTTTTTGAGGGGAACGGGGGGTTCGAGGGGGGAAGGGGGGGGATCCGAAGGGGGGGGGGAGGGGGCCGTCAGTCGTCCGGGGGGGGGGTTGGCCGTAAAAAAGCCCAACTTTTCCCCCGCTCGTGGGACCCTCATTGACCCGCTTTAATGAATTCACGATCGCAAAAAAACGTCCCCACCTGCGCAGGAGAAGGACGGGGAGGAAAACAAGAAAGGGGAAAGAAGTGCAAACAGATAAGGAAACTGACCGGAGCGGCGAAGCCCCCGGCCGGAAGAAGGGGGAAAAGCCCTGGGGGGGCAAGAGAAAGGGGGAAAAAAGAAAACAGGGGAATAAATTTACCCTTCTTAGGTCCCCGGCGGACGCCTGGACCTGGTAAGGAAAAACAAGAACTAAAAGGCAAAACGGTACAATATTAGGAAAATCGCGAATCAACAGCAAAGGAGATTATTAAAGAGAATCACGAGGAGGTACCGCGGAAGAGGAAGTTCACCTGACAGGGAAAGCCACCCATTGGACAAGGACACAACGGAGAAAAACGTATAAATCACGGGGAGTAAAAAGTTAGAAGCTGAAAAGGGATGGAAGGGGGATTTCGCTTATCCGACCTTCCAGGGTCAACCACACCGTACATGGGGTTTGTGAACAGGGGCCGGGTCCTCAAAAGTAAAACTTGTGACTCATTGGAATTCGGGCACGGTTCCTCTTAGCAAAACCGTGATCAAGTAAGGAAGGTGTCGGCGGGGGGGGGGGGGGGAAAGGTGATTCCAAATACGGTTCTCAACTGGAGGGAAAGCGAGGTGAAACAGGAAGGGGAAAAAAAGGCAAAGGGGGGGACCCAAGGGGGAGGACCACCCCCCTTCTTTAAGCACCCATAAAACACCAATTCGGGCAAAATACTGAACACGGGTGAACCAAATGACAGTGATCTGGCCCCAACTGTAGGTAACAAACATAATGGGTCTCGGGGAAAGGAGAAAAAGGCCGCGTGGTCGGGGGGACAAAAAAAGGATCAAAAAGCGGGGGGACGGCAAATGGTCCATCGGGAAACAAGAAAGGGCACCTCCAGGAGAGGTTAGAAAACGAGGGTTTCGGGGGGCTAAAGAAAAACTGGATTTTGGGTGGTAACACGAAGATCCGCTGCTCGCGCTTGTCACAAAAAACGGGGGGAAAAAACCATGGTTTTCTTGGATTTTATTAATGTTTCCGAGGGGTGGCGAAGGGGAAAGGAAACACAGGGGGATGGTGGGAAGAGAAGCAAAAACCATTAGATCAATACTTAACCTATGGTGGAACGGTGAAATGGGCAAGATCATGGGACAGGGGGAAAAACGGCCTTCCGTTGGCCTCTCAATCCCTCGGAAAATCAAAAAAGGGAAAGTGGTCGCATGTGAAACATGAAAGGCCTGGAAAGCATAACCTAAAAACAGGGACCGGGTTTTCGACTGTACCTCGGGGGGAAAATTAGGGGGGGGGGGAAAAGAATCTGCCCAAGCGGTACTGGCAAGATCCCTCGTCCGTTCTTGACCAAGGCAAAAAAGGGGGGGTGCACAAAAACAGGGGGGGGGGGTCCCGGTTGAGTGGAAAAACGGTCCGTATATCTCACGACATACGCACGAAGGCACCGAAAAGGGGACCTTACCCTCCGAATTAGCGGGTCACATGAAAAACACATCCTTAATTATGTGGGGACACACCCGCCAGACTTTAAAAGACTGGGGAAACGAAGAACGGAAAAGGGGGTTTGTTCGGGGGGGGAAAGCATCACCTACTCACAATAGTGACCGTATTGACGGGGGGCGGGAGAAAAAAAAAAAACAATGGTGTCTAGAGAATCTTCAATCCAAAGAGGAAGCAAAACCCGAACCACGTGCAGCTGTCCTCCCTTGAGTTGGCCTTTAAAGGGTAAAGGGAAACCCGTTGACTACCCGGTACCATTCGTTTGGAAGGGAGGACAAGGGCAGGAAGTCTGGTGCCTCCTAGGTGACCCCGTCCGCAAAGGAAACAAAAGTCGTCAGGAACCAGCCTGGACCACGGGAGGGTACATCAAGGGTGGAGGGACAAAAAGCTCCGCCTCCACCCCGGAGGAGACGAAAAAAAAGGGGAAAAAAAAGGCCCCCTTTACGGAGTGCACATAATACTTCAATAAGTGGGTACATCTTTGGGGGCAGGGGGGAAAAACATTAAGGGACCGATGGCCCTTCTCAAAATGACCAAAAAAAAAGGGCCGCGAAAGGGAAGGTGGAAGGGAATAGGGAGGCATCAAACTCCCTATTCTTGTAGAACCAGAAGTCAACCCGTGAAACGGAAAGTGTGGGGGGGGTGGAGGGGGGTGGGGGGTACCATCAATTATCACAAAAATGGCCCCTACAAATTCCCAACTTCAAAAACAATAAGGCAAGGGCGAAGGGGGGGGGGAAGGCTACAATTCTGCCGCTGCACAATATAAAAGAACTGGAAAAAAAGGGGGGGGACTAGTGTGAAACCCCCTCAATTTTGCCCAAAGGCCCTGAGTTGGGTTGGGGGGGAGAAGAAAAAGAAAACAGTCAGGTCGTAAAACAATAAAAAGTAAAGTTTCAAGGGGCGTAAGAACGGTAGAGGGACACGGAAATTTGGGTGAAGGTTTAACAACTCTCTGGAGTAAAGATCCATGTTTTGGCCTGGAGATCAGCCCAAAGAACGGAGGGTGACAACCCTTGGAGGCTTGTCTTAGTAAAAATCAGGGAGACCTGGGGGGTTCTCGGGGGAAAAGGATTTTTTTCTACGTTGTGGGGGGGGGGGGTGGTGGGGACTGAAACCATAGAAAAGAACAGATCGATTTGAAAAGGGCGGCGTGAGTTGGGGCAGCTGGCCAACTTGGACAAAACCCCCCACAACGGCTGGGGGGGTACGCTCCATCATCACGCCCTCCTTCGGAAGTTGTGCTGTCCCGAAATACGAAACCCGCAGCACCAATGCCTGGTGGGCGCACGACCCTGGCAAAACGGGGACGGAGAAACAGGGGGGGAGGCTGGGGGAAAGACACCCCACGGTTAAAACGCTCCTCTCAACTAACATCCAGAAGGGAGACTGCGAAGGGGAGGGGCTACGGGCAATAGAACGTGGTCCAGTGTCTTAGACAGAAAACATGAAAAAAACAAGACCAGGGGACATGGGTTATCGGCCCATTGCAAGGGACCTGGGGAAAGTGGTGGACCTCTGGTACTGCTTATGTGAAAGGGGTGAAAAAAGAAAATACCAGGGAGGACAAAAAAGCCAAGGACCAACGAAAAAACAAGCGGTCTTTTCCCATCACACATAACACTAAGAGGTTTACCCAAGGCGGACGTTGGCGGGGAAATGCCCATCGAATTTAAGGGGCAGAACAACTGACCGGGGGATAAGTGGTAACGCGGGGAGGCGCACAAGGGGAGTGCGTCCGCCTACAAGGGGGTCACCCGTCCAAAGGATGGGGGACAAGATCCAACCAGCTTCAAACGCGTGAAGGGGTAATCGGACCGTACCGGGTGTGAGCCAGGTCAAAAAGGGGGAGGTCGCTCCGTGGGGGAACAACTGCGTTATTTAAGGGAGCCGGACATCTTTGGGCGGCATCGGGGCAACAAAATCCCCCTCTGCTGCCCCCTTGGGAGCCAACCAAGGACACCGCCCGCCGGGGGGGGTAAAACCTTCGTTTAGGCCTTTACACTACTGGGAGAGTCAAAGGGGAGGGGAACCCAAGGTTTCAATGTGTCCGTTTCGCCGATTGGTGTCGGACTAGAAATTTATGACCCTAGAATACCGACCCATGACAAAGGGGACGGGGGGAGGCTCGTTTAGGAGGGGGGGATCTGAATCGTAAAGACCAAAGTTAATCAAGGTTACCTGGTGGACAACGGGCACATGTGGTCAGGAAAAAAGTTGCCCAAAGGCCAGGGACCCACGCAAAAATCAGGAATACCCAAACATTTCCGCCGTCAGGGACTAACACGGTCCAAATCTCAAAAAAGATGTCTCGACGTTGAAAAACCAAGAACCACTCAACCCCAGGTGGCTTGGGACAATTTCGGCAACAACCCAATTTGACAAAAGGTGGGGAAGCGCGATTGTTCCGATTGAGAAGGTGGTGGCTACCCGACTTTAGCCTGTTCCTGCCAAAACAAGAGCACCAATTGGGGAGGGCGCTGGTGGGGGGAGAAAATCCTCCATCATGGTAAACCTCAGCCGGGCAAAAAAAAACGAACGTTTGCGAGAAGGGAGGGAGGCTGGAACGGGGGGGGTGGGTGGCCCTCTGGATAGCAAGGCATTGTCGGTTGGGACAAGAAAAAAGAAACGATTTTTGAGTGGGTGCGTTCGCCCACACTGCGGCTCGTTTGGGGCGGTGACAGGGGAAAGTAAGGGAAAACAGTGACAAAGATACTTCCGATTCGGTCACGCGGTGAGCAACAGAAAAATGTGCGGGAGAAAGGGGAAAGGGAGGGGGGGGGGGAACCCTTTCCATCCATCAGGGACCATCTACAAACAGAAGGCTAAAAAACAACCGACCGCAAGGAGACGAGGCGTGTGGGGGAGAGGCCCGGGGAGCTGAGGTACACGTTTGAAGGGGAGACCGGTACCGGGCAGGACGGTAGCAAGGGAAAAAGAAAATGGGAGGCAAAAAGATCTCGTTTTTGTGTGGGGATA
>Ga0179593_1449844_pt1 | contig 14020 bp, 18 predicted proteins | sample CZODoug2_1_08_16_FD_185931 | JGI IMG/M metagenome (GOLD analysis project Ga0179593, IMG submission 185931) | Vadose zone soil fungal communities from Angelo Coast Range Reserve, California, USA - CZODoug2_1_08_16fungal (PacBio error correction) | ecosystem: Environmental > Terrestrial > Soil >...
AGCAGGATGCGCGGGGACCTTCGCTAAAAGACTTCAATACAACGAAAAACACACAAACGCGTTGAAACGGGTGGTCAACAAAATTTGGGGGACAGCAAAACAGAGGGAAAAAAGAGGAAAAAGACTCAATCTCCGGCTCGACAAAAGAGCGGCGCCCGGTAAGACCGGCTCCTGGGAAAAAAAAAAAGGGAGCAGTAGGGATGGGGTGCACGAGTAGGCGAAAACACCGGGCACGATGGCCCTGCACTGGGTGCAGGTAACACGGATGGAAGGAAAGACTACGTTGCCGGGGGGGACCTTTACATGACTAACGTAAAAACGATCACGTTGTCGTGCAGAAGGCTTCAAGGGGAAGAAAAAAAGGCGTCGACCAGGCAGGACCAAGGAAGGCCTGCCGAAAAGCCGCCGCTCTAACAAGTCAGCAACCAAACGACTCACAAAGATGGAGACTGAAAGAATGAAAAGGCGAAGTAGACGGACTGCTGCGTCAGGAGTTGACTATCACTACGCGGGGGATGAGTGTGGGAACGGCTCCAGAGCAGATGAGTAGAATATGACTGTCTTAGCAGAATATCGAAGTAGGAGAATCGTCCTGAGAAAAAAAAAAAAAGGAAAGGGAAAGAACGGGAAACGGTTGCACTTCCCTACTTAAAAAAACGTCACTGTAAACCAACCTCCAGACAACTGAAAGTCTCACGGGCGTGGCGGAACTCATTTGAACGTAAGTCAGTGGTGCGACTCGCAGCAACGCATCGATACGCCCAAGGGTATCAAAGTAAGAAAGGGAAGGAAGAGGCCATTGCACAGGGAAGCCGGGCGGGGCCAAAAAGGGGGAAACAGACGGGGGACCAACTATCACTGGGATGAGTAAAAGTAATGAAAAACACAAAGGGAGGGAGGAAGGGGAGCTCGTTGTTGCAATGGCGAGGCTCTGGGGGTTCATGAGGGGGCCTTAGTGTTGTCGGAACCGTTCACGGAAAACAAAGAGAAAGGAAGGAAAGTGGGCCCGTGGGAAAAAGGCTTCTAATCCTGAAAACCCACCGTGAGAGAGGCCAGGATGTGGCCGTGGAAACGTTAAGAAAAGGAGTGAAAGGGGAACGAGGGGCCGGAGAAACCAATGACCTCGAAGAGGATAGGTGTGTTCAAACGGAGCGGCCAAAGTGAAAAGCAAACATGGGGTGAAAAAACTGCGGAATCACCGAAGAAGAAAGGGGGGGGCGAAGAGCATCCTCAAAACAAACAAACAAAAACGTCAAAAAGGGGACAGCGTCGGTTTGTTTTAAACCAAAAAAGGACTAGAGAGCAAGAACTACCTTACTGTCCCGTTATGGGAAAGAAATAACACCTCGAAGAAAGAAGAAAAAGCCAAGCGGTTAGGGAGCACGTAGCTCACACATCCGTCAACCAGAAAGATTGGGGAAGAGAACAAAAGGGTAAAACAAAGGCACACCCGAAAAGATCGAGAAGGGAGGGTCATGGGGCCTCGGGGGAAAGGGTGGAAGAAAACGAGAGTCGTAAGCCCGAAACAAGTGCAGGGGGGAAAGGGAAGAGGAAAAAATACAAAGGGGGGAAAAGGGACGCGAAAAAACCCCATCAAAGGAAGAGGAGGGACTGGGGGGGCACGGGGAGGACGTGAGATGTGCGAGAAAAGCAAGGGAAGGTGTAACCAAACCAGGGAGAATATTGACAAATGCTCAAAAAAAAAACCTTCGAGGGGTCGAGAAAAGAAACAAGGGGGGCCCAATGAGGCCGTGAAGGTCAACCGGTCTTCGGAAAAGATGAGTTGAAAGCTCGCTGCTAAAGAACGGCACGTCGCTGGGGAAACAGGGAGGAACACAAACGGTAGAGAAACGAAAAAAAAAGTGCACAACACGGCGTTCACAAGAATAACTTGTGGCACGAGGGCGGCCGAGGAAGTGAAAACGCAGAATTAACCTTGACGAAGACAAAACGACCGGGTTCGCTACGGAAAGGGAAAAACCAGGACCCGCCCCGAAGAGGCAGTGAGGGAAGAACGAGGAAAAGGGAAAGTGGGCAAAAAAAGTTCTGCAAACGTCGGGGAAAAAAGGGCTTTTTAGCAACACGGATGCAGGGAATAAACTACGAGGAAAGCACAAAAAAGAAAAAAAGACGATGGAGGAGCGAAGGAGAGATAGCTCGCCAGGACAAAAAATAGCAAAGGAGGTGATCATCTTTAAGGATCATAGCACGTCAAGGGCGCGACGACAACGAAAAAGAAAAAGATAAGGAAAAGCAGCAACGAAGAAGAGGAATCAAAAAATTGAAGGAGGGTAAGGGGGACAGTTATTGCTTGGGGGCGACCCTTTAGAAAGTGGAAAAGAACGGCGCCCAAAAAAAAGACCGAAGGGAAAGACAAGATCACAAAAGTCAACTAGAACGGAGGAGAATAAACCCGTGCTAAAGAGAACAAAGAAAAGAGCCACAGACGCACGCCAAGCCCACCAGACGAGAAAGGCCCTCGGTCCGCGTTGGACAAAGCAAAAAATTAATAGAAGCTGGAAAGAGAGAAAAAAGAACACCGCCGTATCGCTAAAGGTAAAGGAATGTGTCATCTTGAAGGACGTACAAGGCGTAGTAAGACTGAAGACAGGATGTCCTCTGACGAAGAACAAAAACACGGCATCCAATTGAGGGGAAAAGTCAGCTCAAGAGCGCGCCGAGACGGGAGGGGCGAAGGAAGGTCACCACCAGGCCAAGGAGGAAAGATTTAAATCGTCGGTAGGTTGTAGGTACGAGAGAAAAAAAAAGATAAGAAAAAAGGACCTCTGAAAGTGAACTAATAACCCAAACCTTATTGGGAGACCGGCAGGGGGGTTGGTATATAAAAAAGAAACCCCAACATCGCGGTAAAGTACATGCAAGACTAATCAATGTTTGTGCTCACCACGGAAAAGAGGTCTCACGATAGAAGAAGGAAGAAAAGAGGGTAGGGAGACGGATGCCTGGGGAAAATGGCCCCATTCCACCCAGAGTATGAGAAACTAAAAATTAAGCTGTCGCAGATGAGAAAGAGGAATCCCCCACAATGGGGCTGTTGCTGCACTAAGCCAAACCCCAAAACAAAAGAGGGGGACTCGAGAAAGGCTAGAAAAGGAGAAAACGCTAGCCGGCATGAGTGCGAACGAGTGAAAGAACGCGAGAAAAGAGAAAAAAGCCGTAAGAAAACCGAAGAGGAGGACTGTGGGGAATAAGGCGCACTGAGACTTGGAGAAGGACAAAAAAGCTCACCTATGAGAGAAAGCTTATAGTGCAAATGAGGATATGGGGAAAAAAACCGATCCGAAAAAGAACGGGGTAAGGCAACGGCGGTTAAGAATTAGGAATGGAGAATTCAAATCTGAACCTTCCCTACACCGAGTTTTAAGGGGGGTAAAACAATGACCAACAAAGACAAGATGAATCGAGGATAGACAAAAGAACAAAGAAAAGAAAGAGGGAGGAGTAAGAGAGAAAAAAATCCGTAGGGGGTCGAGACAAACGCGTGGCGGGAAGGGGGACGAGGCAAAAGTTCAAGGCCGGACTGCACGAGCCTTTTCCTTCCTCATTATCAAAAAAGTCCCCCTACTCGGGCCTGGGGCACTCTTCGGAAAAAGGGTGGTGAAAGGGAACCGAAAAAGAGCAGAAAATATGCACGGAAGGTCGCCAACACGAAGAAATCCGAACAGCACGGATGCGGGCAAAAATAGGGGTCTTTTCGCGAGTGTTAGGAGTTGCTTGGCCTCGGTCGCACCGGCATGCAGCTCAAGTTTTGTCAAACAGTGGACCTCAAAAACTCGCAGAAGAAGGGGCAGGGGGGTAAGCGGAATTAAAAAAAAAAAAAGGGAGAAAGATTGGTGTGGTTAGAAGAGGCCGTTGTTTTGCGAAACGGGCGAGCAAAAAAATCATTTTAGGGTCACACAAAGAGAGAAAAAATAAAGGTTCCAAATCTCGGAAGGAGAGAGGAGCAAAGGGGGGGTCTCAAAGAAAAAGGGGCATCGTAATTGAATACGCACGCGGGGGGAGCGCAGAGCTACCAGACCGAAATACATTTTTGCTTTCCAGGGGCTACTTGGGGGTTGATGGCAAGAACGTCCAACCCTACACATCCTCATAGAGAGAGATCGATGGCGAAGCGCGAGGCGGACTGAGCCTAAAGGGGGATCGCCGGGGGTTACCTCAGGAATTACTGACACTGGTACGGCTACAAGACCTGACAGACAAAACTCAAAAGAGGGGGGGGGAGTCGTCCCGCAGACTCACGGAATGAATGCGGTCAAAGAGGGGTGGACAAAGGAAACCTCCTGGGGCAGTGGCGGCGGTTCCAAGATCTGACAAAAAGGGCTAACAAAAAAGGAATGGAACCAGATGGAGAAGGTTTCGCAGAGTGCATGGTGGGGGGGCAGGGAACTAAGAAGGGTGGGCGGAAAAAAAGCAAAAAGACACTGGGGAGGAGAAGAATCCTCAAGGGGGGGGAGGGCGCCTGTTGAGACTTCCCTCCGGCTGAGGGTCAAACATTTGGGGTTCATCGCCGACATTAAAGAATAGCCAAGATCTCGAAAGTGTTGATTTCTTACGACATTCCGAGGAAGGAAAATCACATCGCTCCGAGGAAGGGTCAGTTCCCGGGGAGGGAGGAAGACACGGGGGTTCGCAAAACGGACGTTGCGATTGAATAAATCGCGCAAAAGAGGGAAGTGCGGAAAAAAGGGGGTGGCCGCCCGCCGGCAGCAGGGCTGTTACAATGGAGGACGCGGAAACGGTCACATGGAGGGGGCAGGTGCAATGCGGTCACAAGCAAAAGAGCATCGAACATTGAGTTATGGACCCGTGTGCAAACTGGGCACGTCCTCGTCCGTGCATCACCGGGCGACGGGAAAAATGGAACAGGGAAGGGGCAAGGAAAGCAGAAAAGCAGGTCGACGACATACTAGTGGAAAGAAGGCGGAAAAAGACCGGACGCATAAACGAAGTAAAAGGGAGGAGAGAACCAGACGGGAGGAGCGAGGGGGGAATCATTCGATCCCCGTGGGGCGGTTAGAAACGGCCCTGGCGACCAGAAAAAAAAGCTAAGGAAGAAGGCGGGGAAAAAAAAATTCCCAGACAAGCAGCAAAAGCGTTTGAAATGACACAACGCAACGGGAGTAGGGGGGAAAGGGTCTCCTTTTGGGGATCGAGCGTGGAACAGAAAGGGAACAAAAACGGGGGAAGGGTGAGGGGGGAAGAAGTGTAAATAGTTATGGAAAGGACAGGGAGATGTGTGCTATCTTGGGAACGCACTACAAGAAATAGGGAGGCAAAAATATGGCCAACAAAAAAACACGACGGGGGTCGATGCCCGAGGCGGTGAAAAGGACAAACCAGAGGAATGGAAAACGGGGACCAAAACAGGCTCGCAAAGTGGGGGGTTAAAAGAGCACTTGACTAGCAACAGGGGGGGTCGCAACCAGGGGTAAGCTGTATAACGAATAAAAGGGAAGGTCCTAAACGAAGTGTGGGGCTGTGGTGGCTATATAAGTCAGAGGGGGGGGACATGAAGCAAGTCGGGGACTGACGGGGAACATCTAAAACCGAGTAGACAAATCAGGGCAGGGAGGACGAAAAAAGCGCGACGTTCAACCCCCCACTTGAATGGAAACGAAGCGGAAAGTAAGATTACTATACAAGACAGTGGGGAGCGATGGGGAGGGGGAAGAGGAACCTCAAAAAGAAGGCCTGAACGAAGGGTACAAGGACCCGTGAACATTTGTAGGACGCAAAAGGCGGTCAGAGACAAACCAGAGAGAGAATGAGGAACGAGGCGAAAGGTAGGTGGTGCGAAAGGGTGCACCCGGAGCAGAGAAGGGGAAACCTGGGGAGGAAGGAAGCCTACGCATCCCCCAAAAAAGGCAGCCTGAGACAAACGCGGAACGGCTACTCGAACGCTGAGGAGGGCAAAAGGGCGTCAGAAAAAAGGTCGCAGGTTCAACTTTTTACGTGCAAGAACTGCCAACAAACACTCCAAGACGGTCCGAACCGCACCCCAGAGCGAAGAACAAGGAAAAAATCAACGTGGAACTCAACGAACTTTTGGGAAAAGAAATGCGGACGTGCGACGGTGGTATCTGGGCGGGGGGAAAAAACCGAACTATCGCGAAGGAGGGAAAGGACGTCTCAGGGCCACGGAGAGATCCTTGAACTGAGACGGAGGAAGACAGGGGACGTGAAGAGACGACAAGCCGTGCAGAAAAAATGAGTGTGGCAAATAGCCGGCAAAACTGCCCTTTCAGAAGGGGGGGGGGGGGCAATGGACAAGGGGTAGCCATTCGCCTGCCAGGACGGTAGAGGAACCGAGTCGGAAAACTGTTGCATGAAAAGCGAAAGAAGGGGGGACAGCCTTCGGGAGAAGAGTGGCAGAGCTCACGCGAAGGCAGGGCCCTTTGGAATGAAATTACTGCGAAGCCCGCCGACTGCGACGGTTAAACTTCACGGGCGAAAAACAACTAAAAAAGAGAGCAATGGGGTAAGGGTGGGGGCGACAGGTCGAGAGGGAAGTAGACAGATCTCCACAGAAAAATACCTACATGAGGATCGGGAAAAAAAACGTGGACGCGAACGAACACGGGGAAAAGGAAGAGGAACTGGTGACAACAATCGTGGAGGAAGAGTTGGATCCTACGATGAAAATCCCCTACAACGTCCTGGTCGAAGAGAGCTACGGGCGCAGAAACGGGGGGACCAATAAAAGGAAAAAAAAAATCGGAGTTAGAGGTGGCTACTGAGGGGTCACAGGAGAAAAAAGGGGGTTACAAACTGTCCAACGTAGGTACGGAAGAGGGGAAAGCGAGGCCTCACCTCATACCTCTAGCAAGGGGAGACTCTAAAGCAAAAAAATCTCAACAACAACCGGAGAAGAGGGAAAGAAAAGGGAAAATAAGATGAAGCGGAATACGAGATGAGACGCCTACCGCTCTGGGACAAGCTCCGAACAACAAAAGAAAAAAAAAGGGGGAAGGGGTACACCCGGTGCGGAGAGTTATGTAGTAAAAAAATGGGGGCAAACCTCAGAACCTCGCCGAAGCGACAGAGAGGCGAACACCTAGCTAGAAACCTGCGAACAGGACGAGTGGATGGGGTGGTTCAAAGATGGGAGGCAAAAACATGAAAAAAAGGGAGCACGAAAACCCTGTGCAATGTCCCCCAGCAGAAGGACCCATCGTGCCTTTGTCAGGGGGGGTCTAAAGCCAGGAGGGGAGGGAAGAGACAAAGAAGATTAGGGAAAAGGGGGGAGACATTCCGTCAACGTTCTAAAAAAAAAGCAGAAACCGTCGATTGCCAAAAAAAAATGCGAGTACACCTCCACCAAAGAGAGAGAACGTCGCGGAGCGTCAGGCCAGGAAACGAGGAGAGTTCTAGGACAAAAAAGAAGAAAAGGGGGCGGGGGGGCAAGGCAGATCACTGATAGGGGGGGCGGTACTTGGCGCTCTGGAACCAAAAAAAACGGTAAAAGAGGAAAAGCAAAGGATTCTCGAGAACGTCTACCCCTCGGGAAAGAAACCAGAAAGAGGGGCATAAAAAGTTCAAAAAGAAAAAAAGGCCAGGGAGAAAACGCAACGTTCAGCCCACACCACAGACAAATAGGAGTGTCAGCTGGGAAAGTTCAAACGCCTTTTCGGAAGAGATCAAGCGTTCGACTCACAGAATACCAGGAAGACTGCAGTGAAGCCGGTACTGCTAAAAAAATGCTTGGAATCCGAGAAGGGGGAGGGGAAAGCAGAAACTACAACAAGAACGGAGAAGCAAGACGCAAAAACAGGTAAATGACGGCACACTGGTCAAACTCAAAAAGTGGTCAGGGGGGTTCCTGGGCGAGGTCGAGGGGGTGGAACTTTGGAGGCTTTGCAATTGCGGGGGACAGGGAGAAGACTTCAAAACAAGGGGGGGGGAGCGATTCCTGATACAGGCCCTGTAGAAGGAGAAGGTTCGCGGAGCCCGAGTGGCCAAGGAAAAAACCAGAAGAGCTGAAGGCAGAAAAAGGGACAGAAGGGTAAGAAGCAGCTGGAAGAGGCACAGACAGCAAGCTACCTCGTGAGGGGGGGGTGTGGCCCGAAGCGGCGCAAAGGGAACGGGGGAAAGAAATAGAAAGCACCGTAGGGAAGAAATAAGAAAACGGAAAGGAAGAAATGGGCGGGGGAAAAACAAATCAAAGCCCCCAAAATGGACAACAGTGTAAAAGAGGTACGTAAGAGAAGAGATACGGAAAAAACAGGACGAACGTTTCCGTCGAGGTACCGGCAACGGGGGGGAATGACTTGCAGGAGCGCCAGATGCGCGACAAAACAAAGAACCGAAAGGGGTGGAAGAGTAGCCCTACGTCATACGACGGACGCTATGGAGAAGGATAAAAAAGATAGAAAGAGCGGTGAAGAAAACCGCAAGAATGAGGCAGATTCATGACAGAGAGAAAATAGGATAATCCGAGGGCTAGAGGAAAACATGCAGAAAAGAATCACCCCCTAAACGGGTGTGGTGTAACGAGACAAACAAAGCGCCAGGTGCGTGTAAGAACGTCCTGCGTCTACGCAAGTAGACAGGGATCAAACCCCTTCAATAGAGCAGACATCTGGGCATGATGATTGGCCACTGTAAAACTGGGGGGGGACGGAGAAGAAAGGGGGCAAAAAGGGTGTCATGAAAAAAAGGAACAACAACCCAAAATAGGTGGGGAAAAAGACGCCGAACCGGTGCCAGACATCACACCGAGTCGACGCGTTAACGAGGGCAGCTTAAAGGGGGAAGCCTCGCTCAAAACCGGACTAGTCAATGGAGAGGGCCGGGGGAAAGGTAAATAAATGAAACCTAGGCAAAGGCCTAGAATAATCTCGGGACAAGACTCACTCGCACGGTTTGTCTGAAGACAAGGGGGAAAGGGAGGGAAATGCAGTAACTCGACAAAGTCATTCTATATAAGTAGCTCGAGGCGACACCGTCCGGGCCTGACGGAGGAAAAAAAGCAGGGCAAGAAGAAGGGAAAAAAAAGTTGTCAAAAAAAAAGGAAAAAACGGGGCGTATGATCAGAACAAAACCGGCCTCGGGGGGGGAAAAAGAGAACGGGCCTGGAACGAACCAGAAAAGTCACGAGGGCAGGAACACTTGAAAATGAACAAGTACGAGCGGACCGGCTGTGGGGGAGATTCAAAGTAAACGTTGAGGAGAAAAAGTGGGGCACCGTGACGAAAACTAAGTTGTAAAAACAGGATGGATGCAATATACAGAAACGACAGAACAACCAGAGGGAGAAAAAAGGAGATAACGTTAATAAGCGTAGAAAAGGATGACCTTATCCGCAGTCGACAAAGCAGAACAGTCCAAAATTATCGAGAATAGTAAGAAAGCGGATCGCATCCAGAGCGGAAAATGTGTGCTGGGACACAGAAACCAAGATGGACCAAGAACGTCTAAAAAAAGTTTGAAACAAAAGGGAGAGAGGCACCTCCCAAGAGGAAGGGGGCACCAGGAAAAGAATTGTGACGGGTAGTAGAACATAGTTGGTTCGGGTGTGAGCCACAGCGTGGGGAGAAGAACACGAACCACCCTGGATACTAAAGCCAGGAAGAAATCCAGGGAAACGATTAGCAACAGTCAAGTAGCGGAAGAGAAATCTAATTTCGAAGGTCCCGGAAGAGATCCTAAAGGGCTGCAAAATAACCTGACTGAATTAAGCTTTGCTCGTCGCAGGCCAGAAGCAGAAAAAAGGAGCCGAAAATGAAGAGAATAGCAGACGGGGAGGGTAAAGATATAAAATGAAGAACAGAGTACGTGTGAGCTCTCGTAGGGGAAAGGTAAAAAAAATGGGTGAGACCGAAGGGGAAAACAACGGCGTCTCAGAGAGGGGGGCTGCGAACGGGGGAGCGTCATATCACGGGAGGGGGGGGGAAAGAGGGGGGCGAAAATAAAAAGACAGCAGAACCGAAAAGACTGCGACATATCCAAAAAACCAAGTAAAGAAACGAGACGCTGGTCGAGTTAAAACGCTCAGAAATAAAAGCAAAAAGCAACCAAAAAAAGGATGAAAACCCAGTAGAGCAGGAGGTGACCACCAGAGAAGAACTTGAGTGCGTGTGTAGGTGTGACAAGAGGACTAGAGAGGGGCGCCACAACTTAATAAAAGAAAAGGTAGGCGCAGGAGGGAAAAGAGGTTAGGGCAGTTGGCGAGAATAGGAGGACCCAAATCAACCCTCTAGCGCCAAGAGGAAGCAAGCAAGCTAAGGGGGGCAGTCCAACCAACACTGTTTCACTCAATCCGTGACCAACCAACTTCTTTGCAGCCAGTAGCTGAACTACGCCGCCACAGCACGTAGGCACCGCGAGAGTATGCCAAAGATAAGAAAGAGAGAGTGACAAGCAATAGGGGCCGAACAATATTCAAGAAGAAGACTCAACAAAGTATTCCAAAAGGAGAAACGACCTCAGGATGGAAGGTGTAGAACGGGGGGGAGAAAAAAGAAAAACGACAAAATCCGAATTGATGGTTCGTGTCAGTCCTTGGGCGACTGTCCTAAGGAGTAAAGAAAAAAAATGCAAAGGAGTGGCGAAGGGCCTAGACGATGAGGAAATAGAAAAGGAAAAAAGGGATGACTGAAGAGGGTTGGGGTTACCCATAAAGACTATCCTAAAAGCACTCCTGACACGAGAAAGGACAGGGGAGAAGAGGACGGCCGACAGGAAAATGCGTCAACTGGTCACCCTTCCTAAATAGACCGTGGGGGAGCCGGCGCTCCAGCAAACCCAAAAAACGGACGGAATCAGACAAAAAAGAAAAAAATTATTATGAAGAGGGAATAAGGAAAAAAGAAAATCCCTTTGGTGGGCTGCTCGGGAAAGAGGTTAGGTGTCGACGGTGAAACAGCGAATGGGGATCGGCCGAGATCGACAGTTGCGAGATAAGCGGAAGGGGCAGGAATACCTCGGGCTGGGGAAGCTCAAAGAAGACAACTGGGGGCACTGGAAAGAGGGACAGGGCGAGGGGGGTGGACGAGAAACTGGGGATCATCGACCTCTCCAAGACGAAGAGGAGGGAGGCAGAGTTGACGTGGAGCGTCAAAACTTTCGGAAAGGGGCTGGAAGGCGTTCCAGACATATATGACAGCACAGAGGTTAAACTACACGTGGGAAAGTCGGACCTATACTTACGACGGGAAAGCGGGGGGGGGGTTATTGGCGCAAAAAAATGAGTAATAAACGGATGTGGGGGTTGGATTCCAATCGCGCTTGGGGCGAACTGGCAGAGAAGATACAGGCTCGCGCGGGGGGACAGGGTACTACAAGCATCCGACCAACCTCTGGGAAGTCGAGGAGCCGGGGTATGTCCGTGGGAGAAACGACGCATTGCCTTAGAAACAGACGCCGCAAGGGGAAGGTTGGACGTAGGACCCAAAGGAAAAATAAAAATCACTTGAATGCCGCAGGGGTGTGGGAAAGCGGAAAAAAAAAACAACAAACCGAGCATCGAAAGATCTGGGCTTTCGGCTATTCAGGGCCACGCTGAAAACCATCACAGGAAAGACGAAAGGTGAAAGAAGACCGCTGGTAGTGCTAAAAAAAAAGGGAAAAAAACCGACAAAGCGCTACGGGGGGCATTGTTATCGTATTAAAGGGGCGAGGAAATCCGGATTGTCGCGCCAACGCGGGAAAGCGGGGTGGGGCCGTTGAGGGAGATATGCATGGACTCACGGCTCGCAAGGGCCGGAGGAGACGACCGGTCGCTATTTGGACGAGTAAGGGTGGGCGGGCTAAGATGGGGAGCAAACGCAACGTCACGGGGGAGAAGGAAGTTAACCGACAGCAAAGGTGGGAAGGTCGATCGTTCAGGAAATAAACCAAACCCGTCGGGAAGGAGGCCGGGGTGTTTCGTCAAAGACCGAAAAAAATGCGGAGCTGCGAGAGGGGATGATGAGAATCTATCGTGGGGGGGTCATGTGAAACGGGGTCTCTACCGTACGTCATCTAGCCGCAAAATGGGCAGGGGCGTGGTCGGGGGTGTATTGCAGCAAGAACAGTGGACGGCAAGGTAAGCGTTCGAAAAGGGTGGCAAAATCATGGAGAAAAAACGTGACGGCCTCGTTTACCTACCAGGAAAGAGAGGGAACCTGCTGATGGTTAGGGACAGGAGGAGGCGACGGGTGACCAGTGGAGGACTGGTTGAATAGGAAACGATCGAGAACTTCGAAGAAGGTGGCTTTTGACAAAACCCTTTGACACTGGGGAAAAAATTGTGGTCAAAGTTGAAATTCTCTGAAACTGCTCAAGGGGTGCAGACGAAGACCTGACGGTGTTTCACGCATAAGAGAGACTTACAAGAAGCAGCGGACAGGGTTATAACCAGGGACGGGCAAGCACAAGGCACCGCGTTTCTAAAGAAACACAGACCAAGGGGCCACCGGAGGAGATCTTGGGCACGATCTAGGGAAAACAGGGCGGTAAAGGCGAACCTGGGGCTCAGCGACGCACGCAGCATCAGGGAAGGGAAGCGGCTATGGGGGCTGGTCCGACGGGGGGGGGGCGATCAAGCGGGAGGTTGGATGTGAAGAGCAAACGGAACAAAACTTGGGGGTCATTCGAAGGTCACAGGATACAAAGAAAAAAAGGCAAATGAAATCCGGGAAGAGAAGTGTCAAGGTGGGAAGCCAACGGGGACGTAAAGGGGTGTAAAGAAAACCAAGAAAAAGAGGGGGGGGATAGGTGAGACTAAAAGGTAAGAGAAAGGTCAACTCCACCCATCTTTGACGGGAGAGGAAAAGGCGCGGGCGACTGTACGAAAAGTCTATCCTGAAAAAGAAAAGTCTGGAAAAGCGCGCGACAGCGAACGGGGGTCCGCACAGGTTTAGAACGGCGAAGCACTGGGGGAAAAAGGGGGGGGGGAATTAGGGGATTCGAAAAAGTACTGTTAGGCACTAAATAAGGGTTTGGAGCGCAAAGTTCCCGTTTGGCCGACGAAAAACACAAACACACTATAAAGAGATGGTGCCTGGCAAACGTCACACAGGTCATAGATCGAGCCCCAAAGCAACCAGAACAAGCCGCTCCCCGCGAGAACAGGTCTTCAGACTCTGGGATCACTCTGAAATTGCTTTTGGCTTTGCAGAGCACTTAAAAAACACCTAGCCGAAAATAAAACAAAACAAAGGAGCCAGGAACGAGCTGGGGGAATTATACATCACGCTGTTGAAAGCAACATTAGACGGGGGTGCTTCGTGGGGGGTACGAACGGCGGAAAAAGAACAGTTGGCTACAAACGAAAGTCGTAACAAGAGTCGCCGGAAAGTATAGAGAGGGGAGGATGCACGAGTACGTAAAAGTTCACTACGTGCCAAAACGGGGGGCACGCCGAAACAGATCCTTGCAGTGGGCGAGGACAAAAAGGAACGTCCGTGTGACGATTAATGGGACACAAGGTCGACCCGGGGGAACCGTCCAGTCGGAGAATACAGGAAGTTCTACTTCTAGAGACTCAGAAAGGGCAGGTCCGCTTACGGGACGAAAAGCGCGGGGAGAGGACCAAAAAACGCCTCAACCCCAGGGGAAAAGAGAACAGACGCAAAAGAAAGTCCCAGACCTCTAGGGGGGAGAGTTCTGCCTAGACGCGTTCTCTATAGGCGTCTGGGTAGGGTGAACGGGGGGGACGGACGTCGACCGGGAAAAAAGGACGCAAAGGAAAAGAAGAAAAAAAAAGACTTAATGCGCCGAGACGCGAACGGGGGAGAGACAAAGAGGCACGAGCCTTACGGGCCGTGGCAGGGCGGATTGAAATTTTGGGAACCTAAAGAGGGGAACATCCAAAGAAGCGGCGTCCTGGGCCGAAGAGCGGAAAGGTTCAAACCGGGGGCCGTTGGTCGAGAAAACGAGGTCAGAGGGGGCTACGGATGCGGACGCAAAAGGGTGAAAAACCAACTAAAAAAGGGTCGAAAAACGGTGCCTTGATCGGGGCAGAACGAAGGCCCCGACGCAGAAAAAGCAAAAACGGAGAAGAGAGTCGAACAAAAAA
>Ga0179593_1491416_pt1 | contig 14019 bp, 15 predicted proteins | sample CZODoug2_1_08_16_FD_185931 | JGI IMG/M metagenome (GOLD analysis project Ga0179593, IMG submission 185931) | Vadose zone soil fungal communities from Angelo Coast Range Reserve, California, USA - CZODoug2_1_08_16fungal (PacBio error correction) | ecosystem: Environmental > Terrestrial > Soil >...
GCATAATAACGCAAGGGAAGACCGAGATGCAGGGGTGAAAAGGTGCCGAAAAAAGGAAAAGACAAAGTGCCCTTGACGGTAAGGCAACGGCTTAAGCGTGCAGAGTCCGGACGGCGTCCAGGTCGCGTAAGGAGGAGGAGGAACTGAGGGGCAAATATCAAAATTGGATGTCGAGAATAAGGAAGAAAGGAGGGACACGGGCCATTTTTTCGAGGAGGGTATGTCTAACAGAACGCCGAAAACACTAAGGGCGGTAGGAATGATCAGTTGGGACTGAAAATCAAGCGTGTCCCACACCGCAATATCAGCAAATACAACGGAAAATGCTGTCGGGGCGAGGCGGAATCAGAAAGCGTTCTTGGCAAAGGATCGCGGAGTGGGGGGGAAGAACAATTACGGAATAATAACTTCCAAAAAAAGGTAAGGGGAAAAGAAAAGAAAGGGAGATTCGGAAGTTGAGTCAGACACACTGGAAAAAAAAAAAAACCGCAAAGGGTCAGTGGGGGGGGGGGAACTTGTACTGTAGTGGGGTATTCTAATCGGTCAGGGGGGGGGGAAAAAACGGTACCAACGAAGATCAGGGGACAAGACAGCTAGGCTAAATGGGGAGGGGAGAGGGGTGGGGGCAGCACTTCAAAGAGAAAGACGCACACAAATGGAAGGGGGAGATGCTGGTGCTCGAAATCGATACTAAAAGGATATGTTATCAAGGAAGCGCAGAAGCGACCCGGACTACCGAAAAAAAGCGAAACGCTAACTCTCACGCGGTACCACAAAAAAAAACAACCCACACCTACTTACTCACAGGTTTCATTTTCCGTGTTTGGACCAGCTGAAGAGGAGAAGGCGACCCTGAGAACGAAGATGAGATCTAAAGGGTTAACTCTCTATATGGAGCTTCAGAGAGTTTGCAGGGGGGGACTACACCAGATGCGTAGGTGAAGTGAACGTACGAAGGGAGAAAAGAAGAGGAAAGCAGCATCAGGTGATCCACCGCAAAAGTAGTGTCTGATAGAGGGGCCGATGAAGGGGCTGAGCCTTCAAGGTGGTAACTCTTTATAACAGAGCGTCGAATCGAGTCTATAAGCGGATGAACGCAAGCTGGGGCGGAAGAGTAGATATTGCCCTTCCAAAGCCATACAGAAATTGCCGTCGGAAGGCAAAGAAAGCGGGGCACACGTAGAAAAAGACTTCAGATGATACTCTGCTTCATTAAGAAACGTGGAAGAATTTCGACGAGACTTGGGAAGACAGCAGGGGGAAAGGAAGGGGGCGGGTTCAATGGTCAATCGGAGAGTGTGGGCGCTACAGGTTGGAGAGGAAAGAGAAAAAAAATGACTCCCTCTCTGCGTCGAAGCCTACCGGTTCGTTAAAAAGGGTCAAGGAAAAAGGGCAGTGGACGAAGGCGGGGGATCCGAAGGGTAAAAAACAAACCCCCCAAAAACCCCCCACCCCCCGATCCATCAAGAGGAAAAAATTTCAATCCGCTAGAAAAGATAGAGGTCACCATTGGTGGACAGCCCTAAACTACAGCAGGTTTACACAAAGAAGCGGAGGGGCGGAATGGGAGGGGGCCGCCTACGTGTTTCATAGGTTGAAACGACAAAACAATTGCGGACCTAGTTGTACCCTCAAGGGCAAAGTATTCTTTCAGACAGTGTTAATGTGCAAAATACTCGGAGTCAGGACTGAGAAGAGCGGGACCGGCTGAAAGAAGGGGACGTACTTAAAGAAGGACGCGGAGTAAGAGGTTCATTCGTTTTAGCCGCGCGGAACGCACCATGTGGGAAGGGCGGAAGTCGGCATGATTGTAATCAAAGAAAAAAGCAGACTTGCAAAGAAAAGCAAAGTGCTAGCAAATGACATGAACATTACACACCAAGCTTACCGGATGGACTCACGAAAGACAGAAAAGAAGTTGGCCCCGTCGACGCTGGAACAACTGGCGCGAGAAATACTGCTAAAAACAGGGGAAAGAACCAGAGAGCTTCGCTAGAGAGCGAGGGGCCGGCGCATCATCATCCATATCGACATTGGGTCCCAAAAAGGAGGAAAGGCAACAAACAAAACCGGAAAATGGCGATCGTGTCGAAGCTTAAACGGCCGAGCAGGGGACTGACGACTCTTCCAGCTGGCATATAAAGATCCTCTAGTTAGACGAAAAGGAAAACGAAAAAGGTAGCCTAATAGGGGTCAGTCGTTATAATTGGAGTCGACAAATGCCCATAGAACGCGTGAGAAGGGGGGATGAAACCAAGGCGGGAATCCAAGGCAGGGAGAAAGGGGAGGAGAAAAAAATTGACTCTTCGGAGACCATTACAAAAACCGAGGAAAAGTAAAATCAAGAGGTCGAACGCACTTAAACCCCCTCAAAGAAGAAAGTATGCCTAAAAAAAGAAAAAAGAGGGTTTTTATCGGGGAGCGCACTAAGGCCGCCACGTCGGGTCAGCCCGAAGAATTAACTGTTAGTTTCCCCCTCTAGGAAAGGTTGTTTTGGAAACTACAATCGGTGCTCTTCGATCAGTAAAGGTTGTTCGAAAGGTCACCTGTGGAAAAAGGCGACAGCAGACTGGAGGAAAAGGGGACACCCTCCCTACACATTCATTTATAAACAATTGGGAAAAAAATGGGGAGAACCTGAAGAATGGAAACTAAGGGGGGGTGTGAGCAGAGGATCATTGGGAGTCGTGGTGGCACAGGTCTTCAAAAGTGCGGTTTAGGATGAGACCAAAAAACAAATCAAAGGATAAGCCTGAATGTCACTGGTATTGTTAAATTAAAAGGGGAATAGAACGCAAAAGGTCTAGATATGAAAGACGGATCTTTCGATTCGAGAGGACAACAAAGAGAGGTGCAGGGGCCATTTTGAAGAAACAAACCTTAATGGAGAGAGGAGGGATCATTGACAAAACATCGAAACCTAGGGGTGCAACGGAAAATCTGGTCGCGAATGAAAGAGTAAAGGGGGCAAATCAGACTGGGATGCATGACTGCTTGAGCGGCTAAACCCAAGCAGCACACGGCAAATAAAAAAAAAAGAAAAAACAAAAAATATTAGGAAATCGGAGTGTCGGGGGGGCTTGCCCGAAACCTGAAAGTGAAAGGGGGGAGTGAGCTGGTGACTTAAGCCTCAAGTCGCACGAGAAGGGGTGAGCCACCCCTATGGGGTCATCTGTATGACCTGAGGCTACTAAACGTCCTTACTGGGGGAGCGGGGGGTGTGAGGGAGGGGGGGGGCACATAGTGAGGGGAAGGGGGGCAGAACCATTGGGGGGGGGGGGGGGGGTATTCTGGCATCAGGGTTAGAAAGGCGGGGGAGACGGACTTGGAAGGGGATAGCATGCGCAAAGGTGGGGGGCCATAATTCAAGCTGTTTCGGTGGGGGGTGTGGGGGGGGGGGGGCAAGGCGGTGCACATCGATGAGAAAATTACCAAAAAGAGATGGGCACGGAAAAAGAGGAAACGGAGGACAAGTGTTAACGATAGAGGCGGATCAGAGGTGTGAGGTGATAGAAGGAAGGAACTTGACCGCGGACGGGGGGGAAGGGGCTCAAGATAGGCAGGGGATGAGGGTGGTGAATCAGTCCCGGCGTTGCGGTGCGGGTGGAGAGGGTTCCATAGGAAGGTGGGGCTAAGAACGGAAATCAGGTGGACGATACAGTAGAGGTACGATAACTGGTAACAGGGCCTGTGGTGGGGGGGGTGCATTGGAAGGAAGAGAACGAGGTCAGGAGCTGGAGGTGTACACAGGGAGGTGCCAGCCTCCTCAAAAAACTCTCAATGGGTTAGGAGGTTACTTGTGTATTATCTACAATTTGTAGTATTATCCGGAGGGTGGTGGCTTGGTGAGGTGACGGTGGACGTGCATGGAAAAGTGGGACTGTGGTATCAGGTCAACAAGGGCACATAAGCAGGTGCTCTTTATTTGCGTTCCACTCATATTACTGACGGGACACCCCCGCGCTGACAAGCCCACCTGTTCTGCAGGCCGTGACCCCTTGTCCTTTTACGAGATATGCGTGTTGGAACACGCAAGACCTGCGGAAGGTTGAAAAAGAGGGGGATGGAATGGTAATGGGGGAAGACACGCGGATGAGGTAAGCACCATGAGGTGGGCGTCATTGTGTGTGGGAAGTGGTGTAAAAAGGAAGGAAGGGGAGTGGTTGGGGGGAGGCAGGTGTGGGGGGGTCGTTGAGGAGCCTGGCAAGAGATGGTTAGACGAAAGGGGTACTAGGGAGTAGACCACACGGGTACGGGATGTAGGGCACTTAGAGGAGTTAGCGGAGATAGGTAATAGTAGGGGGGAGGTGGGGGGGAGGGACGGAAAAAAAGCAGGGGTATAGGCGGAGGGTAGGAGGGTGATTCGACGGGAGTGGGAAGGCGGGTGAGTGTGAAAGTAGAGCAATGAGAGGGATATCAGAATGCAAGGTTCAGCAGATGGGGCAAAATTGTTTATGGAGACGGTTGTGTAAAGTGCGGGCATGATGAGGACGAAGGTCACAGTGAGGGTGGAGGGGGGAGTGTAATTAAGGGAAATGGTAAAGAGGGAGGTCGGGGGGAAGGGGGGTTGGGGATGAAGCTTGTTGGAAAGTTGAGTAAATGGGGGTGTGAGCGGAAGGATGGCGCAACAGATTGGGGGGGGTTCGGGGGGGGAGGAGGAGTGAATGCTGAGTGGTGACGGAAAAGTGTGAGGAGAAGGTAGGGGGAGGGAAGGGGAATGTTCGCGACGGAAGGTTTGCTGCCCGTCTGACACTATTTGCCAACCGCGAGGGGACCTTACATATCGAATATAGAACGTACGGGGAATACGCAAAAACTTTTTCTCTCTAAGAGATAATATACTAATATGGTAGTAACAAGACGTCCCCACAGTCTCAAGAATCTGAGGCATCTGAATCAGACCGCAACCCGGGGGGAAAGAATCGGTCCGACGGCCGGATTAGAAATTGAGGAAACAAGAACGACTACTATAGCAAACTCCTTCCCTTTGATTTGTTAAAGCGGACGAGGGGAACGGAGAACAAGGGTCATTCCAGATTACTCAGGATAATCAAGCTCGGGTCCTCCGGGAAACGGAAGAATGGCAAGATTTTGTGATTCACAGAAACTCGGCTGGTCACGCACATTAGGTGGGGGGCATAGGGGATGGCCCGCTAGGCAACAACGTCGTTTCCTCTTAGACGAGAAGAATACGAGGTATGGGGTCCTTTTTTGATCAAGAAAAGAACGAAGACACGGGGAAAATTGTTGAAAACAGTCCAAAGGAAAAAGGGACAGGCGGAACTTATTTTAGATTTTCCCGTGCAAACAAGAAAAAAAACAAAATCTTAGATTTAGGCACCACACCGGCTGGGCATACGAGACAGGACTCCCAGGCCGTAACTAACGCACTAAAGCGAAGGGAGGGGGACAAAAGCGGGGGTTCCACTTCGAGAATGGAAAAGCTAGGGGGGGGGGGAACGCAGATACGGAGGCGCAGGCGGGTGCGGAAGAGGGTAGACTGACGAAGAAGGATGGGGAACGAAGGCGAGTAGCGGAGTGAAAGGATAAGGGGGAGGGGGGGGGGAGTAGAGGTACGAGAAATGGGAGGGTAAAGAGAGGGTAGGAGAGAGTCGCATTCTGCGAGGCTAAAAAAAAAAACTTAAACATGTACCCTCAACAAGTTCAATTGTTTAGGGGGATGTAAGGGGGGTGTTTCCAATCGCCAGGCGAACTGAGACAATTTTCACTCTCAGAGGTACAGGGCCATCGAGTGGGGGGGCAGTAAGGCATCGCGAATGTGAAATTCGGGGCGAAACATTTCGAGAGAGGGCAATTAATCACTAGGAAAATTCTCATATCTCAGAAGCCAGGATGACCTGACGGGTATTTCTTACGAGTCTAGTACCAAAATATTTATCTAAGTGGTTGGGACAGGGGTCCAGTAATCACGACGTAGCATCCATTAAGGGTGTTTCTGCTTAGGAGTACAGGAGTACGAGGCCCTGCGGTCTGTGGAACGGGAATTTAATCTGCCAGGGTATCTTTCGGGAAAGGAGACGCGTCAGTCTCTGTAAGAAGAGGTTTTTTCTAAAACAACTGGAAGCCGGGATGCAGGGCTCGAGGGGGAAGATCCAATGTCGACCAGAGGCGAAGGACAGGGTGGAGCAACACCTGATCCTCGGAGGTACACGCGCAGAGGTATACTGGAAATGGGTGGAGGGGGGAAAAAGGAGCGAAACATCTTATATAGGCGGAATAGCGAGTACATCCCACGCTAAAGGTAGACGTGTTCCAGATCTTAGGGGGTATCACACGAAGAGGACAGTCGAGGTTGTTGGCGCATTGTTTTGTGCTTCGGTGTGACCAATGTGCTGAAAATTGGGAATAGGTTCTGGGGAACACGGCCTGAAAGATAGGCGCTTCTCTACGAGACAAAAAACCCAGCAATCTGCTCAAGCGGGGTCAAGGTTGGGTGAAATCTAAGAAACCGGAATGCAGGGGGTTTAAATTTAAGTGGGCAGCGAAAGATAAGGCGAAAGTACGAGGGAACCAGAATTGGTGGTGGCGCTGGATTAAAGGTGATCTAAACACGAGGAGAGGCCTGCCTTAAAGGCGAAGGGTCCTCGTCCGGCAGAAGGCCGACGACGCAACGGCCATCTTTGAACTCGCCGGGTATAACGGTCAGTGACGCACCGGAAGAGAATGAGGAAGTGAGGTGGCAGCGGGGGAACCCTGAACTTAGCGACGACGAAGGAGGAGGAAATATTCGATGACAGTAAAATATGCGGAGGTAAGGGGAAGAGGAAACCAAAAAACGGAGTTCGATAAATTGGGGTGGTGCCGACGGCCAAGAAGGCGTCAGAAGTCAAGCGCTTCTGTTTCTCAGGCCGAAATAGCAGCAATAATAGGGGTGGGGAACCGGAGAGATTCATAGCGAAGGACAGGGTGCAGCAGAGTCAGTAGGTAGAGCGGATTTGGGAGGGCTTTCGGGGAGGGGGGAATAAACCGTGAACCTGAATAAAAGAAAAGGATTGAAACTTTCAGAAGGGAGTGACAAGCGACTTAAACTCTTTGCCCATGGTCAACCAGAGTCAAAGGGGATTACTCTCCGCTGCAGTACGACAAAATTCTCGAGCACAAAGTCTCAGTTGTTCCCTGTTCGATGAAAAAGCGAATCAAGGGCGGACAAGAAAAAGGAAGAAGGGACTAAATGGATCACGGCTACTAACAGCAATACTTGGCCGTGTCAGGAGGGTAGAGAGTTGAAGTACGGGGCTCGAAAGGTCCTGAAGTGTATCCCGGGGAAGAAAGTTACGCCTCAGAGAGTCTCAGGGGGAAGAAAACAATCGCTAAGGAAGACAGAGGAAAAAAGAAATGCGGAGGTTTGGGAGAAGTTTTCGCAAAGCGAGAGCCAGAGAGGGTCAAAAAATAAGTGCAGGAGAATGGGCTACGGAAGTCACTCTGAAAAAACCAAAATAGGGGGTCAGGGGAAACGTATACCCAAGGGTGGGGGGGTGATTATTTAAAACTATGGAAATGAAATAAGGCGTACTAAACGTGCCTTTCAAAAAGAAGAGAAGTGGTCTCCCCTCAAATTGCGGCAATAAATGGGAAGTACGGACATATCGAGCGGGAAACCGTCCTATCGAGATTAGACGACTAAGCTTACTCAGCCGGCAGCAGGCAAAGGAAAAATCCAAGCCGTATGCCGGAAGGGAGGTCGCCGGATCAGCAGGAAAAAAGGAAAGATCTTCGGACGGGGTCGGGTAGTCGGGAAAGACGCGGGAGACAAAAAAAGCAGGAAGGGGAGGAGCGAGTGATTAAGGGACCGGCATACAACAAGGAAGATTTGGGAGTCGAACGTAAGATTGAGGTGGGGGGGGGCTTAGAGTACCCAGAACAATAGGCGGTGAAAGGTAAAAGCGTCGGGGGATGAACATTAGGTGCCCACACCGAAGGGAAAAAAACAACGAACAGAAGGGTAACAGGAAAATGCTTGATCGTGGTAAAGGCGAGTTGGGTTTTTGGGAAGAAAAAGCGGTAATTGACAAAATGTTCAGAGAAACCCAAACAAAGGGAGGGGAAAGAGAGATAATAGGGTCTTTGGGATCAATACCGGAATGGAAGGAAAAACGAGATCCTCCTCGGGAAGAAAAGGGAAGTGGGGAAGCTGTCTAAGATTCTCTATGTCGGTGTTTTGGGGAGGACCGCAGGGTAAGGAAAAAGACAGTCACTAAGATCGAAGTGTGGGAGAGAGGTTGAATATACATTCAAGAAATGAAGGCGACTAAGATGGGAAGGTGACTGCTTGTACTTAAGTCACTATCGCCTAGATAAGAGAAGGGGAGTTGGGACTAGCTAAATCGGAAACGCGGAAAACGCCATCAAAAAGGCAGAACCGTAGAAAAGAGGTCGGCTACAGGGTGGAGTGTCCGGGGGGTGAACCTTACGGCCGGCTTAGAAGGCCCTAAAAAGCGGGTGGAGCGATGGCCACGCGAGCCATGTGTGGGAACGCGCGCTCTGTCCAAGCAAAAGACATGCAGGTTTGCAGGGGGGGGGGAGGAACCAGAGAGGTAGGTGAATGGGTCCAGTCGTACAAGAGCCTTCATCCCTAAGCCTCACCGACAGTGGATCTGCCCCTCACAGGGCGGAGAGAGGAAAAAAAAACGGAGGAAGTAAAAAAAGGGCCTGCAGGTGGGGGGAACGCGGAGGGGGGGATGGTTGTCAAAAGCGGCTCAAATCTGAAATTCTATAAAAGCAGCAATCAGGGTTGAGGGAAGCACGCGATTGGCAAGGGACTTTGGAAAGACGAGAAGGATGAAGGAAAGGAAATGGGCCTGCGAAGGCAAGAATCACTTCTAGAATGCAGAAGGAGCGAAACAATGAACAACTTACAAGAGGCGCAAGGAGCTTCGATTTACTGACGAGCCGGCTTTATAAGAATACTGGCGGGTTGACTACAAAAAGCGAAGACGGTGTGGCGAAGCGGGAACGGGGTGGACGGGCACAAAGGAAGAATTAACCGCGAAGATGGCTTGTGTATCCATAAGCGGTTGGCGAGGAGATAAAAGGAGGAAAATGTCCAGAGTGGACTAAGGCTTGCTACGGGACGAAGTAAAAATCCGAAAATTATCTCAGCCAAAAGCACCGATAAGGAATAAAAGACTGCAAACCTAGTGGACCTGGAATGAATAAGTTAACGATCCGTGGCAAACAACTCCCTTGAATGACTTGAAGGAGGCGAAAGGAGAAAGAAGGTGAATGAACTAGATTAAAGGAAACAAAAAAGGGATGGAGAGGCCTAAAGAGAAACCGAACGAATCCATATTCTTGGAAGTGAGTATTCTGGGAAGATTGGCAATCGGAGTCTCAATCTGGTTTGCAGATCAAACCCAATAAGGAGTGAAGGCAGAATGTGAAAGGCGTCACTCGATTAGGTAGCCGCGAAGTAAAGAAAAAAGTCCTGCGGAAAGAGGTACAGGCACTTGGCAGCAAAAAAAAAGCAGTCAATACGAAAAAAGGGGCAGATCAAAATTTACAAGAAAAGAGAACAATGGGTGGGGGGAGAAGGATCTTGGGCGCCTCACTACGCCATAGATAATTGGGAACTCGTAGAAGAATGTCCACCAACGTCGCCGAAACTGTGAAAAAAAAAGATCGGGGAGAGTCGGGGAGAAATACAGGGCAGTGGAGGGAGAATCATAACGACATTGGAAACACCACGAAAGCCTTCAAGCAAAACCTGTCTCTACAGCCCAGGCGCAGGGGGAGAGAGTGATCGACGATCAGGGGGGAAAGATCAACGAGAAGCTGGCGCTCTACCTTCTTTCATACCGATTAAAGAGATACGGTGAACGCATCAAGCTACATCAAAGGAGGAAGGATGGTACCAACTGTTATCAGGGGAGGCTCCACCTAACAGGGCAGAGAGCGGTATACCTTGAAACCAAGAGAAAAAGATCATCCCAGGAAATGGGGGAGTAAAGGTTCGTAGAAAAAAGGCGCTGGAGAGGGAGGGGACCAAAAACGGATTACATCAAGAGAAAGGGGCTAGACTAGGGGCCTTCGTATCAAAACCAGAAAAAAATGTCACTAGGGCTCAAAAGGTTTATGAGGGAACCCACGACACCTGAAGACTTTAGGGGCGGAATCCGAAGCGCGGCAGGGAGGCAACCTGAAATCAAAAAGGGTTGTAGGGAGAAAGGATCATCAGGACTAAATTTACAACAATTGTATGTAACATGAAAGGGAGCGGGGAAAGGATAAAGGGAAGAAAACATCTAAAACATTGCAATGCTTTTAGGGGGAAAACACGGAAAAGAAGGGAAAAAAGGGGGGGGAAAATATGGTTGGTAACTCAGGTCTGTGCGTAGTGGGTCGGGTGCAAAGGAGAGCCTGTGAGGTTGAAAAAGGGTTTATCAAGTGCACATCTAACCACACAGTCTTAATCCAACGGTGCAACTGGTAAAGGGGGGGAAGGGGTTTTGCAACAATATTTCAGTCATTGGGCTAGGTAGGGGCCCTACGCGATCTTCTAGGAGAGAGAAACGAAGCTCTGGACATTCAGCACGTTTCCGACTCGAACAATTCAAGGAAAGGGGCTTCTGAGCTAAGGAAATAAAAGGGCCGGTGCACCGAAAGGCAAGGAGGCTTGGTGGCACGAGACTAAACAAATCCATGCGGAGAGATAAGAAAGAAGTCGGTTGCTCGCGCGTCACCAATGACATAATTTTCGCTTACGTAAGTCCAAAAAGTGTCAGCATATAAATAACCGTCGAAAGGGGAAAGGCACCGGGGGACCCAACAGTTTGAAACGTAGACACCGAGACTTCCGAAGAGTGGAAAAAGTGTTTGCCCAAGAATTTGGAAACGGAGATATTGGCGAAAAACCGTGACGAAGGATGAAAAAAAAAGGTACGATAAATAAGAACGGCTTCAAAAAGGGGCATCGACGGCAACTGAACAGAGGGGAGGAAAGGGCAACGGAAAAGTTGACGCTCTATTTTTTCGATGTTAGGGAAAAAACGAACAACACAAAGGAGTAGGAAGGAATCGAGGGATACTAACCAATCACAAAAAATCATGCGTGATTATTTCGGGGAGTCAAGAAGGTGGGGGCCGCGAGGACTTGGCCGGCTAGCGGAGCCTAGACCGTAATGGACTACTGGCAACTGGTGCGCGATAAAAGTCAGGAGAGTAATAAAATGTCTACAAGCCCCACACTGGGGCAGAAAAACACGTGCGAGAAACGCGAAAACCTGTTTGGTACGTCTTAGAACGCGGGAGGGAAGGAGAGAGGCACTAGAAAGAGGATGAAGTGTGAGTGTTGCTCTCGCATCCAGGATTTTAAACGTAGCTCTGAGAAGAGCGGAAGGGGAGGCGGAGTACCCTCGGGGGAATGTAGCGCAAAACCGTGCCCTTTTCAGATGGACTTGGGTTGATCAAAGAGGAAAAAAGGGATCGAAAGCGCCCATTCAAAAATTGATGGATCGGAAAAGGGGGACAGACTCGTCTGTTGCCAAAAGACTGCGTGGTCGACGAAGAGAAGATACTCATAGTCTAAAAGTATGAGAAAACACTTAAAAGAGTTTCAAGGTGGTGAAAACGGACAAAAATTGGGGACAGTGGGCACAGGCGAAAACATGTGATTTTATATGTTTAACCAGTTCTAAGAAATAAAACACGCAACGGAGGAATCCTGGTAAAAACCAGATAGGGACAAAAAGACCAGGCCGGGATACACAAAGTGAAAGGCTGGCTAAATAACTGCACCAGTGAAACTGAAATTGCAATGGGGTTTGCTTGGGTAGGGGGGTGGCCACAAAACGAAAAGAGCACTTAAAGAGGGGGGGGGTGCAGGGCAAAAAAATGGGTGGGAGAAAAATCGCAGCAAATTAGCAGTCAAAAAAAAAAACACTTGTAAACGTAAAGAACCCGAATGCAAGGATTGAAAGCCGCAGGGGGGGGGGGCGGAAGGGGAAATTGGCGGTTCATAATCAATGGTCTTTTGGCAGAAAAGAGGGCATAAGACTAATGAGGGGGGTTTGCAAAGGTCCAGCGAGCAAGAGGGGAGTGTGTTCTACTGGAACTTCCTTCGAGGCTGGAAGACAGGCATAGAGGTCTAAGGTGGGTTGGTGTCGACGACACTTTAATACATTACGGAAACTGAATGGGGGTAAAGTCACAGGGGCCTCTTTCGATGCAAGTGGGCAGTTGAGCAAAACCTGAAAGCGATACGCCTCTCAATCAGATTAAGGGTGGGGAGCTGGAATGGGACTGAAACTTAAGCTGGAGAGGAAAAAAAAGAGCTTGACAGCCAATGTTTTTGGGAAAAAGAAAAGCAATCGCGGATGAAAGCCGGGGGGGGGGGGGTTGAAGTCAAAAACCAAATTATGGTAAGCATAATGGTGACAAGGAACTGAGTAGATAGTCAGAGATTCAATACCCTTCCAACCAAAAAATCTCGGAGAGAGACCAGTTGTTAAATGAGGGGGGCGACACTTTTCGGGGGGGGTCGAGAAGGGGTGGCGACAAGAAATCAGGCGAACAGAACTGTGCATTTGAGGTTCAAAGTGATCGACGATAACCGAAAGTGGAAAGAGGGAATATTAAGAAGAAGAGGACCTGCCCGGCCACTTGAGTTCTCCAGCGCGTCAACTAAATTACCCAGGGAGAACCGCGAATGCTGACCTGGACTGTAAAGGGAGTGGGTTACGACTTGCAGCCGCCCAAAAGCGCTGAGCAGAACAAGACGAGGGGAAAAAAAAAAATGGGGGGGGAATACATATAGCATTAATGGACTGGTACGGAAACTAGAGAGGCTAGCATCACATTGTGTTGTGTCAAGAAGGTACAATGAGCTTCAAAAGGGCAAAGAAAATATTGGGAAGGGAGCCGCCCTTCAGCAATCAAAAAAGTTTGTTAACCGATCGTCAGTCAAATTTGAGCGGTGCAGCATCGTCTTATCGGGGGAGCGCAGATGGGGAAGCGGACGGAGGGTGGTTAATTAAACAAAAATGCAAAACGTCAAAGATGGCTTGCCAAGAGGGATAGGAAATAGAACGAAAAACGTTGATCAAAAGAGAAAAGCAATCTTCGAGCGATTGACTGTGATTGGGGCTCGGGCCTCTATGTCAAAACGCAAAAAAAGTCCAGAAGAGCATTTCTGGGGAACGAAAAATCAAGAGGCACGTGAAACCAAGTGCTCGTCGAAATTTGAAACGGAAGAGGGCGCCACCCTACTGGCCTTGCCCAGGAAAAAAGTTGCTCGTCAAGGTCATGCCCGGAGTGAGACTGCGGAAGAAGCAGTTTCCAAAGGACAGCGGGCGTCTGGGAACAAGGAAAAGCGGGGGAAAAAGTCCAGAACAAGCTTGGAGAAAGAAAGGGCAGGACGATGGGCAGCAAAAGTTCGCACATCACTGAATCCACGCTCAAAAAAAGAAGATTCGCTGACTTGAAAAACAAACAGAGGGACGCCAATATAGTGGTTAGGTAAGGGAAATACACATTCTGTTGGAAGTTCCTTGAGGAGAGGTACTTCAACGCGGTAAAATGGGAAAAAAAAACGAAGAGGGGAAAAAAGATCTCAAAAAATTGCGACGGACATGCCGGGCCAATCAGCCGATGCAGAATCTTCCATCGTTCTATAACAGTCAGGCAAAAAGGAAACGAAAAAAAAAACATGTAGCCTAAAGGGGGTCAAGAGATCTGCCGTCTTCTTCTGGGGGAAAGACGTAAGTTCGACGTAGTCCGAGTATTCAAGGAGTCTCAAAGAAAGAGAGGCGAGATTCAAAAAGTCGAGGAATCCACGCGAAAAGTTCCAGATTGGGTTGGAGCGAATCGCGTGGAATGTGAGTTATAACTCGCAAAAATTACTTAAGAGCGGTAAAACTTATAGGAGGGGTGGTCTGTACCATGAAAGGACTTGACAACAGCATTATAAATAAAAACAAGTAACACAACTAATGAGTGAGGAGGAGGGGGGAGAAAGTTGTTTGGCACTAAAAAAAAGAAAGGTATGGAAATAAGGGCGAAGGG
>Ga0179593_1544023_pt1 | contig 14018 bp, 26 predicted proteins | sample CZODoug2_1_08_16_FD_185931 | JGI IMG/M metagenome (GOLD analysis project Ga0179593, IMG submission 185931) | Vadose zone soil fungal communities from Angelo Coast Range Reserve, California, USA - CZODoug2_1_08_16fungal (PacBio error correction) | ecosystem: Environmental > Terrestrial > Soil >...
CCAGGGAGAGGCGAATAGTCCAGAAGGACTTCGACAAGAAGGGCGTCTGAACGCGACCCAGGAAAACTACCCGCGGGGTCAACGCAAACAACCATCGCCGGAACCGAGCCAAGGGCGAACGAAGAAGAGGTATGGCGGGCCCGACGCCGCAGCGCCAGGGTTGTGACGTGAGGCCGGTAAGCGGCCGAGGGCCGGATCATAAGTTCGGCTTGATGCCCCCATAGTTCAGGAAGCCCGGTAAGCCAAATCCGGGATCATTAAGAAAAAGAGAGCAGCCCAAGGGGTCCGCGGTCGCGGTGAACACAGAGAAGCAAAGCACGAAGAAACACCTCAAGGCCAACGGTGTGTAAAACATAAAGCCAGAGGGACGGGTCCATGGGTGGGTTACCAAAACCAACAACCCTTCCTTCAGTTAAGGAGAAAAAAAAAAACAGAGACCGGAGGGACACCGAGACCCCAACAACAAACGTCCGCCTCGGGGAGGGTCAAGGTAGGGGGTGTAAAAAAAACGGTCAGGGGTGGGAGCAATGGCAGCGCGCTGTTGACATCCCCAGGTGCGGAAAGGGGAAGAAAAAACCCTAGCTGGCTATGAAACATCAGCCTGTAGGGGGAAGCGTGCACTAGGGGTGCCACGAGGATATCAGGATGGTAATGCCCGGCACGCAGCAGATAACCTTGCAACCTGGACCTGGGGTGTGGGAAGGGACACCTCCTGGGGATCAACACACAGAGGACCGCCCAAAACAAAAACACGGAAGCCGCCAAGGAAAAGCCCAGCCAAGGAACGTGGAGTGCTGGCCGGTTCGGGACTTCCCCCGTGAGGGGGGGGAGAAGGACCAAAAAAAACAAAACATCTTGTGTGGGCACCAAAAGGGGGTTGTCGGGAGGTCAGCTTGGCACCGAATCAGGGGCCCACGATTGAGCGTACAAGGTTCGAAAAAGCAAGAGCAATCGGGAACAGGGGAAGTCAGGGCAAAAAAAAGAAACGGAAGAAGTCGGTCTGCAAAAACAGTCAGCCTTTGAAAAACGACGGAAAAATGGGGCTGGTTGTAGGAGGGGGGGAACCTGCGGCGTCACGACTCCCCGGCGAACGCTGAAGAACGAACTTCCCGAAGGAGAAAGCAAAAAACTGGGATCCAAAAGGCCGTCGTGGGAACGAGAGGAGACCAGGGCGTGAGGGTCGATGGCCCGGGGCTACGTCACAGTCTTGTAAGGGAGCGCCGAGGCGAAAAAAAAAACCCTGCAAGGGTAGAAGCGGGAGGGTTCTTGGACCCTGGTGGGGAAAGCAACGAAACCAAATCGCGCCGGAAACCATAAAAACAAGGGAAAAAACGGAAACGACGCGAACCATGTGCAAGTTGGGAAACAGTTGGGTGGACAAAAAATCTCTCAGAACCCTCCCAGGGCTTGTGGAGGGAGCGCCCGAAGGAGTAGGGGGAAAAGTGACCTTGGTAATCCGTCGACCAAACGAGGGTTACCTGGCAACCAGGAACGAAAAGCGCAACAACCCCGTGAAAAGCACCGGCCTGGAAACGGAAGTCCGGGGGGGGGGACCTCAAGCGATGGGGGCGCTGGAAGGGTGTTCCCCTGACACCGAGGGTATAAAACAGTAACCGACGCCTCCCTAAAGCTTGACAAGGCTGTCGTTTGAGAAAGAACTTCCAACCTGTTGAAAAAAAAGGAACCAGGGTGTTCGGAACCTCAGCCGTCACAGGAGAAGCCCAATCTGACGAGGGAAAGGACGGGTGATCCAGTGTGTCCGACATCAAAACTAAAAAGGGGGAAAGGGGGTCCAAGCCGAGAGGGGGGCCGCCCTGGGAAGGACGTTCGGACAAACCGGAAGAGCATAGCGGACAACCAAAAAAAAGAAGTGGGTCCGAAAAAAAGGGGGACGTTTTCTACGAAGAGCCAAACTGGTGGAGTCGGCAGGGGGGGGGACCAGAAACCTGGAAAAGGGGCTCGGTAGGGGGGCGCATCCGCGCCACAATAATGGCTGAAGGCGGAACAAATAAGTTCGGTGTGCGTCCCAGGCATAAGGTCACCATTCGGTGAGGGGCGAGAACTCCTCATGAAGGTACCCCGGAAGGAAAAAAGAAGTTGTTGGCAGAACGGAACCCTGGGGGGGGTGACCGGTTTTTGCGGATTGGGGGGAACACCGTTTAGGTAAGCAAAAAACAGTTTGACGGAGAAAATGGTCGTGCTTGCGGTTACCGTAGTGTAAGATGTGAACGGGGGGAAAGTGATCAATAAAAAACGAACGAGAAAAAATGTAAGCGCTGGTTTCCGCGAAATGAAAAAACAGGGGGAATCTGTCTAGCTTGGGCGTGGGAGACCGTTAAGTGCCTGTAACTCGCGGAGGGTTTTTACCGGAAAGGGAGAAAAAAAAAACTGAAAAAGCGGTAGGTGCAAAAAAAGTAGGGTTTGTCCGCCGACCAACAGATCCCTGCGGAGGGGACCCGCCTGGGGGAAGGGGGGAGAGAGGGGGGAGGTTAAACTTCCGGCCCAAATCAAAAATGTATTCTACGAAAAAGTCGAGGGGAAATAGCCTGAAAGGGAGGCGATGTCGCGTAGGTACCGCCGAAGAGAGGAAAAAATGAAATTAGAAAGAAAAACCCATGTGGACAGACCAGGGGACCGCCACACCCAAACATAGCCTTATCGGAGATCAAACAAACAACAAAAAACCGAGAGTAGGAGGAAGCCTATGACTCTAAGAGGGCCCCAGGGTATGGGCGGGAAAACCTCGCGGGGGGGGGGGGGGGCGGACTGCAGGGGTGTGGACCGGAAGATTCGGGACAGATCTTAAAGGCCGAGAAAAATAAAATGAATTGGGAAGGTTATTCCCCTCGAAGGCACGAGAAAAACCTTGCCTCTGGAGAGAAATTGAAGTGTCAAAAGCCCAATCGGGGAAATGGGGGACGAAACTGCAAAAACCGCAAAAAAAAAGGGAAAACAAGGCCGCGGTTGTCGTTAATCTGAAGCCAGAAGAAAAGAGACCGCACAAATCTACGGGGCACCACTGATTCCGGCTTTTACAACTGCGAAAAAGGTGTGTAAATAAACCGAAGGTGGTAGGCATGTGTGAGCCACCTTTGTTACAACCAAGGGCACTAAAAAAGGGCTAAACACCAGTTTGGGAAAGACAAAAAAAAAAAAACACGTTCCAAAAAATTAATCGGGGGGTCACAAAAAAAGTAAAAAAAGCAAACCAGGGTGTAACCGTTTGAAAGGAAACTTCACATAAAGGAGAAAAAAGCCAAACGCTAAAAAAAAACGAAGTCCAGCGTTGTGGGAAAAACACAAGAGAGGGGGGCGGGGCAAAGGGGGCGAAATCCCGAGGTGCAAAAAAAAAAAGACCCTTCAGAACCCCCCCGAGAAAAAAAAAAGTAGGGGGAAAAAAAGCCCAAGAAAACGAAAGGGGGTACCACCTTCACGTCACTCACCAAGAAAAACGTGGGTGTCCGCGCGAGACGGGGACGGGGGGGAACGGGGGCGAACCATGTGAAAAAACGACGGACAAGAAAAAAAAAAAAAAAACAGGAGAAACTCAAAACAAAGTGACGAGATGTTGCAGAAAAAAGAATCCGACCTCGTGTCAAAAAAAGATGGGGGCTCGCCGAAAGGAGGGGGCCAACCTGTGGTGAAAGGCAAAACAAAAGGGGGAAGGGCTTGCCTGAGAAAACGCTTCGAAACCGGAAAACAAGCAAGACACGGTAGCAAAAGGAGGTTGAAGGAAACGACGCAAAGACTAGGTCAACCGGCTCAAAAAAAAAAAAGGGACGTGAAAGAAAAGTCACGGGGCTGGAGCCACGGTCCTGGGAAAACAGAACGCCGTGGGGAAGAGGAGACACATTTCCTCACATGACGAACCAAAGGGGGGAAAAAAATTCTAGGTTGAGGGTGGTTACGGAAACTGAAAAAGTTCAAGGGCTGCAAAACCCACAAGAAAACGAGCACGGGGTCAGGGACCACCAGGGTCTGGTTTCGAACATGGGGAGGCTCCGCTCGCATCGGAAAACCTGAAAACGACCCGCGGTGACAAGACTGGGGGGGGGGGAAAAAGGGCTAGCCAGCAGGTGATATAAAAAAAAAGATCACCAAAATAATAAACAAAAAGGACGGACCACGCTTGGCCCCGTTCACGACGAAAAAACCGTCGATTGGCGTAAGGGGTCGTGACGAAGGGAGGTTCAGGAGCTGAAAGACCTTGTCAAAAACAAAGGTCAACGACCTAGAAACCACAAACGCGTTTCGGGAAGTAGCGGCCAAAGACTGAACAGGGCACGGTGTCACGAGGACCGAAGGAAACAAGGGGTGAACCTGGCCGAGGAAAAAAAAACCTACCAAAGACGTTTGGTCGGGGAACGGACTCGGGGACGCCGATTCGTGGGTTCAAAGAACGGAAAAGGACCGCCGAACTGGGGCACCCAAGGGTTGGAGAAAAAAAAAAGGAAGCGCCCCGCAAAAGGACCCCACTTGAACGAAAGCAACACGGGTCACAGGACGGAGCTACTGAACAAAAAGACAGAGTTGAAAAGTGGGATAAGGGCAATGGCAGGGGGCAGGTGGGAAAAGTGCAACCGATGCAGGGAGAGCGGATACGGCCCCTTCTCGCCTGGGAAAACTGCAAAAAAAAGCAGCAACCAGCCGGAGGAGGGGGTGAAAAGCGAAAAAACTTCTGGTCAAATCGGGGCACCTGGGAGGCAAGAAAACAGTGCCATGGCCGACCCAACTGGGGGAAAAAATCAAGGGGAGGCAAAAAACTGGTAGAACCGGCCTAAAAAAAGGGGGGCTGTCGCTGGGGGGCACAGAAAAAAAGAAAAGCAAGGAGGTGGTTGCTTTCCTTTAAGGCACCAGGGACAAAAAAAGGGAACCGGCAAGGAATTGCTTTCTGGGGAAACCAGCAAGAAGGAAAAAGGGCCGTCCGGGGCCTCAGAAGAAAAAGAGGTGCAACAAAAAAGGCGCCGATAAAAACCGGGACGGTGAAAGAAAGGGATAAGGATGTTCCGCGCTGACAGGACCGAAAGGGGAGTCAGATAAACAAAAACAGAAAGAAGGAGATCCCGCCGCTCATTAAAAAAAATCAAAAAAAAGGAGTCAAAGGGGCGTTTAGTGCCACCCAGCCATCGGCAGAAGGGACAAAAAAAACAAATGCTTCTGTCCGAGACCGGGTGGGCAGAAAAAATGGAGGGGGTGGAGAACAAGGGTGCGACACGTTTTTCATGGAAAAAAAAAAAGCAAAAAGGAAAGAAGGAAGGGAAAAAAAACCAGAGTAGACTCACAAAAAAAACGGGGGAAGGAGGAGAGATGGGGAAAGGAAAACTTGGAGTAGGTGCCAGGCTAACCGCGAACGAAGAAAAAAAAGAACAAAAAAACCGGGAGGGGTTGTCAAAAGAAAAAGAAGAAGCGCCGGACCGAGGAAGGGCGACCAGGGAAGAACTGGCGGGCACACAGCGAACCCCGGGGGGGAAGTGGAAAAAGTCTGCCGCCGGGGGGAGAAGAAAACGAGTAAATGTATCGCCTGAAATCAGGTCAAAGGGAACGCAGAAAGAAAGGTGAAACGCGAGAAAGACAAAAAGGTTAGGGAGCCGGGTCAGGGGGATGTGAAAGACAAGCGCGGGGGGGGAAAGAGGAACCGCCGAAAGCCTGCTGGTCACCCAACAAGCAAGAAGACACGGTCCATGTTAACGCCGAAACCAAGGGAAAAGGGGAAAGGGGGGGGGAAAACAACCGCAAGACGCGGGGTCTCACAGCGAAAGGAAATCCAAAAAAAAGGAAAAGGGGAGTGGCCGACCGCAGACCCGAACAGAGAAAAAGGGGAAGGGGGTCGGCAAGGCAAAGGGCAGAAGCAGGGAAAGGGCATCCAGGTGCAGATGGGGGAAAGGACCAGAGAAGGGCTCTAGAACATTCAAAAAGAAAGATGTGAAGAAGAGGGGCGCACCCCCAACGGGACCAGGGGAGAAAGCCTCATGAACCAGAACTAGAAAAAAAGAAAAAAAAAAACTGCCTGTTGACAGGGGGTTTCCAGGGGACAACAGAACTGGGAAAAACCACACAAAAAAAACCCGAAGAAACGGGGACAAAAAGAAAAAAAAAAAAAGGAAAAAGAAGCGCCGCCGTTGAAGAAAATCAAAAGACGGAGGGGCCAGAAAGAAGTTCACAAAAAAACGTTTAGGGAAGACTGGCTTTTGCCTTTGGCCACCGTGGGGGGAGGGACTGCGGGGGTCCAGCGTGCCGCGGAAAAAAAGAGAAGCCACTAGAGGATGGCAGGAACAAAAAGTCTGGAGAGGACAACGTTCGGAAAGGGAAGGGGGCAAAAGGGGGGTCACCCGGCTTAAGGGGAGAGGTTGAGTGAAAAACGAGGGGGGAATTAACAGCTGGGGGGCCCACGACGACGCTAAAAAGCGATCGTGGTGGGTCGTGGACCCTGGGCGGAAGCATCGGGAAAGGCCCCCGAAAAAGGAAGAAGTTCGTGGAACAAACAACGTTCAAAAAGAAAGCGGAAAATAAAAAAGGAGGGAAGGGGACGAAAAGAGGGGGGAAAAGAGGCCCAAAAAGACCCAGATCAGAAAAGGGGGCAAAAAAGGTCCCCGTGAGAAAAGGGGGGCAGTGTAGAAGCGGACGGAGCGAAGAAAAGGGGGAAAGGGGGGGTAAAATCGGTCGGGGCTGAAAAAAAAAATGAGAAAGAATGTTAGCTATAGACCATCGCCGCCGAAGGTGATAAAAAAACAGGGGGGACGGGTAAGGAAAAGGTACCAGGGCCCAGGAGGTGGTAAAGAGAATCGTAGTCCAAAACCCGCCAGAGATTAATCCAAAAGAAAAACACTTAAGTAAAAAAGGTGGGGAGGAACTGGAAAAAAGTGGAAACAAAGTGGACAAAAACAGGAAAAAAAAGGGAAAGGACGTGAACAAAAAAGGTGAAAACTCACAAACCAGGCCCTCCCCGGGGAAACGGGGTTGAAAACGGGAGGTGGACCTCGAAAAGGAAAAAAAAAAAAAGGAGAACAACCGACGGGGGAAAGTACTTGGAAGGGAAACCCAAAAGGCGAAAAAGTTTTCAAAGAAGGCGGCTGATGGAAAAAAAAAAGAACGAAAGGGGAGGGAAATGGGAACAACCCCAGGTGTTACGGGGGGGGCCAAAAAAAAAAAACGATACAGACCATCTGGAAACCAAACGGACGACGGAGGGAGGGGTGGAGAAGAAAAGGGAAAAAAAAAAAAAGAAGCAGGTCCACATCCAGGCAGGGGAAGAAGGAAGGAAAAACTGGAAAAAATTTCGATGAACATGGGCGCAAATCAAGGAAGAAAAAGCAAAAAAAAGGACAACCCCGAAAAAATTTGGGAAAAAAAAAAAGCGGAAAAACGCCGGGGACTACTGAAGCCTGACCAAAAAGAGGGAAACAATGGGGGGGGTAACAGGAAAAAGGGAGAACGGGGGGGTCCAAAATCACCCAAAAGAACAAGGAAGAGGGATGAAATCCTGGTGTCCCCAGACGAAAAACTCAAAAGAGCGTCCAAGGGCGCAAGTCCAGACCAAAAAGTACGGTGTTGAGGGCACGCAAAAAAAAAAAGGGAAAAGAAAAACCAGGGGGGGGGGAAAAAGAGAAATTTGTTTTTGGTGGTGCAGTCAAGAAGAAAAAATAGTGTTTCAAAGTAAGTGAACCCCCAAGGGAGTAGCAAAAAAAGGAACGGACAAGAGGTGAGGATGGAAAGGGGTTAGAAAAAGGGGTAACGTGGGTTGGGGAAAAAAGGGGAGGAAGAAAAGGACATCGGCACATTGGCTGGGGGGGGAAAAAAACGGATAGGAAATCCCGGAAAAACCGGGGAGGGGAAAAAAAAAAAGGGGAAAAAAAAAGGGGGACTGAAAAGAAGTCAAGGCGGGGGGGTTTCACGGCGGGACAGAGGAGAGGGAGAAACAGACCCAACGGAAAAAAAAGGAAAACCATAGGGTGTCGACGGAGGAAAAAAAAGACGTTGGACCGCCCGGAGAAGTGGGGGGGGAAGGACAAACGCCAAGAGCCAAGAAAAAAGAACAAAGAAAAAAGCGAGGGGAGTACCGTACGAGTCGGGCGTCATACAAGAAAAGAAGAAGCTAGCCACGAAAGCCCATGAAAAGAAAGGCAAAAAAAGTGCCCGAAATCAAAGGGGGGGGGAAAAAGGTTAAAACCAAAACAAAGAAGACACTTAAAAATCATCAAAAAAATAAAAACAAGGGAAAAAAGGAGGAGAGATAGAGATAAGTCGATTAGAGGGGGAAAAACACCCCTGGGATTGAACTGACAATCGGGCAAAATACCCCCCCCCCAAAAAAAAGGGGGAGATTCATCAGGGGAAAAGGAAAGCCAGAGATCAACCTCGATGGGGAAGAACGGTGGGAAAAAAAAAAAAAAAAAGAAACGATTTAAAAAGGATATTCAAAAAGGTGAAAAATCTGGCGGAACGAAGGAAAGAGAAGGGAGGGACTACAAAAAGGGGGGGGAAACGACCACCGCAGGGGGAAGAACCGGGAGAATGGGCCGTACCGAACGCGTTTTCGGGATAGAAACAAAACAAAACCACCCGTGAGAAAAAACGAACCAAAAGGTGACGGTCGCAACCAGGAAAAAAAGAGAAAGTTCCCAGGGACATCGGGAACGGACAGATACCGGACAAAACATCGTTTGGGGGGTGATAGGGGGGGGGAACCCCCACGTTGAAAAAAACAAAAGCATAGAAAGTTGAAAAAAGACCATAGCCGTGAAGGGATGAAAAGAAAGGGACGGGAAATGCAAACAAATCGGCGAAAGGAAAAAAATGGGGGAAAAAAACAAAATGCAAGCTGGAACAGGGAACTGAGAGCGGAGACCTGAACAAAAAAAAAGAAAAGTGGACAAAGCAAGAAAATGAAAACCTGAACCACGAGGGAATACGTTGAACATATTGGGAAAGCGGAAGCGACCCCGGAAGTCCAACACAACTAATAAAAAAAAGTCACTTACTCCACCAACCCCAAGGGGAACACAAAAAAAATGTCATTCCGACAAGCAACAGGGGGAAATCGGGAACAAAAAGATCGCGGACGGGAACCATGTCCGAAGGGAGGAGGAGGAAAAAAGATAAGCCCCCTTGCTTGAAATGGAAGATGGGGAAAGAAAACGGAACGGGGATCACGAATTCAAAACGAGGCAGGTGAAAATCAGCGCTCCGCTCGCAAGGGAAAAGAAAAAACAAAACAAAGGGGGCCCAGAAGCAACCCGGTGGAAGTTCAGGAACGTGGAAAAAAATAAAAAAAGGTGACGAAACCGTTCCTGGAGGAGGGGAAAGAGACGGGAAACGTAAAACAACCGTCGGTTGATAAAAACGAAGCATCTGAGAAAGTGAAGAAAAAGGGAACAGGTCCTCCCGGCAAGAAAGGGAAAAAAGAAAAAACGTTGCAAAAGGGTGGACGGTAGCAAAACAAAAAAAAAGGGAGAAAAGGTACCAAAAAAGGGACAGGGAAAAAGGAAAAAAAATGGTTCATCAAGAAAAGAACGGGGGTTGAAACGAATCCCTCCAGAACCACGGGGGAAAAAAAGACGAAAAGTCGAACAGCTGCACAAAGAAAAGAGCAGTGGACAAAAAAGGGAGGAAACCTGGGTTCTTATGAGGGGAACTCAGATAAAAATCGGCAAACTTCCAAAAAAAAAACGTGGGAAAAGAGGTGGGGGCACGCCCGGAGGGGCGAGACAGGACGGTGACACCGCCGAGCAAAGGGAAAGGGGGAAAAAGCCTCCGCAACCTAGGGCAAAAGTGGAAACGACGCACCGGACAAAAGGAAGGAAGGGAAAAGGTAGGGACGAAACTTCTGCAGTAAAAAAGGAAAAAACACCGGGTCAATCACAAAAAGGGCCAAAAAAACGAAACAAAACCACAATCGAAAAAAAGTGGAAAACCCAAGGGGAAAAAGGGAAGGGGGTGGGGGAAAAACGGGGTTTTCAAGAACAAAGGAAACAAGGGGAACCGGAATTCAACCAGAGATTGGTTAAGTGACAACGGGCGAAGAAAAGGGAAGGAAGGAAGCAAACGGCAAGGGGGACAGGAACGCACGAAAGGAAAAAAACATAAAAAACGGGTGTGAAAGACAAGGGAACTGAGGAAACGGAAAAACTGAAAAAGAAACAAGACGAGTTTCAACAAACCGGAGGAGAGGCGGAAGAGGGGGAGTTTGAAAAGGGCAAAGGAGAAGGAGTTGGTGTGGAAGGGCAAACGAAACGAAGGCAAAAAGTACGAGTTGGGTCAAAAACTAAGACGGGTTCACCGACCTTTGAACAAAAAAAAAGAAGAAAAAAATCCGAGTTGACAGAAGGACCGAGGCAGAAAAGTGATCGAACCGTAAAGACACGCAGGAATTTACGAAAACTGAAGGGTACACACCCAATCCCGGGGAAAAAAAAAGTACGGCACGAAAGACGACCACCAGGGGGCGAACCTTTAGGGGACGCTGGGGCGGAACATGAAACAGGGGGACCGGTGATTCAATGAAAAAGAAAAACATGGAAAAGGCGGGGGTGTGGCACGCTGGGGGGGAAGGAACAAAACTCTGGGTGAGAAACTAAAAGAGGGTTCAGGGAAGGGATTGCCTATACCTGTGTCAAAAACGCGACACAGAGAAAGAAGGAAAAAAAAACCCTTGGGGGTTGGGATGCAGAGATTAACACCAAAACGGCTTGCGGTTAACGCTCAACTGAATGCACGGGGAAAGAGAGAAATAGAAAATCGTTGCCACCGAAAGAAGAAAAAAAAAAACTAAAAAGGCTTTGACATCCAAAAAACGGGAAAAGAAGGGAAAACGCGGGGAAACCAAGGCCGCTGGAAAATGGGCGCAAAGAAGGGAAGGGTGGAAGAGGGGGAAAAACTCGTTGGTCGTTCAGGTGGGAAGCAAGGAAACACGGGAGCACGAAAGCGAGCCAAGGGGGGGGAGGCGAGGACATTCAAAAAAAACAACAACCAAAAGGAGGGGAGGAAGAGGACTCCAAAGGGGAAGACCGCCCTCGACCGGGGTGAAAACCGGGACAAAAACGGGAAACAGCGATGCAAAAAAGAACTACAAAAACCGCGGAACGCCGAAAAGGGGGGAGCCGGAACGGGAGCAGGGACGCAAGAAGAAAAAAAGGGGAAAGAAAAACATCCCGAGTCGAAAAATGAAGGGGATGCTTGCCCAAGAGGGGGGGAAAAAAACGGGGGAAAAGAAGAAGGGGAAAAGGTTCGGCGTGTCGAAAAAAGGAAAAAAAAGGTCAGCTAACCGAAAAAGGGGGCAAAGAGAAAAGGGGGAGCAAACAGCACACAAAACGGGTTAAAGAGGGAAAGGGAAGTGTGACAGCGCGAAAGCAAAAACGAACGAAAAAAAAAAAGGCCGTGGAGGGGGGCAAAAACAAAGCAAAAGAGTGGAGCCCGTCGGTGGCAAAAAAAAACAGGCCGCAGGGGAAGAAAGACAACACCCAGCACAAAAAAAAGCTGGGAAAAAAAAAGACACTAACAGGCAGACCGAAAGGACGTCGGCAAACAAAGAAAAAAGGGGTGGGGGAAAAAACCAAAAAGGGGGAGGGGGGGTCAGGGAGGGGAGTTGAACTGCACTGCGACGAAAAACTGAAAAGCACCTATGTTCGAAGACTGCGGGAAGGAAGAAAAGGAAGGGTCGCAGGGTCCGCCGAACAAGGAAAAAGAGAAAGGCGAGAACACAGACGCCAGAACCATGCAAAAAAAAAAAAAGGGGGGGGCAAAAGGACAACTAAGGGAACCCCAAAGGAACCGAAAAACTATCAAAACGAAAGCAGTAACGCAAGGACAGCAGACTTCCGCGTTGAGGGAAAAGGGTGAAAAGACGCAATTCCGGGGGGCCGCGACCTTTCTACCAAAAAAATTCAAAGAAAAAAAGTGGGGCACATTGGGAGGAACCAAGCAACTTGGCAAGGACTGGCCCAAAGAAAAAAAAAAAATAAAGTCCGACTAACCGTGCAAGAAAACGGGTGACGGAGGGGGAACACCAGGAGAAAGAAAAAAAGGCGAACACGTCGGGGGCTGTAAAAGTAAAAATGTGGGGCGAAGAAAAAAAAAAAAGGCGATCTGCAAGATGCAAAAGGGGTAGTCGTGGGACCACTTCCACCCTGGCCGGGAAAGGTGGTGGGGGGGAAAAACCAAAAAAAGACGCTAACCGGAACACCGGTAGACTTTCTTGCACCGCTCAAAAAGTGGAAAACGGAAGGGCAAAAAAAAAGGGTCGGCCCGATGCCGTGTGAACGCGGCACGGAAAGAGGAGGGCGCAAGCCGTTTGACGAAGAGAAAAAAAAAAAGTTGGGGGTAGAGGAACTAAAAGAAGCGGGAAAGGAGAAGGAAAAAAGAAGGGGGTCAAATCCTGAAAGAAAGGGGGGACGATATGTGCCGTAGAAGTCGAGGGAGAAAACAACTCAAGCCGCAAATACCCGAAAAAGGGGGGGGGTCAAGAGGAAGCCATTTTCCCCAGGTGATCGAGCAGGGGGACAGAGGGGGTAAGACTGAGGGGGGGGAGGGGGGGAAGATAAAAAAAAAAGAAGCTGGGTTCGCCCTAAAAAAAACTGGGGAAGGGATTAAGACCTGGTAAAAAAAGATAAGAAAAAGGAGGCCAGGCCTCAAAGGGGGAAGAAGAAAGAAAGAAAAAAAAAGGCCACAAGCAGACCGACAAGAAAAAAAAAGAAGAAAAAAAAAAACTCGTATTGGGATAAAAAGAAAAGAGGCGGGGGGCCACAGAAAATGGAAAGGGCGGTGATAAGGACCAGAAAAGAAACCTAGAAAGAGGTGTAAATGGTTTCGAAGCGATTATCGTAAAGGGGGGAAACAAGAGGTTCACAACCTTTGCAAGTGGACACCCACAGGGTAACGGTGAAACTCCGAAAAAATACGCGAAGCAACAATCTTACGAGGTCAACGGAACTGGAATACGTGTGAACGGAGAACAGAGAAAGGGACACAGGGAGAAAAGGGGGAGGTCGCTTAAGGAGGGGAAGAAAACAAAAGGGGAAAGAACCGAAGCGCGCGGACACCCCGTCAACTTGGGGGGGTTCAACCAGCCAAAAAAAAGGGGTGACCCTCAAGAAGGGGGGACAAAAGGGGGAGGGGGGTAGACAGTGCACCAATGGGTTCCTACCAGCTCAAAATGGTGGGGTGGAAGAAAAAAAGGTTCCGCTCCGCGGGCAATGGTGGCGCACCGCTGACAAAAAGAGAGGGGGTTGAACGTCCAGGCTAGTCCCTTGAAGAAAAAAAAAAGAAGGTGTTTAAAAAGGGGCAAGAGAAGAAGCGTGTCAAAGACCGTTTACAGGGAGGGTTAAAAAAGAAAATTTTGGTTGCATGCGGAACTGGTGGGGGCGATCCGGAAAGGGGGGGCATTTCGGACAAAAAAATTAGGGGGGGTCGAAGTACGTGCAAAAAAGCCCCAAAAAAAGGGAGGGCCGAAAACTGGGGGTTAGACCAACGTAGTGGGGGGAATGGTGTGAAAAGGGGGAGGGTCAGGCAATAACGCACATTTTGCTGGTGGGGGGGGAAAACCAGAATGAAATCCGTGAACGGAAAACTGTTAAGGGGAAAAAAGAAAAAAGGAGGGGGTGGGCGAAACGTGGGAGAAAAAGGGAGGGTGCGGTCTCACTTCGGGGGGGGGGGAAAAAACCTGAAAAAAGAGTAACTCAAAGGTCGTGACAAAAAAAAGAAAAAAAAAACAACGGTTTGGGACGCCTACAGCCACACATCAAAAAGCGGGGGGGGGGAAAAGAGTGGGGGATCATCGGGCTTTTTCCCTCAAAACAACCGAAAAAAAAACAAATGAAAAGGGGGGTGGGAAGAGACAGGGGGAAATCGAGGGGGCCGGGGAAAAGGGGGAAGGGTCAGCTCAAAGTGACGCGAAGAGGCTAAAAAACGACACCCGGGGACGGGCACCCCAGGGACACCAAGGGGAAAGGAAAGTAAAAAAGGGAACCCAATCCAACGCACAAAAAAACGAAAAAACAGGTAATAAAAAAGAAGGAAGAAAAAGG
>Ga0179593_1718964_pt1 | contig 14018 bp, 27 predicted proteins | sample CZODoug2_1_08_16_FD_185931 | JGI IMG/M metagenome (GOLD analysis project Ga0179593, IMG submission 185931) | Vadose zone soil fungal communities from Angelo Coast Range Reserve, California, USA - CZODoug2_1_08_16fungal (PacBio error correction) | ecosystem: Environmental > Terrestrial > Soil >...
AAACTCACGCGTGATTCGGAGGCGTCCTCCGTTCCCAAGCTTCACCAACCGGTCTAAAAACGGGATGTTTTCGGATCGAGAGCATGCGAGAAAATAGGAGGCCCGAAAAAAAGAGTGTTCAATGTGGACCAGAGGCAGGAGAGTCGCGCCTGGAAAAAGCGGTTTAAAGAAACCGGCCACGGTAAAAAAGCAGCTCGTTAGCATCGAAAGTGCTGCTGGATGCGGGTGACGGGGTAGAGGAAAAACCAATCCATTGCATAGGTGGGAGTGTTTCATGGAACCTAAAGGGGGGTTAGAAGAAGGAAAAGGGAACCGACGCGAGATGCCAAAGGGTGGCCCCGTGCATTCCTCCGGGGTGCGGCAAGTCTTCGATCTCGAACCGTTCAACCTCGTGCAACTACTCGGAAGCTTCATATATCTCCAAAGAACTAACTTAGAAAGGGGACGATGGATAGGCGAGTGTGCGTCATTAAGGGTCGGAAAAACTGACTTTCTCCCCGTGCATAGGGGGGCGAGATCAGGGGAGGACGTCAGTACGAATACGTCGAAGAGCTCGAGCGCGATAGAAGAAGCGCGGCGACGCCACCCGCCAACGAGAAGTAGGACCAGCGGCGGCAAAAAGCGGCAGGAAAAAAAAGACCCGGAGGGCAGATCCGCCAGAGCCAAAACAAGGTCGAAGAGCCAGAGGACCGCCCCGGTGCAACACGACTCGATCGATCTAGCGCGCAGCCGCCAATCGGGAAGATAATCGCTATAGTCTGGGGAGGACTATTCCGTCTAGGTGGTGCAAGTGGGAATACCTGAGTGAAAAGGGCTGAGTCCCGCCGGAGTCTCCGAACAAGCTCAGGGCGCGCCGCCTCGTTTATCAGGGGGATACGACCACAGACTAATCGAGGAGAAAAAGGCGTTAGTCGGCTCTTCAAAATTTTGCTTGAGCGTAGGTTCTCCCCCGAGAGGGAGTCCCTTTAGAAACCGGCAGATCAGAAGAAGGAACAAGGTATCGGGGACAATGGGAGCACTCAAGCAGGGAGGAAGTGGTGAGAACAGACTTTTAAGTGTTTGGGGGGGGCCCTTTAGGAGGAGAGGTGCGAGATCTGGTCTAATTCTCTATTCTTCTTTAGAAGATCTTTTGCGGGGGAATGGGGGGACCCGATACGCAACTAGCTCTCAAGGGTGCTGCTCGAAAAAAATGGCTGAGGAAGATGCTCAATGCTAGGAGAGGAACTTATTCTGATACTCCCTTCATCGGGAATCGCTAAAAAATCTGACGGGAAAGAAGGGTTGGTCGGAGCATCAGGTTCGAAGAGTTCCTTTACAGAAGTTCGGCCCGTGGATATCCACATCCTCGACACAGGAGAGAGGAGCGAACCAGCAGCCGGTAGTTTAGCCAGAGTGGTGTGGGGAAGAGAGTGCCGTGAAGAGCATCGGGTCCCTCAGAGATCGTTATCTCTCGCCGTCTACGAAGAGGGAATTGCGGGGGAAGACCGGGAACCACAAAGCGAGGTTCGGGGGGCAATTGTCCCCCGAGAGCACTCAAGAACAGCAGCGTAGAGATCTCCCGGATGTCGGATTTTACCAGGAGGAGTTACAATCGGGACGGTCTGGATAAAAACCGGCGGGCCCAAGAAGGCTGGAAAGATAGGAAGGGGGGCAGCGACGAAACCTTCCTCTTTAGAGTATGACAAAGGGAAGGCGTCTTAAACAAATATGAATATGAGACATTCAAAAAAGACCTTCATCTCTAGAAACATCAATGGAAAATGGCTTGGTCACCCTTAGACTTCCCTAAGGGAACAAATCGGGGAAAGAATAGAAAAAATCTAAACGAGAAGCAGGTGACATTGTCTATAGAAGAGGGAGGAGCAATAACTAGAAGTAAGTGGACACATTCTCTTGAGAGGACTCAACTACTGGGCTACCTGGCTCGAATAAAGCGTTTACGATCGGAGGAAGGAGGGAAGGAAAGTAGAAGACAGGGGTTTCCCGGGGAGTCCTCTCCCTCATCTATTAGGGGGGGGGTCTTATAAGAAAAGGTAGTGGGGTTGTGAAAAACAAGGACGTCTACAACGTCCATAGTCTCCTATAGAGACGACGAGAGATCCTATAGGGGGGAGCATATTAGAGACCTACTATCAGGAGTGACTACGGATAGCGTTGAGCTAAGAGGATATCGAGGAGTTATTTCTGAGAAAAGATCAAAAAAACGAAGAAAGAAAGATATATATTGACCTCGTTTAGGTTCCACTCATAGCGCCCTACTCAAGGGGGTTAATCTCCCGGAGTGCTTGACTAACTGAGTGCTCTCCCCAACTTTTTGCATCTGACGTGGGATTGGGGAGTTAGAGGGAGCGATCGGTAAGTCGGGGCAGGGACTAATTCTCGTAAGCTTTTAAAGGTCACTCGAAATAGGTGTAGAGAAAAAAAGCATGAAGATGGGAAGAGGTCCGTCGGGAACACACTGAAGCTCGATTTAGAAGGTAAAAAGAGGGGAAGGAGGGGTCTCAAGGGTCTCTCAAGGACTTCCTTTGGGAGTCAGCGCAAAAGGTTGCCAGGGGAGAGAGTGGGAGAGAAGAGTGAGGAAAGGGAGGGAAGAAAAGGTAGTGCTGAATACTCTCTTCGTGTGCCTACTTCTCATCTATTGATACAAAAGGTCATGAGAAGAAGACTTTGTTGGGGGGTACCATCTTGGAGGGGGGTATCCATCAGGGCCTTCTGGGGATTGATACTTCTATAGTTGGACGCAAATAGATGCGGGAAGCGCGAAGAAATTCGTCGCGACGACATCGAGAGCTCGCAAAAGAAAACTGGGCCCGAAAGGGAAAGTCCAGGGAAGGGAAGATGGAGAAGAGAGATCGGAAATCTTCGGAAGTCTGGGGATGATGCGCAGGCCTTTATCCCGAGGAGGAGGGAAGCTCTGGAAACATTGACCTGAAAGCGATGGGCCGAGGTCCATCCTCAAAAGCGTCGACGTCTACGAAGAGAAAAGTAAAAGGGGGGATCGGAACGCTTCCGGGAGCATCGTCTTAGGGTGAAAGACTGTGCTGGAATCTCCCTTCTTCTGCGGAGGGGAGGAATCTCTAACTCTAGAGTGTGAGCGATGAGATGGTAGACTACTCTCTGGAGGGAAGTACAATAAAAGGGGAGAAACCAAACGGCTATAACATGGATCGAGGAAAAGAGATCTTACGCGGGTCGGAGATATCTCCTAAGGAAGCGTGGCAGGGGACATCTTTCCTAAACGTGGTGGTTCGCAGGCAAAGAGCTAGAGGGGGGGGATGGAGGAGGGGCGAGGGCCTCAAACTCGGAATAACTACGGTGAACTTCGGGGTCGATAGTCTGTTGAAACTAACTTGCATCACTTACCAGGACTCAACCAGGGTCGGTGAAACCAAAGTAGATAACAGAGGGGCTATTTCAGGTCCCGCAAGATCCCTTTTACAAGAAGATTCTATCTTCCTGGGGGGGGCAAGGAACCGTTATCCTGGCAGGGGTCGATCACACGGAAGAAAAAAGATTGATCTGGAATTCCATCACTCTATGGTTCTTTTCAGGCTCTCTCTCAAGAAAGAACTTTGCTCGGAGGTTCTAACAACAGGCTAATAGGGAAGGCGGAGGAGTCCCTCTCTGCATTATTAAAAGCTGAGGTAAAACAGGACTTAGGGAAACGAAGCTCCTCTACTCACAATTTGACGATGTAACAGCTCTAAGGGGAGGATCGAGGGAGAAGGGTGAAAAGGGGGGTCGATTCGGAGGGGTGTTCTCTTGGAAGAAATAACTCGGCTCTCGGTTCAGCAACGTCCCTTTAGGGTGGTTTCCGAAAAGAGAGGAGGTTCGAAGAAATTGTCAAGACGGGGGGACGTTAAAAAACAAAAGCCGCGCGAGAGGCTCGAGGAGAACGGGCAAAGACTAAGCATTTCCGCTAAGGAAGAAGGGGTTCCGACAAAGTCTACCGGGGGCCGACCTTCCTGGAAACCTCGCAGCTGACAGAAATCGCGGGGACAACCAGATGAGGGGCAGCTAGGAAACGTGAGAGCGGTTCTAGAAAGGCGCGTATCTCTACTCGCACTGCGAATCAGGGCTTGCCATACAACTCTTGGCATCGTGCAAGGGAAACAGAAAAGGCGGCACAAGGCATTGTGATGTTGCCACCGGGCCCTATGTAAATGGAGGGGAAGGATCTTCATTCTTTCAACTATTTCGAAGAACAAAGAAAAATGTAAGCTGCAGGCAGGGGGGGAGTAAGCCTAAGGGGGGAAGCTGTTACTTTGGCAAAAAAAAAAAAGAAAAAAACGACTACCGATCCGGGAAACATGAACACTAATTGAGGGTTCGAGGCCGGCACCTATTCGAAGGATAAGGAGACACGAACCATCCCTATCAGAGGGGGGGGGACTCGGTGGAACGGGACACAGAAAAGCTTTGGAACTACAAAACAACGTATGAAGGATGGTTAAAGCGTTCTCACTCGTGAAGGCCGAGGCTCCGTTCCACCGAAAAAAAAAAAAGGTCTGCTCGTTATTGTTCATGATCGCGGCGAAGAGTGCAGGGAATAGAACGAAACAAGTTTCAATTTGCGGAAAGTATAGGACCAAGAAAGGGTTCTTCGCGAGGATAGGGGAAGAAGAGGGGGGGGGGAAAAAACCAAAGAAAAAAGCGTACGCATCTCAGGAAAAAGAAAAAAGGGGAGGTCGTTAAGCGGGGAAGAAAAAAAACTGAGAAACCGATCTCCATTGCAGTGGTGCATTTAAAATAACCGCAGTGCGGTCCGAATTACTTTGTGGAAGAAGGAGACTGACAAAATTTTGGGAAAAGGGAAACGGCCAGAGTGAGGGGAGAGCGCGCCGTTTCAACCTTCTGCAAAACGAAAAGGTTCCCGCGGCATCTATAGAAGAGGAGGAAGGTCTAAGTAAACATCTTCGGGAGATGTGGAGAATTAGGTCTTGCAGAGGGGGTCTCCACGTGCCAAGAAAGCGCATCCCCGTAAGAAGGAACCGAGAGAGTTCCTTGCATTTAGAGGAGGAGTAGGCGGGGGGCGGCCTCACCGGGGTCCAACTATAATGTACGACCTGGGGAGGGAAGTTAACCACAGGTTTACTTTCAGAAAAAGAGAGCGGAAAAGGGGAGGCCTCCGAGCAGAAAACGCCGTTTCTAATAGAGGGGGGAGAAACTCCCTTTTCAACTTGAAAAAAAGAACACTACTCGATCGTGGACGGAGACTACATGAATGACCCACTTGAGAAGTATCTTCTTTACAATGGACCGGCGACAATTTGGGAACTCGCGGGGAGATGAGGAGGATCGAAGAGGTAGACGCCCGATCGAGGAAAGGAAAGAGCACTGTCTCCAAAGATGGACTCCTAACCATAACTCATCGGTAAGTCTTTCTCGGGAGTGCGGCAAGCTGTTGTCGGGGGGGCGCGGGAATATAAGACAGAAAAGACAGAAGAAGGAAGTTCTAATGCAGGGGTAATCAGGGAGACTCAAAGAAGGGGAAAATCAAACGATCGTTTGACGGAGGGGAAGTGAGCGAAGGATGGCGAAGGACGCGCGAAGGTCATATCGTCGGACGGTAAAGCGTTCGGCGGCCTGGCGCGCAAAGAGAAAGGCTCTCTCGATGCGAAGGGAGAGGGGCTTCTGCCATCGGAAGACTCTCGCGATCCAACTAGTGAAAAAAGCCGCCGTCATGTCATCGAGAGAAGAGGAGAAGGGAACTTTTTTGTCAGCGTCTCAGGAGGGACGGGGAACTTAGGGGCGGCCGTACCCATCTCCTCAGGGCGCCCCGATCGGATCGTCATCAGACCTTGCAGCCGGCGCGGAAGGAGAAAAGTCTGGGGGGGAGGAAAGCCCCTTGACAGTTACCAAAGAATCCACCTCTTTATCGGGGCTCTCGGTTCGACTTCCTAGGAGGAGGTGCGGAAGGATGAAGTAACCACACTCGATAAAGGGTATCAAGGGAGACTCACTCCAAAAAGGACTCCACTGCTATCGAGGACCTACGTTGCGGGGGGGGGGAGCCGCGATGGAGTCAAAAGAGGGGCCGAGTAGCTACCTGCTTGAAGGGGCTTCATTCAGTTCGGGTCAAAGACGAGAAAAGGAGTCGCTTTATCTACCACGAATGAGGTCGTGCGGGAAAATTATCGACGTCGAAAAAGGGACTTCCGCTCGAGTCTACACAGCAAGATAGGGGATGTCATCAACCCAGTACCTTACTTTCTCCAAGGAGCATCAAAAGAAAAATTCGGAAAAGCCATCAAAGTGGGAGTTTGAAGGACCACGAGTTCTAAAAAGACGCGCAAGCAGAGGTCCTTCGCGGGGGCGCTTAGGAAAAGGACTGAGGTCTAGTCGAGGGGAGAAAATTACCAAGCCTCATGGCGAAATTCTTAGGGAGAAGATCATTTTGGGGACGCCTCGGCACGATATGGGGGGGGGGGGTCAGTTCTCAAACCGAGTTCTAGGTGACAAAAACCAGAGCCTCGCCAGACTGAGAGACGTGCTCTCAAAACGGGCGAGACCGATCGATTGAGAAAAAAGTATTTTGAGAGAGAGGGTGATAAAGACCTTATCTGAGAACCGTACGTTCGAAACGTCTCGGGGGGGCGGTGGATAATGGAAAACTCGTTCAAGAGGAAAAAAAAAGGGGGGGGGAAAAGGGAAAGATATATTTCCTCGGGGGGGGAAAAACTTATCCAAACTATCGAAAAGGACGCGACAGAAGGGGAAGGAGCCGATCCGGTACGTAGTCAAGGAAAGAGATCGCGCAAAATACTTTTTCAATCTATCGTCTGGTTCGGAAGATCGTAGATAAGGGCCGGGCGAAGAGATTGGGGAACCGTCGCGGGAGAAAAAACCTCGGTTTATACCTGAAAAAAACTCATCAAAAGGGGGCCGAGGCGAGATGCAAACCACTGATCTCGGCGGAGGTCCTAGCGCCGACTAAGAGGGAGGGGGATTACCAACAGGGCTTCCCCCCGAAAAGTTTCTTCAGAAAAAGAGAAAAGGGGGAGGTTGCGCTATTTGAAGAAGAATCAGTGCGGGATCTGAAGAAAAAAAGGCTTATGAAGAGCTTCTTTTCTTGCTCGGCTTGGATAAAGCGACCGGGTTGGAAAAAGAACAGAGGGGAGGAAGCTCTAAGCCTAAAGGGAAGGACGGAATGGGGGGTGGATGGGTTTTAAGAAGAAAGGGCTTTTTTCTCTCGGAGGAAATTCCCTGTTAAGGACGAACGAATGCAGGAAAATCGCCTAAATGCTTTTCACAAGGGACGACCTAGGGATTGTAGAAAGCTAGATCCGGGACGGGGCGATCGCTCTCCTGAAAAAAGGTCGTCTAAGGGGAGGAGCGCGGTGACCGGGGAACTGACCGCGTCGAGTCGAGAGGGGGAAATCCAAAAAAAAAAAGGCCTGTAAAAAAAGGTTGCTGGGTCAAGGGTGGGGAAAAAAAGACTTTCATCTCTTCGTTCCATCAGAGAAGTGTCTCGTTACTCGAAGGATGGCCTGCCGTGCGGGAAAAAGATCAGGACCTCTCGTGTCAGGGAAGTAGTTGTACTTACCCTGAAGGTTCCTACCCGAGAGAAAGAAAGGATCTGCTCGTAGAAGAGAGGCTTTCCTCTATTCAGGGAGGCGTCTGGGACTCTTTTGAGTAGCCTCGAAGGCGGTGTCCGGCAAGACGAAAAGAAAAGGGGGAGAACACGAGGGCAGGTCCTTGGGAGTCAGGAGGCCGCCTGAAAAGGACCGACGCCGAGGAGGGTCTCGAGAGGTGAGTTGAAAAGTCGCCTCTCAACGGACCTCGGAAAAAAGAGGGGGGGTCGTTAGAGAACGCGGGAGACGAGGCCATTAAAAGAATCTGAGGTCGGCCTTTTTTGAGGAAACGGGATCCTTTCGTGAGGAGGACGCGTCCAGCTGGCAAGGGGGGCTAAGGAAGAAAGAGTTAGAGGAGGAGATCGGAATCAACTAGGAGACGTTTCTCTTTTACAAGCAAAGACGCTCTCTGGGGGGGGAGAGCCCGCGCCGGAAAAGGGGAATTACGACCGAGAGTTCTCCAATTGTAAAAAATAGGGCCTTGGAGGGACGCGAAATCTTGAGGGATTTCGGGCGGTCTAAGGGTCGATGTCGGGGGGAACGGGTTCACGGGGGGGCAGGGGGGGGTCGTGCAGAGATTCGACACGTCGGGTTTTGTCTCTAGGAAAGAGACGCTTAGGACGTTAAACTCGGAAAAGAGCGTGGTTAAGGGGCAGACTAACTGAGGCCTCGTTTTCTTCAGAAACTGGATCTCAGGGCGATCTAACTGGAAAAGACTCAGCTCGTTGAGACTCAGGAAAAGAGTCTCTCGGGGGGAGGGAAAGAGGAGTACAAAGTACTGGAAGACCTTCCTGAAAAAAAGAAGAAAACCGCAACTCGCAGAGGCAAAGAGGACCGCTCGCTGAGGAAACCAAAGACTCCGAGGGGGGGGAGCTATGAAAATACAGAGGAGAGAGTTTCAAAAAAGGAGAGAATATACAACTCAAGCAAAGGCCGCTTTCATTCACTTGGTAACCTCTTTGCAGCTAAAAGTGGAACAGATCTGAAAAAAAATGAGGGGTGGAAAAAGGGATGAACTATTAATGTAAGAGTCGGCCTTCTCAGATTCGAATAACATATCACAGGATGCTCACGAGCGCGAAGCCGGGGGGGAAAACCCTAGGGGGGGTTAAAGGGAAAGAAAAAGAAAGGGGGTAGACAATGACAAAAGGGGAAGCAAGACCTATCTCATTATCCCTTAGGAAAAATCCTAGCATACCGGGGGGGTACGCGTGGGAACTAGGGGAACGGGCATCACTCCGTATTGTTACATCTCTGAAAAAAAGGGAAGAAGGGGGATCTATGTGTAAGCTTCTCACATCTCCTCGGAAGAAAGGAACCACGCTTCCACCAAAAGAGGGATGGGGTGGTTCGGATCTGATAGGAAATAGGGAATTCCTCGAAATCGGAAGGGTGAGAAACAAGGGGAATAGGGGAGAGGGGAGTCCAAGGGGGCAAATAACTCTTTTTGAAGGGGAAGGCCAGTTCTGCCGTAAGGTCAGTGGAGTCAAAAAAGAAGTGCTGCGGTTCTTCATCGGGAGAAACTTAAGAAGAACAAACAGGGAAGGTTTTAGGTTGACCCAAACAGTCGTTTTTTGGTCTGTTCAGGGGGATGCTGCCAGGGTCGCCCCTTTCATTCACTCAAAAGGCAGGAAGGAGGGGGCGGGAAAAATTAGTTGCAACGACTCGGAAAGGCAAGATCGACAGACGTAGGGAAGAAGTCCATCTCTCGGGATGGTCAGCTGCGAGTTTCTTAGGTGTACGTCCATCTTAAAGAAAGAGGGGGCAGTTCTACAAGCGCGGAGCAGAAGGGAAAAACCACGAAAGCGTCGTGCAGGTCTATCTCTATGAAAAGGCTGCCGCCAAGGTTCCAACGAGACATTACGCGCCAAGAAGGTGCCGGAACAAGAGAAATTGGAAGAGGAAGGAAAGGAGAGTACGTAATTTGTATAGATCCCAGAGCCAACACATCCTTCGAAACATCCTCTCCCGACTTGTCCGCCCCACGGAAAGAAAGAAAAGGCAAACGACGAAGTCCCAACTTATTGCCTAGAGAGGGTCGTAAAGAGGATGACTCGGCGAGGGACAGAGAGGGGGGGGAACCTTAGTGGACGCAGGGTTCTGATTCCTGCTCCGAGGGGGGGCGTCCCTTCGAAAAACGGGAAGTCAAAAAGGCCCGTGAAAGGCGAGAGAGGAGAAAAGAACTCATCGTTTCTGGCGTTCATTAGAGGAAGATGTTAATTGAAGGGGGGCTATCTCACCGGGTACGGTTTCATTCAAGAAGGGGTCGAAGGGGTCGTAGTATTTTACTAAGGGAGAAATCAGGAAAGAATCGAAAGTGGCAGAAACAGTTCGTTGGGAAGTCGAGTTCACGATTTATATTTCAAAAGAGAAACATACGCTAAGGAGGGGGACTTCGGGTAAATCAGGTTAGGAAAATACAAATAGAATATCTCAAAGAAGAGAAGCACATCGAAAGCGCTCGGCTCGAGGGGGGTCAGTATCAGAACCAGGGATTTGGGAGGGAAACCAAGAACGAATCTTGCTGGAAGAAAACGATTCTTCCTAAGAGTCAACGAGTTAATCCAATAAGAAGGAATGAGGGGGGGGGGGATGATGTGGGGGATGGGGGGGGGGGGGGGGGGGGGGAGGGCGGGGTGTGGATCGTGATGTGGGGTTGGGTTGTCAAGGGGGACTGTGGGAATGGAGGGGCTTAGGTGTGGGTGCGTAGGAATGTGGTGAGGGGTCGGGTAGGAAGAGGGGGAGCAATTATGTAGGGGAATTGTGGGGGGAGAGAGGGAGAGGGGAGTAGGCGGGGCAGAGGATGGGGCTGGGTGGATGGGAACTTGAGGAGGGGAAGAATACAGGGAGGGAAAGGGGGGGGGGGGAGGGTGAAGGGACTAAGGTGTACGTGGTGAGGTGGGAGAGAATGCCATCGGGTGTCAGTAGGGGAGGGTGAGGTCACCTATGGGAGTGGAGAGGGAAGGGGGGAGGCGTGGGGATAGAAGTTGGCGGATTAGGGCGGGGGGGGGTGGGGGAAGGAGACGGGGGTAGTGTTAGGGGGAAGGATGTTGGGGAAGGGAGGAGAGGGTAATTCTAGGGATGGAGGTTGGAAGCAGCTTGGGGGTGGGTCGCTGGGATGGGGAAGAGAGGGGTGGGACGGAAGGGGGAGCAGGAAGAGGATAGAGTTAGGGGGTGGATAAGTTGAGGTAGTGATGGGGGGGCTAGTAGGGGCTGGCGTGGAAGCTGTGGGAGGGGGGCGGGGCATGACGTTGGGGGATTGGGAAGAAGGGGAGGGACGCATATGAAGAAGCGAGAGCTAGTAGGGGGTAAGGAGGGGTATCTAAGGGAACCAACAGTTAGGGTCATTGAATTAGTGTGGAGGGAGGGCTTATCGGCGGGTGCAGAGAGGGAGGGAAGGGAGTGGGATCACGGGTGGAACTGGTGGATGAGGCGGACCGTGGGGAGGAGAGGATGTGCATGTGGGAGTCGGGGGGTGGGAGGGCAATCGGGAAGGGACTGTGGTGGGGGTGTGATGGCGGGGGGTGGAGGGGAGCAAGGAGGGTTGTGGGGTGGCGGCAGAGGATGGTAGAGAGATTAAGGTGAGGAGTAGGGGGGTTGGGAGGGATGGACGGTAGGAAAGGGGTTGAGCGTAAGTGGGGTGGTGATTAGGTTGAGGTCGGAAGGGGTAGGATTGGGTTGTGGATGGGTAGTAGCGAGAGGGAAGGGGCGGGGGGGGTAGAGGGGTTGGGGGGGTGGGAGGGGAAAGAGGATAAAGGAGAGGGAGGGGAAGGGGAGGATGGAATGGGACCAGGGACAATAGGGAGAGAGGAGAAGGGGGGTAGAGGGTGTGCTGGAGAGGGTAAGGGGTGTGGGGTGGGGGTTCGGTAATATGGGGGAGAGTCGAAAGCCAGGATAATGAGTGTGTGAGGGTAGTTTAGGGGTGGGAGGGGCGGGAGGGGGGTGGAGTGGAGAAAGTGCAGTGAGGGGGGGTGGGAGGTTGATAGGTAAGGGGGGGAGAGCGGCGGTAATCAATAGAGGGGATCTGGAGAGGGGTAGGGGGGGAGGGGGATGGTGCGGTCAGTAAAGTGGGGGTTGTAAAGGTGTGGGGTGGGGACAATAGAGAGGAAAGGGTGTAGAAGGGGGGGTTCATTGGGGATGGAGTACGGTGGGGGAGAGGGTATGAGGGGGAAGGTGCAGGGGAGGCGGAGGGGGGGGAATGGCCGTGATAATAGGAAGCAGGGGGAATTTTTGGTGAGTGGGAAGGAACGCGAGCGGGGGTCGTGAAACGATGGGTGGCAGGGGGGGTGGGTGGGAAGGGAGAGGGGCGGGTGGCGTCAGGTGCGGGTGGTAATTAAGGGGTCTGATGATGGTGCGAGGCAGTTGGAGAGGGGTTGGGGGAGTGAGGGCGGGGTGGGGGGGGTAGAAGTGAGATGAGAAATTGGTAGGGGACTGGCTAGAGAGGGACGGCGGAGATGAGGAAGGGAAGGGGGAGGAGGGGGTAGGGCTAGGGGAGTATGGGCGACGGTAGGGGGGGGGCGTTGAGGAGGGAGGGGGAAAGAGGGGGAAGTGGTGGGGGATACGTAGATGGGGAAGTGGGAGGAAGATGGGGATGATTGGGGTGTAGGCGGCGGGGTAGGGGTGCGATGGGAGGGGGGCTTAAGCACTAGAGGGAGTTAAGGGAACCAAGGGTGTGGTGGGGAGCGGGAAGAAGATTGGGGGGGAGGTAATAGGGTGGGAATGTGGTGGGGGGGTGAAAAAAGGGGCGTGAAGAGCTGTGTCGAGGTCGGTAAAGGATCAAGTGGGGAGATTGTGGGGGGGGGGAGGGTCGCAGGGGGAATGGGGGGCGAAAGGGATCGGAAGTGGGATAAAGTGACGAGAAGGAAGATGGGAGGGGGTGGGTGTTTGGGGGGAAGTGGACGGGAGGGGGGAAGCTTGGAGAGGGGAGGGGCTTGAGGGTGAGACGCGGGGAAGCGGTAAAGGTTACAAAGGAGGATGGGTGGGGGCGGGTGTGTTTAGGGGGGGTGGATGCGCGCCTATCAAGGGTGGGGAGCTGTTGGGGGTGAGGGCAAGGGTAGAAAGAAGGGGGTCAGATTAAAGGCTGGGGGGGGTGCCGGGCGGGAATGGGGGCAATGGCAGGGCGAGAATGGGAGGGGGAGGGGGAGGGGTAGGGGGATGTGGGAGAGAGAGGTGGGGGGGGAGGATATATAGGGGGGAAGGAGAATGGCGAGGGGGTGTTGGTAATGTATACATGCGGGGGGTTGGCGGTGAAGGTGGCAGGAGGTGGGTGCGTTTGGGGGTGGGAAGGTAGGGAGACCATTGGGGAAAGGCGAGCGCGTGGAGAGAAGTGAAAGATGGGAGCGGATGACGGGGTGCTGAGAGAATGGGGCGGACGGGTAGGAAGTTGGGTTGGTTGTGGGTTTGATAGAGGGGGAGCACAGTGGGGGGAGAGGGGGGGGTAATGGCAGAGCGGGGGGAGGGGGGGGCGGATCGACTAGTGGCATTGGGGAAAGGTCGGGCAGCTAGGGCAGGTCTCTGGGGGTGGTACTCTCAGGCGGGGGGAGGGGGCAGGGAGGTAATAGGGTAGTGGGGGGTGGAAGGTGGGTGCAGCAAGCAGGGGAGGGGTGTGGGAAAAGGGCGTGTATAGGAAAGGGGGGAGGTGGGGGGGGTGTGGGAGGAGGAGCTAGGAGAAAGATGTACGGGCGTGGGGAGGGGGGGGTGAAATCAACGAGGACTCGTCTAGGAGGTAAGGAAGGGGGGAGTATGGTCCTCAAAAGAAAACATCGCTATTGTAATTGTATCCCTATAAGCTCCAGTATAAAAACTGAAAATTCAGAAGACCTACTTTCCGGAAGGGGGGAGAATCCGAGGAATCTTGACAAAAAAAAGGGTTCGAATCTAAAGGAGGGCCGGCGATCTCTCGAAGAAATTCTTCTTCTCGCGAAAAATTGAATTGGAAGAAAAAGCGACCAAAAATCACACCTTAGAGGAAAGGAGACCAGGCCTTCCCGCGAAGAGCGAAAAGCGGAAGGTGGTACTTGGGAAAAAGAAGTGGGAAAAACGTTGAAGCGGACGGGAAAGAAGATATAAAAAGAAGCAAGATTCTAAGAAAGATCTTTTCCTCACTTGGGGGACGCCTAGGCTGGAGAGAGAGCAAAATCTGAAGGGGGAGGGATGCATAGGAGCAACGACTTAGGGAGGAAATGAGAGGATGACCGAGAAGACACGGGAAAAGAAATCTCATCTATATGAGGGGTTGCCCGAAGCAACTAAAAAAAAGCATGAGGGGGGTGGTGTCTTTGAAAGAAGGGGGAGGCGGGGGACGCATCGGAAATTATTCTTAGACCCAGGCCATACTTTCTCAGATATACAGAAAGAAAAGAAAAACCTAAGAGAAACTAGGGACCGGAAGAATATATGCGTGACAAACGACTTAAAAACCGTCTGCGTCTCTTCTATCTAGTA
>Ga0179593_1304739_pt1 | contig 14017 bp, 17 predicted proteins | sample CZODoug2_1_08_16_FD_185931 | JGI IMG/M metagenome (GOLD analysis project Ga0179593, IMG submission 185931) | Vadose zone soil fungal communities from Angelo Coast Range Reserve, California, USA - CZODoug2_1_08_16fungal (PacBio error correction) | ecosystem: Environmental > Terrestrial > Soil >...
GGAAAAAAACAAAGAAGGGGTATAGCCGGGGCATTCCAGCTCGCTGTTAAAAGAGGCCAGTGGAAAGTCAGCGACCAATGTGCGCAAAGAAAACCAAGTAGAACATGAAACAGTCTCCAGAACCCAAAGTCAGGGCGGATGGCTTTTACGAAAAAGGGTGGTCCCCTGTTGACAAGCCGTCTTTAGGTGGAAAAACCCCCCAGGGGAAACATGTGCTAGGATTTGCACAGACGTATGTCTTGTCAATCGGTCAAAGTCTGCTGAAGAGGCGATTAGTTTTGGTGGGGCTTCAAGTGGCGAGGTGGAACGAATCCCCGCAAGAAAGAAGAGGGGAAGAGGGGAAGAGGGCAAGATACGCTCTCAGGGAAAGAGACTTTACGCAACGTTTCCTCTGTCGCCTTGGAGGGGATGAACATAGGCGGTAGTGAAAATACTTGGGGGGGACACGAAAAGGTAAACTTGGGGAAAAAGCAAACATTTTTGGCAGAAATCATATCGTAGAAGCGAATAAGAGAACCGCAGCCGAGATCCTTACGAAGGTACTGTGGGGTAGAAAAGTCGGGTGCGCAGCTGTAAAGAAACCTACTCGCAAGGAAGGAGGGTGGGGGAGTAAGGGAAGGAAGCCTAGCCATGCCGGGGGTGGAGGGGGGGGGGGGTCAGGTGTGGACGTCTGTTGCATCTTGCCATAACAGGAATCGGAAAAGGCAAAGAAGGCGAAAGTAGAAAGTTAGAATGCTAAGGTTCCACGCATCACCGAAATGTCATGAGATCCCTGATGTAAATCCACCCTGTCACGCACCCGTCGCAATCTCAGCAACTTTAAAGGAACTGGTGCTTTCTTCCGTCTTCCACTCAGAGAGTACGTGGAAATGGGTGCGGGAAGTATTAAACCCATGGGTGGGGTGCTGGTCGGACCCTGCGGAAGAGGGACTCTGAGGTCAGTCATATAACTACGTCTTGCCTGAGGTGTTCCCCCGCAGGGAGACGTGGAGAACCAGGGAGACAGGGCAAAGGGGGAAATACGGATAGTAGCGGAGGCTCTGGAAAGGATGACTGGGCGCAGGGGGGGAGGGGAGGAAAGGGGGTGAGGAATGAGAGACTTCAGGTTCGGAGTGCTCGGGGGGACGAGTAAAATGGGGGGTAGATCCGAGGAGAAGAGCGAGTTGTGAAGGAAAGGGGGGCGGGGCGGGGGGGAGGGGGAGGTTGGGGGGGGGGGTGTGAGGGGCACTGGTGGGGTGTGAACCTAGGGGGGAGGGAAGTGAACAAGGGAGTCTTGGGGAGGGAAAGGCGGCGAGAGGGAAGCCAGAGTCGTCTATCGTGGGGGGGGGGGATCCCGCGGGACCGTAGCAGGGCCGCAAGGGGGAAAGGAGGCAGTAAGTAAGTCATACAGGAAATTCGACCCAGGCGAACATTCTAGCCTCGGGAACAGGGAAACCGGAAAAGAAAGAACAAAAGCATCTCATGTAGTAAAAAGCTTTGGGTGAAAAAAAAGTCGTTCCGCACGGAGCGGGTCGCGCAGAGGCACACTTTCGATGCCACGGGAAGTGGAAGAAAACATAAAGGCACATAACAAAGTGGGGGGAACCAACAAGGTGAAGAAAAACTGAAGGGACGGAATAAAACCACCACGGGTAAGATGAACCTTAATATTGCAAGGGGGGTTCAGGCACCAGGAAAAGGACCACTACGATGAGGAGGGGGGAGAAGGGGGCCCTGAGGGGTCAGAGGAAGAGGGAGAGGATAGGGGGGGGGGAGTAGAGCGGGCCCTGTGGGTCCCCCCAAAGCACCGAACCTAGTACCTGCTGTTGCACGTGGTGGTAGGGGTTCGGCACTGAAGATGTCCTTAGAGGGCACCCAAAAGTGGCTAGCCGCGTGCAGTCAACGATCGGGAAGTAATTGGATGGTGAAAAACACGGAGAAGAGGGAGAAAACGTTTTTGGTCACACAAAAAAAAAAAACCAACACAGGGGGGCTCCTGGAAGAAAAAACCACATTGGGTGGGGGGGTGAGCCTGAGGAGAGAAACAAAAACACTATTAAGGTGTTTATCGGTGTTCACCTTGGGAACTAAAAGGAAAAGGAAAGCTGGGTGACGAAGCGCAGGACCCTTGCCATAGACCAATTCGGGGGGGGGGGAGGGATCAGGGAGAACCGGGGGGGACTGGCGTATCGTTACACCGCAACCACAGCAAGATCTGTGGGGTTCACAGGGGGGGGAAATCAAACGAAAGACTCAGGACATCATTAAAAAGAAAAAATAAATCGGATCCGCTCAGGGTCTCTGGAAGGGGGCTTTGACTGTCTTGCTCCAAAAAGGGGGGTCCCCCCTACAATTCTCCCTGGGGGGAGAGAGAGGGAGGCGGAAAGCTTTGGGGGGGTTTGGTGAAAAAGCGGGGACGGGGGGTGCTGGGGGGGAGAGAAAAGAAAGCTAAGTTTGCTGTCTTTGGCGGAAAAAAACGTAGAACGGGTTTAAATACGGGGGTCTGAAATAATCCGTTGCACGTCAAAACCCCGCTAGGGAAAAAAAAAAGACAACACGTTTCCTGGCGAATTCTCGGGGGAACGACGCCAAAGCGGAAGAGGAAACGCCAAACCACTGGCTCAAAACACTTCATCGGAGTTAAAGGGCAAAAAAAATGAGACGAGCCGGCAAGGGGACTTATGGCCTGCGGCTCGGAATTGAAACCGCGAAAAAGAGGCAAACAGCAAAGTCCTCGGGGGAAAGCCAACGGCAAACAACAAAAAAAAAAGAAAGGAGGGTCTCAATCACGTGATGGACAACCTTGTCGAAAAGTTGGGGGGGGGGGCCCTCAGGGAACACCTAGTATACGAACCGCCAAGGGAGCTGGGAAAATGGGGCCAGTTACGGGGACAAGCGCTAACCTGACAGAACTTACCAGAGGGGGGAAAAAAAAGGGGCAAGAAGGGAAGCGCGGAAATTTTAGTAAGGGGCTTCACCATACCTCCGACTGGGTTGCCGAAAAATAAGGAAACAAGGAAAAAAAAAAAAAGAACCGTAGTGGGCTGGCTTAACCTGGAGGCCACGCAGTCAAAACAAAACAAACCAAACTGTTGCCGTGCCCGGCCGAGAAAAATCTTTAGCCGAGAAACTGGGGTACTCTTGGGTGCCAGGGGCTTCCTCAAGACTCTGCGTACAAACTGGCAAGGGGGCAGGAAACAACAAAGCCTGGTTCAACCGGGAATGTCCTATACTGGCCCTCAAAAAAGAAAAGGGGGAAAAAGTCGAAAAGGGTGGGCGATCCGCAACAGGGTGACGGAGGCGGCGAGGACAAGATCACCCTGAATCAAGGAAGGGGGCGACGGGGCAAAAAAAAGGGGGGTTGGGTCGGGGCCACAAAGGCACAGGGAAGATGCAAGAGCCCAAAGCGGAACCGGAGGGGACGGGACGGCCGGATCAAAAAATAGGCCACAAAGAGGGGGCAAGGGACACAATCCAAGGAGGGGGGGCCCGTAGGAATGGACGCTATAGAGGTGTGGAGGGGGGGTGGAAAAGGTCAAAAACGTGGGCCCCGACGTCAAGGGAGTCCGGCCGCGTTGGTAAAAAAACTAAAAAAAAGGAGGGGAGATGGGGGGGAACAGGGAAAGGGGGGACTCTTGGGTCGGGCTGGGGCCCCCTACTTGCATCACCATCAACGGCTGAAAAAAAAAAGGAAAACCAAATCGAAACAAGGTGGGAGACTAAACTGGAGAGGGTAGTGAGTTTTCAGGACCACAAGTAGCTTGACCTTGTCTATCCTTGAAGAACAAGTTTGAAAGGAAAAAGAAAGAGTCAGTAGCGGGTGGCACGAGGATCGAGGGGAAAAGGTGAAGGGGGGGACAAAGGTTGGCGACGTCCTCGAAAAGTAAATGTGGGGAAAGGCAACCAGGAAAGAGAAATCAAAAACAAACAGGAGAGGAGGAGGAAAAGAGAGGGGGGTTTGCCTGCAACTCTAAGGGTCCGCTTCCAACCTTCGAAAAAGGGGGCAAAGCACCGGGGGGGAAAAGCGAGCGAACGCCACCCGGTAACGGGGTCTCTAGGACCCCGTGCAGGACCGCTCTCAATTAAAAAGCTAACTGGTACCCATGGAACTATCAATAAGTCAGGGAAAAACGGGGGAGGGGGGTTAAAAACAACGAGCGCTCGATAATTTCCACAACGCTTACGGGCCACCCCAAAAAGACGACCAATCAACTCCGGTTTGTTCACGCCGCAATGGACCTGAGGAAAAAAAAAGGAAAAAAACCAAAACACCGAATCTCGGGAGCCCTGTCTAAGGTCCAAAACACGCGTGAAATTGGACCCGGGAAAAAATTCGTGCGGGCGCCGTGCATACGGCACGGGGTGTGGAGGCAGGGCCGGCCGTGGTGGAAGGGCGTCCTAACTCAACAAACAGAAAAACAACCAGCAGGGGAAAAAAGCAACGGCAGGTGCAGCCCGGTTTTGTCTCGAAAGACTAAAATACAACACGCACGACGGAGTATGGACCCAACAAAACGGGAATGGCGAACGGTTAAAATGGGGTATCCACCGTTCGAGACGAAGGGTTTACAAGGGACGTGACGACCCAAACAGGGATCAATGTTGACGAAAGGGACAGCGAGAACAGGCACCCACAAAAAAACGGCACCCACAGCTGCCAGTCGTTGCCGTAAAGAGAGGGTCGACGTCCCCAGGTTCCTGAAAGAGCCGGGAACGAAAAGGACAAAAACCGAGCAGTCGGGGATATCTGGACACCCCCCGGAACCAAAGGGAGAGAAAAACGGCTCCCGAAAAACAGAGAAGGGGGTAAAAGGAAACCGGGGGAAAACCTGAGAGGACGCGCTTCGTAAACGGGAATTGCCCACCAACTACGTCCCCCTGGGCAGCGGTCGTCCAAAAAAGGAAGGTGTCAACAAAAACGATGGAAGAAAGACGAACTGTCGAAATTCAAGGCCTAACAACGGGAGGACGGTCGACTTACTATTTTCCCAATCTCCGAATGTCCCTGTCTTAAAAAAGGAAACGGAAAAAAAAAACAATACAGGAGAGCGGGAGGAAACGTGGCAGATGCCCAGTGAATCTGAGGCAACGCACAGGTGGTGTCAGGGACGTTGGGAAAAAAAAAAAAGAAAGGGGCCGTCAGCACCCTTCCCGGAAGGAAAAAACGCCTGAAAAGGCTGGGGGACGCAGCTTGGGGGGTATAAAGGGGGCAGGAGGGGTAAAAAAAAAAAGGGTAGAAAGCAGAAACAACGAAAAAGCAATAGCTTGAGGTGGGAGCACCTCAGAAAGATTATTGCACAAAAAAGGGAAACAAAAATGCCTGGGGACTCACGCCGGGACCGACCTTGGCAAGTCACGGGGTGGTGGGGAGGAAAGCTAAGACGAGAACCTACGGACTTCATACTATTAAGGGAATCCTGGCTCGAACCGGGAAAACCCAAAGAAATAGCGGTGGTGGGTGGGGGGAAAAAAAAAAAGAAGTGGTTAAATAGGACCGGACCAGACAGGCCCATGGAGGGTAGAATCCCGTGTTTTAATCCGAGTTTGTCAAAGGACAGTTTTACGAGCGTCAAAGATTGTGGAAACTTTGAAGGGTCAAAAAAAGGGGCCGACAAGATACATACCGAGTGTTTGGATTCAGAGGAAACAAAGGCGAAACATGAGGGACCTTTTCTCGGGAAAAGTGGAGGGGAAAATGGGGAAAAAAAAAAAACAACGTGGGTCGGAAAGGGAAAACGAGTTCACCCCCGGTTGCAGGGGAAAAGGAGAGCACCCACGAGGGAAACGAAGGGTGGCAAAAAAAAGAGCAACTCTAGCCGTTTTGGTTCACAATGTCGTTGGGCTAACCACCGGTAGAACCGTGTTGATTGACGAACGTTGGGAGGGGCCCTTACGGGAAAGACCGGCGACGTAAAGGGGGGAACTGCCAAAGTCGAAGGGGGAGTGTCACGGCTTTGAAAGAGGGTACCGGGGAAGAAAAGATCGGGGGGGGCGGAGGAAACGGGGGGAAAAAACTAGAATGTCTTCACGCAAAGTCCTGACGAGACTACCTGACAGTATTCCCAATGGAAATCCCAGCAACGTGTGCATCAAAACGGGGGAAGGGTATAACCTTACGAAGTCCCGAAGGGGCTTCGCGGAATGGGGGGTTGGCCCAATCCATTGGTTCAAAAGAAAAAACCCCCTCCCCAAAAAGGGAGCGAAGGAAAAAAACAAAAGAAAGGGGGGGAAATAAAAACAAAAACCGTCCCTGGACGCTGTGGGATCTCGGAGGAATGACCGTTTCTGCATTCCTTTTGAAAGGGAAGGCGGAAAAAAATGCATATCACTTGTCAGTCTCACGACCATGGGTGCTTCCGCAGGCTTAGGGGGCCAAGAATTCACTGGTCACCGGAGTGGCAAAGGCGGTTCGAGGACGAAAAAAGAATCAGGGACACCAAAGCGAGACATGAAAAGGGTCGTACCAGAGGGCGGGCCGTTCTTCCCCGAGACGCAGCCTTGGGGCACTCAGTGGAAAACCCGTGTGTGAAAAAACCAAAAAGATAATTGGGAGTCCACGTGAATAAAAACGCCGCGCTCGGTCGCCAGTGACGCGGAGGGTGTCCATCGGGGTTGACATCGTGTCAAGAGGCGGGCCAAAACGAAGAGAAAAAGGGGGGAAAAAAACCAGAGGGGAGGGAACGAAACGAAATACATCGCTGGAAAGGGGTTCGGGAAAAGAAAGGGGGGGGGGGGGGGGGCAGGGAAGGAAAGGAAAGTGAAAACTTGCCGGTGGAGGCGACGGGACTCGGACGGGACCCCAATGGTCCTGACCCGTCAAGAAAATTACTGTATGAAGGAGGGAATTCTGGGACCGAAAGAAAGAACGGCAGAAAACAAAAAAAAAAGAAAAGATGGAAAGAGAGATACCCAAGATGGCAAAAAAAAGTCATAATACACGCACCAGGAGATCCTTGTCAAAGGTCAGTCATCAGGAAAAAAGACCAATGGAAAACGGGGGGGGGACCGGATAACCGTCCCGGTCGCAACGACAAAGGGCGGCCTATGGCGTTTAAAGTGGGGAAAAGGGGTAAACAAAACGTGTTGTTCCGAACAAGGAGCGAGAAGGTTCCGAAATTCGCGAATCAATTAGAAGGGTAACGGTCGAGGGAAGACCAAAAAAAGTCAAAACGAGCCGGGAACCCGTCAAAAAGGTCGGGGGTGCCAAGAGAAAGCTGTAAACCTTACACCTGGTGAACGGGGGAAAAAACAGAGAGGGGGCTATCGGAGTTACCGCGAAAAACAGGCACAGGGTAAAAGACCGAGGTCTTTGTTGCGGCCTTGAGGCCCTCTTAGATAAGAAGTCTGAACGCGGGGGGAAGGGGGGAAAACAAGGAAACCTTTTCCGAAATCTTTGTGGCCTGTGCCCATCAGCCATCAAACAAAAGCCAAACGAATGCAAAAGTGATCATGAATGGAGGGGGGTCTCCGCCCCAAAGTCATTCTGTGGATTTCGAAAAGTAAAAAATCCGAGAGACAAATGCAAATGTAAACGGGTGGGGGGCTTTGATGAACATGGGAAAAATCTCACTGGGGAAAAAAAAGGGTGGGGGGGGGGGGGGGGGGGTTCGAGTGGGGTCTTGGCGCAGTGGGGCCCATAAACGATTGTGCCCCAAAACCATTCAAACCGAGGGACGGCCTTCCGGGGGGTCACTCAAGGTTGACACTTCCCCCTCCTGGGTAAAAACGAGCACCTGGGCCGTCACCCAAAAAACGTTTTCTACCCAGGAGGTAAGTAGTGTTACAAAGTAAGCATTGACGCAAAAAGACAAGTAACGAAAGCTGGTAAAAAGGACGCAGCACCGAATAGAAAAAATTCCTACCAAATCAACAAAAGAACCAGGGAAATGAGGGGGAAAGTGTAAGTCCAAGGGACACCGAACAGAGAAGGGCGTCCGAAGCGTGATCCCTCCACAACCGGAAATGCAACGACCGGGGGGTAGATGTGAAGGGGGGGGGAGCCAGGACACCGGTGCCACCAAACAATAAAAAAGCTAGGAATGGGGGGGGGGAGGGTGGAAAAGGGCACCCACGGCCCGAAAAGGTTTTTTTAACCATAATGGCGATGGGAAAGCGTCAAACACGTCGTTTTCGGGTACAGCAACCACAGAAGAAGCCACGTTGACCACGCCCAGTTAAAGCCTTGAAAGGCGTAACGTGGGTGCAGCCAGTCGTAGAAAGAAAACTCGCGGGTCGGGTACAGTGGAGCGGTGTGGGGCCACACCAACGAATCTTCAGCCCCATCTTCTTGCAAAAACAACGGGGGGTGGCCAGAATACCCAGTAAATTGAACGTTTCGGCTAAACCATGGGCGCAGAGGGGAGAAAGGTACAACAGAACCACCGTGGAAAAAGAAAGGAACATTTGGTGTTTTCACGGGGATCCCGAGCTAAGGCGGGCGAAAGGAACTTCATTCAGGTGCCCGCCAAAAGGGGACGGCAAAAAGAAAGTCGGCAGAAAAAGGGGAAGGGGGAACGGGCGACCAGTGGAAGGGGCGAAGAGAGGGTGTGGCAGTTTTGGGGGTGGACTACCTTGCGGGGGCGCTAATGGATGTCAGGGTGGGGAGGAAAGGGCACACCACTCTGAAAGGGGACCTACAGGATCGATTCAATTGGGCGCTAAAAATAAAAAAAAAAAATAAAGAAACAAGCCCCTAACAGGAGACAAATCGACCAGTTTGGACCTGCGGAAACTTAGTGTGGCCGCCAGGGGGGCAAGCAAAGGCAGCCATGGAAAACCTAACCTACAACACAAAAAAAAAGGGGGGCCGGCACAAAAAACTGGAAGATGGAAGTCGTAAGTGCAAAAAATGTTTCGAAAGGAAACACAGTAAGAGTCAAAACGAGGGGATGACAAAGGGGGGCGGTCGAACAGGGGTCCCACAGAGTAAGATCTCATGCTCACCGGAGTTTTCGGACCAAGTGCGGGGGGGAAAGAACGGAGAGGGGTGTAGGAACGGGGAAGGACCTGGGGGGCTGGTTGGCCCCCTCTTTAACCAGAGCGACGGGCATTGGGGGGAAGGGGGGGGGGACTCTGGGAAAGGCCGAACAGCTCCCATCGCTCACACGGGAGAAAAAGAAACCGGGGCGGGGGGGGAACACGGCGCAGCGGGAAAAAAGAAAGCTCGTGATGGACGGGTGGGAAGACGCAGGAAACCAAGGTCCCTGGTTCAAGAGAGGTTACCCCGGGGGGGGGAGGGGGGAGTTGACAAATGTCCCTCAAAAATCAACCTTGTGTCCTGCTCATCTATCCTCGCCCAGAAAAAGAGGGCTCGGAGAGAGTGGGTGTAAGGTGAATGGCGGAATTAGGTAGGTGGGGACAGGAAAACAACCCCCCCCCCGTCTTACTTGGTCGAGCTGGTACGGAAAAAACACCCGGGTCTCGGACGGGTGGCTCCAGAGGTCATCGCAAGTTTGTTGTGGTTGGAGGGGGAAAGACAACACCGAGGGGGAAAGGAGGACGCGGCTAGGAACCACCCTAGGGGGATTGTCACCGAAAAGGGGGGGGAGAAACGGTAAAAATTGGTAGCTTGACGTCCACGAACAAAGAGGAAGCACAAAGAGGAACCTTCAGTAAGCCAAAACTGAAACTGGCTTCGAACAAACGCCTGGCACAAACCTAAGTGGCATCGGACACGCCCCTAAAAAACGTTGGGGGAAGATACGGTTAACACTACGAGAACGGGGGTGAGGTTTGGTAGTGAGAAGAACTAGAAAGGGCGATTCGCTTTTTATACTCAAATACGAAAAACGGAGAATTGGGCACACGTACTCTCGGTCTTAACTCCACTAATGGGGGCGCCAGAGATATAAAAACAAACGAACACAAGGTTGCGTTGAACCCTGACGGTCGAGGGGGATGGGGGGGCAAGGATGCACCGGGGGCAGAGCTCAAGCAAAAATTTTCTTCACATCGACAGATCGCCAACGCGTAAAAATCCGGGTTGGTTTTTGCAAAAAGGTCCGACCGCGGGGCAGGGATGGAAAATCAGACGGGTTGGGTGGGGAGACGGGCGCAAACGCGAGTTGAAGACTGTGGGGGGAACAATCTGATCTATTCCGTAAACACAAAAAAAGGAGAGGAGTCAAATAGGGGAGGAAAAGTTGCCGCACACAGACCGAACGAAACAGGAGGAGACAAAAAAAGTAAGGCCCACCGGTGTTGAAACCGCCGAAGTACTTCCCCACCATATCGTGGTACCGCACTGGAAGGTCACGAGAGAAAGGAAAAAATACCTGGCAGAAAATCACTAGAAACTAAGTCAGTTGACAAAATGCCAACGGGCGGTTGGGGGAAAAAAACCTGGAGGACGGGGGCAAGACAAAAAACTCGTACTTTGTGCCCAAGAATCGACCGAGAAATGTGGAAAAAAAGGGGAGAAAAAGCGTAGGGAGGGTGCGAAAAACCCCGAAAACCATCACAACATCTCGTCCCCTGTCTAAGGGGGGAGGGGAAGAGGAACAAACTTCCGAGGGCAAAAATTCCACCAAGAGCCACACCTGCAAGGCGAAGGGTGCACACGACCGAACTTGCGCAAAAGCCGGCATTGGAAAGGACCTGTTCTATCCTTCCGGGGGTGGGGGCAGGGGAACAAAGCAAAGTCCGGGACCAAAACGGAGGGGGAATAAAAAAAAATATTGTGATCAAACGCTAGAGACAACGCAAAAAGAAAGTCAGCTTAAAAAGACCCGGGCCACAGGGGGGGAGGGGGGGGAATCGGGAAAACGAAGGTGTTGGGGGCCAGCGCAGCACCAGAATCAGTGTGCTAACGCAAACAAACCAAACATATCAAACGCAACAAAAAACAAAAAGAGATCACCGAGAGGGAGCAGATAGAGGACCGTAAAAACAGTTTGTGGCCTGGGGCACTGATTCCCCTCCGCGCCATCCGCCGGAATAAGGTAGAGAAGGGGGGAAGTAACCCGCCGAGGCAGGAAGGACCATGCCAACAAAGAAAACCGCATTGGAAAAAAAAACTCACCTCCCTGTTTACCTAGGGGACACGCGGAAAGGGGAAATAACCAAGAAGAAAAACTGAAGTGCGCAGCGGCCTCGGGTTCAACCCGAGGGAAAGTTAAGACCGGCAACGAAGGAACGAAAAAGCAAGGGGGGAGGGGATGTCTGGGAACTGGTTCGCCTCGCTACTGGGATGGGAAATGACACAGAAAGAAAAGGACATGGCAGGCTCCAGGAACCGGGGGGACAAAACGGTAAGCCTGAGAGGAATGGCGCGAAAAAAAGCAAAAGTTTTGTGGGGGGGTGGCCTTTCACCTGCCCCCAAGGCTGTGAAAGACGCTGGAAGTGCAAGAAACGGAACCGTTAATGTAGAAAGCAGGGGAAGAGAAAAAGTGGAGTAATCAGTAGGTCAAAAATCTAAGTTCTTCAGCCACCAAGAAAATAGCACTGTCCAGGGAGACCCCAGAAAGACCAGGGGGGAAGGGCCACAACTGCAAACAACTAGGACAAGACCAACAAGAAAAAAAAAAGAAAAAAGGTCGACCTGCGTGGAGGAAAGAATCGCCCCGGCGCCGGACAGTCCTGAAAGAGAAACCGCGGGCTGCCCCGACAGGGAAGAAAAAGAAAAAACCAAGGAGGAAGTGGGGGACAAGGGACCCAAGAACGGAAAGTAAGGCAAAAATGCGGGGAGCAGATTCCAGGGGTTCGACACTAGTTTTGTCCTCTGGACAGGTAACAGCTGAAGCGGAGGTGCAAGGTGGCGCCAACAACACAAGCTCAAAGGAACCCGAGGGTTGGGGGTTCTCGAGGCAATTGCAAACAAGGTAAATGCCCAGGACTGGAACAGGGGGGGAGATTTGGAAACTTTGGCTTAACATGCGTTTCTGACGCCTGGCGCAACGACAGGAGGACGTAGAACGGGGGGAACGAAGGACGAAAATACGTTTGGGGCAAAATTGGGTGCTTTCCGGGCGACCAAGGAAATCAGGGGTTGTTAAGAAGGGCTGTATGTCAAGCCTGGGAGAGCCGTCGGGTGGAAAGAAGGCACCAAAAGCATCTGAGCTGTTGAACACGCGGGGGACATGCCGTGGAGGGGAAGGGAGAATCTGGGTAACGGGGAAAAAGGTGACCTTCCAGATCAGAATAAGGTGCGTCAGGTCTGAAAATGCCGTACCGCTAAAAACTGAGGGAAAGGGTGCGCAACGGGGGCATGCGCCGGGGAATTGGAAAATGGGTGCATCACCCGGGTCACGAAAGCCCGCAGAGAACTGTGTCACAAAATCCTGGGTCAAGGCGCAAAAAAGGAAGAAGGGGGAGGGAAGGAACAAAGAAAGGGCACGACAGAAGGGGAAAGGTCATCAAGCCACGACTTTCCTTTTGATCAGTGAGCGAGGTGGACAAGGAAGAAAAATGCTTGGAGGCAGGGACCAACAGAAGCATGAAAATCAACGGACGATTCGCCCCCTGGCACTTCCCGCGACGAGGCAAAAACAGGATTCAACCCGGAGGGGAAGGAGTTATGGGGGAGGAGAGAAGAGAAGAACAAAGGAGGAAGCAAAAAAGCAGTCAAAAACCGCGCGGACGCAGGCGCCCAAGAAAGGAAAAAACGGCCAGGCAGAAAACTCGGCCCCGGTTGGGCAAACATTTTCGGGAAGGAAGGAAAAAAAAAAAGCGCCGAGCGGAAAAAGGGGGAACGAGGAAGGGGGGTCCAGCCCGGGATAAAAGGGGGGTCGGATGCGTTTCAAAGAGGAAAAAAGGTACTTACCACAAAAAATTGGGGGCCTTCCGCGAAATTCACGGAAATCGGGGGAGTTGGAAAAAAAAACGGAAAAAAAGAAGGGAAGGGGGGGGGGGAAAAACAGACGTAAGAAACCAGTCGCGCAAAGCTTCCGGGTCGGCGAACGGAAGTATCGGGAGGGCCCCAGGGGGGGGGTCTTTCGATTACCACTGACAAGCACCACGCGAGGACTTGAGCCCGGAAAGACTAGGACGAAAAAAAACAAAAACAAAGGGGAAAAGGGAAGGGAGAAAAGAAGAAGGAGACCAAAGGTCCAAGGCAAGGACGCGGAACATAGGAGGGGGGGGGGGAAGTCAAGTAGGTCACGGGGAGGAACATTTGGGACCTAAAAGAAAGTGAACAACAATACCCGGACCAGAAATGCGGGGAGTTCAGGTCCAAAAAGGGTATTGGGAAACACAAAAGTTCAATCGTAAGCAGGGGACACTTGAATTCAAGCTCCAATCTATTTTTGGGGGATCGAAGTGACTCCATACAGGAAATACGATCAACTGGGAAAACCTGGGCCAGCGTCCGGCGCCTCAAAAGTAGAAAGAGTGGAACAATCTTCAAAGGGGGACCACTGTTGGAGGAAGGTGCAAAGAAAAAAGCGGGGAGATCTGACCGCGCCCCACGCTCGTTGCGACTGGGACGTTGTGCTCGGCCCGGGAGGGGGGCGCCTCCTGAGAGCACGCGAACGCCGGCCCACAAAAGCAAGGAATCCTTGACAGGCAGAAACCTCAAAAACGCCCGGAGCAAAGAGGGGAATCAATGCAGGAGAGGGGGTGGGACCGAAAAACGCCTCAAGGAAAGAAAAACGAAGTGCACCGGTCCTCTCAATCAACAGGGGCTTCAAACGGACCGGGGGAAGGGGAAAAAGGAAAATATTCACGCGTAGCTTTCTGTCCCGCGGGTCTTTGGCCAAACGTTGAATGAGGGGGGGAAAAAACACATCCCCCGGACGAAGCCCCTGAGGGGGGATTTAGAAACTGTATGAAGCCAATCCGAGGGAGAAACAAAAGGGGAAAAATCAAGGAGGTGGAGGGGGGGATGAACGCAACAAGTGCCGCCTAAAGAGCCTTTCTTTCGGCGAAGGAAAAGAGCCCCGGATAAAACCGGAAAGCAGGTCAAAAGGGGCGAGAACTTAGAGGAGGGGGCATTTTACACAAAGACGGGGGGGTCGCAAAAGGCCCGACTACGTGAATCGCAGCCACGAAGGGAAAAATTGGCAACCGTTCAACAGTTGGCGTCACAAAAAGGAGTAAG